>ENA-UOJS01002736-UOJS01002736.1-human-gut-metagenome-genome-assembly--contig:-C74-NODE-2736-length-11351-cov-5.605524_pt1 | contig 11351 bp, 8 predicted proteins | sample MGYA00242355_ERZ723902 | MGnify/ENA metagenome assembly ERZ723902 | reverse complement strand
AGTTCAAGGAACAGTGTAAGAAATTACTGGGTAAGAACTACCCGCTTGTGTACAAAATACGAGGATATGCTTAAAGATAGACTATCGTCCAACCTAATTACCGAACTGCTCTCGGCGGCTATCCGTAAGCGTTCGGTGTTCGATATACTGAACCAATATCTGCGCTTTTCGTACCTCCAGGTTGAGGCTGAAAAGAAAGTGTGGAAAAAGATGACTGAACGCTATTCCAAAACCGGGCGTGTACCGACCATCGGCCAGTTACAACAGGCCTTTCTGGACGACGAGGGGGCGTTGGAGTTAATCGAGAATATACGCGACGTCGATGTTACGGACGAAGACGTTCCGTCGTTGATAGCGTCGCTGGAAGCGTACATTCGCCAGATGAAATTCCTCGACGCTAACGACCGTATCGCCGATTCCTACAACATGGGCGATAAGGAAAAGGCATATAATATCCTCATCAAGGCAGCCGAGGAAATATCGCATTTCACCATCCAGGACGCCAAGTACGACCGCGTGTTCAGCGACTTCAACCGTCGTCAGCTGGAACGGCGGAGCACCGACTGGAATTACCGCTTCAAAATCCCTACCTGCATTGACGAACTGGATTACAAGTTAGGCGGTTCTAACGGCGGCCCTGAAACAGGCGAGGCGTGGTTGTGGATGGGTATATCGGGCGCAGGTAAATCACAAGCGCTGGTTCACCTGGGTATCGCGGCTTCACGGCAGGGGTATCGCGTGGTTCATTTCCAGTTGGAGGGTACGCGCGAACAAGCCATGGCCCGTTACGACTCGGCGTGGTTAGGCGGTATCTATCAGGATGTAAAGGTTGGTAATATTTCCGACACTAAACTGAAGATGGCACAACGCGTCGTGGCCAAGTTAGGTAAGACCGACATTATCGTCGTGGCGGTTGAAAGTTTCGGTGGCATGACCGTTACCCAGATGCGTCAAGAACTCCAGGACATAGAACGGGCCTATGGCAAAGTTGACATGATACTGTGGGACTACCTCGAATTGGCCGAGTTAGGCGACGGTCATAGCTATTCGATGAACGAGGAGCGCTTCCGCCAGATGAAATTGGCTCAGCAGGCCAAGATGCTGGCGATGGAGTTCAACGCCGTGGTTCACGTTGCTACCCAGGCTAACGGTATTCCGCCCGAACTCCTCAACGACCCCGACTTCGTCATCACGCGTTACAACCTGGCGGAGGCTAAAGGTAAGGTGAACCCGATGGACGGTTTCGTGACGATGAATTTCACGTCCGACGAGCGTAAGGAAGAAATCATGCGTTTGTACCTCGATAAGGCTCGTGAACACAAGGCCGGGGATATTATCCGTATTTGTAACAACATGACCTACTCGCGTTTCTACGACCGTAAGCGAACGCTGGAAATGCCGTGGGAGGATATCGTCGAAGAGCAGCACGCTACAAAAACGAAACGCGGGCGGCGTAATACGTCGGTGGACGATGACGAATAATCCTTACTGAAGAATGAACAATTATAACCGTACAAAACTGGTAATATGTACGGTATAATTTACAAAACTACGAACCTCGTCAACGGCAAGATTTACATCGGTCAACACCGCTGTGACACGGACGAATTCGACGGGTATTTAGGTAGCGGGAGTGAAATATTAAAGGCTATTGATGAATTTGGTAAAGAAAATTTTAAGCGCGAAACGCTTAAGATTTGTAACAATCAAATTCAGTTGAATGGCTGGGAATGTTACTTTATTTTGAAATTTAATGCCACTGACGAAAGTTGCGGATATAACTTGTTGAAAAGTTGTAGATTCAAACACGGTGCGCCGAGTAAACATCCTATTGTCAGGGCAAAGATATCTGCTTCAAGGATGGGAAAATTAAATCCGATATATAAACACGTTTTCACTGAAGAGGAACGCCAACGCGCTCGAGAACGGCGGCTTGGCGTTAAGATGAGTGAAGAAACTCGCCGAAAACTATCTGAAGCGAGGAAAGGTATGAAATTTACTGAACAACATCGCCTTAATATACGTAAAGCGACTTTGGGAGATAAGAATCCTAATTTTGGAAAGCGAGGCGCGGAAACGGCTTTTTACGGACATCACCACAGTGAAGAATTCAAAAAACGTCATTCAAAGAGAATGAGTGGCGAAGGAAATCCATCGTTTGGTAAATTTTGGATAACTAACGGCGTCGATGATGTTCTTATAAAACGCGGTTCGGATATTCCAGATGGATGGCGTAAAGGTAGGAGCAAGAATAACCGCATTTATGTCAAGAAGAGTAGGTAATATTGATTGGCGTGAGGTCTTGATGAATCCAGTTTTTGGAAAGCGAGACCAAATAATATGTGATTGCCTGTTTTGTGGGAAATCAAAACATATGTACGTCAATAAGAATACAGGCGCCTGGGATTGTAAAAAATGTGGCAATAGTGGTGGAATATATAAATTACTTGCAGCTGTTGATAAGTTGTACCTGTTAGAGGGAGCCACTATCGAGGAACGCGAGGTAATATCCAAAATCCGAGATTTGACGACGTCTGCCGCTGAAGACGTAAAACTGGAGCCACTTCCGCCGCGGAAGATGCCTGTGGGCTACAAAGTGTGTTTGCACGACACTTATCTCGAACGCGACCGCGGTCTTACTCCAGCCGTTATGAAGCGATACGCCATTGGCCGTACTAAGTTGGTACGGCGGTACGCCGATTATATACTCATTCCGGTAACTACCGATGGCGTCATTACGGCTTTCCAGGGCCGTTACGCTTCAAAGAAAGTACCGCCCGACGCCCTGCGCTGGCGTAACGATACCGGGGCCGACTTCGCCAAGATGCTGTATGGCTACGACGATATAAAGGTGCCCGGCGCGACGGTGATATTGGTTGAGGGCGTATTCGATAAAATAGCTGTGGACCGTCGGTTACGATTGGACGAGTGTGACGACGTCAAGTGCTGTGCTACGTTCGGCAAGAAAATAAGCGACTACCAACGCGCTATGCTCCAGAAAAAGGGCGTCCGCGCGGTGGTGTTGCTTTACGATTTTGACGCCATAAAAGAGATTAAAAAGTACGCGTTCGAATTGGACAAGTACTTTTCAACAAATATAGTTTTCACGACCAAGAAAGATATTGACGAGTGTAACGAAGCCGAGACGCTGGAGGTCTTTGAGCGTTTACAGCGTCCGCGCGATTTTGCTTGGAACATAATAGGAAAACTAAAAAGGTAAGCCATGAATAATGCACGGAGCCTGTCGGTAGCGGAGTATTTCCACGTCATACAGCGTGAATATCTGATGGCCGAATTCAGGCGAAAAATATATTTCTCCCCCAAGGACAAGCGATATTTCTCACGCGTGATGGAATTCAAGCGCGAGAAGATACACGATATTGCTAACCGTAATAAGTTGACGTCTATCTTCACTTCGCCTGAAAAGATGCGTGACGTAAAGGCCGAACTGTTCGACCCGCTGAACCGCCCGATGTTCGCCATGAGCCCGAAGGACTGGGTGAATTATTATTCGGTCAACAGCGATTTTTCCTACCGGGGTGAGGTATGGAAACTTGATGCCGTAAAGGGCGACTATATAACGCTATACAACGAACGCAGTCAGGTCTATGCCGACAACGTACCTAAGTCGGAAGTGATACGTGTGTTGTAAAAAATTTTGAAAATTTCTTGTAAAGTTCTTTGTGTATTGGAAATTTTAACCTACCTTCGTGCTGTGGATGTATGTAAAACGTCCACAATCGTAAAACCTAATTGGCATGAAAGCGTCGGAAAAAGCCTACAAAGAATTAGAGTTCTTGGCCGTTAAGTACGCCAACAAACTCTACTCCTATGAGGAATTGTCGTTGGAACGCGACGATTTATTACAAGAGTTTCGTCTCAAAATCTTCACCTCCATAAAGGCGTATGGACGCCGTTGGTTGGCGTATCGACGCGGTACGGCCGCACGGCCTGTTCCGTTGCGGTACTACGTTGAGTGTGCTTGCTCAAATAAGTGTACCGACCTAATGCGTGCCATCCGCAAGGAAAATCACAAACTGCGTATCGACCAGACGGCCTACGATTGCGGCATAGAGGACATCGTCCAAACCGAGCCGGAATTGAACCGCTTTGTAATAAACGGCGTTGATGTCTTGGCCAATCTTACAGGCATGAAGCGCGTTATATTTTCTCTCCACATACGAGGGCGCAGTAGGGGTATGATGGCGCGTATGCTCCGCACGCCGCGGGCCGCAGCCGAGGGGTACGACCCTAATATGCTGTTCAGCGACGCTTGTGCTCTTGTTGACCAAATTATCACCGAACAGCAGGCCTACTTGTTGGCCAATCACAAGTCAGCGTTATATTATACGCCAACGCGATATGATTATTATCGATTAAACGACGAATAAATCAAAATTGTTTCACTAAAACGTACAAAAATCATGGCAACTAAAATTTCAAAAGTGAACGCCGAACGGCTGAAGAAACTCGGTATCACCGCCAAGACCGAGGAAGAGGCAAAGAAAATCCTCATCGAGCGTCTGGAGCAGGCCGGAATTCCTGGCATGGACGAGGAGACGATTGACAATCTGATTGACATCGTCGGTTCGTTCGCCGAACTGGAGAGCGACTCCGAGAAATCGGCCGCTCCGTCCGAACCTACGCCCGCCGAGCAGCAGGCCGACGAGCTGGCTGAGGAAGCCGCCGAGGAAGAGGAAGCCGCTCAGGAGGCTGAAGACGCCGCTCCGGCCGAACCGGAAGTAGAGCCCGAGCCCGAGGAATCCAAGCCGGAGCCCAAGGCTAAGAAACCCGCCGCCAAGAAAGAGGCCAAGCCCAAGAAAGCTAAGGCTGTCAAGAAGCCCTCGAAGCGTGACGAAAAGGGTATTCGCCTGAAGCCTCAGACCAACCCCGAGCATCTCGACCTGCTCCGCAAGGAACTGAGTAAGTTCTTCCCCGAAAAGGAGTTCCAGTACGTCGCCGTGTCGCAGGGTATCTCCATCAAGTTCGGCGGCGCCAACTCGCATCCGGTGGCTATCATGTTCGAGAACGTGTACTCGAAAGACGGCCAGTTCGCTACGACCAACGTCGTCCTGAATACGTTCCGCAGTCAGGCTTCGCAGGACAAACTGGCCGAGGATGGTCTTGACTTCGTCATGACGTGGAACAACCTGCCCTGGCTCAAGGGTATCGCCTGGAACGACGCGATGGAGGTTGTAAAGACCTACCTCGACGATATCAAGTCGGCCGTTTCTACCGCCGATACGCGTCTGGGTAAGAACCGTGAGAAGATGGAGGCCGACCTGAAGGCAACCGGCAAGAAAGCCGCCGCTCCGGCTGCTAAGAAAGCCGCCCCCAAGGCTGAAGCCAAGGGTGCTCCTGCCGAGGACCCTAAAGCCAAGGCCCGTGCTGCACTCATGAAAGCGGCCGCCGCTAAGAAAGCTAAAGCCACCAAGAAATAAACCCGGAAGAGAGGATACGATAGGTTACTAAATTACCCGCCCCGGTCGTCATGGCCGGGGTTTTTCGTCCACCCGTCTTCAACGTTATTTACCCCAGATAAAACCGTATTAAGGATATGAAGCAAGAATCAATTTCCAAGGCCGAAACGGGCATTAGCCGTTTTGAGTTTGACTATCGGCGGCGTGTGGTATTTACCGACCCGCGCGGTTCGTTCGCCGAGGTGTATCCGTATATCAACCGCACGATGATGACGACGCTCCCGCTTCAGGATTCTCGTGCTGGTAAGGTACGCGAACTGCTCGACGTCAAGACCATCATCAACAACCCGTATCGCCGCTGTGTAGGCGGTTACGCCCGCAACATCAACGTCTTCTTCCTGTTGGCTGAAGCTATGTGGATAGTTACGGGCCGCAAGGACGTCGAATTCCTGAAAATATTCAACGGCAAGATGGTCGATTTTTCCGATAATGGCGTTACGTTCCACGCCCCTTACGGCTGGCGTTTGCGTCATTGGGGTATTTCGTCCGAGGGCGAGTCGATGGACCCGGGCCTGGACCAGGTAAAGGAAGCCATTCGCCTGCTGAGCGCTGACCCGGAAACGCGTCAGGTGGTGATGTCGATTTGGAATCCTAAGTTTGACCTCGGCGTGAAATCGAAAGACTTGCCGTGTAACGACATGGTGATGCTGAAAATCCGCGACGGGAAACTCGTTACCACGGTACAGAACCGTTCGAACGACCTCCACTGGGGCTTACCCACGAACATCTTCCAGTTCTCGTTCCTGACGGAGGTAATGTCCCTCTGCTTGGGGGTAGAGTTAGGCGTTCAGACTCACAATTCGCAGTCGCTCCATATCTACGAATGGAATAATATCGCCGAGCAGATGAGCGAACTTTTCGCGTCCAATAATACGCGCCGCAGTTTGTACTGCGAGGGAGCGATGTCGTACATGATGGACTTTAAGTTCGAATCGGAGGTTCCAGTAAACCGCTTGTGTGAAATAACGGCCTTTATGGAAGAGATGATAAATCGCTTGGCAATGCGGCACGCAAAAGGCGATATCTTGGAAGATGAGGCCGGGTTCGAGAACTACGTGTTTGAGAAATCGACCTATTTCTGGGTAGTTTACCAGCTGTTGAAGGTGTACGTCTTCTACAAGCGCAATATTGGCGCCTACACGGATGACCGCGATACGTTGCTGAAATCGTGCTATGCGCTGGTGGACCGTATTGCAGGGGCCGTATCCGTTGAAGAAAAGTGGGACTACCTGATGCTGGCTCGCAATTTCTTCGCGGCAAGGTTATCTAACGCAGAAACCTGTAAACTCCTGTAATATGACTGACTCGCTACGTCGGTGGGCGGAAGATAACTATCTGGCTATCGAAGAAAAGCGCGACGACGAATTGAACATAATCGCTATTGAGGGCGTGGGGGACTTTTTGTACCTCCACCCCGACGATAGCGGAAAGATAATCGACGAACGGTTCTCGTTCGCGGTAACGGCTGACGAATTCGACGCGCTGTACGATGGCGCGGTGAAATACATCCTCTTCGAGTTTGGCGGCAAGTTCTACTACTCGAATATCAAAAAGGACCACCTGCGGTTAGATAAAACCGTGGTTTTCCGTCCCGAATTCCGCGACTTCAAGTATCTCGGCACCAGTACGGCTGAAGAATTGGTTCCGTTCGTTCACCTGGGGGTTCATAGCGAATACGAGTTCTTGAACGGTTCGTCCAACTGCGAAGAATGGGCTGCTAAGGCCAAATTCAACCGTATGACGGCTCTTGGTATTTGTGACCGTAATACGCTGGCTGGCACGCTCGCCTTTCAGACCGCTTGCTTAGGCAAGGGGTTGAAACCTATCATCGGCGAAACCGTTACCGTGGCTTGTAACTACGACCCGGCGGCTGACGTTCAGGAAACCTTTTCGCTGAAACTCTACGCCATGAATACCCAGGGATGGCGAAACCTGCTGCTGGTTAATAAGGCTATCAACGTCGATTATCAAGGATTCATACCCGCGGAAGAACTCTACAAGTTAGGTCGCGGGTTGGTGTGTGTAATACCGCCCGACAGCGAATTGAACTATTTCAAGGGGGACGTCGAGCGTTGCAAGCGGTTATTGACGGCCTATCATGCCGCGTTCGACCGTGTGTACTACCAGATTGATACGGTGGAGTACGCATCCGAAACCCTATTCCGCGACCACTTGGAAAGTATTGATATCTACGTATGCCGCTGTCGTAAGATTAAACTCTACCGACAGACGCCGCCGCTCGTTATAAACGACTCGTATTACCTCGACGCCGAAGAGGCTCCCCTGAAGTCGCTTCTGAACAAGGTAGCAGGCGTGGTCAATGCCGAAAGTGCGACCCAGTATTTCAAAAACTCAAAAGAGACGATTCTGGCGTATGAAGAGTGGATGGACGCAGCCGCGCCCCTTTACGAAAAGATAATTGATGGCATGGCTAATTCCACGACGTTGACGGAGAGTATTGACTTTAAGATACCCACCGGAATACGTCACCTGCCGAAATACGAGTTTGTTAAAACTACGGTTGAAGACGCCTTTTTCGAGAAACTGGAAGCGGGCGTACAGGAGCGGCTGGTGGGTAAAGTTGATAACCTCGATCAGTATCTGGCGGAGTTGGAAAAGGAATGTGCCATCATCGTGCCGAACGGGCTGTGTGACTACTTTATGATACTTTGGGACATCATGAACTGGTGTCGCGAGCAGGGTATCATGACTGGGTCAGGCCGTGGCTCGGTTTGCGGTTCGTTGATTGCGTATTGCCTGTACATCACGGACGTGGACCCGTTGAAATACCACCTGATGTTCGAACGTTTCTTGAATGAAACGCGTGTATCGGGTGAACGCGCTAAGTCAGCCGACTCGCTTCCGGATATTGATTGCGACTTCCCGGTGGCGTTCCGTGATACGGTGAAGGAGTACATGGCCCGTCGTTACGGCGTGGACCACGTTTGTTCCGTGGGTACGTACACGCGCATGAAACTGAAGACCTGTTTGAAGGACTTTGGTAAGGTTATGGGCGTTCCGTTTGCGGTGATGAATAAACTCACCAAGGACATTGATGACCAGATAGAATACACGTGGGGCGACCTGTTCAACTACGCCGCAACGTCGCGGGAATTGTTCCGTTTCGTTCAGGACCACCCGGAGTTGGTACACATGACGAAATACGCCCTCACGCAGTGCAAGACGGGTTCGGTTCATCCGTCGGCCGTTATCATCGTACCCAAGGAAGACGAAGATGGTCACCCCATCGACCTTTACGGGTGGATGCCTATGAAACGCATGGGTGGCGTGCTGGTCTCCGAGTGGGAGGGTAAGTATATCGACAAGTCAGGGTTCTTGAAAGAGGATATTTTGGGCCTCAACCAACTGGATAAGTTTTCGTCTATTCTGAAACTTATCGCCAAGAACCACAAGGAGCAAATCGACGTCAACACTATCCCGTTCGGCGACGAGGAGGTATTCCGGTATTTCCAGCGCGGGTGGTGTGAGGATGTGTTCCAGTTTGGCGCTATGGGGCTGATGAACTACTGCCGCGAGGCCAAGCCGCATAGCCTGGACGACCTTATCGCTATGACGGCGTTGTTCCGGCCGGGTCCTATGGATGTAAAGGCGCACGAAACGTTCGTTGAAATTAAGAACGGCGCCAGGAAGCCTAAGTTCGACCCCGGCATGGAGGAAATCACGCGCGATACCTATTCGCTTTATACCTACCAGGAGCAGATAATGAAAGCCGTCGTTGTAGGCGGCCTGAGTCCGGTGGAATCTGATATCCTGCGTACCGCCATCAAGAAGAAAAATATGGACCTTATCGAGTCGTTTCACGATAAGTTCCGCGCCGGATACGCGGCTTTGTTACGTGAACGCGGTTTGACCGAGAAACCTGAAGCACGGGCCGATGAGGTTTGGAGCAAATTGCTCGCCTTTTCAGGGTACGGCTTCAATAAGTCGCACGCCGTGGCCTATACCATGATGTCGTACTGGTCGCAGTGGTTTAAGGTTAACTATCCGCTGGAGTTCTGGACGACGTCGCTTCAGTATGCCTCGAAGGAATCCGATATCCCGTATCGCTTGGTGGAGATGAAGAAAACCGGAGCCGAAATTGAGGTCCGTCCGCCGGATATCAATTTCTCGGGTGAAACCTTTACGTGCGACCCCAAGACGAACCGTATCTTCTTTTCGCTGGGTAAGGTCAAGGGAGTAGGCGAGCGGGCGTTAATGCTATTGAAAGCCATGAAAGACGAGCACGGCGAAGTGTTCTCGTTTGAGGACTTCATAACCTCCGCCCCGAAAGGCATAAACCGTACCGTGGTGCTGCGCCTTATTATGGCCGGAGCGTTCGACCTGGTAGAAGATATCCGGAACCCGCGTCAGCGTCTGGACATCGTCAAGCAGTATCTCGAACGCCGCGGCGAACCGCTTTCCGACGAATTCACTTCGCCTGATGCTCACACTAACGCCTGGTGGGTCTTCAAACAGCGTGAATTAACTGGGTACGGCGAAGTAGACTACGAACGTATGATGAACGAATACGGACTCGGAAAACGAATGGTCCGGCTGTACGTTACTGCCGCCGAGTTTGAGCGCAAACACGAAGGTGACGAGGTTTGCATCGTTGGCCGTGTGAATAACGTATTCGAACGCCAAACCAAGGGTGGCGATTCTTACGGAGTACTGCAAGTGGAGGTCAACGACCTCATCATCCAGATTACGTTGTGGCCCGACTTTTGGCTTCATCAGCCGGAAAACGAAGCTACGCTGTTGAACCGTATTGTGGCCGTTTCAGGGCGTGTGAATTATTTCGCTGGAAAGAAGACCGTACAGTCTTCACAATCTACAAGGTTAGAAATACTACAATAGTAAAACAAAATCGTATGGAAAACAAAGGGGATTTAGTAAAGCTATTCAACCGCGATTATTTGGCGCGGTTGGATAACATCAAGCAGTGGTTGGAGTACGACCGCCACCAGCAGGAAAGCGTTTCACAACATTCATACAAGGTATCAGTCTTCACGATGTGCCTGCTGGACTATCTCTGGCCCGGAGGGGACGATAATAATACGGTGGCCGCGTTTAAGTATCAGACGCTGAAGATGGCGCTGATGCACGACTTCGACGAGGCTATTCTGCGTCGTGATATTACCCACGAACTGAAATACAACGCCTACAACGGGTCGGAACTGCGTAACGTTTTGGACGAGTTTGTCGCTCACCAGGTAGCGGACGAATTTGGCGACGATTCAGTAGTCTCCAAAACGCTTTCTAAAGATGCGCCGTATTACGACGTTGCTCACGCGATTGTAAAGGTTGCTGATTGGATGGCGTTGCTGTATTTCCTGAAGCGCGAACTGGCTATGGGGAACCGCTCGTGGCCCTTGAATTTGCTGCCGTACTGTAAGGAAAGCTACCGTAAGGCGGTTTCAACGTTACAAAGTACGTGTGTATCGGCGGATATTTGTGAGCAAGAACGCCTGATGTACGTATGGGTGGGAGCCATTAATGACTTACAAAACGATATTATTTAACATGGACAAGAAGACTCAAGACTCATTGATTGCGCAGGTGTCTTACGACATCGAGCGTATCTGCCAATCTGAACCTGAAGCCGCCCAGGCTCTGGCGATGACTATCAACCACATCGCCGGGACGTACTCCGATAAGTACGCCGACGGCGAAAAGGTTATCGACACCAAGAAGATGTTGTACGGTATGGACCACGGTGCGGCCATCAACATCTACCAGGTAACGCGCTATCTTCAGCGGTACATCACCGTGGGTCACAACAAGAGCCGTCTGATTCGCGACTTGGAAAAAGCCGTTCACTACCTCATTATCGAAATCACGCGTCGTGTACGTTCGGGCGACGTAATCGAA
>ENA-UOJS01002735-UOJS01002735.1-human-gut-metagenome-genome-assembly--contig:-C74-NODE-2735-length-11352-cov-8.422767_pt1 | contig 11352 bp, 10 predicted proteins | sample MGYA00242355_ERZ723902 | MGnify/ENA metagenome assembly ERZ723902 | reverse complement strand
GCACGACCGGCGTATCACTGCCCGGCGCGATGCCGGCGGCGGTGTCATTTCCGCCTGCGGCGGGCGCGCAGGCGGAAAATACGGATGCCGCGCACAGGATCGCGATCAGAATGATCATCGTTGCTTTGAGTTTCATAATAAATATTCCTCCTTATACCGATTTTATCGGTTTGGCGGGATCGCCCGCCACGACCGTGTTTGCCTCAACGTTTTTTGTTACGACGCTTCCCGCGCCTACTACTGCATTGTCGCCTATTGTTACGCCGGGCAGCACGATCGCCCCCGCGCCATTGGTTTTTTTGGCTTTTACGGCGGTAAAACGGGGCTGTCGCACATCGGCGCGACAGCCCCATAATGTATTTACATACTTTTATAATCGTTGCCCCACTTTGCCATGGCGTCAAGAATGGGACCGAGCGTCTCGCCGAGCGGCGAAAGCGCATATTCCACCCGCGGCGGCACCTCCGGATAGACGGTCCGCGTGATGATGCCGTCCGCCTCCATCTCGCGCAGACTGTCGGTAAGCACCTTCTGGCTGATCCCCGCAAGGTCGCGCCGCAGCTCGTTGAACCTCCACGGACGCGAGCGCAGGTTGCGGATGATAAGCAGCTTCCACTTGCTCCCTATAAGCTGTACCGTCGTTGCCACCGGGCAGGCGGGCAGTTCTTCCTTTGTAAGCATAGTCACACCTCACTTTTTATGTTGTATTCGATTTTGAATGCTGTACTTATATTGTACCATAACATTCGCGCTTTTTCAACCCGTCTGCCAAAGGTCACTTTTTTATTACCGAGGCACAAAAAAGTGCGTACTTTACAAGCCCGAAAACCTGTTGTATACTGTTCTTGCAAGCAGGGGAACGGATCCGCCCCGAAGCAAAAAATCAAAGAAAAAAGATAAAACAGGAGATTATATCATGAACAAGAACACATTCAATAAAGTTAAGCTCGCAAAGGGAGAGGTCGGCGTTTACGATTTCGGCGCGGTGAAGCTGCACGCATACAAAACCAACGATCTTATTGACGATGAGGTCTTCATCGTTGAAAAAAACGGCAAGGCTGTCGTTATCGAATCGCCCTGCTTCCATGACAATATTTCCGAGCTGACCGCATATCTGAAGGATATGACGGTCGAGGGCATACTTGTCGCCTATCACGGCGCCGGGGCGACCTTTTTGCCCGATGTGCCGAAGTACGCTACCGAAAATGCCGTGGAATATTCCGCAAACGGCGGCGGCAAGGCGCTCATCACAAATTTCACCGCCGCCTTCGGCGCGGCGTTTGATAGCACTGTGCATCGGGTGACAAACATTATTGGCGAGGGCAAGGTCACTATCGGCGGCATAGAATTTGTCATTCACCCGACGCATGAGGCGTTTGACATTGAGATCCCGGAGATCAACGCGGTGTACACGCATATGCTCGGGCATGACTGCCACTCCATCGTGGCGGGCGCCGGGCATGCCGATGCCATCATCGCTCAGCTTCGCGGGTATATCGAAAAGGGATACTGCCTGATCCTCACCTCGCACTACACGCCTGAGGACCTCAAGGACGCCGAAACGAAGATAGCATACCTTGAAGCGCTGAAGACGATCGCCGCGGAGAGCGGCAACGCCGCCGACTTCAAGACTAAGGTGTCCGCGCGCTATCCGCAGTATTCCGGGCTGAATTATCTCGATATGACCGCCGGCTTCTTCTTTGCCTGATATGACGCAGAGCGAAAGAAGGATATATCTTATCGACAGGCTTGCGGCGGAGCGCGGCGAAGGAATAGCCGTTCCGGAAAACGGGCAGGCGCAAAAGCGCCTGCTCCGCGCGCTTTTCAATGTCCGGCCGCCAATTCCGGCGGATGAGGAATTCCTGCGCGTGCAGGACGCATATCTCAAAGAAGAAACGCGGCGAAAGGGCGTGACCGACCTTGCCGACCTCACGCCGATCCGGCCCGATATTTATTTGTGGCAGGGCGATATAGCTACGCTGAAATGCGACGCTATCGTCAACGCCGCGAACAGCGCCCTGCTCGGTTGCTTCTGCCCGAATCACGGGTGCATCGACAATGCGATACACACATTTGCGGGCGTTCAGCTCCGCCTCGCCTGCGCGGAGCTTATGGCAAAGCAGGGGCATGACGAGCCGACGGGACAGGCTAAGATCACGCCGGCGTTCGATCTGCCCTGCCGGTATGTCATCCACACGGTCGGACCGATCGTCGGCAGGCGGCTGACCGAGCGTGACTGCGAACTGCTGCGCTCCTGCTACCGCTCCTGCCTTGCGTTGGCGGACGAAATGCAGCTCGAAAGCATCGCCTTCTGCTGCATTTCCACCGGGGAATTTCATTTTCCGAACGAGAGGGCGGCGGAAATTGCGATACGGACGGTCGGAGAGTACAAAGCGGAGACTGAAAGTAAGATCAAGGTGATATTTGATGTTTGGAAGAACGAGGATCATGAAATCTATGACCGACTGCTCGGCGCAGACCGAAAAGCTGAGGGCAGCGCTTGACGAAGCCGACGCGGTGGTCATAGGCGCGGGCGCGGGGCTTTCGACCTCGGCGGGATTCACCTACGACGGCGAGCGGTTCCGTAAATATTTTGCCGATTTTGAGGCAAAATACGGCTTTCACGATATGTATTCGGGCGGATTTTATCCGTATGCATCGCCGGAGGAGCATTGGGCATATTGGAGCCGGTATATTCTCATCAACCGCTACACCGACGCGCCGAAGCCGGTTTATGAAAACCTGCTCCGGCTCGTGAGGGATAAGGATTATTTCGTCATCACCACGAACGTCGATCACTGCTTTCAAAAGGCGGGCTTTGATAAAAAGCGGCTGTTCTACACACAGGGCGACTATGGGCTGTTCCAGTGCGGCGAGCCGTGCTGCCGGGAGACGTGGGACAATGAAGCGGTCATACGGCAGATGGTCGCAAAGCAGAAGGACATGAAGATACCGTCTGCGCTCGTCCCGCGCTGCCCGCACTGCGGCAAGCCGCTGACGATGAATCTGCGTGCGGACGACAGCTTTGTCGAGGACGAGGGCTGGCATGAGGCTGCCGGGCGGTATGCAAACTTCATGCGCACGAGAGAGGGACAGAAAATTTTGTTTCTGGAGCTGGGCGTCGGATACAACACGCCCGTCATAATCAAGTATCCGTTCTGGCAGATGACGGCGAAAAACCCCCGCGCGACATATGCCTGCATCAACCGCGGCGAGGCATTCTGCCCCGCGGAGATAGCGGACCGGGCGGTGTGCATCAACGGGGACATCTGGGACATCCTCGCCCGGATACACGGATAAATCATAGCTATGGCAAGCGAAAAACGCGTGCTGCGCTCAGAAAAACGGCGCAAAACGCGTTTTTTCGGCGTTGCGGAACGCCTTGCTTGAGATGTATAGGCGGTATTTCCCGTGCGTTGGCGGGGGTGGTGTCTCGACAAAGTGCACAAAAGTGAAAAAATGTATACAATTTTTCGCAACCGGGATTGACAAACCCGAAAACGGGTGATATTATATTACCGAAAGAATTTTCAGTCCGGAGCCGTGCCCCGGTCGCCGCGCAGGCCGCATGGCGAGGCGGCGCGCCGAAAAAATGCTTCTCCGGGAGAATGGAAGGTCCGAAGGATCTGTATGGCAGCAATAAGACTTGTACATAGCGATACGCTTTCCTGCGAGCCGGTAGTGCGCAGGATGAATGACGGTAGCCTGCTTATGGTCGCTCAGTGCGGCGACACATACGAGCCGGCTCCGCGCAACCGTGTTTATTATTTTCACAGCTATGACGACGGCGATACATGGAGCACTCCTGTATCGATCTATCCCGAGGACGGCAACGCCGTCTACTGCACCGAGGTGGCGGTGTTCGGGGACCGAGTTGTGGCGTATCTTACCGTTCACAACGGTCAGTTCTTCAACTGGCGCTCGGTAATGATGTCAAGCACCGACTGCGGACACACCTGGGTGAATGAGGGAGCCTTCCCGGGGCTTGAAACATATACCTTCATGCGCGGGAAGATAGAGCTGCGGAACGGGAATATCCTTATTCCGTATCAGCATTACCCGGTGTCGGACGATGAAAATGCCCGCATCGTGGCAAAATACGGCGGCAAATACCGCCCGAGCGGTAAGCTCACATATATCGGTCTTACCGATGTGAATATCGATCATGTTGACAACGGCGTTGCAATAAGCCGCGACGGAGGCAAAACCTTTGAGATATGCCCCTGCCGTCCCTTCCCTATACGGGGCGAGACCGGACTTTCCTGGGTCTGGAGCGAGCCGACCGTGGTCGAGCTTTCGGACGGACGCGTGGCAATGCTCGTCCGCGTGACCAAGGACGTGCTTTGGTACTGCGAGTCGGCTGACGGCGGCAGGACGTGGAGCGAATATGTGCGCACCGACATTCCCAATCCGTCATGCAAGCCGAAGCTGATCGGGCTTCCCGACGGCAGGATAGCGCTGCTGCACGATCCCGACAGCACGCGGCGCAACCCGTTTGCGGTATGGATATCCGATGACGATATGAAAACGTGGTCGCGGCGCGAGGTCATTTCGGATTTCCCGCTCAATTTTGACTACCCCGACGGCTTTTATGAGGACGGCAGGCTTTACATCTCAATAGAGCTGCAGCGCCGTGACGTTCTGTTTATAAAATATCCGCTTTGACGCGGCGGATATTTTTTTACCCATCAAAATGTATACAATTAAATCAAAATACATACAAAATGAGGATCAGAAAATGAAAAAAACAGTATCACTTATCCTGTCTCTGCTGGTGATCGCGGCACTGCTCATTCCCGTGTCCGCTGTGCCCGATATGCCGGGGCTCATTATTACCGAGATCCTGCGCAACCCGCTCGGAAATGACACATACGAGGGCTTTGAGATAATGAACGCCTCGGACTCGGCGATAGACCTTTACGATTACAGGATCTTCTACCGCAAGGGCGTGTCTGTTGAGGAGAATGCCGCCGTGGCGGCTTCAGACGTGACCCTTTACACCTATCTTGCCGCCGAGCCGGGCACGGTCGTGCTTGCCCCCGGTGAGATAGCCATGGTATGGTGCGTGTATTCGGACTGCTATAAAAAATCCGACGCCCAGTATGGCGCATTCGTAAAGGACCTCGGCAACGGCAGCATCGAGTACAACTTTGACGCTTACCGCAACGACATGAAAACCGATTCGGGCAAGGAACTCGATCCCTCGGTCAAGGTGCTGGTAAACGACAAAACGGGCGGAAAGTACTTTGAGACCAAGGTCGCTGCCGCCGAGCACGGCTTCAACCTTGAAAATTCCGGCATCGTGCGTATGTGGGTCTGCCCGCGCGAGGGCGATATCACCTCCGTTACCTGCATAATCGATTCTCTTACCGCCGGCAAGGGTGTCCCCACATCCTACGAGCCGGTAAGCGGCTCGGTCGTTATGGCGGCGACCGATTCCGAGGATTTCACCCCCGGTACGCTTGACGCAAAGCAGACCTCTCTCAAGGCGCTGGTCGAATATCTTGCATCTCCCGTGACCGAAGCTCCGGCAACGACCGCGGCTCCCGAGTCTACCGAGACTCCCGCGATTGAAGCGCCCGCTACCGAGGCTCCCGTCACCACAGACGGCAAATCTCCCGAGACCGGAGACAACGCCCTCATTCTTGTTGCGGCACTTCTTCTTGTCAGCGCGGTGCTGTGCACGGTGCTGTGCATGGTTTCTGTTTCGGTATTCCTGCCGAAAAAGAAAAGGATATGACGTGCGGGCATGAAGCAGATCAAAAACGCTATCGTGTTGATTATCTTTACAGCTATGGCTACCGGTTTTCTGTATTCCTGCAACGGTCGCGGGTGCGGCGAGGTCACAACGTCCGTGCCTGACACGACGCCGGAGGTGACAACGGCGCCTGCCACCGCCGCGCCCGAAACGACCGAGGATGTCTCCTCGTATGCCGCCAACGACATCCGCCGCTGGCGCGATAAGGTCAGGGCGGGCGACTGGGGAATGGCACTTTCCGCCGCCCTCGGCGAGAGCGATTCCGTTTATATCCCCGCGGGGACATACCGCATGTCTGTGGTCTCGGTCCCATCCGGTAAGACCGTATACGGGGACGGAGCCGAGACAAAGATATATCCGCTCGGCAGTATCCTTTTCGATATAAGCGGAAGCGCCGGGAGCGAGGTCAGGCTTGCCGTGAATATGCCCGATTTTTCGGATACATTAACGCTTACAAGGTCTGTGGGCGCAAAGCCGGGCGATCTTATCTACCTCATGAGCCAGCGCAACTGCACGATACTTGAGGACTGCACGTCAGAATGGGTGCTCGGCAGGTCCTATAAGAGCGGCACGACCTGCTTTTTTGCCGAGTTTTTGACGGTCGCCGAGGTGAGCGGGGACGGCAAAACGATAAAAGCCGAAACAAATACCGTGTTCCCGTTCTACCGCGCCGACGGGAGCGAGGAATCGGTCCCGCGCGCGCCCGAAAAGACGGTTTCCGACTACCCGTATATGCGCGACGGCGCAACGGTATGTCTTGTAAAGCCCGTGCATGACGTGGTGATACGCGACCTTACCGTTATCGAATGCCGCGGCTCCGCCATAGTCGGAAGCTGGATGCAGAATTGCACCGTTGAGCGCGTAACGGTAAAGTCCGAGGAGAAAAAAGCGCCCGCGGCAGGGCTTTGCTTCCTGCGTATCTCGGAGGCGCTCGACTGCACCGTAAAGGAATGCAGCTTTCTCGTTCCGCAAAAGCCCGCGGCGTCGCTCCATCAAAAAAGCTCGAATTACTCCGACTACAATATCGCGCGTATAACGCGCAGCTACCGCAGCGGCTTTGACGGCTGCTACTCCGATTTTTCAACGCACGCATTCCTTATCGGCAAAGCCCACAAAAAAGGCACATCCTACGGCTGTTACGTTAAAAACTGTACCGCCGAGAATTCGATATGGGGCGGCGTGTATGTTTCGGGCGGCTGCTATATGACAACGATAACGGGCAACACCGTTAAAAATTCCGGCCGTGGCATAGTTGCGGCGGGCAGAAGGAACTATATCGCGGATAACGATGTGACTCTTTCGCTCAGCCCGCTTACCGATTATTATTATGTACGCACCGCGTCGGGCGGAACGGCGGGCATTGCCCTCATCGAGGGCTGCTCGGTCGATACGGTGGTGGAAAACAACCGTGTTTCCGAGGCGGCTACGGCTATACTTATCCGCGACGGCTATGAGGAGACCAACATTTTTGAATTCGGTACGGTGACTGTCAGAGGCAATACGGTGACTGACTGTGTGCACGCGGTCATGGTATACCGGCACGAGAAAAATGTTGGCGAAAAACCGTTTTGTCTGATAGTTACGGACAATTCCTTCTCCGGCGGCGCGGCGGGAACGCGCTTTGCGGGCAAGACCGCTATCGCGCTCGCCACGGCGACTACCGGGGAGATCATCCGGGACAACACATTTGCAAATTTCACATCTGAGCTTTACCCCGTAAAAAACTGATCGGGGGGAGCTTAACAGGGGGAAAATATGAAACACACTGTACGGTACATATCGGCGATCATATCGCTTATATTACTCGTGGGAGCCTTTGCGGGTTGCGCACCTGCCGGGGTCGGAAACGACACCTCGACCGGCAGCAACAGCACTTCCGCAACGCCGGCGGAGTCCTCAAGGACCCACGATGAGAACGGTTATATTCTTGACAGCCTGCCCGAAACGCTCAACTTCGGCGGCGAAAAGGTAAAATTCCTTTATTGGAGCGACGCTCCGTACACCGATTTTGAGGCGGAGGCGAGCGAGGATAAGATAATCAACGCCATAAACACGCGCAACGTGAGCGTGGCTGAAAGACTCGGCATCGAGTTCGACTGGATAGGCATCCCCGGAAACAATAAAAACCGCGAGTCGTTTGCAACGACAGTGCGCGGCAGCACCGAGACCGGGTCCGGCGATTTTGATATTCTGGCGGCACACAGCCTCGTGGGGCAGGATCTTTTCGTCCAGAATCTGCTTTCCGACCTCAATGAAAACAAATATCTTGACTTTGAAAAGCCCTGGTGGCCGCGTCAGCTCACCGAGGCGGCGTCGGTGCGGGGCAGGCTCGGCTTTGCCTCCGGTGATATCTCCACAAATATGCTCTGGTATATGACGGTCATATTCTATAACGTCAGCCTTGCCAAGGAGCAGGGGATAGAGGACCTGCACGACGTTGTGCTTGACGGCAAGTGGACGCTTGAAAAATTCGAAACGGTGATAAAGGATACCTGCCGCGATATGAATTCGAACGGCATAAAGGACGCCGGCGACACCTTCGGCTTTTACTGCCCCAAGGACACCATCGACTCCTTCCTGTTCGGCAGCGGTATCAGAGTCATAGATCACGATGCCGACGGCAACCCGCGCATTTCCGACGATTACGGCAGTGAAAAGACTATAAAGCTCGTTGAGCGGCTTTGCAAGACATTTTATGATACGAACGATGCCATGACCGGAAGCGCGTACAACGGCACGCGCTTTGCCGGCGGCGAGTATATGCTTTATTCCGCCTATGCCCACAACGCGGCGATCCAGTTCAAGGATGTTTCCTTTGACATGAGCGTACTGCCCTTCCCGAAGTATGACGCGGAGCAGGAGGACTACATAACCACCGAGTCGTTCAGCTATTCCATCTATATGATCCCCGATGACGTCAAAAACAAGAATATGTCGGGCGCTGTGATGGAGGCGCTGGCATCTGCGGCATACCGCACGACCACGCCCGCGATCTTTGAGGTCTCGCTTAAGTCGAGATACGCGCTCAACAACAAGACGGCGCAGGTGTACGATCTTATAAGAGGCAATATCTGCTTCGATCTCGGTCGTATGTTCGGTGCCAACCTTGATAACAAAACGCACGTTGCGTTCCGCAATTCCATAGCAAACAACAATCCCGCGTGGGCGGTCACTTATGCCGGACTCAAGAGCGTGCTTGAGGCAAAGCTGAAGGACCTTTTCGGTAACTGAGGAGGAAGTATGTATATAGCCATTGATGCAGGCAGCAGCTTTTTGAAATTCGGGCTGATAGACGTGTCCTGCGGCAATGTTTCTGTCGTCGAAAAGGAAAGACGCGCGGTCGTGCGTGCCGCAACGCCGCATCCGTATCAGTATGAATACGATGTGGAAAATATCGCAGCCGAGGTGCGCGGATATATCGACCGCACCGCCACGCGTATGCCCGTAGAGGGGATACTTATCACCACACAGATGCACGGCTCGGTGCTTAAAAACACACAAAGCGGAGAGACCTCCAACTATATATCCTGGCAGGATGAGCGTTGCCTTGCCGTCCGTGACGGCGAGAGCAGCCTTGATCGCCTGCGCCGGATAATTCCCGCCGATGTTATAGCGCTCAGCGGGATGAGGCTCAAGTGCGAGATGGCACTGTGTAATCTTTACGCCAAGGCGGCGGAGGAGGGACTTGACCTTTCGCCCGGGTACGAGGTGTTCACGCTCGGCTCCTACATAATAAACAGCCTTTGCGGTAGCAACGTCACGCATATCACCAATGCCGTGCCTACGGGATTTTTCAGACTCGCGGACGGCGCGCCGAACCGCGAGATGCTCGCTGCGGTCGGAATGGAGGGGCTTGCGCTGCCACAGGTGAGCCGCGAGCTTGGACCTTGCGGAGAGTACCGCACCGCGTCCGGTGTTGCCATACCGGTCTATCCAGATATCGGAGATCAGCAGGTCTCTATGCTCGGCGGTGGCATCGACGAAGGCAGCCTCAATATAAATATAGGCACCGCCACGCAGATGTCGGCGATATGCCGCGATCCGGACGACGGATTTTACGGCAGCATCTACGAAGTGCGCCCGTACTTTGACGGCAGGTACTTAAGAACGGTAACAAAGTTGCCGGGCGGGCGCTCGCTCCAGGTCATAGCGGGTCTGTTCGCGGACGCCGTGCGCACATTCACGGGAGCCGAGCCGGGCTTTCCCGAGATATGGGACAGGATAATGGAGCTTGCCGGCGGCGAAACGACGCTGGACGTAAAAACCGGATTTTTCTGCGGTTTGCTCTTCAACGAGGGCGCCGTAAAGAATATCGACTCCTCCAACCTTACCTGCCGCGATATCGTTTGCGGGGCGTTTTACGATCTTGCGCGCGTTTTTGACGGAATATTGCCCGTCATCGACCCGGGACGGGACGCCGGGCGGATCGTGATCTGCGGTAAATTCGGAGAGGTCGTAAGAGCCTACATGGAAAAAATGACGAACGCGTCAGCGTACCGCATAGACACATCGGCATCGTCCGATGACAGCTTTGCGGGACTCGGCAAGCTGGTCATCGCCGGCAAATGCCGTAAAGATAAACGGAGATAACTATGCAGAACAAAGAAATTATTGCGGGAAGTATGCTCAGCGAGGTCTGCTTTCCCAACATTGCAATGATGTACAAAAATGCCGGAATGGACTTTTCCATCATCGACTGCGAGCACGGCGCGTTTGATTACAGCCAGGTCGCCGCGCTTGTGACGGCGTTCAGACTGTCCGGCGTGCGGGCGATAGTCCGCATACCCGAGATAAGACGCGAGCCGGTAACAAAATATCTCGATATGGGCGCCGACGGGCTGCTTGCCCCCATGGTAAAGGACGCCGCCGATGCCGGGAGGCTGGTCGGCTTCGGCAAATATCAGCCCGTCGGCAACCGCGGACTTTCCATAAACCGCGCGCACAGCAGGTACGCTCCAGGCAATATGACCGAATACATTGCCGCAGCCAACAGGCGCGTGAAGCTGTATGTTCAGATAGAGCTTGTCAGCGCACTTGCGGATGTCGAGAACATCGCGCGCGTCGAGGGTGTGGACGGGCTGTTTGTCGGACCGACCGATCTTTCAATGGCGCTCGGCGTATTCGGCGGGCTGGATTCGCCCGCTTTGCTTGATGCCTGCCGCCGCGTGGCTGAGGTAGCCGCCTCGGTCGGCAAGCCCTCCGGGATCATTACCGGAAATACCGGACTCATACAGGCGTGCCGCGGATACGGCATGAGTATGTTCTGCATGGGCAGCGAGACGCGCCTTTTGTCATCCGGACTCTGCGGCATCGCAGATAAGCTTTCGGACATACGATGATGCGCGGGGCTGTTATGTAAAACGGGGTGTAAAAAATCAATTTGATTTTTTACACCCCGACGCCTTGGTCTCGGCGGCTGAACACCGCCGTTTTGCCGCCAAGAAACGCTAACGGCAAAAAACAAAGATACGGGTCGGCAAAACCGACCAAGAGCGCATAAAAAATGCCGGTATCCCGACCGGCATTTTTTAGTGGGTGTTAAAAACTCAAAATGAGTTTTTAACACCCCGTTTTTATTCTACAGAGCCCTTTTC
>ENA-UOJS01002733-UOJS01002733.1-human-gut-metagenome-genome-assembly--contig:-C74-NODE-2733-length-11357-cov-9.973014_pt1 | contig 11357 bp, 13 predicted proteins | sample MGYA00242355_ERZ723902 | MGnify/ENA metagenome assembly ERZ723902 | reverse complement strand
TGAAATGGATATGCAATTAGCTGAACAATTGAAGAACAAGATTGAAGAAGTCACTCAAGACATGATTGAAATTGAGATTGCTACACTTCCTCCTACTCTTCCTCCAACCACAATTCCATCACCAACCACTCTTCTTCCTACGACTCTTCCTTCAACCCAATCTCCTGCTACACCATCTCCTCCAGTGAGTTATGAATGTACACATCAGGGTTATTCTCTCTATCTGTCTCATTATTCACTCAAGTGTTCTTCTGATTGTGATCAATATATGGAGTAATGTTGATTGTATGATAATCACAATAGAAATCATTATCCCTTCTACTACACTTCATGTATCACTCTCAATTCGATCCGATACAAGTATCCATTCGCATCCACACTCAATGCTCTTGCTGACTTCAACACCACTCATCTTGATCTACTTGCTGATATCAGTGTCAAGTATCATAGAACTGGATCCTATGCTGATCCAATCATTCCTCTCCAACCATCCTTCTTCAATCCTCACATTCATTCACGCCACTTGTGTTCAACTCATCCTCAACTTCAATCCTACATGATCTCTCATCAATGTTCCACATCATGGATCAGTGCGATTCAAGAGGCAGCAGAGGCAGCAATGCTTCGTCACAATCAAACTGTTCACTTCTCTTTCGATTTCATTAAGGAATGTGCTCCTATCGATGATGATGGTTGTAATGGAATGCATCCTAAAGACATTCAACACTTCCTCTCTGATGTAGGTCTGATCACTGAACAAGAGTATCAATCTGTGTCATCTCATGCTAATCTGTGTCATATTCGATTCAATCACATGTATCGTTTCAATATGATTGGTATGGAGGGTAGGAACAAGGGAGGATTGATGAATCTGGTTAGTGAGGGATATCCAACATTGTCTCTCATTGCTCTCAGTATCAACAATCTCCGATTTGTTCCTCCTCAATCCAATCAACACTTCATTGGAGTACTCAATGAACCATCAGTAATGGGAGTGGTGAAGGGATATGATAGTCAGTCTCAACATCCCTATTGGTTGGTGGATGTCTCAATCATTCCTTGTGAACCTATCCAACTCAGACTTCCAATGACTTCTTCTGAAACGAATGCCAATTATGGAGGAATTGCTGGATATGCATTTGGAATTGAACCACTTCATTCATCTGTTTGTTCACAATCACTCTCAACAATTCCAATCATTCCACTATTCTCATTCATTCACATCTCCATCCAAACAGAAATGATGATTCATACTGATTCAAATGAAAGAGAAAAGAACAGCATTGAGACTTCTCAGCGGGTTAAACACACTGGTACTAACTCAACTCGTAATGACTTAGCTTCCTAGATCAGACGGGTTAGGGCGCTTTCCACTAGATATGACCGTTCTTGTTTTCATTTCTTTCACTAACCCTTTTCAACAACACATTCTTATCCTCACATCATCATCGAAGTGATGATACTTGATTGAAAGAATGATTGTTTCATATGAATGTGATTTCATTCTTCATATCCTATTCTGATGAATTGAGATGTTATCCCACTTCCTCATCATCTTCAATACTGATATCAAATGAATTCGTGTATTGAAGAATGATACTTCTGTTGTTTGGAATCAAATGTGAGTGGATTGTGTGATTGTTGATGAATGATTCTCAACAATACTTGATGAAATGAAGTGATGAGTTATCAGATTATGAATTGAGTTGAAACAAATGTCAATCATTCTGATTGTTGATGAGATTTGTGAGAGTGTATATGAGAGGAATGATGAAAGAGCCTTTGAATGTTGTGATAAGGATGATTGTGTTGAATGTGTTAAGATGAATGGTGATAATGATATGATGAATGTATCTCCTGATATGTGTTGTAGTAGAGTGTATAGAGATAGAAATGAAGATATGATGATTTTGGTATTGATATGATATTTGATAATTGTGTGTTTGATGAAATCCTTAGTTGTAGATATGTTGTTGATAGGTGTGATAAACAGAAATAGAGTATTGATAAGAGTATAGATGTAATAAGAATATGAGAATGAAATAAGAATAGATGATGATTGAATGATAATAGGAACTAGGAATACTGAATAGAATCACGGGAATGATTGAATCAATCTCATTCTCATCTTCTACAAATCTAAACTAAACAGAATGATATGGATGATGTAGATTGAGATAGATTGTAATGAATATGAATAGAATGAAGTATGAAAGAAAGAATTGGATGAGATAGAAGAATAGAATGAATCCCCGTGAACTCATCATTTCCATCTGAACAAAAGAGTCAAATCTCACACAAATCAACTCATCATCATTTCTCTTGTTCTGAATGGAATGAAACTCGATTATCGATAGATTTGAAGAATTTGTGGTTTGTTAATCAATTCATTACACTTTTGTTATCTCAGTTTTGTTTCTATTATGAGTGATACAACGATACAAGTGGATACTGAAGGATTCTGTTTGGATGGATTTCACCAAAAGTCAATTCAAATGGAGAATCCCTTGTCAACAACCAATGGAAGGGGATTGGTAACCTATGAGAAAGATGGAAAGTCGTATACACTGATAACAACGTTTGTGAATGGAAAGAAGGAAGGAAAGGGTATTCTTGTAGATGGTGATTATGAAGTGGTTGGAAAAGTGAATTTCGTTGATGATAAAGTGATAGATGATTCAAGAAGAGATGAAAGAAATGTGAATGAAGTGAATGAAGAATTGAAGAGGAAGTTGAAAGGATCTGGAAAGAGTAAGAAATTGAAGATTGTGAATGGAAAGAAGAGATGGAATTGGTGGATAATGTTGTGGATTGTTGTTGGATTGATAGGAATGATAGTTGGTTATGAATTGGTGTGGTATGTGATAATGATGATTCGAGGTTCAGGTAATGTGGTGATTCATAACTATGAAGAATATCGTCATCTGCCGTCATTTGTTCATAGTAATATCCGTAATCTGGAATTCAGTGAAGGAGCATGTGTATCTGTTTCAAGTTTGTCATTGAGTTCATTTGTGAATTGTGAGTCAGTAGTGATAAAAGAGAATGCATTGATGAATGTACGATGGGTAGAAGCAAAAGGATTGAAGCGATTGAAGAAGATTGAAGTGGGATTGGGATGTCTGTTGAATGTGGATAAGTAAGAGAAGAGAGAAGGAATGATGTGTAGATTTGAGATTGATGATAGTAGTGTGGTGGAATGGAGATGGTATGTGGATGATTTGAATAGAATTCCTGAGTTAGTAAGTGGATTGGTATTTGAAGAAGGAAGATGTGATGAGATAGAAGAGTTGATTGTGAATGAGAATGAATGGAAGAATGTGAGAAGTATTGAAGTGAAAAGGAATGGATTGAAAGGAGTGATAAGTGTGAATGTGAATGGATTGAATGGATTGGAATTGTTGAAAGTGGAGAATGGAGGATTGAAGAATGTGGAGAGAATTGTGATTGGATCGAATTCATTGAATGGAGAAATGGTATTTGATATGGGAGAGGATGTATGGAAGAATGTGAAGAGTATTGAGATTGGTTCAGGATGTTTAAGAAGAGTATCAGGAGAATGGATTGATTTGTCTAGACTTGATGATATTGAGAGAATGATAATTGGAAGTGATAGTGTGAATGGAATTGTGAATATGAGAATGAATGGATTGAATGATTTGATTGAAGTTGAGATTGGAAGTGGAAGTCTAATGACAATTGAAAGGATTGAGATTGGATATGATTCATTGTCATCTGTTGGTTGTATAGATATGAGTCGATTTGTGAATATGAAGGAATTGATAATCAGATCTGGATCATTAGGTGAAATTGAGAGTTTGAGATTGAATGGATTGGAAAGAATGGAAGTGGGATTGGGTAGTTTGAGTGGAGTGAAGGTGTTGGAGATTGGTGATAATTCGTTGAATGATAGAGAGTTTAAGAGTCTAGATCTGAGACCATTTGAGAGTGTGGAGAGAATTGAGATTGGAAGGAATTCGTTAATGAATGTTGAGAGTGTTTTGATTGATGGTATTAGTTGTTTGCGTGAATGGATTGTGGGTTCGAATAGTCTTGAGATGGTGCAAAGGTGAGTGAATGAGAATGAAATGATGAATAGAATGAATGGAGAAGATGAAATGAATTTGAGTGTATTTGAGAATCTGAATAGAATGAGAATGGGATGTAATAGTTTTGAGGGAATAAGGAGTGTGCGAATGAATGGATTGAATGAATTGATTGAGTTGAGTATTGGAAGTGGTAGTTTGAATAGAGTTGAAAGTGTTGAGATTGGATCGAATTCTTTGAATTCTCTTTCACATTTGGACATGAGTTCATTATCGAAAATGAGAAGATTGGATATTGGTTCAGAATCAATGAATGAATTGAGAGTATTGAATGTGAGAAGACTAGTGGATCTGAGAAGAATGAATATTGGAGAATCAAGTCTTGTGAGTATTGAAGAGTGATGATTGATTGAAAGAGTGATGAATAGAGTTGAAGTGGATGATGATGTTATTATGAATTGGAGACCAAGAGTGAATTCAAGTAGTCAATTGAATCGAATTCCTCGGAATGTGATTGGATTGATTGTGAATGATAACAGTTGTAATGATTTGAGAGAATTGGATTTGAGTCGATTTGAGATGTTAGAGAGTATTGAGATTGGTTCAAATGCTTTGAAGAATGTGAAGAATGTGAGTATGAATGGATTGAATGAATTGAAATCAATTGAGATTGGAAATGGTGGATTGATTGGAGTAGAAAGAGTGGATATTGGATCCAATTCTCTCAATTCAATCTCTTCATTTGATTTCAGTTTGTTTTCAAATGTGAAAGTGATTGAGATTGGACATGAATCAATGAATCAAGTAGTGAATGTGACAGCAAATCGATTAGGAATGTTACAGAATGTGAGAATTGATGATGATAGTTTGAAGAATACAAGAAAGTGAGAATGAAATGAATGAATGATGATTAGATTCTCAATTGATGATAGTAGTGTTGTTGAATGGAATGTATCGATTGATTCATCAGATCGATTGATTTCAATTCCTGGTGTGATTAGTGGTTTGAAAGTAGTAGGAAACAGTTGTAATGAATTGAGAGAATTGGATTTGAGTCGATTTGAGAATGTGAAGAATGTTGAAATTGGTTCAAATGCTTTGAAGAATATCAAGAATCTCACTATGAATGGATTGAATGAATTGATTCGATTTGGAGTGGGAAGTGGAAGTCTGAATGGAGTTGAGATTATGAGTATTGGATCCAATTCTCTCAATTCAATCTCTTCATTTGATTTCAGTTTGTTTTCAAATGTGAAAGTGATTGAGATTGGACATGAATCAATGAATCAAGTAGTGAATGTGACAGCAAATCGATTAGGAATGTTACAGAATGTGAGAATTGATGATGATAGTTTGAAGAATACAAGAAAGTGAGAATGAAATGAATGAATGATGATTAGATTCTCAATTGATGATAGTAGTGTTGTTGAATGGAATGTATCGATTGATTCATCAGATCGATTGATTTCAATTCCTGGTGTGATTAGTGGTTTGAAAGTAGTAGGAAACAGTTGTAATGAATTGAGAGAATTGGATTTGAGTCGATTTGAGAATGTGAAGAATGTTGAAATTGGTTCAAATGCTTTGAAGAATGTGTTGGAATTGAATATGAAGAATATGAGTCGATTAGAGAGTATTGAAGTGGGAATGAAGTCATTGATTGAATGTTCATCATTCTCAAGTATGGGAGATGTGAATCTGAATAGAGTGAAGATTGGAGATGATTCATTTGGAAATGGATCTGTATTTGAATTGGATGAAGAATGTGGAATTGAGGAAGTGGAGATTGGAAAGGATTGTTTCAAAGGGAATATGGATAAGGAGGATTCTCTTGGATTTGTGATGAAGAAACTGAATGATATGAAGCGAATTGATATTGGAAGTGGATCATTTCGTCATTTCAATCGGTTTGAATTGTCAGGTGAATTGAATGGATTGGAATTGATGTGTAGAATGTAGAAAACTGATTGAAGTGAGTATAGGAGAGAATAGGATGAATGGACGTCGATTGAGTGAGGATGATGAAGGAATGATGTTCAGTGGAGTGAAAGCATTGAGAGTAGAAAGTGAGAATGAATGATGAGAATGATGAATCAGATTTGATAGGATTGGAGGAGATGGTGATTGGATCGAATTCATTCCCTGTAGCGACTTCAATGACATTGAGAATGCTTCCAAATGTTCGAGAGATTGTATTGAGTAATAACACATTGAATGAAGTAGAAGAGTTGTTCCTGAGTGGAATTGGAGATGGAGGGAAGTCGATTGTTCAACTGAGCAACAATACACTATTGAATCTGAAGAGTATCACGATTGGAGATGATTCAGATAATGAGATTGCAGAATGGATTCGAAATCATGTGAATGAGAATCCTGGTTCAAATGTGAGTATTGTTGTGGATCCTATTCTTCCAAATCAGATATTCAAAGTGAGAAATGAGAATAAGATGAGTGATATTCCAAGTGATGTGAAGATTCTATCATTTGATGATAACACTTGGAATGATGAGAGTGTGAGTGTATTGAATGTGAGTAATTGGAGGAGTATTCGGAATGTGTCAATTGGATGGAACTGTCTTGAATCTGTGAATCATGTTGAAGCTCGAGGATTAGGTGAATTGGAAGCATTCAATGTTGAAGAGAATAGTCTGTTGAATGCAATGTCATTCTCAATTGATTACTCTTCTGTTGTATCTCGAAAGGTGATTGTGAGGAGTATGAGTGAATTGAATGAAATGTCGATAGCTGTGAGCAAGTTGGTGATAGGAGATGATAGTTGTAATGAATTGTTGAGTGAAGAAGAAGAAGTGTTGAATCTGAGTCGATTTGTGAATGTAAGAAGGATATTGATTGGATCGAATGCTTTGATGAATGTGAGAAAGGTGATGGCAAGAGGATTGTTGAATCTGGAATCATTGGAGATTGGAAGTGGATCTCTTGTGAATGTGAGAGAGTTTGAGATTGATGTTGGAAGTGTTGTGAGATGGAGTTATGTGATTCGAGATAGTGTGATTGTTGATCTGATTCCTTATGTGGTGAGTGATTTGGTGATTGCTGACAATTGTTGTAATGAAGTCAATTTCACTTGTCTGGATCTGAGTCGATTTGTGAATCTGAGATCGATTCGTATTGGTTCGAATTGTCTGAATCATGTGAGGAGTGTGTTGACAGAAGGTCTGATTCATCTGGAATCATTGATTGTGGGAGAGAGAAGTCTGATGAATGCAGGAGAGATTGAAATGAGTAATAGTGTTGATATTGAATGGGTTTATGAAGCGAATGATATGATGAGTGTTGTGAATGCTCCTTCTGTGATCAGTAAGTTGATGATTGCTGACAATTGTTGTAATGAAGTCAATTTCACTTCTTTGGATCTGAGTCGATTTGTTCATTTGAAGTCATTGGTGATTGGAAAGAACTCTCTGAATCATGTGAAGAATATGACAACATGTGGTGTTAGTGAATTGAAGTTGATTGAAGTGGGTGAAAACAGTCTTGTTGAAGTGAATGAAGTTGATATGAATGAAGCAACTATGATTAACTGGACATTTGAAGCGAATAGCATGACAAGTGTGTTGAATGCTCCAGTTGGAATAAGCAAGTTGATGATTGGTGATGATTGTTGTAATGAAGTCAATTTCACTTCTTTGGATCTGAGTCGATTTGTTCATTTGAAGTCATTGGTGATTGGAAAGAACTCTCTGAATGAGATTGTGAATATCACAGGTGTTGAATATGAATTGTTGAATGAAGTGATTATTGGTGAGAATAGTCTGAGTTCATTGAGTCATTCGTGAGGAATTGAGTGTTGATTGATGACTAGATACACAGTGAATAATCGCAATACCTTGTTGAGTATTCCTTGGTATGTAACTGCACTGACTGTAACTGACAGTTCATGTAATGATAATACCATTACTGTTGTTGATTTGAGTTCATTCAAGTTTCTTCGAAGTGTTGTGATTGGTAATAGCTGTTTCGGATATGTTCTGGCATTCTCGATAGTGGGACTCAATTGGCTTGAATCAGTCAGTATTGGTTATAGAAGTTTTGGGAGTGATGGTTCATTATTGGTGGGCAGTGAGTTCAAGATTGTGAATTGTCCACAATTGAAGAGTTTGAGTATTGGATATCGTTCATTTGGTCGATACAATGGATTTGAATTGTGTCAGTTACCTCAACTGAAATCTGTTGTAATAGATAATAGTGCTGATGGTTTTTGTTTTCGATATGCTCGTAAAGCAGTATTCAGAGGTATGAATGATGGAAGAGATGGATTGTAGACTTGCCATCATTGGAGACTATTGATCTAGGATCTTATGCCTTCCAGAATGCAGAATATGTGGTATTTGAAAGTATGTGATAATAGGAATTGAACATATCAGATCTTCCTAAGTTGACAGTGTTACGATTACGGTCAAGTTGCTTGGTTGGTTCGACTTCTACAAAGACAACTGATGTAATTCCCTATTACTATAAGAATACTCTTATCATGAGGAGTATGTATGTTAACAGTTCTAATCATCAGATCTACCATCTTTGGGAACATTAAGCATTAGTGATGATGTGTTTGAGAATATGGGTTTTGTAAGGTTAGAAAGTATCACATTTGGAACTATCAAACAATAGATGTTCGATCACCTCTCATTATTGAAGGATCTAGTTCTAATCAATTCCAATACACTCACACTGTTGAAGTGAATAGTTGATGATTGTATTGTTGATTGATATGTAGATGCATCTAGTCTTGCTCAGTTCATATCATCCAGAAGTGTTTATGTGAAAGCAACAGGTGAAGTGATTGATCTCAGTTCAATTCCATTATCAGTTGAGGATCTGAGGTTTGAGGATTATTCTCAAGTGGATTCAACTGTTCTATCATTCAATCTGTCTCCATTCTCTCATCTCAAATCCGTCACTATTGGAGATGACTCTTTTGGTTCACCAATTGAGTTCATAGCCAATGGACTGAATGAATTGATTTCAATTCATATTGGAATGAACTCATTCACAAGGAGCAGAATGTCTCGTGCTGAAAGATGGAGTCGAGAGTTTCATGTGAAGAACTGTGGATGTCTGAGAGAATTGATTATTGGACGATATTCATTCTCTGATTATTGTGTATTCGATCTATCCAATCTTCCTCAACTCAGAACCATCTCCATTGGAACTGTTGATCAATCTTATAACTTCTATTATGCTTATGATGTTGATTTGATTGGTGAGAATGAGTGTGACAAATGATTGAAAGACTTGCCTTCACTTGAATCCATATCTATTGGAAGCTATTCATTTGGTGGTTGTCATTCAGTTCGATTTGAGAGTAATGATTGAATGAAGGAGTAATAATCAGATCTACCAAGATTTCAATCCATGTATCTGTTTGAAGGAACATTTGAAGGAGATGGAGGAGATGATCGTAAATCGAATAGCACAGCTCCTTTCAATTATCGAAACACTCTAACAATGAAGAGTGATGAATAGAAGCAAGAATGATGATTAGATCTGAATCATCTTGTGTCAATGTATGTAGCTCCCGTTTGTTTCTCATTCATTGGATCTGTTGTTTTGGAGAGTATGAGTAATGAATTGAGTTGAGAGTAGATATTCCAGTTCTCACTTCAGTTGATATCACTAGCAGTGGTAATTATCAATTTGCTAGTGTTTATGAATTGAATGCAACGAGTCTGATTAAGAGTTGAAGATAAGATGTAGATGCTGTTGCTCTTGAATCGTTTATTCGAAGCCGAAGTTCTTATGTTTAGTTGATTGAGATAGTCTGTTTGTTCCAAGTCATTAGTTGTAACCTGATTCTCAGATTGAAATGATCTATCAACAAACAAGAGAAATCTCCTTATCATTATCCATTCTCTGTTCTTCTTCAATTCTCTTCGCTTTGTTCCTCTTCCTCTCTCTTCAATCGATCCTGTTTCTTATTGGGTTTCCACTTTCACAGAATCAATCCTAGTTCTCATCTTGAATTCCATTTCTTACAAAGAAGGTTGATTCAAGAGTACAACCAATACACTCATATTGTCTTTGCTTCCTCGTTCAAGACTCAAATCAAGGAAACTAGACAAGGCATCTTCTAATCGTTCATAACTCTGCTACAAATCACATCATTCACATATGATAACCATCAACTCTGTTAACACTTCTCTCACTTCATCCATATCATGGTTGATTATCCTCCATAACTATCAAGAATCGAAGAAACCAATCATCTCATCGAAACTCATTGATGGTGCTATCTAGTCATCCTTTCATGTGGAGAGTTGAAATCCAAAGGATATTTCTATTCCATTTCTCAACCCTTGGATTATCATCATAATACAATAATATCCAGATTGTCAAGAGAACACTTCCTTTTCAACAACTGGTTTATCCAAGATAGTCGGCATTCAGTGATGGATGGGAGTGAGGTCTTATACTAGCTGACATCAGACCTTATCGATGATATCAGTTGGTTGAGAGAAATCAAGTGAACAATTGGAATCAATGTGAATACAACCATAACCGAAAACAGTATTGGATACTGAGATTAATATGTATTGCATTTGATTGAGCATAGCATTGATGTGGCTAGAGTATAGTATCGTTTATCAAAACAACAGATTATCCTTTAGCATTAGAAACAGTATTGGATTAATCATTGTTTGAGAATAGAGATGTGAAGAAGGTGTAAATAGTACTTTGATGATTGTAATGAATGGATAATTGAATCGAAAAGGATTGTTCCAAATGAATGATCGATTCGATGATTTGCCTTGAATGATTATTGAGTAGTGCATCTGACTAAATGGAAGAATAAACATTTCACTTTGTTCTTAATCACCTATCAGGTTGACTCGAAATGGTAAAGTAAATCTGCCATTTTGATCACCTATTTCAAAGTTATCCTTATAGCTACCCAGAGTTAAAGGCCCATGTTGGTGATGGTTTGTTTGCCTTCAATTTGTAGGTGATATACGTCATAACCTTGGTACTATTAATTGAACTTGTTGATATAATCTCATGTGTTATCATCTGTTTACATGTATCAGCACCAATCAAATTGTTTTATACATTACTGACACCATTCAGGGTTGTTTTACATCTTGATAACTATACCATCTTCTGTATTTTTAGTTAGTTATGTGTGAATTATTATTGTGAGTACTTTAATACAGTTGTTGGGAGAGAGAGGTGGAAGGTTCGTAGCACCTCTCTTCCGAATCATATAGCCTCTTTGTCTGTTTTCGTAGAACAAACAGTGACGGTATTATTTGTAGAGGCCTGAGGCCGTGCATGTTCTGCGGCATCGAAGGCAGC
>ENA-UOJS01002731-UOJS01002731.1-human-gut-metagenome-genome-assembly--contig:-C74-NODE-2731-length-11362-cov-5.311577_pt1 | contig 11362 bp, 8 predicted proteins | sample MGYA00242355_ERZ723902 | MGnify/ENA metagenome assembly ERZ723902 | reverse complement strand
GAGATTTCACCCGGCCTTGGGTTGGAGCCGCCGCCAGCGAGTCCGGCATTGGACACCGTGTGATGGGGCGAACGGAACGGCCGCTGGGTCACAAGGGGATTCCGGGGCGTCAGCATTCCCACGACGGAATACACCTGACTGACCTCCAGCGATTCCTCCCACGTCATATCCGGGAGAATGGAGGGCAGGCGCTTGCTGAGCATACTTTTGCCGGAGCCGGGCGGGCCAATGAGCAGCACATTGTGACTGCCCGCCGCCGCGACCTCCAGCGCCCGCTTTACGTTTTCCTGCCCCAGCACGTCCTTGAAATCCGGCATGACGGTGTCCTCGCGGGAGGGCACCCACAGCGGTTCTTCTTCCAGCGTCGTCTCCCCGTTCAGTCCTGCCGCCAGCTGCGCCACCGTATGGATGGGATACACCGCAGGCCCCCGGGCAAGCGTCGCCTCCGGGGCGTTCTCCGCCGGGACAAATAGCGCCTGAATCCCCTCCCGTTTGGCGGCAAGCGCCATGGGCAGCACGCCGGAAATGGGACGGATGGTGCCGTCCAGACTCAGCTCCCCAAGGAAAGCGCTGGTGGATTTCGGCCGCCGGACGCTTCCGCTGGCCGCGAGAATACTCAATAAAATAGGAAGATCGTAGTGCGTTCCCGCCTTTTTCTGGCTTGCGGGCGCCAGGTTCACCGTAATGCGGCTCACGGGAAAGGACAGTCCACTGCTCTTCGCCGCTGCCCGCACCCGGTCCCGTGCTTCCTTCACCGCCGCGTCAGGCAGTCCCACGATATCAAAGCCGGGAAGTCCCTGAGAAATGTAGCACTCCGCCGTGACGGCGCTGCCCTGTATCCCGGAGATACCCAGCGTTCGGACGCTGCAGATCATGTTTCCGTCCCCCTTTTCTCTCTTGTTTTTCATCATACTCCATTCTTCGGGAAAAGGCAATCCCTTTTTGGTTTCCCCGGCTGCGGACTTTACAGCTTTTCCATATCTTTCCCGTGGAAAAGCGTGAATTTTTTGTATGAGTGTCGTTTGATGGCTTTACAAATTGCATGAAAAGTGGTACAATGGGGTCGACAAAATTAGAAATACTTTAGGAGGTATTCATTTTGGCTAGAAAATTCAAAACCATGGACGGCAATACCGCTGCCGCCCACGTCAGCTATGCCTTTACCGAGGTCGCTGGCATCTACCCCATCACCCCGTCCAGCCCCATGGCTGACAACGTGGATCAGTGGTCTGCCGCCGGTCGGAAGAACATCTTCGGCAACACCGTCAAGGTCGTCGAGATGCAGTCCGAGGCCGGTGCCGCCGGTACTGTCCACGGCTCTCTGGCTGCCGGTGCTCTGACCACCACCTACACCGCTTCTCAGGGTCTGCTGCTGATGATCCCCAATATGTACAAGATCGCCGGTGAGCTGCTGCCCGCAGTTTTTCACGTCTCCGCCCGTACCGTTGCTACTCAGTCTCTGAACATCTTCGGTGACCACTCCGACGTCTACGCCTGCCGTCAGACCGGTTTTGCCATGCTGTGCGAGACCAACGTGCAGGAAGTCATGGATCTGGGCGCTGTCGCTCACCTGTCCGCCATCGAAGGCCGCGTTCCCTTCATCAACTTCTTCGACGGCTTCCGTACCTCCCACGAGATCCAGAAGGTCGCTATCTGGGATTACGAGGATCTGAAGGAAATGTGCAACATGGATGCCGTTGAGGCGTTCCGCAAGCACTCCCTGAACCCCGAGCGTCCCGCAATGCGCGGCTCCCACGAGAACGGCGATATCTTCTTCCAGCACCGTGAGGCCTGCAACAAGTACTATCAGGCACTGCCCGCAGTCGTCGAGAAGTACATGAACAAGGTCAATGAGAAGCTGGGCACCGACTACAAGCTGTTCAACTACTACGGCGCTCCCGATGCTGACCGCATCATCGTCGCCATGGGCTCCATCAACGACGTGGCCGAGGAAGTCATCGACTACCTGAACGCCCACGGTGAGAAGGTCGGCGTTGTCAAGGTCCGCCTGTTCCGTCCCTTCTGCGCTGAGAAGCTGCTGGAGGCCATCCCCGCCACCGCCAAGAAGATTGCTGTTCTGGACCGCACCAAGGAGCCCGGCTCTCAGGGCGAGCCTCTGTATCAGGACGTGGTCATGGCTCTGGCCAAGGCCGGCCGGAACGACGTCACCGTCATCGGCGGCCGTTACGGTCTGGGTTCCAAGGATACTCACCCCGCTTCCGTCTTTGCCGTCTACGAAGAGCTGGCTAAGGACGCCCCCAAGAACGAGTTCACCATCGGCATTGTGGACGATGTGACCCACCTGTCTCTGGACGAGAAGGTCTCCCCCAACACCGCCGCGGAAGGCACCATCGAGTGCAAGTTCTGGGGCCTGGGCGGCGACGGCACCGTCGGCGCCAACAAGAACTCCATCAAGATCATCGGCGACCACACCGACAAGTACGTACAGGCTTACTTCCAGTACGACTCCAAGAAGACCGGCGGCGTCACCGTTTCCCACCTGCGCTTCGGCGACAAGGCCATCAAGTCCCCCTACTACATCAACAAGGCCGACTTCGTTGCCTGCCACAATCCCTCCTACATCACCAAGGGCTTCAAGATCGTTCAGGACGTCAAGCCCGGCGGCGTGTTCCTGATCAACTGCCAGTGGAATCTGGAGGAGCTGGAGCATCATCTGGATGCCGCTTCCAAGCGCTACATCGCCAACAACAACATTCAGCTGTACACCATCGACGCTATCGATCTGGCCATCAAGGTCGGCATGGGCAAGCGTACCAACACCATCCTGCAGTCCGCCTTCTTCTCTCTGGCGAAGGGCATGCCCGCTGAGGACGCCATCAAGTACATGAAGGACGCTGCCGAGCACTCCTACCTGAAGAAGGGCCGCGACGTCGTCGAGAAGAACTGGAACGCCATCGATGTGGGCGCTACCGCTTACCACAAGGTCGATGTTCCCGCTTCCTGGGCCACCGCTGAGGACAACAAGCCCGAGACCGTTCTGGAAGGCCGTCCCGACACCGTCAAGGTCGTCAAGACCATCCTGAACCCCATCGGCAGAATGGACGGCTACAGCCTGCCCGTTTCCGCCTTCGCTGATCTGCCCGACGGCCAGTTCCCCCTGGGTGCTTCCGCTTATGAGAAGCGCGGCGTCGCCGTTACCGTTCCTCACTGGGACGAGACCAAGTGCATCCAGTGCAACAACTGTGCTTACGTCTGCCCCCATGCTACCATCCGTCCCTACGCGCTGACCGCTGAAGAGGCCGCTGCCGCTCCCGCGAACGCCCGTCTGGTGGATGTCAAAGCCGGCAAGGGCAAGGGCGTCTACAAGTACATCATGGCCGTGTCTCCTCTGGACTGCATGGGCTGCGGCGTCTGCGTCGGCGTCTGCCCCACCAAGGCCATCACCATGGTTCCTCAGGAGAACGAGCTGCCTGAGCAGGAAGTCTTCAACTACATGGTCTCCAAGGTCAGCGAGAAGAAGGACATGCAGGACAACACCGTCAAGGGTTCTCAGTTCCGCAAGCCTCTGCTGGAGTTCTCCGGCTCCTGCGCCGGCTGCGCCGAGACCAGCTACGCCCGTCTGGTGACCCAGCTGTTCGGCGATCGGATGTACATTTCCAACGCCACCGGCTGCTCCTCCATCTGGGGCGGTCCCGCCGCTACCTCTCCCTACACCGTGACCGCTGAAGGCCGTGGTCCCGCATGGGCGAACTCCCTGTTCGAGGACAACGCCGAGCATGGTCTGGGTATGTACACCGCACAGGCCGTCATCCGTGAGTCTCTGGCTAACAAGGTCAAGGAAGTCATGGAGAAGACCACCTGCGACGAGCGCAAGGCCGCCTGCCAGGCTTGGCTGGACACCTACAACGACGGCGAGGCCAACAAGGCTGCTACCAAGGCTCTGATCGAGAATCTGGAAGCCAAGGTCTGCTGCGACACCGTGAAGGACATCCTGTCCAAGAAGGAATATCTGTCCAAGAAGTCCGTGTGGATCTTCGGCGGCGACGGCTGGGCATACGACATCGGCTTCGGCGGTGTTGACCATGTGCTGGCACAGAACAAGGACGTCAACGTCTTCGTCTTCGACACCGAGGTTTACTCCAACACCGGCGGACAGGCCTCCAAGGCTTCCAACATCGGTCAGGTCGCTCAGTTCGCGGCTGCCGGTAAGGAGACCAAGAAGAAGTCCCTGTCTGAGATCGCGATGAGCTACGGCTACGTTTACGTCGCTCAGGTCGCTATGGGCGCCAACCCCGCTCAGACCATCAAGGCCATCACCGAAGCCGAGGCTTACCATGGCCCGTCCCTCATCATCGGCTACGCTCCCTGTGAGATGCACTCCATCAAGGGCGGCATGACCAACTGCCAGGCCGAGATGAAGAAGGCCGTTGAGTGCGGCTACTGGAACCTGTTCCGCTTCGATCCTTCCAAGGAGACCGGCAAGTTCCAGCTGGACAGCAAGGCTCCGAAGGACGGCTATCAGGAGTTCCTGATGAACGAGGCTCGTTACAGCCGTCTGACCCGCGAGTTCCCCGAGCGTGCAACCGATCTGTTCGCCAAGAACGAGGCTGCCGCCAAGGAGCGCTGGGAGCACCTGAACAAGCTGGTCGAGATGTACAAGGACTAATCTCCCGTACTTCCGATCCTGCACTGACAAAAAAGCCCGTCCCCGGTAACGGGGGCGGGTTTTCCAAACTTTTCTGGAGGAATGATATGAAGGTACTGCTGCTCAACGGAAGCCCCAAAGCAAACGGAAATACGGCCTATGCCCTTTCCCAGATGGCGGAAGTCTTCACCGCCGAGGGCGTCGAAACGGAAATTCTCCACGTGGGCGATCAGCCCATCCGTGGCTGCATCGCCTGCGGAAGCTGCCGGAAGACCGGCAAGTGCGTTTTTGACGACGCGGTCAATCAGGCGGCGGAAGCGTTTCGTCAGGCCGATGGTCTGGTGGCCGCCAGCCCGGTCTATTATGCTTCCGCAAATGCTACGCTGGTGGCGTTTCTGGATCGGCTGTTCTACAGCACCGGCTTTGACAAGCGGATGAAGGTCGGCGCGTCCGTGGTGGTCGCCCGCCGGGGCGGCTGCTCTGCCACCTTTGACGAGCTGAACAAGTATTTCACCATCAGCGGAATGCCCGTCGCGTCCAGCCATTACTGGAACAGCGTCCACGGCCGCGCCCCCGGCGAGGCGGCGCAGGACTTGGAGGGCATCGCCACCGTCCGGAATCTTGCCAAGAACATGACCTTTCTGATGAAGTCCATCGCCCTTGGCAAGGAGAAATTCGGTCTTCCGGAGCTTGACCCGGTTACCCCCACCCACTTCATCCGGTAAAGGGGGTCACTATGCTCTGCACCGTCACGGACATTCGCGGCGATTACGCTTACGTCAGGTACGATGATACCGGCGTTGTCTCCGAGGTCGCCATCGCACTGCTGCCCTTTGGCGTGGATGTAGGCGATCAGCTGAAATTCGAAAATTACGAGTTCACCCGCGTCTAGGAAAATATCACAATGCCCCCAATATGCACGCTTACTGTGCATATTGGGGGCATTTATCATGGAATCACATTTTCAGCATGTTCGCTTCATAGTACAATTTGACATACATGGCAATTTTCGCAAAGATGGGAACATCCTTGCCGCCGGTGGGGGTGATGGTGATGGTACACATATCGCTGGAATAGCTCCAATCGATATCGCCCTCGGCCAGCACGGTTTCGCTGTCGTCCCACAGCGTCTTGCAGTCCTCCGAAGCGTACAGCCCGGTGGGTGTAAAATCCGGGTCGAGGAAATAGACGATATAGGCGTTGTCCCAGTTCGCGTCCACCCGCTCCTGCGCATAGCCGAGGCAGTTGCCGTCCATGTCATAAAAGCCCAGCGTGGAGCCGGAATTGACGCCCTCCTGGTGGTTCACCGGCTCGTCCGTGACGTACTTGGCGTAAAACCACTCCTCGTAGTTCGCAGAAATCGTCCATTTGCCGTTAATCAGCCCCGTTTCCCGCATGAATCCGGCGAAGGTGCCGTCCACGCGGATGTCGCTGGCCTGATTGGCTTCCGAAAAATCACCGCTGATGGTGATCACGCCCTGCCCATTCAGCGCCGCCTTGGCATCGTCGGCGGTGGCATAGGTCACCGCTTCCTCACATCCCAGCAGCAAAACGCTGATGATCAGCGCCGCGATCAGTGCAATTCCCTTTTTCATCTCTCTTTTTTCCTCCTACATCTGGTTTGTAACAGCGCCCTCTTTGTCTCTCGCCAGCTCCCGGGCGGCCATCACGGCCATACACACCAGCAGCGGCAGCTTGTCAGGCCGGTAGACGATCAGATAGGCGTTGTCGAACACCGCGTTTTCGACGGTCAAGTCCATGTCGTCCATGATGGCGCCCAGAATCTCGCCGTTGAGCGTGACCTTGTAGTTGTGACCGACGGTGCCGCTGTACTCCCGCAGCTCCAGTGTTCCCTCCGTCACCTCCATTGTGAAGCGGTCCCGCACCAGATCAAACTGCTTTTCCAGCGTGCCGTAAAGTTCACCGTCCTGATAGAACTTGTATGTAGCCAGCGCGTGCCCCAACTGCTTGGTCATGGTGAAAACCTCACGGTCATAGTTATCCAGCACCCGCAGCTTCACCAGCGGCGCTGTGCCGTCCACGGTGTAGAGGGTGTTTCCGTCCGTATCCTGAACGGTGAAATGCTGCCCCGTCAGCTTAAAATCCTCGCTGAAGGTGTAAATCTGAGAGGGAGATATCTCCCGGAAGGGCAGAATCGTGCCGGTTTTCACGAAATGTTCAAGGCTCTTCTGAAGCCATTCCCGCATCAGGAAAACATCCGAATGATAGACCAGATGCCCCGCAAGGTCTTCCCCCGCATCCGCTTCCGCCGGAAAACGAGGTTCCGTCAGGCGCTCCGAAATGGTAGAGTCCAGCATGGAATAACCCACGAAGCCGATCATCCCGTCGCGATTCAGGTAAAAGTACAGAAACTCTCCCCGGACATTCGGCCCGAAAATCAGGCTGGTATAGGGACTTGTGGAGAATTTTCCCAGATACGCAGAACCGAGGGGCGTTTTTTCGTTCTGGAACGCGCGGTAAAACTCCTCGATCTTCCGGGGGACATCCATGGCGATCATGGCTCCGCCGTCCGTCATGGCGTTGTAGTCCGCCGGAGAACCCATGTTGAACACCGCAATGCCGATAATCAGAATTACGGTTGCAATGGACACCGGGATGGTATCCCAGTTCCCGGCAATACAGAGCCACACCGCCAGCGCGACCAGAACCAGACCAATGATCCGGAACTTCCATATCCGCCGCTTGATGGCAGGCGAATAGCTCACATAAGCGTCAAACTTTTCCTGCTCCTGCTTCACGACGTTTTTTGCCTGTTCTGCCGTCCGTTTCACCGGGGATTTGCCGTCAAACAGCCAAGCGAGGAAGCCAAACACCCCCGCAACCAGCAGCAGGAACAGCAGCCCCACAATGGTGAGGCCGTCAAACACGCCATCTCTTATGTCAATAGTGACGTTGTAGATGGCGTACAAAATCGTGGCCGCCGTGAGGCCGAGAAAAACCTTTTTCACACGCATTCCACCTCTCTATCGGATGGCATAAGTGTACCACATTTGTGCCCTCCATACAAGAAAAAATTCCCAAAAGATGCGCAGCTGCGAGAGGGTGGAAGCACTTGTCAGCCCGCAACGCGCTTCCGCTTCGTGTGGGCAGCCACTCCCAGCAGGCCCATTCCTGAAACCACCAGCACCAGCGCGGCAATGATTGGCGTCGGCTCCTGTCCCGTGGGGGGCGGCTCCTGAGCACCAGTCACCGACTGTGGTCGAACGGTGATCTCCCAGATATCCTCGTAAGGCAGTTCGATCACGAAGGGCGGTATCGTGTCATTCCCGGCTGAAATCCCGGTCTGTTTGATGAGATACAGCCCCGGCGACAGGTTGGAAAACGTGGCACTGCCCTCCGCGTCAATGGGAACCGTTGTCCCCTCCGCTGCCTCGTGCTCCGCCAGCCACGACGCCAGCGTCAGAGACGGCAGGTCTCCCCACCTTACCAGTCCCCCGCCATAGACATCATCCAGCCAGTAGCCGCCGTCCGCCTCGACGCCCGCATGGTACAGCGTCACGGCGCTGTCGGCGGGCGGCTTCGTCTCCGGAACCACCCGGATGGAACCCGTCTGGGCGGCATAAGCCGGGACGGCACCTCCCAGCAGCAGTCCGACCGCCAATAAAGCAAATACAAGCCGTTTTAGCATTTCGCTTCTCCCCTTTCCTGGTTTGGCTACAGTATACCGTTTCCCGGGAGAACAAGCAGTCGAAGCGCGGATGTGATGCCGTAGGGTTTTGGGACGAAAAAATGCCGGACAGGCAGCTTGTGCTTGTCCGGCATCGGAATATCCAATTAACCCACAGGGGCGGGGGTGATTTTCATGACCTTGCGCTGGTATTCGGAAATGCCGATCGCCAGCACATCCATTGCCCGCTCCAGATCTTCCTGCTTGAGAACGTAAGCGATACGCACTTCGTTGATGCCCTTGCCGGGGGTCTCGTAGAAGGGTGCGCCGGGGGCGAACATGACGGTGTCCCCCTGATGGTCGAAGTTTTCCAGCAGCCAGTACTGGAACTTGTCCGCGTCGTCCACCGGCAGGCTCGCCATGACGTAGAACGCGCCCATGGGTTCCTCCACCACCACGCCGGGAATCTGGCGCAGCTTGGAGATCACCGTATCCCGGCGGCGGCGGTATTCCTCCTTGCTCTGACGGAAGAACGCAGGATCCACCGTATACAGCGCCGCCGCGCCGATCTGGTCAATGGTGGCAACGGACAGACGGGACTGACAGAATTTCAGCAGCGCCGCCTGCAGCTCCTTGTTCCGGGTCACAACACAGCCCACCCGCGCGCCGCAGGCGGAGAACCGCTTGGAGGCGGAGTCGATGATGACGAGGTTCTCGTCGATATCCCGGAAGTGCGCCATGGTCGGCACGCCGAATTTGTCGTCGTAACAGAATTCCCGGTAAACCTCGTCGCAGATCAGGAACAGATCGCGCTCCTTGGCAATGTCGGCGATCATCCGCATTTCCTTCTGGTCGAGGACAACGCCTGTGGGGTTGCCGGGGTTGGTGATCAGGATGGCGCGGGTGTTCTTGGTGATCAGGCTCTCGATGCGCTCCCGCTTGGCGTAGCGGTAGCCCTCCCACGGGTTGGTGGGCAGGGCACGGATAACGCCGCCGGCCGCATGGACGAAGGTGGTGTAGTTGGGGTAATACGGTTCGGGGATGATAACCTCGGTGTAGGGGTCAAGAATGCTCAGGCAGGTCATCAGCAGCGCCTCACTGCCGCCGGTGGTGATGAGGACGTCGTTGGGCGCCAAGTCAACCCCCAGTTTGTGATAATAGCCCCGCACGGCGTCAATGAGCACAGGCATACCGGGAGACTCGGCATAGGCCAGAGTCTTGCGGTCAAAGTTCCGCACGGCGTCATAGTAAGCCGTGGGCGTGGGCAGGTCGGGCTGTCCGATGTTCAGGTGATAGATCTTCTTGCCCTTCTTCTCGGCCTCCACGGCATAGGGATGGAACTTCCGCATGGGAGAGGGTTCACACCGGTTTGCGTTGATGGATATCTGCATAACTACCTCCACCGGCGGTACTTCCGCCGGATTTCTGATATTCTTTCGTAAGGCGAACCACCTCCGGGGTGAGTATCGCCAAAGCTGTCAAATTGGGAATCACCATCAGGCCGTTGACGGCCTCCGCCGCCGACCAGACGACGCCGGTTTGCAGGCATGCCCCGGCGACCACCGCGGCCATCTGCGCCGCGACAAAAAACTTCCACGCCCGGGCGCCAAAGAGGAACTGGGCGCACCGCGCGCCGTACAGCCCCCAGCCAAGCACCGTGGCAAAGGCAAAGCAGACAAGGGACACGGCAATGAAAACCGGCGCAAAATCGCCATAGACGGCAGCAAACGCCTTCGTCGTCAGCTCCACGCCCACGTCTCTGCCGTAGGGAACCGGCACGCCGCTGACGAGAATGACCAGCGCCGTCAGTGTGCACATGAGGATGGTATCGAGAAAAACCTCCATAATGCCCATCAGCCCCTGTTCCGCCGGGTGGGGAACCTCCGCCGAAGCGTGGGCGATGGCCGCGGTACCCATGCCAGCCTCATTGGTAAACACCCCGCGGCTGCATCCGATGCGAAGCGCCTGATAGGCAGAACCCAAAGCCCCGCCCGTCACCGCCCGGGGAGAAAATGCCCCCGCCGCGATTGACGCGAACGCCGCCGGAACCTCCCGCCAGCGCAGCACCAGCATCACCGCGCAGAGCAGAATATATGCAGCGGAGATGAATGGCACCAGCCGCTCGGCCACAATACCGATGCGTCTCGCGCCCCCAAGGAGCATCGCGCCCACCAGTGCGGCCAGAATCAGTCCCATCACAAGGTTTCCAAGTCTGGTCTGTTCCCCACCGAAGCGGGTCACCACATCATTTACGCCGGAGATCACAGCGTTGATCTGAGTGGCGTTTCCCACGCCAAAGGCCGCAACCACGCCGAACACGCAGTAAGCGACGGCCATAGGTGTAAATTTCGTCCCCAAGCCCTGAGTGATCACATACATGGGGCCGCCGATCCACCCCGCCGGGGTTTTCACCCGGTAGCGAAGCGCCAGCGTGACCTCCGCGTATTTCGTGACCATCCCGAGAACGCCACAAATCCACATCCAGAAAATGGCCCCCGGCCCGCCGAGACAGATGGCACCGGCAACGCCGACGATATTTCCCGTCCCCACGGTCGCCGCCAGCGCCGTACACAGCGCCTGAAAGGGCGTCACCCCGTTCCCGCTTTTCTGCCCCGGGCGAAGCATGGAAAGAAAGCGCCTCCATGCTCTGGGGAACAGCGTCAGCTGGGCGAAGCGAAGCCGCAGGCTCAGATAAAGCCCCACGCCAACGATCAGCACCAACGCGGGCGCCCCCCAGACGATTCGATTCAGGCCGTCAATGTATTTGGTCATTTTGTCCTCCTAGCATACCACTTTTTTGTTGAAACTGCAAGAGAAAAATCGGAAAAATGATAAAAAAAGCGGCTCTCCATTTTTGGAGAACCGCTTTCGTGATCGATTATGTTATTCCCACGCCGCCCAGACTTCCGGGCAGTATCCAACCGTGGCCTGCTTGCCGTTGCGCACCACGGGCGTTTTCATCAGGGCAGGGTTGTCGAAAACCTTGTCTTCCTTCGCTCTAACATCGTCCATGTACTTCATGAGGGTGATGTCCGGGGATTTACCGTCCCAGTCGATGAGGTTGTCAATGCCGCCCACCGCCCGGAGAACACTGTCAAAGTCCCTGCCGGACATGCCATATGTTTTCA
>ENA-UOJS01002726-UOJS01002726.1-human-gut-metagenome-genome-assembly--contig:-C74-NODE-2726-length-11385-cov-13.078906_pt1 | contig 11385 bp, 9 predicted proteins | sample MGYA00242355_ERZ723902 | MGnify/ENA metagenome assembly ERZ723902 | reverse complement strand
CCAAGCCACAGGAGGACACGACCGTTGTTCCGTTTCCTGCCTGCGAGTACACCGTGTTGGAGGCCAAGGCTGCGGGGACGACCGTGCAGCTTATTCTGGAAACCCCGGAGGGCAAACGCTGCTACGCATACGCCATGGGGAATCACCCGGAGCTGCAAAAGGGTGCGAAGCTATACCATGTGGGAAAACGCATGGTAAAAAAAGACAATGTGGTTTTCTATCTGCTGGACAGCTTTGAGGTCATTCAGCAGAAGGACGCCGCATGAGAAAGGAGAGCTTTTGATGGAAAAACTCAAATCTTTTCGGATCACGGCACTGCACATGGAGGGCTTCAAGTCCTACAGTCAGCCCACCGACCTGACCTTCGGCGATCCCACCGTCATTACGGGCGGCAACGGACGCGGCAAGAGCAGCATCGCGGACGCCATCGCCTTTGCTGTCACCGGCCTGCCTTTCTTCGGAGAGCACCGTATTGACCGGCTCCACAGCGAGGATAATCCGGATCTGTTCATCCGCATGCGGTTTGTGGATGAAAACGGAACGCTCCACGAGCTGTCCCGCGCCCGTAAGAGCAACCGTATGACCATCACCTATGATGGCTGCGAGGTGCGGCAGGTGGATCTCACCGACCTTTTCGGAGAACGGGATGTGTTTCTGTCTATTTTCAACCCGCTGTACTTTATCGAGGAGCTGGGCAACGATGGCAAGAACCTTCTCCAACGGTATCTGCCTGCGCTCACCAAGGAGGACATTCTGGCGCAGATGGCAGGCCCCGTCGTGGAAGCCCTGCGGGATGAGCCGCTGCTCTCGCCGGAGGTGGAGAGCCGGAAGCTGCGGGAGACCATTCGGGAGCTGGAAAACAACGTCCTGTACCTCACCGGGCAGCAGGATATGACCACCGCCCAGCAGCAGAACAGCAAAACCGCCCTGCGGGAGCTGCGGGAAAAGGAGGATACCCTCCGGAACGAGGAACAGGCACTGAAAAGTAAGCAGTTTGCCGGCGTGGATATTGCCGCGCTGAACGATGAACTGGCAGATCTCAGTGCCCGTTATAGTGATTTGGCGAATCAACGGCAAATACCTACAGCTTCGGATGAATGCATCCTCGCGTTGACGCAGGAGCTGACCGCTCGAAAAGCAGCGGTCTACACGCCTAAGTATGCGGAGACCACCGCGCAAGTCAACGCCAGGATACGTCAGTTGGGCAGTCAATATCAGCAGGAAAAGGAGCAGTGCAGCCAGCTCAAGCCCGGCTATCAATGCCCCACCTGCCGCCGCGCCGTAACGGCGGACGAACTGCCCGCGATGCAGAATGCTTTTCGGACATCTATCAAGCAGATCGTAGAGGAAGGGCAGGCAGAGCGTGCCAAGCTGGAGGAGCTGCAAGCCCTTGAGAAAAAAGCGCGGGATACGTTCCTGCAATTTCAGAAGGACGATATTGCCAAATTGGAAGAAACCTTGCAGGAGGCAAAGGAAGCCGCTGAACCGGATGCAACCCGTCCCGAGGCACAGCAGCTTCAGGAGCGAATGCAGGCACTGGCGGCAGAGCTGGAGTTCGGTGCGCTCTCTCAGGAGGAATATGACCGTATGTTTGCCTGCCGTGAGGAATTGCGGCAGGTTCGTGCGGACATTGCAGCCATTGAGAAAGCCACACCCGCAGCCGGTGATCTGGACAGCCAGTTGAAAGCGGCCCGCACGGAGATCGAACAGTGTAAGCTGAAGCTGCAATATCTGGCGCAGTACATCAGCAAGCGGGCAGAGATGACTTTCTCCGCCTTGAAGATGAACCGTGTGGAGATATCGCTCTACGACGTGGTGAAATCCACCGGCGAGGTCAAGGACGCATTCAAGTTCACCTATAATGGGCGGCGTTATGACTGGCTCTCCCTCTCGGAGAAGATCCGTGCGGGCATGGAGGTGTCTGAGCTGATGAAGCGGCTCACCGGCAGGAACTATCCGCAGTTCGTGGATAACATGGAGTCGGTGGACGATCTCGCCAATGTGCGCCCCACGGGACAGGTCATCATGGCAAAATGCGTCAGCAAGGCGGAGCTGTCCGTCAGGCCGGTGAAGCCGATCCTGACCGCAATGCCCACCGCCGCATAAGCGGCACGGGAAGGAGGTGTGCCCTCTGGCTCGTGCCTATGAAAAGATCCCCATCGTAGACACAGCCAGACGGTGCGGGCTTGTTCTTGACCCCTCGACGCTTCGGCGTCGGGAGGTCGAGGCAAGCTGCCCCTTCTGCGGTGACCACGGTAAGGGGAAATACCATCTGAGCCTCAATGTGGATACAGACCAATACCGCTGCAACTTGTGCGGCGCGTCTGGCAACAGCGTTTCGCTGTATGCCCGGCTGCACGGTCTGACCAACATAGAGGCATATATGGAGCTGAGCCGTGGCGGCAACGTGTACCCCATGCCCCAACAGCCCAGCTCCCAAAATACAGAGCCGCAGCCAAAACCATTGGTACAGCGGCATGAGGTATATACGGATATGCTCTCACTTCTGACGCTTTCGGCAGGGCATCGGGAAAACCTGCGTGAACGCGGCCTTTCCGACGACCGCATCGACCAAAACCAATATCGCAGTATGCCGCAGACACCGGAAGGCCGAAAGCTGCTGGCCTCGCTGCTGCGAAGCACCGGGCATGACCTGCAAGGCATTCCCGGCTTCCGCACCAGCTATGGAGAATGGACACTGTCCGGACCCAACGGTTTCCTGATCCCCGTCCGTAATAAGGACGGTCTGATACAGGGTATGAAGATACGGCTCGACGAAGGTGAGCCGGGCCGGAAGTACCGCTGGCTCTCCAGCCGCAATGCCCCCAATGGGACACGCAGCTATTCATGGACGCACGTCAGCGGCAGCACCGCCAGCAAACGCGCCTATATCACGGAGGGGCCGCTGAAAGGCGACGTGGCCAGCTATCTGGACAACGACGCCCTGTTCGTCTGCATCGGCGGTGTCTTTGCCCTCCACGGGCTAAAAGATACGCTGATAAGCCTTGGCGTGACCGAGGTGGTGGAGGCAATGGACATGGATCAGATGACCAATCCGCAGGTGCGGCGCGCCATACTGGCCATCCGCCAGGAAGTGCAGAGCATCCGTGGCATACGCTACTCCAAATACGTCTGGAATCCGGCGTATAAGGGGATCGACGACTACTATCTCAGCCGCATCGCGGCACAATGAGGAGGACATGCTATATGACAGAACTCAAATTTGAAAACATGACTGCCGCCGCATCCGGCGATAGTCAGAATATGCTGGGAAAGCTGCTGTATTTCTCTCTGCCCAGTGTTTTAGTGGGTAAGGATGATCTGCGCCAGCTCTGTGTCGATATGAACATCCCCTACGCAGGCGGCAACCGCCTGTCGGTGTCTGACGCTTTCCGCAGTGCCACCGGCGATGTGCGGGACAGGATCATCAGCGAGGAATACGGCGAGAGACGTATTTATCAGATCTATTGCCGGGATAACCGGCGTATCTCCGACAGCGTTATTTCCCGTGAGCTGGTAAAGGAGACCATGCACCAGGAAACCAACCAATATGAGAAGCTGGCCAACATCAGCTATGATAAGGACAGCCAGATCTTCAGCTACGACAATCTGGCCTATGACAGTCAGATCGATGCCATGGCCTATTGCCGTAGGGCAGAGGAGCTGTTTGAGCTGTACCAGCGCTGCGCCAACCGAAGGCAGGTGGAGACCATCTGTGTGAATTTCCTCCGTATGCTGGAATCCACCAAGCTCAGTGTCAACGGACATCTCTACTTTGTGCCGTGGCATAATATGGAAAAAGTAGATATTTTCGAGGACTTCGTCGCCGAACTCAGCCGGCTCAGCCGCAACCAGACGCACCTGATGGCGAACTCCATCTACATCATTGACGATGCCAAGCAGCGGCAGAAAATGACGGAGGAGTTTTACTCCGCCGTAAAGAAAGAGATCGCTGAGTATCAGGAGCGCGCCGACTATTTTATTAAGAGCGGCTGCCAGAGCCCCAGCGTCATGGATCGTTGGGTGCTGAAGATCCAGAGTCTGGAGGGGAAGAAGCAGCACTACGAAAATGTTCTGCGTCGCGAGCTGGATGGGCTGGACGATGATTTCGCCACCCTGAAGCTCTTATCGCAGGAACTGTCCTTCCGCGCCCAAGCAATTCGGGCGAAGAAAGCGGCATAATGTTGTTGAATAAACTTATCTCATGTGTGTTATGCAAATAAATTTGCGCATAAATCTTGACGGGACCTGTTATGCAACCCAATCTTGACGATTTCCTCATCCTCACCCCGATGCTGGATGTGCGCAGGACACTAGGAGAATAAAAACCCCAAGGCTGGCAGGTCAATAGCCTGTCAGCCTTGGATTATTTGGGGGCGGTTACATATTCAAAATGGGAATCACAATCTGCAAAGGATACGCTCAGCATTCAAAACATATCGTTGCTCTTATAATCAAACTCCTCTTCGACCAATCGTAGCACATACGCTCCGAATGCTCTCCAGTAACAATCCTAACTACACACCTTACAGCTTACATATATTGTATGCAATATACTCGCCTCTAGTCAATATAGAAGAATTCTACAAATTTGCCTATTCACATGTTTTTGCTTGCTCCAATGAACTATACCATTTTTTGAAATCCGCGATTGTAATATATCGCGTCGCAACACCTTTCTGTGAAAGACTATATTCGTGTCCTTTAATGCGTGCAGATATTTCACCGGTAGGATCTTTTATCCTATACAAGCAATCTGAAATCATGATTTTTTCCCCTTGATATATGCACCATTTCCCTGCTGACTTTCCTATTCTGCTGACAATAATGTCCCCGCGTTCTGCATATACAGGTTTTTCACTACTTCCTGTACAATATCGCAATGATGGCGTCCAGACCTTGCGTACACGTGCTGTATGCAACACAGCAATACCTCTTTCACAAAAAGATTGACTAGAAACATTCCCTCGTCTAATTTCTAATGTTTCATTTGATGAAATGTCCTCGTTATGCCATTCCCCCATCCGAATATTCCTTTGAGGTACTGAATGTTTTTGTGTAAAAATGTACTTACCATCTTCACACACCACGGTATAACACGTTGTTCTTCTGCTCGGTACGCAATTTTTTATAATCAGAGCATAGGAATTAATATTTGCAGACCCGAAGGTATTTTCTGGAAGTCTTATTATTTTTTGCAAAAAATAATTTGCCCCTATTAATTGCCTAATCTTTTTATTCTTCTCGGCCTCAACAAAAGTGCTGGGGAGAATGATAACTAATGTACCATTCTCTTGTAGCAAAAGTAGATTTGCCAATAGCATTTCGTTTTCTAACCTTTTCGTTCGATAAGACGAAAATATTCCTTGATACAACTGTGGAAATTCTCTGTCCTTTTCCACAAAGTCAAATGGAGGATTCGCCAATACCAACAAATATTTCTCTGTATTTTCAATCGCATATCGTCGGCCATCTGTTTTTATAAAGTCGACATCCGTGAATGTATGCGGACTGATATCAACACCTATCAAGCGTGCATGCGTCCATCTCTGTTTCGCCGCATGCAGTAGATTACAGCTTCCGCAACAAATATCAACTATTGCAGGAGGATTAGTGACATTTGCGCATTTTACCAATAGACTTGCTATCGGAACTGGCGTATAAAATTTGCTATAATCCAAAAGTCCACCTCGCCTATACTTCCAAAAACATAGTTAAATGATAAACTTTAATTTCAGCTATTCCGATAGCTCGCCGCTGACACTCAACGGCATAATCATATATTATACGAGTATGTGGATGTTTGCAAGCAAATAAAGCACATGCCATTGAATGGGGTCTTGTCCCTAGAGGAGCCAGCACCGCTCTTTCATCTGGTGTAATATTCCTTTGTAAAATCTCTACAGCGTCAAAGATACTCTCAGAAAAGCATTTGCACGTACTGAGTTCTGTACATTCGCTTTGCAAAGTATCCATGCTATTCCACATAGCAACATTGTACCATTGGGGTGTACCAGAAGGAAAAGCAACGACAGGAATAAATCTATCCATGTTATGAACCGTTTCGAGGATACTCTTCAACCGCACACCCTCAAACCCCAAAAAAGCACATAGGGTCTGCTTCTCGCATTCTCGCTTTGCAAATCCAGGAACAGCTTCTATAGCCATAACTTTGTTTGAAAGAGAAAAACCGACATTTCCAACTTGATTTATATATTTTTGCGGACGAATATACGAGGCAAATAGCGCACGTGGTTCAATTATCTTTACAAGTACTTTCGTTAAAAACATGATCAGAATATGATCCAGACTTGACATATCTAAGAGCACGCTTTTCTTATCGACTTTTAGATGCCGCAATAGCACAGGTGTCTCAACGCACAAATCAATCTCGCTGGCTTCTCTTTCCTCTCCTCCAGTTACGTAAGTATATTTAAGTCTTTCGTTGTCGGTACGGCTAACTTTAAGAATTGCTTTCCCCTTTTTATTCCATTCGTCAAAAAAGAAATAACTTCTTTCATCGATAGTTTTTTCGCCAACAATTATTAATTCATTATCTTCATATAGATAGTCTGCAACATCATAAAAGGAAAATTCCTCTTTTATCATAGTCAATCATCCTCACGATCTTTAAAAAGAGAAAGCTGCCGGTCAGGGGTGGTATCTTCCACCTCGGACCTTCTTTTAAAAAATTCTTGGAAACCCATTTTAGCGTCATCTTCATTTCCACTAAAAAGTTTTTCTAATATGCCTACTTCAATCTGAATCTTTCTCTGATTCCGATACGAAATGCCGAAATAAGGAACATAAATTTTATTTAAATAGTAATCGACTGTTTCGGGGGAAAGTTTTGATTGTTTTCTCTTGGTTGGCTCGCCTTCCTGTAGGACATTGCACATAATCGCAGAATCAAGCAACTTTCGTGTATAGTCTGGCAATGATAAATCTTTTGTATTGAAATGGTTGGGTTCGGGCTCTCCTAATGTCGTATTTTCAGTTGTGTGCAGCTTATAAAAAATTTGCCCAAGATACTGTACAAAAATACGTAACTCTTTTCCGTAAGGCTCATATCCCGCAATGTCTACAATTTTATATTCACTGACATAGTGCGCTGCTTCATTTTGTGTTTCTGCGTCGATTGCTCCATCCCAAGAAAAGCCATTCTGAAAAGCCATTCTGAAGGTCTGTTCACACAATTCAAGAAAATAGCGGACGATATTGGAGGATAATATCAAAAACACATCAATCCCGTAATACATTTTTTCTCTTTTTGCCTCTTTACAAAGCAAAAAAACGGCACCAAATTTTCGGCTGTGAATCCATTCCATATATCGCTCACTGCGGCTTTTGCAACCTTCATACAAATCACTTAAGGATGGCGTATATGATGTTTTTTTGCACAAAAGTGCATAATGAATGCGAGATTCGAGCAAGGAACAATTGCAAAGTATATTAACATACTCATTTTCCAATTCCGGTGATATGCCGTCTTCTAATATACGATCGTGAACTAGCTTCTTCAATTTCTCAATATGAGGCATGGTTTTCTGCATTTTTCCAATCTCATCTTGTATTGTGTACTGTCCAAGATACGTCTCGATATCTTCTGATGCAGTTGAGGGAATTTTCCCCTGCTCCTTCCCCAATGAAATTCGTTTCTTGCAGATGCTTCGAATCATTTCTGGATATGTGTTTGGGTCGAACTCCAACGTCAATAATTCATAGTCATGAGGAGCTTCAATTGTCTCTGTATCAGAAATAGTCCCTATTGTTTTCATACCTTTGGGTCTTAAACCGATATTAAAAATAACCGGTAACGTGCTGTGCTTAATTAAAGTATTGATAATCCGTTGCTGGTAATCTTGCAATGTTTCATATTCATCAACAAAAATCTTAAACAGCAACTCCCTCCCAAAAAGACTATTGAATGCTTTGCACAAATCACTAATAAACCGGTGAGCACTTACCCAACGCAAAATCGTTTTAGACTCATGCGAAATGCCATTTATTTTATCTTCGATTGCATCAAGATACAAATCACACTCAAGTCTAAAAGATTGAATATTCTTCACATCGCTATCTGGGGAAAGCTTTTTCGAAAAAGCACTCGCGAATTTTGAAAGATTATATTCGGACATTTTCATTTCACGGTCGAGTGCAATAAGCAAATCTAGCATTTCTTGTAAGATACAGATGCATAGATACGTTTCAAAGATTGGGGCCCAATTATTTTCATCTTTATACCGCATTGCCGATACAAAAGTGGTATCTACGCGATAATAAATTCCCACAAATCCCCGGCTGTCAAGATTTTCTTCAACGCTGCAATTATTCTTCTCCAATTGAGATAGTACTTCTCGCCAAGAATTGCACTGAAAGAACATTGTCTTCCCGCTTCCGCGTCCTCCCTGAACGACAATCGGCTTACTCGCACCGTCTAATCCCGGAAATGGCACATAATATTTCCACAAGTCTCTCATCTGTTCTGTACGATTTTCTTTAAATGGATTATATTGAATAGTCATTTGAGTTTTTCCTCCTCATTAGGAGTTTCCAGTCGGCATTCTCCTTCCAAAATAGCGGCAATGTCCAATCTGGAATTGTTCGGTGCATAATAAATGCAAAGTCAAGCCCATTATATCCATATAAAGGAATCCCTGCATCTGCGCATAGCCCCTCAAATAGATCTTTAGCAGCTTCACACTCATCGTTATCTTTCCAGATATATGCGCCGTTCTGAAATACGCGTTGTGTATCCGTTAGTTTTCTTACACAATAAATACGTAAATTTCTCAATGATCCTTGAAGCATATCTATACTCTTATCATAGCCAAAAAGAGTCAAGTAGTTTGCCTCTACTCCATATTTCTCACATAATTCTGCCAAAGTAATTACATTATCATTTATGTCAACGGTTGCATTAGTCCAAAAATCTAAAAGTTGGTGTCCACTTCCGACACAATCATCGACAACTACCAACCGCTTTATCTTCCTAGAGATAAAAATATCTGGAAGGCTCTCAAGGAAAACCGACTGCCTTGGCTGAATAATATTTTGTTGCACAAGGAGACGCATAATATAGTTGCCACTCTCATGAGGAGAATTGCTGTCAAGTAGTGGAATAAAGTATGTATTCTCCAGTTCTTCTTGACACACAGCAGCCAGAGCTTGCTGGCTCATTGAAAACTTCGCATTAATTTGCTTTTCTAAAATAACACTATAATATAGGCACTTATAAATACCTTCTTTTAATGCGGCAATAACATCCGCCTCTGAAAAGTAAATGATATTTGAAAGTAATTTATAGACTAATAGTCTTTCTCCTGACTGTACATCCTTAAAGTTTTTCAGCCAACTTTCAACATCCGATTTTTGAAGACCTGACCATTGTTGCTGACTCAGCATAAAGTCAATAAAGGTTTTACATTTATTAATCTGTAAAGATATCGTCTCGTTCATTAACAATCCCCTCAATTATTATCTGCGGTTCTTCTCCTAAATAGCTTCTAAAACAAGTGATTTTCAAATAACCGTTTTGATTATCATATTATCTTGCCATGGCCAACCATTTTATCCGCTTAGCGGAGGTCTGATTAGAGATATATCCTTATATCTTCAATGCATACAAATTTTCCCTTAATATGGTTCTCTTCTGAAAACTCCTCCTAGTCACAGTCCGTTTTTCCCAACTCTTCTAAATAATCATTTTTCTTAATATAGCTTATGGTATTTATTCTAATAGCATTGTTTACTGTTAAAGTATGTCATATAAATATCATCTCTGACATATTAGCATATATTCTTTGATATATTCATGGCTGAGAGTCAGATTTCAAACAACTATCGAACGCGAGTTCAGCCAGACAAATACATTTATTGTCAAGCGGTTAACTGATATCGTACCATATTACTTCATGGGTGCAGGGGTCCCCCACGTAACGGTCCATCATTATACCTTAAAAATTACTGGGAGGACGTTAAAATGAAACATACTATGATTCAGACAAAGGTCAATACCTTTTTGCAGAACTACCGCGCCACCAAGCGCAAGATCGAACAGCTTCGCTATGAGCTGGAGCATCCGGCCAGAGTGACACCAGATGAAATGATCGAGGCCATGAACTTTGCCAAGGGTGATGGCGAGGGTCGGCCCTCCGGCAGCGTATCCAACAAGACGCTTTACATCGCCATGAACTTCCAGAGTGCGGCAGATGAGGCAAATGCCGCGTTGGCACATGATCTGGTCAGCCGCCTTGTGCCGCTGGAGCAGGAGATCAACCGCCTGGAGCACTATGTGGCACTTCTGGAACCGCGGCAGGCCGAGGTCATTCGACTCGCCTACTTCGAGGGCCACACATGGCAGCAGATCAGCGCTAAAACCCAAATTACAACGAGAACCCTGTATAAGATCCGCAATCAGGCGGTCGAGGAGCTGGCGGAAATGTATGCGCTGACTGCCGATTTGCAGCGGTAAAGCCTTGTTGTTCCCATCTTTTTCTGAAAGGCTTCACCTATTGTTCACCAAGTCTTACCTTGAAAGGGCATCTTGAAGCTGGTATTCTTTAGAATACAGAATCATAGACAACGCTTCCCGGCATCACGCTGGGAGGCGTTGCTCTTTTATCAGCATTTTCATAAAACACCGAGATCTGGCAATACTACCGACAACGCCATTAGAAAAGAGGAATCTTCATGGAAGCAAACCGTCCGAGCGTCAGCCACACCACCCATACAGCGCCACGAGATATCGCCTGTGTGAGTATCGACACCTCCGCCTCCTGCGCCGAACGCATCAAGCAGTATGTGGAGCAGGTAGGCGACCCGTATTGCTATACGGACAACGGCATTGTGGTAAAGCTTGCGTACTCCAACACAGATGTGAGCCTGCAAGACCGTCTGCGAGCCTATGTGTGCAGCCTGTCCTGACCCTCCAACGTTTCCCAGTTGACAAAAGCAGAGCGGGAAAGCATAATAGACCCGTCAGTGAAAATAATGTTGCCGCCCGGCAATGACAGCCAGAAACCGCTTTCCTGAATTTTTAGGAGGTACGTTTTATGGCTGCATTTTTTTGCCCACAAACCGAAGAACTCTCCGGACAGCATTGGTATGGCATCTCCTATCTCCGCCTGTCAAAGCTGGGCAAACGCTATGAGAGTGAGAGCATCGACAACCAGCGGAAGCTGATCCACGAGTTTGTGCAACGACACCCGGAGATCACGCTGGTGGGGGAGCGGGTAGACGACGGTTATACTGGCACCAACTATGACCGTCCCGGCTTTCAGGGCGTTATGGATGCCATCCGTGAAAAGAAGGCGAACTGCGTCATTGTAAAAGATTATTGTGCGATAATAGGACTAAATCAGAAAGACCTTGAAAATCAAGGCA
>ENA-UOJS01002723-UOJS01002723.1-human-gut-metagenome-genome-assembly--contig:-C74-NODE-2723-length-11395-cov-6.243210_pt1 | contig 11395 bp, 5 predicted proteins | sample MGYA00242355_ERZ723902 | MGnify/ENA metagenome assembly ERZ723902 | reverse complement strand
CATAAAGCTTTATAGGGATGCGCCAGACCTTGACTTTGTTGTGCAGGCGCAAAACCGCATTTGGGGATGCAGATATAACTATGAAGCATCCGAAGATGCCGAGAAAACGAATGTAAATGAGATATACGCATCAAAGCTTGGCGACGAGACCCGATGGTCAACCTACAAGGGCGTTAGCACCGACGCATACCGTGCATCTATAGGCACTCCGGGCGCTTTTACAGGCGTGGCTAACATCGGCGGCAACCTGATTTTCTTCAAGGAAAACTGTTACCACAAGGTCTATATATCCAGCTCCGGCGCACATCAAATCATAGATAAGACCGTGCAGGGCGTTCAGACGGGGTGCAGCGGTTCGGTCACTGTGATAGATGATGTTTGCTATTACAAGTCTCGCGGCGGCGTGATGGCGTTTGACGGCACTCAGGCATATGACATCGGCGCGCCGCTCGGTAACGTGTATTACGTTGCGGCCGAGGGCGGCAGTGCAAACGGCAAGTATTATCTATCCCTCAAAGACACAAGCGGCAAATGGTCGCTGTTCGTGTACGACACAAAGCGCGGACTGTGGCACAAGGAAGATGAAAAGCACGCGCTTGCATTCTTCTCGATTAACAATGAAACATTCTTCGTCACCGAGGACAGCAACGGATACGCAATAAACCTTATATCCGACTACACGAAAACAGGCAATGAAGAAGCCGCATTTGAGTGGGAAGCCATAACGGGCTTGCAGGGCTATAACTACACCGGTCAGAAGTACATAAGCCGCTTTAATCTGCGCATGATGCTGCCCAAAGGCTCGGAGATGATGATCTACATCGAATACGACAGCTCCGGCGTTTGGGAAAAGCAAGGCCGCATAAAAGGACAGGGCACGACAACATTCATGGTTCCTGTCAAGCCTAAGCGCTGCGACCATTTCAGAATAAAGCTCTCGGGGCATGGCACGGTGCGGCTCTACAGCTTTAGCAAGCAGTTTGAGGGAGGTACGGATATCAAATGATAGTAATACCTCAGCCGCCTCGAATTTTCGGCACATCCGAGGAAAAGGTAACTCAGCTGCACCGATACACGGCTCAGCTCGCCGAAAGCCTCTCGGTGTGGCTGAACGTCGAGGGCGCGACAAGCGACACAAGCAGCCAGGCGAGCACGAGCGTTGTTGTTGCTGAGGTCTCATCCGACAGCAACGTTGCTTACGGCACATTCCAAATGACATACGGCACGGAGAGCGACACGTCGGTGAGCGTGAGCTTTGGAAGCAAGGCGAAGTTTGCAGACAAGCCCGTTGTTATCTGCTCTCAGCCGTTTTCAGACCGCAATATAACGATAAAATCCGACAACGTTAGCAAGACCGGCTTTACCGCCTCGCTTCCCAAAGCGGACGAGGCCGGGAGCTGCACGGTGATGTACATAGCAGTCGGAAAAGCACAGGATTAACGGAGGGTTTATATGCCTACATGGAAAGCATGGAAAGACGAGAATAATAACGTATTTTATTTTGACAATGATCACGACTACCAAGCGGACATAAATGCAGCCGTTGCAAAAGGCGACACGGCGGCAGCAGCTAAAGCATGGGATTTGAGGCGCGCGAAGGGAGAGGCTAACGGCCTTAATCTTAATATGGGCAATGCAAACCCCTATGGAACCACCGGCGGTACCTACAACGGCACAAGCTACAGCAATTCTATAGACTACGGTCTCAGCGCCGATGCAAAGTTTGCTGCCGGAGACATAGAGGGCGCGAGAGAGGATGAGCGAAAAGGAAACGCAAAAATCCTCGGTAATAACATGAATTTAGAGCTTCGCAACAAATATGGAAGCTACAGCGACACCGGCAAAGACACACCATCGACGGATTATAATTCCAAGTATTCCGAAGATTTGGACAAAATCCTTGCCTCTATTACCGACGCAACAACTAATGCTCCGACTATTTCCATGCCGGGATATTCTGCACCGACGTACAATCCACAGTATGACGCGCAGATAGACGAGCTTTTGAATAAACTGCTCAACCGTGAAGAGTTTAGTTACAACGAAGAGCTTGACCCGCTGTATCAGCAGTATAAAGACCTATACACCAAGCAAGGACAGCTTGCAATGGAAGATACAATGGGGCAGGCAGCAGCCCTCACGGGAGGTTATGGTTCGACCTATTCACAGGCCGTAGGACAGCAGATGTACAATGCGTATCTGCAAAAGGTAACGGAGATGCTGCCCGAGTTCTACGACAGAGCATACGGCAAATATCGTGATGAAGGGCAGAATATGAAAGACCTCTATGGCATGTACATTGACCGCGATCAGGTCGATTTCCAGCGCTACCAGCAGGAAGTCGCGAATGCCGAAATGGCGTATCAGGCGGCTGCGGCTGCGGCAAGCATGGCATATCAGCAGCAGCAGGATAACATAAGCAATCTTGGCAACCTATATGGCCTCGTTTCCGGCGCGGATGCAACCGATTACGAGCGGTTCCTCAACAACTGGAACATGAACAACACGCTTGATCAGCAGGAATACAACAAGCTTATCGACAAGTGGAATCAGGACATGCAGCTGAGCGAGAGCAATTACAACAGGCGGCAGGATGCCCAGAAGCTTGCGCAGAGTCAGATTGACGCAATCATTGCGGCAGGCGGCACGCCCTCTCAGGCGCTTATAAGCACGGCAGGCTATGACCCGTCATATATCAACTCCCTCATGAGCTACTATCAGCAGCAGGCGGCGGCTCAGACGGCGGCACGAAGCGGCGGCTCAGGCGGCGGGGGAAATAGGTATCCGAGTGGCAAAGACTTCAAGGTAAACAAAGATGGAAGTATTTCAGTAAAAAAAGTTCGTCAGCTTAATTTTGACCCTGACGAAGGCATTTTCACATGGAACGGCAACAAATATAACAGTCTTAATTCGCTTGTCGATGCATGGAATAAAAACTCGAGTTTAACCGATGATGATATAAATGTTCTCAAACGAAAGCTTAAATCTCAGACAAATATCAGCTTGTAAGTTCAGCGAGGTTAAAGATGGCGAAGAAAATAAACCTTACAAAAGAGCAGATAGAGGCTGCTGCAAAAGCAGGGCGCGAAAAGACCGAAAAAGCCTATGCCCAGAAAGCACAGGCAATCGCCAAGGGTTACGGCACAAACAGTGCTAAATCAAAAGCCGGTGGGAATAGAGGACAGTTGCCCGGCGTGAGCGAAGTTCTTGCTCGTAACAACCCTGCGTTCGCTGCTTTGCAGCAAGCCGGGAACGCTAAAAAACTCACCAAGGGCAGCGACGCTATATCTTACGGCAAAAAAAGCAGCGAGCGCAAGCCGGGACAAATAAGCGCTTTGGGTGCAGGGGATTACGGCGCGTCAAAAACAACGAGATTTGACGCTACGGCGAACGCCGCGATATACAGCACGGTAGGCGCGTTTTCAAACCTTTTCGGTCTTTTGAAAGAAAAGGACGCACAGACAAAAGCACGAGATGCAGCGGACAGCGCAAGGCTCAAAGCCGGATATGACGCAATGCTCAACGGCGAGGACATAAACACGCGCGAGGGCGGTCTCAAGAGACAGCACGAGGACAGCAAAAAGGCTTTTGAACGCGGTTATGCAGCTCTTGCAGGAGCAGGGCAAAAGAATTTCGACACCGCCGATGAGCTTGCCGCACGCTCTAATGAGTATCAGCAGATGGCAAAAGAGGGCTTAGGCAAGTTCGGACAGGGCGTTGTTGACTTCGGCATTGCAGGCTTGCAGTTTGCCGGTGACGCGGCCATGAACGCCATTCTCCCCGGCTCAGGTCTTGTAGCAATGGGCATGAGAGCAGCAGGAAGCGGAGCACAGGAGGCAAGAAACAACGGCCTTGATATAAATGACCAGTTTACCTCCGGCCTCAAGAGCGCGGCAATCGAAGTGCTTACAGAGAAGCTTTTCGGCGCTGCTTCCAAAGTCGCATACGGCAAGGGCATTATCAGAAACGAGAGCCTTGTTAACGGCCTTGTAAACCGACTGGCAAAGACGGATAAAGGCCGCACGGCGCTCAAGGTCATTGTCGGCGCGAACGAAGAAGGCTTAGAGGAAGTCCTCTCGGATATCCTGAACCCTGTTGCAGACCGTGTGCTCAAGCTGGATGACGGCAAGGGCGATTGGTCTGACCTGGGCGAGGACATGGACGCAGAGCAGATGCTCGCGGACTACATCATCGGCAGCACTCTCGGACTTTTTGGCGCAGGAACAAATGTTATAAGCGGTCAGTATCGCGCCGAGAACGCGCAGCAGAGGGCGTATGAAAATTATCAGCGCGAGCTTGTAAACGCCGGACTTGCATCCGAACAGGGTTCTCAGGCACAGTTAACCGCCGAGGAATATCAGAACATCCTTGACAACAGCGTAAAGAGAGGCAACAGAAACCTGAGCGACAAGGAAACTGCCAACCTTGAACAGCTCATAACGGCTGAGAGAGATACACCGGTAGTGCGCAATGCTCTTGAGCGCAGCGGTACGCTTGTTGACGATAACACCGCATCGGTCATTGCCAAGGCCGCAAGCGGTCAAAAACTGACGAGAGCGGAACAGAGCATCATAGACAGCAACCCGGTAATGCAGCAGGCTGTGAATACCATGTCCGGGAGCGGCGCTGTTGCCAACATCCGTACAACGGCGGCAAAGAACAGTGTTGTTAACAGCATGGCAGAGCGCTATACGGTCTCCCCGGAGGTTATAAGCAGAACATACGATCTCGCCCCCGTCGAGTCTCCCGAGGCGTTTGAGATGGCGTATGAAGCTGTGTATCAGAAGGGGAAGCAGGGCGCGCACAAAGAGACGCGGACCAAAGTACCCGACAAGCACCGCGCACAGGCGGAGATAGCCTATAACATGGGCGCTTCTACAACTCAGGCGGCGATTGACAATGCGGCTGTGCAAGGTGATAATGTAAGCACACAGGTAAACAACCAGATAAACACACAGGAGGTAAACGAGAATGGAATACGTCTACGCGACAGCAGCCAACGGCTTAACGGTCAGAATACCGAAGGACAAATACCCTCAGTGGAAAGAGGCACAGTCGAAGCTTACGCCGGAACAGATAGCGGCAGACAAAGCGGTTATAGCGCAGCTCAAGGCAAAGCTGGGCAAAAAGTAGTCTATAACGGCGTAGAGCAGGAAAACGTCTACTACTCCGGCGAGGACACCGAGAGCATGAAAAAAGGCCGTGAGCTTGCAAGAAGCTACGGCTATAATGTCACATATTTCGAGGGCGGCAATATCAAGGACAGCGGCGGCGAGTTCAGGGGCATGGTCGATACCGAGAGCAAGACCGTTATGGTGCGCTCAGACCATCCCGACATATCCGCAGAGCAGATAATGCGCCACGAGATGGGGCACGCGGCAATTGCACAGGGCGATATAAGCTTTGACGAGCTGCGAAGCGCCATGCTTTCAGACCTCTCGGAGAAAGAGCTTAACAGCGCTGTTGAGGTCTACAGGCACGCATACGGCGACACGATAAGCGAGGCCGAGGCGTTCGAGGAAATGTGCTGCGACGCGCTGGGCAGGATAAACATCTTTGCCGGAACGGAGCACGACAGCGCAGGCTACGGCAAGATGCAGGAAAGTTTCCGTAAACACACCGCCGAGGCCGCGAACAAAGGCAGAGCACCGCCGAAGAGCGGAGTGAAGTATTCGCTTGAACCGTATTCTAATCAGCAGATTGAAAATTGGAAGAGCAGCAAGCGAATAAATGTTTATGAAAATTCCGCACAATTAGACTTGTTCGTAAAGAGAGCTATAGAGGATAAGGGTTTTACCGGCAAAATGTTTTTTGGAGTTGTTGGCAATGATCTTGCAAATGCTATAGAAACTGCGACAGGCTATAATTTTACCGGGCGTAATGTTACTTTGCGTGCTGACCATGTCAGAAAAATATTCAAAGATCATGGTTCGATAAAAGCGGAAACAGCAAGAGGTCAGAGAGCAATTACAGCAAATGATTTCACACTAATCCCTGCTGTGATAAGTGAGCCTGAAAAAATAAAAAAATCTACTTACAATAATCGTCCCGCTGCCGAATTTATAAAAGTGATAGACGGCAGCAGAGTTACAGTTATTGCGGTAGATAGCGGTGGAAGTCTTGACTTGTATGTGCAAACCATGTATGCAAGCGCAAAAAAAGGAAGCATAGCCCGCATGGTCAATGCAAATGCCCTGACCAAAACGCCCGAGACGACTACGGGGACTGCTCCCAATACCAATATACCCAATACAAGCAAGAATGTCAACGAAAAATTTTCCCGAGAAGTAAAAAACGCTGAGGAATATTTCGGTACTACCTACAAAGTAAAAGAAGCCGGTTATATCTGCACAGACGGCAAAATGCTCGACTTTTCGGGTAGACACGAGGGAGCACCGGGCGGCTACAGGACAGTTGACCACCGCGACATAACTGATGCGCTCGGCGAAGATTACGGCGGCGAGGACTACAGCGGCGGCATGATAAAATTTATGAGCGAGGGCAATATTCGTGTTTCTCCTGAGAGCGGCGGCATAAATCTATCGGTCGCGCCGAACAAGGCACAGCGCAGTACACTCGACAGGTATATTTCTTCGTTCAGAGGTGAGGTCATACTCGACATAGACCGCACAAACGGTGACACTATTGCGTCAGTTGAGTATCCTAAATATACTCATTCTTCGGTCGTGTTCAAAGATATCGACGATTATTTTGACAAAGGCAAAATACCAGAGAAATTTTCCCGCGAGCCGGAGAGGCTCAACGAACTGAGGCGGCAGAACGAAACCATGCTCGCTCAGGCGACAAACGAGGACGCCGCAAACGAGAACGAGCGCGGCCTTATAAAGGACTATAAACGCCAGTATGACAAGGTCAGCGGCATTGCTGAAAAGCTTAACACGGCACGGCAGGAGTTGACTGCGGCAGAGAACGGCGGCGACAAAAACGCCATAGCGACAGCCCGAAATCGTTTTACCCTGCTTAGCAGAAAGTACGCAGAGGAACACAGAAAACTCAGCGATTATGTCAATATTAAGGCTTTGGACAATGTCCTTGCGAGGGTAAAGGATAGAACGGCAGAAAATCCGCTGCCTGAAGGCATGGGCGCGGCTTCGGCAGAGTTCACGGGCGAGGAAACAAGAGGCGAGCGCTGGGTAACTGAGGCTCAGGGCAAGGGAGACAGCGCACTGCACCCGATAAGCAAGGAGCAGGAGACAAATCTCGCCGAACAGCAGCACAGAGCGCCGCAGGAGATACCAAAGGAAGATCTGAACGGCAAGCTTACGAGCAAGCACGTTTCCACCATAGCCAACAGCGGCATGACACCGGCTGAATTCTCCGACGCACTGCGCGAGGACGCGGCACAGGGTAAATTCTCACACATAGCCTATTCCGACGAGGCAGCGCTCAAAAAGGCCGAAATCACGATAGAGGCTAACGGCTGGGAACAGGCTCTGGCGGATTACAAGGCGCAGATAAACGCCGGTAAGGTATCGAAGGACAATACCGTTATGGGTATTGCCCTTTACAACAATGCCGTCAACAGCGGAGACTACGTAACGGCGATGGACATTGCATCGCTCATGGTCAAAAACTCCACGAACACGGCGCAGTCCTTGCAGGCTATGCGCATTCTCAACAAGCTCTCGCCCGAATGCAGACTGTACCTCGCGGCAAAGTCGATAGAGAACATCGAGGAAGACCTCAACGAGCGGTACAAGGACAACAAAGCGGATATACATGTTGACAAAATTCTTTATGATGAGTATGCCAAGGCGCTCAGACAGGGCGACGAGGACGGCATAAAAACCGCGTGGGCGAACATAGAGCAGAGCGTAGCACAGCAGATAGATGCGACGTGGTACGAAAAGCTCAACAACTTCCGCTATCTCGCTATGCTGGGCAATCCGAGAACGCATGTCCGAAACATCGTGGGCAATGCATTCTTCGTGCCGGTCAGAGCAGTCAAAAACACCATAGCATACGGCCTTGAAAATCTCGCCGACAGCAAAGTAAACGGCGGCATAGAGCGCAGCAAATCCATACTCAACCGTAACAACGCAAATGACGTGGCGCTTATAAAATATGCAATGACCGATTATGAAGCGGTGCAGGAGACTATACTCTCGGGCGGCAAGTATGTCGATACATTTCAGGGCATCGACAAGCACAGGACGATATACAAGACCAAAATACTTGAGGCAGCACGCAAGGGCAACTCGGCAGCGCTCGACGCGGAGGACGCATGGTTTTGTAAACCTGCATACGCCAACGCGCTCGCGAAATGGTACAAGGCAAACGGCATAACCGCCGAACAGCTCAACACCGGCAAGGTACCCGAAAGCACGATAATAAAAGCTCAGGCCGTTGCGATAAAGGAAGCTCAGAAAGCGACTTACCGCGACACAAACAGATTTTCGGCAATGGTCAGCAGGCTCGGCAAGGTCGATAACAAGATCGCTTCCGCGCTGATAGAGGGCGTTTTGCCGTTCAAAAAAACACCGGCAAACATACTCGTGAGAGCAGTGGAATACTCGCCCGTAGGGCTTATAAAGTCGCTCGCCGTTGACACAAAGAAAGTCAAGGCGTATATAAACGGCGATGTAGAAAACGGAATGTCACCGGCACAGTTTATCGACAACATTTCCGCCGGGCTGACTGGCACTGCGCTTGTTGGCTTGGGTTTTCTTCTGGCATCGTGGGGATTATTCAGCGGCAGCCCAGGAGACGACGATAAACAAAACAAGTTTGACGAGCTGGGCGGAAGTCAAAACTATGCGCTTAACATAGGCGGCCTGAGCATCACGCTTGACTGGCTCGCGCCGGAAAGCATGCCGCTATTCGTGGGCGTTGAACTGTATAATTCGCTCAGCGGCAAAAGCGAGGATAACGGCTTCGTTCAGAACCTTATGAGTTCCGTCATGAGCCTCAGTACGCCGATGTTTGAAATGTCAATGCTTCAAAGCGTCAACGATCTGTTTGATAACCTTGCCTACATAAAGCAAGGACAGGGTTCGTTCAAAATCGTAACGAGCATGGCGACAAACTACATATCACAGTATTTCCCGACGCTGTTCGGGCAGGTCGAAAGAGCGTTTGGAGAAAATCAGCGAGAAACAACGTATATTGACCGCAACAGCAATGTCGGCTCTGAGCTGCAATATATGTGGGGCAAGATCGCCAACAAGATACCGCTTTATGATTTCAGCCAGATACCGTACATTGACGCATGGGGACGTACAGAGGAAACCGGCAACCTATTTGAGAGGGTGCTCAACAACTTTGTAAATCCGGCATACGTCAAGAAGGAGCGCAGCACCGAGATAGACGGCGAACTCAAACGGCTTTATGATCTGGGCGAAACCTCCGTATATCCCAGCCGCGCGAAAACAAACACAAAAATCAACGGCGAATATCTGACGGCTGAGGAATATGTGAAGTATGCAACAGTTAAGGGGCAAACCTCTTATGATAATAAACAGCAGTGCATATTCTCGCGCATCCGATGCCGAAAAGGCATACATGCTCAGTTATGTATACAAATACGCAGACCATATCGCTAAGTACGAAGTCAATGACGAGAGCAGCCTTGCGAAATGGGAAGCAGCAGCCTATAAGAGTTCAAACCCGGCGCAGGGGATAATCGACCATGCGCAGGAATATTATAAGCGCAAAGAGAACGACGAAAGTTAAAAAACATGCGGAGGTGGGGCTTAATAAGCCCTGCCTCCTTTTGTTATGCTGAAATCAAGAAGCAAAAAAGGAGGAAAAGCCTTTTGACAACAATCATGATCGGCAAAGCGCTGGCGACGGTGACGGAAAACGAAACCTTGACCAGCGGCATGATAAATGCAAAGATAAAATTCGAGTTTTCAGCCGATTGGCATTCGGGAATAAGCAGAACCGCGATATTCACGGCAGGCGACGTTACAAAGGTCGTGCTCGATTCGTATTGGGAAAACAACGTCTGCTCCATTCCGCAGGAATGCCTTGAGAAAAGCGACGAGATACTCATGGTCGGCGTGTACGGTGCTGACAACGCCAACACGGTCGCGATACCTACGGTGTGGGCGACGGTCGGCAAGATACGCAAGGGCTATGAGGGCTATGAGGACGTATCGACCGGCACACTGCCCATCTGGGCGCAGGTGCAGTCGGCGGCGGCACAGTCGGCACAGGCGGCAAAGGACGCGCAGACAGCGGCAGAAACCGCACAGGGCAAAGCCGAGGATGCGCAGAATGCCGCGGAGACGGCACAGGCAGCAGCCGAGACCGCACAGGGCAAAGCGGAAACCGCGCAGAGCAAGGCAGAGACCGCGCGAGATACCTCGAAAGCAGCACAGGCAGCAGCGCAGACCGCACAGGGCAAGGCTGAGACTGCACAGAGCAAAGCCGAAGATGCGCAGAGTGCCGCAGAGGCTTCCGCAACGGCGGCGGCAGAATACGAGAGCGGCGCAAAAAGCGCGGCGGCAACGGCGGCGGCAGGCGGCAATATGGCCAAGAGCTGGGCTGTAGGCGGCACGGGAACGCGCGAGGGCGAGGATACCGACAACGCGAAGTATTGGGCTAAAGCGGCTCAGGGCGCGGCAGGCGGCGGCGTGACGAGCTTCAACGGGCGCTCGGGCGCTGTCGTACCCAAGAGCGGCGACTACACGGCGGCAATGGTCGGAGCAGACTCGCAGGGCACGGCAGAGACAAAGGCGGCCGAGGTGCAATCAAACCTCAACGCCCACGCATCGGACACGGTCAAGCACGTCACGGCAGCGGAGCGGAGCACGTGGAACAGTAAGGAGACCGGCGGCGCGGCAGCTAATGTGCAATCAAACCTCAACGCCCACGCATCGGACACGGTCAAGCATGTTACGGCCGAGGAACGAGCGGTGTGGAACGCCAAAGTGGCCAAGAGCACTAAGGTCAACACAACGCTGTATGCGTCGAGCTGGAGTACGGCGAAGAAATACACCGTCAGCAACGCGAACATTACGGCGACATCGGCGGTCGAGCTTCTGCCGCGAGAAAACAACGGCATTACGCAGGCGCAGCTGGAGGCGCTGTCGGGAGCTATGATCGTCGGCGGCACACAGGCGGCAGGGAGCATCCAGCTCGTCGCGCTGGGTGATGTCCCGACTATTGATATCCCTGTTACCATCATCGTAAGGAGGGATTTGTAATGCCTCTTATCAATCACGCAGGCGGCGGCTCATCGTTTGCCTCTATCATACAGGTTATTTCTAATAAAGGCGCTACGTGCACGTGTTCGAATGGCGGTACAACATTGACCGCAGTTGCAACCTCCGGTAATTGCTCATTCAAAGTGACGCGTAAGGGGACGTGGACTGTAACAGCAACACTTGGTGAAAATGCCAAGTCTGAAAATGTTTATATCTCAACAGAT
>ENA-UOJS01002715-UOJS01002715.1-human-gut-metagenome-genome-assembly--contig:-C74-NODE-2715-length-11415-cov-4.547447_pt1 | contig 11415 bp, 8 predicted proteins | sample MGYA00242355_ERZ723902 | MGnify/ENA metagenome assembly ERZ723902 | reverse complement strand
CATCAAGCTTTTCTCTGGACTTATGGAAAAATACAAGTCACCTAAGTTCGTGGGTCGTCCCAAGCTCACAGGCGGACTTATCGGATACTTCGGCTACGATATGGCGAGATATTATGAAAAGCGCCTTACAAATGTCCCCGACGATGATCTGGAAATGCCGGATGCAAATATGTTCATCTATAACGAGATAGTGGCTTATGACCACCTTTCCAACAGAGCAGTGATAATCCTCAACATGGATAAGGAAGAGATAACAGCTCTGGCAGAAAAATCAGGAGAAAGCTTTGATAAGGCAACTGACAGCTACTATGAGCTGCTTGAAAAGCGTGCCGATAAGCTTGGCAAGCTCCTTTGCAGATATACTCCCGAGCCTGCTCCCAAGATACTCAATCCCGCAAAGCTCAAAGTAAATTCCAACTACACAAAGGAAGAGTTCTGCAAGATGGTGGAAAAGTGCAGAGAGCATATCATCGGCGGCGATATCAGCCAGATAGTTATTTCCCAGCGCTTTGAGGCAGAAAATCCCCCCGAGCCGTTTGACGTTTACAGAATGCTCCGCTCCACAAACCCTTCGCCTTATCTTTACTACTTTGATCACAAGGATTACTGCATTGCGGGAGCTTCCCCAGAGATGCTGGTGAGCGTCACCGACGGCGTGGTGCTCAACAAGCCTATCGCAGGCACATATCCCAGAGGCGCAACAGCCGAAAAGGATATCGAGAACGAAAAGCTCCTCACCACCGACCCCAAGGAAAGGGCAGAGCATACAATGCTTGTTGACCTTGGCAGAAACGACGTGGGCAGGGTATGTAAGCCCGGAACGGTAAAAGTCACCGACTTTATGAGAGTTGAGCGCTATTCCAAGGTAATGCACCTTGTTTCCGATGTTGAGGGTCAGCTTGAAGAGGGCAAGACCGCCGTTGATGCGCTGATGTCCGTCCTCCCCGCAGGCACCCTTTCCGGAGCGCCCAAGGTAAAGGCAATGGAGATAATCGACAGCCTTGAAAACGTAAAGCGTGGACTTTACGGCGGAACAGTCGGCTACATGGCATGGAACGGAGATATAGATACCTGCATCGCCATAAGAACGGTGCTTTTCAGAAACGGCAAGGCTTACGTTCAGGCAGGAGCAGGAATAGTATATGACAGCAACCCCGAAAGTGAATTTGAAGAGACCAAGCGCAAGGCTGCGGCGGTAATAAACGCACTTGAACAGGCAGCACAGATGTAATTGAAAGAGGTGTTTGATATGATCGTTATGATAGATAATTACGACAGCTTTACTTACAACGTTTATCAGGCAATGGCAAGCCTTTACAACAATATAAAGGTTTACCGAAATGACGAGATTACTATTGACGGGATAGAGAAGATGAACCCCGAAGCACTGGTCATCTCTCCGGGCCCCTCTTATCCCAAGGACGCAGGCATTTCCGTTGAGGCTATAAAGCATTTTGCCGGAAAGCTCCCCATTCTGGGCATCTGCCTCGGTCATCAGTCCATCGGAGAGGCATTCGGCGGAAAGGTAGTAAGAGCCGAAAAGCCTATGCACGGCAAGGCTTCGCTTATCAGGCTTGACAATACCTGCCCCATTTTCGAGGGACTTCCCGAAAAAATCTCCTGCGCAAGATATCATTCCCTTATCATTGAAAGAAGCTCGCTTCCCGACTGCCTTAAAATAACAGCCGAGACCGACAATGGCGAGATAATGGCAGTGGCTCATAAGGAATATCCCATTTACGGCGTTCAGTTCCACCCCGAGTCTATCCTTGCGGAGATGGGCGTGAACATTCTCTCCAACTTCCTTACAAACGTTGTGGGCGTAAAGGTTGAGGGCGCAGTTCCTGCAATTCCCATGGATAAGAGAACTTCCCTTAAAAAGTACATCGCCATGGCAGTTGACCGCAAGGATCTCACTGAGGACGAGGCTTACAGCGCCATGAACATCATCATGGGCGACGCTGCCACACCCGCTCAGACAGCCGCATTCCTGGTTGCCATGAGAATGAAGGGCGAGACCATCGACGAGATAACAGGCTTTGCCAAGGGCATGAGAAGCAAGGCTTCCGTTATCGAGGGGTTCCGCTCCGCTATCGACATCGTAGGCACAGGCGGAGATATGGCAGGAACCTTCAATATCTCCACCACCTCCTCCTTTGTTATCGCAGCCGCAGGCATTCCCGTTGCAAAGCACGGCAACAGAGCCGCTTCCAGCAAGAGCGGAGCAGCCGACTGCCTTGACGCTCTGGGCGTGAATATCAAGACCTCTCCCGAAAAGGCAGCAAAGTGCCTTGAGACCACAGGCATCGCATTCCTGTTTGCTCAGGTATTCCACGGTGCAATGAGATTTGTGGCTCCCGTAAGAAAGGAAATAGGCTGCCGCACATTCTTCAATATCTTAGGCCCTCTCACAAACCCCGCTCTTGCAGATTATATAGTGCTGGGCGTTTATGATGAAAGCATCCTGACCCTTATGGCAAACGTGCTCATAAAGCTCGGAATCAAGGGCGCAATGGTAGTCAACGGCAGCGACGGACTGGACGAGATAACCATGACAGGCAAGACCCATGTCTGCGAGGTAAAGGACGGAAAGATATCCACCTATGATATTGACCCCCACGACTACGGCTTTGAATACTGCACAGCCGATGTTTTAAAGGGCGGCACACCCGAGGAAAACGCCAAGATGACCCTTGATATCCTTACAGGCAAGGATAAGGGCGCAAGAAGAAATACCGTTCTGCTTAACGCAGGCTGCGCTATCTACTGCGCAGGCAAGGCAGCCACCATAGCTGACGGCGTAAAGCTTGCCGCAGAGATGATAGACAGCGGCAAGGCATATGATAAGCTCAACGAAATGAAGGATTTTACCAATTCTTAAAAGGATAAATTATGATACTTGATGAAATAATCGAAAAAAGAAAAATTCAGCTTGCTGCCGAAAAGAGCCGCATATCCCTTGAAGAGCAGAAAAAGCTTGCGGATATAGCTCCCGCTCCAAAGGGCTTCGGCAGGGCGCTAAGGGCAAACGGACTTTCGGTCATCTCCGAGGTGAAAAAAGCTTCCCCCTCAAAGGGACTTATCCAACCTGATTTTGACCCCGTTAAGATCGCAGCTGCATATGAAAAGGCAGGCGCTGCGGCAATATCCTGCCTTACCGAGGAGCATTACTTCCAAGGCTCCTCCGAATATCTGCGGGAAATAGTTGAAAATGTCAGGATCCCCGTTCTGCGCAAGGATTTCATCTTTGATGAGTACCAGATATATGAGGCACGTGCGCTGGGAGCGGACGCAGTTCTGCTCATAGCGGCAGTCCTTGACGATAACAGGCTCAAAACGCTTTTTGACCTTGCAAAGTCCTTGGGACTGGACGTTCTGGGCGAAGCGCATGATGAAAACGAGGTCAGGCGCCTTGTGAGTGCAGGCTTTGGCATCATAGGCGTGAACAACCGCAATCTTAAGACCTTTGAGGTGTCCCTCGAAAACACAAAGAGACTTTCGGCGCTTGTGCCCGAAAATGCAGTCTTTGTCTGCGAAAGCGGAATCAAGGACAATGTCGATATGAGATTTGCCAAGAGCTGCGGAGCAGACGCTGTGCTTATCGGCGAGACGCTTATGAGAAGCGGACTTGCAGGCATTCCCGACTGCATGGCAGCTCTCAGGGAGGGCGTATGATTAAGCTCTGCGGAATGAGGCGTGAGGAGGATATCGCCTACGCTAACGAATTTCTCCCCGATTTTGTGGGCTATATCCTTGCAGAGGGCTTCAGGCGTACAGTCGATATCGACTTTGCCGCACGGATATCCCGAAACCTTGACAGCCGCATAAAAAAGGTGGGAGTTTTTGTTGATACTCCCGTTGATACCGTAAAAAGGGCGGCTGAAAGCATAGGGCTGGACGTTATCCAGCTCCATGGCAGCGAGGACAGGGCTTACATAAAGGCTCTGGGGCATGACACTGACCTGTGGAAAGCCGTCCGTGTGCAGAGCGCAGAGGATATTTACCGTGCCGAAGAGCTGGGCTGCAAATATCTCCTGCTGGACAGCTTTGTAAAGGGTCAGGCAGGAGGCACAGGAAAGCTGTGCAACATAGATGTGATAAAAAATGCGGAGATACATCTTCCCTATTTTCTGGCAGGGGGCATAAACGAAAGAAATCTGGCGGATATGCTCACCGTTTCGCAGAATATCGACATCTCGGGCGTAACCGAGACCGACGGTGTCAAGGACAGGGAAAAAATAAAGCGCATTATGGAAATATACAACGAAAGGAAATTATGATATGAGCAAGATCGGAAGATTCGGCGAGTTCGGAGGACAGTACGTTCCCGAAACTGTTATGAACGCCGTACATGAGCTGGAAGAGGCTTATGACAAGTACAAGAATGACCCCCAGTTCCAGAAAGAGCTGGCTGACCTTTACCGTGACTATGCAAACCGCCCTTCAATGCTGTACTATGCTCAGCATATGACCGAGGATCTGGGCGGCGCAAAAATATACATCAAGCGTGAGGACCTTAACCATACAGGCGCTCACAAGATAAATAACGTTCTTGGTCAGATACTTCTTGCAAAGCGCATGGGCAAGAAGCGTATCATTGCCGAAACAGGCGCAGGTCAGCACGGTGTTGCCACCGCTACCGTATGCGCCCTTATGGGTCTTGAATGCTGCGTGTATATGGGCAGAGAGGATACCGAAAGACAGTCCCTGAACGTTTACCGCATGGAGCTGCTGGGCGCAAAGGTCGTTCCCGTTGAAAGCGGCACAGCTACCCTTAAAGACGCTATCAACGAGGCTATGCGTGACTGGTGCACCAATATCGAGACCACATTCTACTGCATCGGCTCCGTAATGGGTCCCCACCCTTATCCCGAAATGGTAAGAGACTTCCAGAAGATAATCGGCGAGGAAATAAAGCGTCAGATGATGGAAAAGGAAGGCAGACTTCCCGACTGCGTGGTTGCCTGCGTAGGCGGCGGCTCCAATGCAATGGGTGCTTTCTATGACTTTATCCCCGATACCTCCGTAAAACTTGTGGGCGCAGAAGCCGCAGGCAGAGGAATAAACACAGCCGATACCGCAGCTACGCTTTCCTGCGGCAGCGTGGGCATATTCCACGGAATGAAGTCCATCTTTCTCCAGAATGAATATGGTCAGATAGCTCCCGTTTACTCCATTTCCGCAGGTCTTGACTACCCCGGAATAGGCCCCGAGCACGCAAACCTCTGGAAAACAGGCAGAGCGGATTATGTCGCAATAACCGATGAAGAGGCAGTTACCGCCTTTGAATATCTCTCAAAGACCGAGGGCATTATCCCCGCAATAGAGTCAGCCCACGCCGTAGCCGCAGCTATGAAGATCGCTCCCGAAATGGGCAAGGATAAGATAATCGTTATCAACCTTTCAGGCAGAGGCGACAAGGACGTTTACTCCGTAGCCCGCTACAGAGGCCATGATATCAAGAACTCATAATGGAGGTCAGGAAATATGAACCGTATAGACAAATGCTTTGAAGAGCTTAAAAAGAGCGGCTCCAAGGCTCTTATAACCTTTATCACCGCAGGCGACCCCGATATGGATACCACCGTAAGCACCGCCCTTTCCATGTTTGAAAACGGCGCAGATATCATCGAGCTGGGCGTGCCTTTTTCAGACCCTATCGCCGAGGGCGTTACCATTCAGAAGTCCTCACTGCGCTCGCTGAACGTCGGCACCACGCTTGACAAGATATTCGGCGCAGTGGATAGAATAAGAGAAAAGACCGACAAGCCACTTATCCTTATGATGTACCTTAACACCATTTTCGTTTACGGCACAGAGAAGTTTTTCTCACTCTGCAAGGAAAAGGGTGTTGACGGCGTTATCGTCCCCGATATGCCCTATGAGGAGCGTGAGGAGATACTTCCCTATGCAGAGCAGTACGGCGTACACAACATCAATCTTGTTTCACCCGCTTCCCATGAGCGCATAAAGAGAATAGCTTCCGATTCAACGGGATTTCTTTACTGCGTATCCTCCAACGGCGTAACAGGAGTTAGATCGGAATTTCAGACTGATTTTGATAAGTTCTTCGGCATAATCCGAGAGAATGCGTCCTGCCCCTGCTGTGTAGGATTTGGAATATCCTCACCTGAGCAGGCGAAGAAAATGGCTTCCTATTGTGATGGAGTAATAGTAGGAAGTGCGGTTGTAAGGATAATGGAAGAAAACGGAGTAAATTCTCCCGAGCCTGTCGGCTCATTCACCAAGAGCCTTGCAGAAGCGATAAAGTAATAATAATACTAATCACCAATAAAACTATAGACAAAAAATCATCGCATAATCCATATACGCAAGATTATGCTCGATTTTTTGTATAGTTTTTAATTGGTGCTTAGTATTAGCAAGCAAATTTATAAAATTGTGCATTAAATTTTAAGATATCAACATAAGGCTTGCACCGCCCTTTTTAAACATCTGCCCCAAAAAAGCCCGAGATCATCTCTCGGGCTTTTTCGTGCTTATATGACATTATTTCTTTTTAAAATCGCTGGAATAATATGTATTTACCGCTTCGCTCTTTGTAAGTATAACAATAGACACAATGTTCAGTCCGGAAGCGAGTACAGATGTTACCAGATGGATTATGTCGTTATTGCCCTTTACAACGTAAAGTCCCAGTCCCACGCCTACATAAAGCAGCAGGCTTACCGCATACATTGCTATGGAGAGCATTTTTACGTGCTTTGACTTTATAAACAGCATAAGTGCGCCAACTATCATAAACACAGCCACGTACTGGAAGAACAGGTAAGAACCCCAGTTAAGGAATATTGCGGAGATAACTGCGGAGCCGAGCCCCATTGCAATGGGGATAAGCGAGATGCCGAAGCCCTTCTTTGCGATCTTCAGCTTCTTTTCTTCCATAAGGCGGTTGTACATATTCTTGCTGGCACGGGCGTTGAAGTTCTCGGGGCGCTTGCTCAGATCTTCTTCAAGGCGCTGCTTGAGCACACGCTTCTCGTCGCTGTCAAGCTGATCTCTGTCAACCAGCGACTCAGCCTTTTTCTGGGGAGCGGCATATTCATCGCTCAGATCTTCCAGAATAGGAGCGGGACCCATTTCCATTTCCAGGTCGTCCATTTTTATCTTTTCCTTGATGTTCCTTGCGCTTTCCTCTTCTCTTGTGCGGATAGGCGCAACGTGATCGGTAAGATCCTCAAGGATAATGCTGTCGGTGCTTATATGGTCAAGATCAGCGTCGTAATCGTCTTCAAAGACGAACTTTTCCTCATCTGCCTTTGCCTTTTCGGCAGCCTCTTCAGCCTTTGTGTCATATATCTGGATCTCTTCTTCATTCTCAGTCTCGGGCTTGGGGCGCTCGGGCATTGGAGGAAGCTCAAAATCATCGCCTGACAGATCTATTTCCTCTACCTTGTCCACTTCGTGCTTCTTTTCGTCCGCATCGGGGAGAGAAGCCTCGGGGATATTGCTTATGGCATCAAGAGAGTTATCCACAGTCTTTTCGGGGAGGGGAGGAAGCTCATTGTTGTCGGGGATATCGGTTATAGCGTCCAGCGAGTTATCTACAGTCTTTCGTCCACGCCCACGCTTACCACAGGCTTTACAGTCTTAGCTGAATCGGCGTCGGTGCCGTCGATATTCTTTGCGGGGCGCTTGGGGAGAGGGGGAAGCTCAAAGTCGTCGAAATTTGTACCATTATTATTCAGAATGTCATTCTGAGGCATTGAAGAACAGTCCTTTCAAAGAGAATTGCGCCGAGATAAATTATTCGCCTACTACGATTGCGTCGGGGAACACGTTTGTGGTGCTTTCCTGCATGAATGTCGTGTTTACATAGCCCTTGATAACGGCTCCGTCGATAACGGAGATGGTGGAAGCGGTGATGTCGCCAACAATAACTGCGTCGTTTTTGAACTCAGCCTTGCCGCCGACCTCCACATTTCCCTTTATCCTGCCGTTAAGGTCAAGGTACTGGGTGTCAATATTACCCAGCAGAACGCTGTCGTGATCCATCTGCACCTGTCCCTTGGAGGTGATGCAGCCCTGCATCTGAGCGCCGGCCATAACGGCATTGTTGCACTCGATGTTGCCTACCACCTTGCCCGAGACGGAAATATTCTTTGTGAGCCTGATATCGCCCTGAACGCTTCCTTCAACGTTCACGTTGGCAAAAGAGCTTATGTCACCGCTGATGCGAGTGTTGCGGGAGATGATAGTTGTCTCCTCAGTCTCATAATAGGGCGTTTCGGGAGGTCTGCCGCCTCTGAACGAGTTGCCCGTGGGAGGAGTATATCCGCCGGAGGGCTGCCTTGGGGGAACATATGTACCCGCAGGAGTGTCCTCGGGAGCGTCAAAGTCATTTTCAGCAAAGGGGTCCTGCCTGTAGCTGCTTGCGGCGGCACGCAGGTTGTCCGAATATGAAGTTCCGTAGCTGTTCCGGCTGCGGGAGGGGTCTTCCTGAGTTGTATTTACGGAGCCTTTGAAAGGGTCATCGCCCACCATGCCGTCTTTTTTCAGAAAGTCTTTGACGGCCTGGTTGAAGTTATCCTTTAAGCTCATTTATATGGCCACCTTTCCTATCTTCTATCAGTAAGTCTATATCTATATTATTTTCATTTATACGAAAAAACACATATACTCAATATAATAATACACCTTTTTGCGTTTTCTGTCAACATAATGGGGATAGAAAATAATACGCAATATTCGGCAAATTTTTCATTTTATGGCTTTCCTGCCGATATTTTTCAGCACTTTCAGAGCCTTTTCGGGGGGATAGTCATTTTCCCTGCACCTTGCCATAACATCGGAAAAATATGTGCTGCCCTCTGTGATGTGCTTCTGGAAGTTGTATTCCATGCGCCTGAAAGCGTCAATGTGCCTGTCGATCCCAAGATGAGCATAAACCTTTTCTTCCGTTTCGGCACTTCCGTTCTGCATTTTCCTGAAAAGATAGAACACCGAGCGGAAGATCACAAAATCCACGGGAACGGGGAAATCGGTGCAGAACTCGTAATCCGTCACAGCCTGACCGCCGTTCACGATAATGTTGTCAAAGCACAGGTCGATATCCGTGTAGGGCATGGTGTAAAAATCAGCGCAGTTAAGCCCTTTTCCGAACACTTTGTAAAAATCCTCGGTGAAATGGAATTTCTTCGTTGCCCTTGCTTTCAGATTTTCCGCAAAGCGGTAAATGTGTTCGCAGGCTTTTTCATCATTGACCATTTCCTCCGCAATGATGTCAAAAAGCTCCCTGCCCTCTTCAAAATCGAACCTGACACGTCCCTCGGATATTTTTTCGCAGCGATCAATGGAAATAATGCCCTTTGAGAATATGCCCGACAGCTCATTGTATGAGCGCATGAGCCTGTTTACGTGCTCTATGCTTTCAGGCAGAGCTGTTTTTTCGGCATAAAGCTTTCCGCCCTCTTCAATGATATCCGTCCTTATGCGAAACTGTGGTTTCCGTGAAAACGACATTTTGCTGAAAATACATTCGCTCTCGGGCTTTTCACGGCGTATCATAAGCATGAAAATATCGTCAAGAACAGCGCCCTTGCCGCAAAGCACAGGGTCAAAATACAGCTCGCTTTCCTTTGGCAGCCGCTTTTCCGAAAAGAAAAACATAGCCCCTTTAAGCTTGGGGTATGGATATATTATCTGCACATATGCGCTTGCTTCGCTTACGGAAGCGATATCTTCCGCCGTTTTGATTGGGTCATAACCGCCGCTTCCCTTTCCGTTTGGCAGCAGCATTATCATCCCGCCATTGTCCGTGAGCATGTTTTTCAGGCTGCGGAACATTTCTGCAGGAGAGCTTTCAAGCTTATCATCAGCGCCGTTTATCCAGATAAGGTCAAATTTTTCATCGGGGATATCGCCCGTGACCTCAGCTTCGGGGCAGCGGAGCTTTATAAGCCTGCGGCAGGCTTCGCTTTTGTCTGCAGTTACAAGCCTGCGGCATTTTTTCGCCAGAACCGCCGTAAATGCGCCGTAATGACCGTTTATTTCAAGAATATTTTCATATCCCCCCGATAACAGCTGAGCCGCATTGCCCGCCTCCGTGCAAAGCTCTTCCGCCAGAGCAGAGCATGAAGCATTATATGCCCATGAGTTTTCCTCGCCCTTTGGGCAGTTTGCAAAAGCATATTCAAGCAGAGCTTCAAAATTATCAGCGGCCATATGTGTCCTTTCGATTTATCTGTACTTTATCCTGCGGTAAATTTTCAGAGCAAATTCAGGGGTCATGTTCCTGAGCTTCAGCCGCAGTTCATTTTTCTTTTTGGCTTTCTTTGCACGCTCGCCCATGGAAAGCTGTGTGGCGGAGCTTCCCGAAAGCTTTCCCAGCGATGAGATATAGCTGCGGAAGTTTGCAAAGCTTACCGTCGAGTATTTTGACAGCGCCTTTGCAGTGCTGTCGGTCATGTACCGCAGGTTTGTAAGCTCCGTGCGAGCGTATTCCGTGTTATATACCCAGCCCGTAACGCAGCCCTTGTTTGCGGCCGCATAGGGGAGAAGCCGCTCAACAGCGTGGCTGAACGTGCCGTCGCCGTCAGCAGGCTCGGCAGGGAAATCCTCATATGTGAAGTCATTTTCAAAAAGCGCCCTCATTGCGCTTGCCCTGCACCAGAAGCAGGTGCCTATAGCAAGGGGCTGCTTGTCCTTTGCGGGAGCTTTTATGCCTATGCGCTGTGCGAGAGCACAGGAAACGTCATAGCACACCGTCCAGTAGTCAACGCTGGAATAAAAATATGAGCCGTGGTCAACGCCGAAAGGAGAGAGCATTCCAAGGTAGCTGTGTGCCTTGAACAGTCCTATAATGTTCCTGATATACCCCTCGCTGTGGAGCATATTTTCCCAGTTCAGGCGGTCAAACTCAGCGCCCACGGAAGCAAATTCCTTCTGCGAGCTTTTCTTGTCGTGAACGAAGCAGAGAAATTCGTACTTCATCAGAATATCCCTGCACCCAACCAGCAGTGCGGACATATCCCGTCCTCGGTTGGTCACAAGCCGCACTGAAGCTATATCCCCATACAGCTCTTTCAGCCGTGCTTCCTTTTCGGGGGTGTTGGTGGTGATGATTATATCCGTCTCAGCAGGGATATTTTTGAGATAATGCCCGTACCTTTCAAACATATCATCATATACCAGATGAGCTATCACAGCGCTTTCACCTTTTTTCAGCTCAGTGCTGCCAATGTCGGGAAGCACATAATCGAGACAAAGGGAGTTTTTCAGCGTCTCAGGCTCATAAAGCCTCAGCAGATGCTCAAATATCAGTGAGATGTCATAATCGTAGTTCTTTTCAATATATTCCAGCGCCCTGAACAGCTCCGAGCCGTTGGAATACTGCAGATATACCGCCCTGTCCGTGTGGAAAGAGCGCCTTTTTATAATCGGGAAGCGCCTGTT
>ENA-UOJS01002711-UOJS01002711.1-human-gut-metagenome-genome-assembly--contig:-C74-NODE-2711-length-11427-cov-5.730742_pt1 | contig 11427 bp, 8 predicted proteins | sample MGYA00242355_ERZ723902 | MGnify/ENA metagenome assembly ERZ723902 | reverse complement strand
TGCGTGATGACATGCCATCGTGTCTTGAGGCAATTCGGCGGCTTGTTCGTGAAAAAAACGGCTGTTTCTTCCGAAAATAAGACAGAATGATCAGGAGAAAACGTATGACCTCGGCTGATATTGCGCTGATAAAAGCTTGTCGAGAGGCTGATTTTGAAACGATGAAGCAAGCCGTCGAAAACGGGGCAGACGTAAATGTGGAATCCCCGGAAGATGACAATTACACGCCAATTATGCTGTTGCTGGAGAGTTATCTCGGCGAAGAAAATCCGGATTCTCCTGGCAAGGTCGATCACATCCTTGCAATCATGCAGTATTTGCTGAATCATGGAGCAGACATCAATCACGTAGCAATTCAGAAGACTGTTTTTCGCGATAACAAAGGAAATCTTACGGGCGAAATCAGTGAAGAGGGCTGGTCCGCTGTTTTCGATTGCGGGCTGTATACTCCTCTGGAAATCACACGGTTTGCTTTTGCACACGGAGCAGACCCGAATGTAACTTCCCCCGATAAGGAAACCGTATTGGATAAAATCGATCTCGACCTCTGGGCTATGTATGATTTTGGAAATTCCCGACATTCTTCTCCGCCGCCATGTGAAATGGCAATCCGGAGAAAGATTCTCCTGGAACATGGAGCATTGAATTTTCGCACCCTGCAGAAACAGGAGAGTCTCAAAGATTTTTCGGAGGAGGAACGTTCTCTCCTGCTCGGATGTTGGCATTGGGATGTTTCTCTGCTGCAGAAAGCATGGGATATGAGACCGGATTTTTCAGGTCTGCTTTCGGATTCCATTTTTTCAGAGATGATAACAAACGGCTTTACATTTGAGTGGAGGAATCATCATGGCAATCTCGAACAATTAGAAGAGCGGTTGATTCAGGCGATTGCGTTTTGGCGTGTCTGTCAACTCCGGAAATGGGGAAGCGCTTTTTTGTGCTGTTCAGGAAGGCTTGCTTAAAACCGTTGATTTTCTGCTGCAGGCGGGGGCGATTCCGCAGAGTTGTAATTGCAGTTATACGTTGATGCCGGGAAAGCCGCCGCACTATTTTACTTTACTGGAAAAAGTTAGAAGCTGGAGATGGCGTTGGAACAAGGCTACGGAAAATGATTCGTTCCAAATGATTTCCGAAGCGACCGGAAGATGGGCCAAACATCCTCAGATAACAGAATTGGCCTATCATCCGTCAAAAGGTGAAAAGTCCAATCTGACCGCCCGGCAAATTGCCGACCTGCTGGCCCGGGCTTTGAAAACCGGAAGAGATCAGAATATCCGTGATGTTGTTCGTTCGGATGCCTGTTTCATGATGGCCGGAGATGAAATGTATTACAACAAAATGGATTTTGAAATCTGCTTTCGCAGACATTTTCGGCATCCGGAAAGGAGTGAAGAATCCATATTGCAGGTGACTGCGGACGGAAACGGGAACTCTGGTGAGCTTTGTATTTCACGGGAAAACGGAAGAGAGGAGCATTTCTCCTTTGTCTGCGAAAAAACGGTATGATCGTAAAAGCCTGGTTGGGTAAATTAGTGGGGGAACATGGGGAGAGCAAGTTATAGAAATTCGGTGATGTCTGTGCTTATTTCAAGGATAGCATTGCCGGAGAGCATCTCTCAAGTGGATGCTCCATTTGGAGATTTACCTATCACCCGTGAAAAGGTGAGGACAAATATTTATTTTCGATAAAGTTTATTCAGAATTTGCAATTAATCGCCGGGGGAAGTATAATGAAATAAAAATGAGTTATAATAAATTGTTCTGATTGAATCGCTTTAGCGGAATCCTGGAATGGAGAGGTTGTTTGGGCTTTTAGTTAAAAAATTTGTTTTTTGTAATATAAGGCAATCTTATTGCAGGAGTGTATGATGAAAAGAATTATGCGTTTTTCTGTTCTTTTGACGCTGATCGTTTCCGGATGTGTTGCCGACACCCGTAATTTAACAGAGGAACAGCAGCAGGAAGCTATAAAAAAATGTCCTCAGTCAGGGTTGAACCTTCAGCCTGACGCCGGGGCGGGAATGGATACAGCTAAAGTTCTTACGCGCGTATTGTTATGGCCGATAACGCTTGGAATATCGGAGGGGGCGCTATTGGTGGAACGAAACGAGAGTTTCAGCAAATATGAAGCTGATCTTGAAAAAAAGTTTTACGATAGTTTTATCGGCCGAAACAGAGTTGCCGTCATCAATGAGTTTGGTGCGCCCTCGCGATCCTGCTCAGACGGGGCTGATGGCGAAATTTATATTTATGAAAGAGAATATACGACAGGTGGCGGGGGCTGGTCTGATGGGAGGGGCAACTACTATTCCACACCATATCGATTTCATAAAGATGTGAAAGAATTTTACTTCAATGCCCAGGGTATATGTTACCGCTGGCGGCTTAAAACAGAATAGAAACTTGTGTAATAAGTTCATCTGTTTTTTCGCTGACATTTAGATGAAAAGGTGTTTCCTGTGTGATGGAAGCTCTGTGTTCCGGGGAATAACCGTCGAGACCGGCGGATGGCAGAGTATGCTGCTGTTTTTTTAAGAAAAACGGATTGGCTGGTCGGAACGGAATTGCATTTCGACGGGAGAACGGTATATTTTATCTCCACGATAATGTTCAGGGCCGGAGGGGAGTCGATGCCGCAGAAAGAAAATTGGAAGATCAAGACGATCAAGATCGAACTTCAGGAAGGGATTCCAGGCGGATTCCGCCGGGCGGAATTTACGACCCAGCTCATGCGGGTACTGGTGGTTCCGCGCGACCGGCAGGAACTGCTCGCCGGCTGCCCGGAGGCGAAGTTCCAGGCAGTCTATCTGATCGTCGGCGAGACGGAAGAGGGCGAACCTCAGGTCTACATCGGCAAGACCCGCCGCATGGCGATGCGCATAAAGGAGCACAGCAAGGGCGGCAAAAAGGATTACTGGAAAAATGTCCTCTATTTCGTCACCAAAGACAACAGCCTCTCTTCCACTGAGATCGAATATCTGGAGTGGCTGCTGATCCGGAAAGCAACCGAGGCGGGAAATTTCCAGCTCGACAACCGCAACAAAGGCAGCAGGGAAGAGCCGCAGGTCGAGCTCGCCAAGCGTGCCGACTTCGCCGATTATTACAATCAGATCGTGGCGCTCACCGAAGTCCTCGGGTATGGCGGCATCTTCAATCAGATCCATACGGAAGAGCCGGCGCAGGTGGCGCGTTTCTTCTGCAGAAACACCAAGGGCGATGTCGATGCCGGCCTGATCGTCCGGGAGGATGGGTATTACGTCCTCGCCGGTTCGAGCTGCGCGCCGGAACTTTCCGAATCCGGGAAGCGGAATCCCTCTTTGGTCAAAACCCGGGAAAAGCTCCTGAAAACCGGAGTGCTCAAACAGCAGGGGGAAAAACTCCTGTTTACGCAGGATTACAAATTTTCTTCCCCCTCCCGGGCGGCGACGGTGGTTTACGGGCGCAATATGAACGGCTGGGAGTGGTGGCGCGATGCCACGGGGCGAACGCTTGACGAGTGTCTCCGCCAGAAGAGTGAACAATAATTCCCCGTTCGGGGAAACAATCAGGATACGAAAACGTTATGACGAAGGAACAGGAACGCAACGAACTTCACAAGACCATCTGGCAGATCGCGAACGATCTGCGTGGCAGCGTGGACGGCTGGGATTTCAAGGCCTATGTGCTGGGGATGCTCTTCTATCGGTTCATCTCGGAGAATCTGGCCACCTATTTGAACCGGGCGGAACACGACGCGGGAAATGCGGATTTCGATTATGCCGCGATTTCCGACGAGATGGCGGAGTTCGGGCGGGCGGATACCGTGCGGGAGAAAGGGTTTTACATTCTCCCCTCGGAGCTTTTCGTCAACGTGCGGGCGCGGGCCAAGGAGGATCCGAATTTGAATGAAACGATGAGCCGGGTGTTTCAGAACATCGAAAACTCCGCGAAGGGGACGGCCAGCGAGGACGATCTGCAGGGGTTGTTCGACGATATCGACGTGAACAGCAACAAGCTCGGCTCGACGGTGGCGAAGCGCAACGAGCTTCTGGTGAAAATCCTCAATGCGATCGGCGACCTCCGGCTCGGGACGTTCACCGACAACACGATCGACGCGTTCGGCGACGCCTACGAGTTCCTGATGACGATGTACGCGAGTTCGGCGGGGAAATCGGGGGGCGAGTTCTTCACGCCGCAGGAGGTTTCCGAGCTGCTCGCGCGGATCGCGGTCGCGGGCAAGACGGAGGTGAACAAGGTCTACGACCCGGCCTGCGGCTCGGGTTCGCTGCTCTTGAAGTTCGCGAAGTTGCTGGGAGAGAAGAACGTGCGGCAGGGATTCTTCGGGCAGGAGATCAATCTCACGACCTACAACCTCTGCCGGATCAACATGTTCCTGCACAACGTCAACTATGAGAAATTCGACATTGCGCATGGGGACACTCTGACTGACCCGCGCCACTGGGACGAGGAGCCGTTCGACGCGATCGTCTCGAATCCTCCTTATTCGATCCGGTGGGCGGGGGATTCGAATCCGCTGCTCATCAATGATCCGCGTTTTTCGCCGGCGGGGGTGCTTGCGCCGAAATCGAAGGCGGATCTGGCGTTCACGATGCACATGCTTTCGTGGCTTTCGACTTCGGGGACGGCGGCGATCGTCGAATTCCCCGGGGTGCTCTACCGGGGCGGGGCGGAGGCGAAGATCCGGAAATATCTGCTGGAGAACAATTATGTCGACACGGTGATTCAGCTGCCGCCGGATCTCTTTTTCGGGACGACGATTGCGACTTGCATCATCGTGCTGAAGAAGAGCAAGCCTGACAACAGCGTGCTCTTCATCGACGCCTCGGCGGAGTTCGTGCGGGAGGGGAACAAGAACAAGCTCTCGGAGGCGAACCGGGAGAAGATTTTCGAAGCGTTCGTCAAGCGGGAGGAGGTGGCGCACTTCACGCGGCTGGTGAAGAATGCGGAACTGATTGCGAACGACGCCAATCTCTCGGTTTCCAGCTACGTCGAGCCGGAGGACGACCGGGAGGAGATCGACATTCACGAGCTGAACCGGCAGATCGCCGGAATCGTCGCCCGGCAGAACGAACTGCGCACCGCCATCGACGCGATCGTCGCGGATCTGGAAAATGAGAATCAGGAAATCCCGTCTGCTGATGAAGTGGAAACAAAACTGAAAAAAGCGATTGCGCTGGTTTATGAGAATGACAAATATCTGATTAACGCCAAAGTGTCAGAACCGGCTGTTACCCACCGTCTGGCTGTTTATTTGGAAAAGCTGTTTCCCGGCTGGAGTGTGGATTGTGAATATAACCGTCATGGGGTGGACATCAAGACGATTGGTTCGGCATGTGCCGGTTGCTCCGTTTCGTGTGAAGAAAACTCATATATCGAGGAGAGAAAGAGAGTTTTTCCTGATGTGATTGTACATAATCGCGGCAGGGATGGCGTTAACTTGCTTGCAATCGAGGCCAAGAAAGACGTTGCGCAGAAAGATTGCGAATTTGACAGGAAAAAATTAGTTGAATACCGGAATGGTGATCTGGGGTATCACTATACGGCTTTTATCAATTTTCATTCAGAGCTTGATGAAACTCTCAAAGAACTTGATTTTCAACCCCGGGTGACGGCATGAGCAGAATCGACGAACTCATCCAGCAGCTCTGCCCCAACGGCGTGGAATACCGTTGTATTGGAGATTTTGCAGAGTGTTATGCCGGAGCAACTCCCAAAACCAGTGTTTTGGAATATTGGCAAAACGGAACAATTCCATGGATGAGTTCCGGCGAAGTAAATAAAAGAGTCATTTATAATACAGAAAAAAGAATCACTCAAGAAGCTTACAACAACTGTAGTACTAAAATGATTCCTGCTAACTCTGTTGTAATAGCTCTTGCCGGACAAGGAAAAACGAGAGGTTTAGTGGCTATTACAAAAATTGAATTATGTACAAATCAATCTCTATGCGCAATAGTGTCCCACAAATCAATGAACAGTAGTTTCCTTTATCATTTTTTGCGCTCTCAGTATCAACAATTACGTTCAGTTTCATCTGGAGATGGAACTCGTGGTGGATTGAATTTGCAAATGATCAAGGCATACTCTGTTCCCGTTCCTCCACTGCCGGTGCAGGAGGAGATCGTCCGGATTCTGGACAAATTCACCGCGCTGGAGGCGGAGCTGGAGGCGGAGCTGGAGGCTCGCCGCAAACAGTATGAATTCTACCGCGACCAGCTCCTGACCTTCGGCGATGAAGTCGAATGGAAGCCGTTGGGAGAGGTTTGTGGCGATATCGAAAATATTCGATGGACTGAAGTAAAAAATCAAGTGTTTTGTTATATTGATCTTTCTTCTGTTGATCGTGATTTTCATAAAATTACAACTGTGAGTGAAATTACTAACGAAACAGCTCCGAGCAGAGCCCAACAAATTGTTCAGATAAATGATATCCTTTTGGGAACAACTCGACCCCTATTAAAACGATTTTGTATCATTCCAGAGAAATATAACGGACAGATATGTAGTACAGGATATTGTGTTTTACGTCCAGTACAAACTGTTGTATTACCTTTATGGATTTATTATCAGATATCGTTACAACGATTTTATGATTATATTGAAAAATATCAAAAAGGAGCAAGTTATCCGGCAATCTCAGACAGTGATGTAAAACGATATAAAATTCCCATTCCCCCGCGGCCGGAGCAGGAGCGGATTGTGGCGATTCTGGACAAGTTCGATGCGCTCGTCAATGACATCTCCTCCGGGTTGCCGGCGGAGCTCGAGATGCGCCGCAAACAGTATGAGTATTACCGCGACCGGCTGCTGACTTTTCCAGAGAAAAGAGGTTGAAATTCAATATGGAAAAAAGTACGTTGTCGGAAATTGCTGAACAACTTCAAAACTCCACTGCGAAAGTTCAGCTGATTTATGCTTTCAATGGCGTGGGCAAGACACGTTTATCTGAAGAGTTTAAACGGTTGGCGTCATTAAAAAAATCCGACGACGAGGATGAGTTTACCAGAATTATTTACTACAACGCCTTTACAGAAGATTTATTCTATTGGGATAATGATTTAGATGACCATATTGATCGAAAAATAAAGATACAGCCGAATTTATTTACCGATTGGTTGTTGAGAGACGAAGGGAAAGAAAAAGAAATCAGTGATTACTTCGCTTATTACACCAACAGCAAACTTTCGGCAAATTTTAATGATGATTTTTCAGAGGTTACTTTTGCCTTACAAGGTTCGGATGAGGAAGGAGCCGATAGGATCAAAATTTCCAAAGGAGAAGAGAGCTGTTTCATATGGAGTGTTTTTTATGCGACTCTGAAGCTCGTGATTGATGAATTGAATACAGAAAAGGACAATCGTTCTACCAATCGATTTGACCATCTGCAATATGTCTTTATTGATGATCCTGTCACCTCTCTGGATGAGAATCATATCATTGAGTTAGCAATTGATCTAGCGCAGCAGATAGAAAAATGTGATGTTAGTGTGAAATTTATCATTACCACACACAATCCTCTTTTTTACAATGTCATGTCTAATGAGATAAAGAAAATAAAAAAATACACATTGAATAAATTTGAAGATGGGACCTATTCCTTAGATGAACTGAATAGTGATACGCCTTTTTCCTATCATCTTCATCTATTGCTTGAACTCCAACACGCGATTAAAACAGATGAAATAAAAAAGTACCATTTCAACATGATTCGCAATATTTTGGAAAAAACCTCTGTTTTTCTTGGACACACGCGTTGGGGGGAACTTTTAGAGAAATTAGAAAAAGGCAACGCAAGATATCAGGCTCGCTTGATAAACATATCCAGTCATTCCAAGTTGTCAAATTTAGAAGCTTCAAATATAACAGACTCTGATAAAAATATGTTGAGAGATTTGGTGAAACAATTTGTTGAAACCTATCATTTTTCCTCCATAATAACGAGTGATCACTAAAAAATAGGGGAAACTCTATGTCTCAATATAACACCATTTCCGAGAATCCCGAGAGTACCGTTGTCGCAGAGTATCTGCCGCCCGATGCGCCGCGCTCTGTCGCCTATCAGTCCGAGGCGGAACTCGAAAAGGCATTCATCAAACTCCTGCAGTCCCAGGCGTATGAGTATCTCCCCATCTCCACCGAGGCCGAACTCGTCGCCAATCTGCGCCGAAAACTCGAAGAACTGAACGGCTTCTCTTTCTCCGATACCGAATGGGAACGCTTTTTCAAGGAGTCCATCGCCAACCCCAACCGCGGCATCCGCGAAAAAGCCTCCGTCATTCAGGATGATTACGTTCAGCTCCTCACCCGCACCGACGGCTCCGTCAAAAATGTCTACCTCATTGACAAAGACGACATCCATAACAACAAACTGCAGGTCATCAACCAGTATACCCCCGAGAACGGCGCACGCGAAAACCGCTATGACGTCACCATCCTCGTCAACGGCCTTCCGCTCGTCCACATCGAACTCAAGCGGCGCGGCGTCGATCTCCGCGAGGCGTTCAACCAGATCAACCGCTACGGACGCGAATCCTTCTGGGCGGGCAGCGGACTCTTTGAATACGTCCAGATCTTCGTCATCTCCAACGGAACGCTCACGAAGTATTACAGCAACACCACCCGCGACAACCACGTCCGCGAGGGGAACAGCAAAAATTCCCCGAAAGGCAAACGCTCCGGCAACAGCTTCGAATTCACCTCGTGGTGGGCCGACGCCCGCAACCGCCCGATCTGCGACCTCATGGATTTCGGCAGGACTTTCTTCGCCCGGCATTCGCTGCTTTCGATCCTGACGAAATACTGTGTCTTCACCTCCGAAAAGCAGCTTCTGGCCATGCGCCCCTATCAGATCGTCGCGACCGAACGGATCCTGAACCGCATCAAAATCTCCACCAATCTCCGGAAGTACGGCACCCTCGAAGCCGGCGGCTACATCTGGCACACCACCGGAAGCGGCAAGACGCTCACCTCATTCAAAACCGCTCAGCTCGCCTCCCGGCTGCCTTACATCGACAAGGTGCTTTTCGTGGTCGACCGCAAGGACCTCGACTACCAGACCATGAAAGAGTACGACCGCTTCGAAAAAGGCGCAGCCAACAGCAATACCAGCACCGCCGTCCTGAAGCGGCAGCTCGAAGATCCGAATGCCCGCATCATCATCACCACGATCCAGAAACTTTCGGTTTTCATCAAGAAACAGAAGAATCACGAGGTCTATTCGCGTCATTTCGTCATCATCTTCGACGAGTGCCACCGCTCGCAGTTCGGCGATATGCACAAGGCGATCACCCGCACGTTCAGGAAATATCACATCTTCGGATTCACCGGAACGCCGATCACCTCCGAAAACGCCGGTTCCAGCGGCAGCCCCGACCTCAAAACCACCGCTCAGGCGTTCGGCGACCAGCTCCACGCCTACACGATCGTCAACGCCATCAGCGATAAAAACGTCCTCCCCTTCCGCGTCGAATACATCAGCACCATGCGCGAAAAGGAGGAGATCAAAGATGAGAAGGTCGTCGATATCGACCGGGAAAAAGCCCTGCTCGATCCTGCCCGGATCCGCAACATCACCGGATATATCCTTGAACACTTCAACCAGAAAACCCGGCGCAATGACCGTTCGTTCGACTTCAACATGCTCACGAACGTCGCAGCCGTCGCCTCCGCCCGCAACCGCGGCAGGGTCGAGGAGATCAAGCAGAAGATCCGGATGACCGGCTTCAACTCGATCTTCGCCGTCGCCTCCATCGACGCGGCAAAACTCTATTACAGCGAATTCAAGCGGCAGATGGAGGCCGATCCTGCCCGGCGGCTGAAAGTGGCGCTGATTTACAGCTTCAACGTCAACGAACCGGAAGCGGACGGCTTTCTGGATGAGGAGAACTCCGAGGATACCAGTTCACTCGACGCTTCCTCGCGCGACTTCCTCGAATCCGCCATCGCCGACTACAATGCGATGTTCCAGACCAGTTACGACACCAGCGCCGAGAAGTTCCAGAACTACTACAAGGACGTCTCTCTGCGGATGAAGAACCGCGAAATCGACCTCCTGATCGTCGTCAACATGTTCCTGACCGGATTCGACGCAACCACGCTCAACACGCTCTGGGTCGACAAGAATCTCCGCTATCACGGACTGCTTCAGGCCTTTTCGCGCACGAACCGCATCCTCAATTCGGTCAAGACCTTCGGCAACATCGTCTGCTTCCGCAACCTGGAGAATGCGACCAATGAAAGCATCGCGCTCTTCGGAAACCCCGAGGCGCGCGGCATCGTCAAACTCAGAACGTTCGACGATTACTACAACGGCTACACGGACGGCAGCGGAGAACCGGTGCGCGGCTACCGGGAACTGATCGCCGAACTCCTGGCAAATTACCCGCTCGGTAAGCCCATTGTCGGAGAGGAGGCGCAGAAAGCCTTCATCCGCCTTTACGGCACGATCCTGAAACTCCGGAACATCCTTGCCGTTTTCGACCGCTTTGAAGGGATGGAGATCCTTTCGGAACGGGATCTGCAGGATTATCAGAGCATTTATCTCGATCTCTATCAGGAGTTCCGCGGAAGGGAAAAGGCGAAGAAAGACACCATCAACGACGACATCGTCTTTGAGATGGAGCTCATCAAACAGGTCGAAATCAATATCGATTACATTTTGATGCTGATCCGCAAATACCGTGACAGCCAGATGCAGGACAAGGAGATCGCGATCTCCATCGCCAAATCGATCGATTCGAGTCTGGAACTGCGCAACAAAAAGGAGCTGATCGAAGCATTCCTCGCCTCCCTGACCCCGGACGGCGATATCGACGACGAATGGCGCGCATTTGTCGCCGTCCGGCGGGAAGAGGAACTTGCACGTATCATCCGCGAAGAGAAGCTCAACCCGGAAGCGACCCGGGAATTCATGCAGAACGCGTTCCGCGACGGCTTTCTTCAGGTCAACGGCACAGCTCTCTCGAAGGTGCTTCCGCCGGTCTCCCGCTTCACGCCGACCGGCGACCGCGCCAGAAAACGCGAAACCGTTCTGGAAAAGCTGACCGCCTACTTTGAGCGATTCCGGGAGATCGTCAACCTGTGAGCTCCTTTTGAAGAGATTGTTTTTGATCAAAAGAGTATCATGAAAAAATGCATTGAGAATATTGGGGAACTTTATTCTCGCTGTAAATGTGGACGATTTGTCATTTCCCTACTTCTGGATCAGCAAAAAGCCACAACTGATTTGCGTCATTTTCATCAGCAATTCTTTTCTTTCGTCCTTCTTCAGTTTCAATGGGGATGTTATTGATAAAATAACGATTGACGCGATTTACGATATAGCCCTTAATTTTCTCATTTCCATTTTCATCCAGTTCACGTTTTTGAATGAGATGACAATCTATCGAAAAACCATTTTTAAAATTAATTTTTCCTGCCAAAACCTTG
>ENA-UOJS01002705-UOJS01002705.1-human-gut-metagenome-genome-assembly--contig:-C74-NODE-2705-length-11437-cov-5.666227_pt1 | contig 11437 bp, 10 predicted proteins | sample MGYA00242355_ERZ723902 | MGnify/ENA metagenome assembly ERZ723902 | reverse complement strand
TTCCCGGTGCACAGTATCCAGAACGTATCATTCAGTTTGGTGAAGGTAACTTCCTGCGCGCCTTTGTTGACTGGCAAATCGATCTCCTGAATGAGCACACCAATCTGAATTCTGGCGTGGTCGTTGTTCGTCCGATTGAAACTTCATTCCCGCCGTCACTGAGCACGCAGGATGGTCTGTATACCACCATTATCCGTGGCCTGAATGAGAAGGGTGAAGCGGTCAGCGACGCGCGTCTGATTCGCTCGGTTAATCGTGAAATCAGCGTCTACAGTGAATACGATGAATTCCTGAAACTGGCTCACAACCCGGAAATGCGCTTTGTTTTCTCTAACACCACCGAAGCGGGTATCAGCTACCATGCGGGCGATAAATTCGATGACGCGCCAGCGGTAAGTTATCCGGCAAAACTGACCCGTCTGCTGTTCGAACGTTTTAGCCATTTCAACGGTGCGCTGGATAAAGGTTGGATCATCATCCCGTGTGAGTTGATTGACTATAATGGCGACGCGTTGCGTGAACTGGTGCTGCGCTATGCGCAAGAGTGGGCACTGCCAGAAGCATTTATTCAATGGCTGGATCAGGCTAACAGCTTCTGTTCTACGCTGGTGGACCGTATCGTTACCGGTTATCCGCGTGATGAAGTGGCTAAACTGGAAGAAGAACTGGGCTACCACGATGGTTTCCTCGACACCGCTGAACACTTTTACCTGTTTGTGATTCAGGGGCCGAAATCCTTAGCGACTGAACTTCGTCTGGACAAATATCCGCTCAACGTGCTGATCGTTGACGATATTAAACCGTATAAAGAACGCAAAGTGGCAATCCTCAACGGTGCGCACACCGCGCTGGTGCCGGTGGCGTTCCAGGCAGGGCTGGATACCGTAGGTGAAGCGATGAACGATGCTGAAATTTGCGCATTCGTTGAAAAAGCCATCTACGAAGAAATTATTCCGGTACTGGATTTGCCACGCGATGAGCTGGAGTCTTTCGCCAGTGCAGTCACCGGACGTTTCCGTAACCCGTACATCAAGCATCAACTGCTGTCTATCGCGCTCAACGGTATGACCAAGTTCCGCACACGCATCCTGCCGCAGCTGCTGGCAGGGCAGAAGGCAAACGGCACACTTCCGGCGCGCCTTACTTTCGCATTAGCGGCATTGATTGCGTTCTATCGCGGTGAGCGTAATGGAGAAACATATCCGGTACAGGACGATGCACACTGGCTGGAACGTTATCAGCAACTCTGGAGCCAGTATCGTGACCGTGTTATCGGGACCCAGGAACTGGTAGCGATTGTGTTGGCAGAAAAAGACCACTGGGAGCAGGACCTGACGCAAGTGCCTGGTCTGGTCGAGCAGGTTGCTAATGACCTGGATGCGATTCTCGAAAAAGGGATGCGCGAAGCTGTACGCCCGTTGTGCTAATACTCTGAACCCGGTTTCGACCGGGTTTCTTATTTCACTATATTAGTTACAACATCCTATGCGCCTTTATCATTAACAGGTGCCACATGCAGCACCTGTTAATGTTGTAAGCTTGTAGGTAATTTGTAAGTAGCGTCTTGAGAATGTGATCGTAATCACGTTTAATAGGGCGACTTTTCCACGCCTGAAGATAACCATGATTGTTCGTCCACAACAACACTGGCTGCGCCGTATTTTTGTCTGGCACGGTTCAGTATTATCCAAGATATCCTCGCGCTTACTACTCAATTTTCTCTTTTCTATCGCTGTTATTTTCATGCTGCCCTGGTACACGCATTTGGGCATTAAATTCACCCTCGCACCGTTCAGCATTCTCGGTGTCGCCATCGCCATTTTTCTTGGTTTTCGTAATAATGCCGGTTACGCCCGTTACGTTGAAGCGCGAAAACTTTGGGGGCAGTTGATGATTGCCTCGCGGTCGTTACTGCGCGAGGTAAAAACGACATTGCCGGATTCGGCAAGTGTAAGGGAGTTTGCCCGGCTGCAAATCGCCTTCGCCCACTGTTTACGCATGACATTACGCAAACAGCCACAGGCGGAAGTGCTGGCTCATTATCTCAAGACTGAAGATCTTCAGCGTGTACTGGCTTCTAACTCTCCAGCTAACCGCATCTTGTTAATAATGGGGGAGTGGTTGGCGGTTCATCGACGCAATGGACAACTTTCAGATATCCTGTTTATTAGCCTCAACGATCGGCTTAATGATATTTCAGCGGTCCTGGCAGGATGCGAGCGCATTGCCTATACGCCAATTCCCTTTGCCTACACCCTGATTTTGCATCGCACCGTGTATCTGTTTTGTATCATGCTGCCGTTTGCGCTGGTCGTGGACCTGCATTACATGACGCCTTTTATCTCTGTGCTGATTTCCTACACTTTTATTTCGCTGGATTGTCTGGCGGAAGAACTGGAAGATCCCTTCGGTACTGAAAACAATGATTTACCGCTGGATGCCATCTGCAACGCTATTGAAATTGACCTGTTACAGATGAATGATGAAGCAGAAATTCCAGCGAAAATTCTTCCCGATCGCCATTACCAGCTGACGTGATAATTACTCCGTACGGCGGGCAACAATAAACAGACGCGGAAATGCCAGCAATATCTGTCCGTTCTCCTGGAGGGGATATTGCTCTTCCAGCATCTGATGGTAGCGCGTAAGAAAATGCTGCTGTTCGCTCTCGGTCAGATCCTGTAACCACGGACGTAATCCAGTGGCGGTCACCCAATCGATAATCGCCTGGTGCGACGGCATCTGGTGATAGTAAGTGGTTCGCCAGATATCGACCTCACATCCGGCTTCACTCAGAATATCGTAGTAAGCATGAACGCCAGCCAGCGGCTCACGCCCGCGATCCGGGTAGTTTTGTTCCCAGGCAACTTCGCGCATGAGCACATGGGTCGGCTCCAGCCAGTTATCTGGCATCTGTACTGCCAGCACGCCCAGCGGACTGAGTAACGAAACCAAATGAGGAAACAATTCGTAGTGGTCGGGCAGCCATTGCAGCGAGGCATTAGCAAAAATCAGATCGAGTGCCTGTTCCGGTTGCCAGTTGCGGATATCTGCTTCCACAAACAGGCAGTCTGGCAAAGCACTGCGCGCTTCAGCAATCATCGCCGGAGATGAGTCGATGCCCGTTATCCTGGCAGCAGGCCAACGTTGGTCTAGAAGGGCGGTGCTGTTACCTGGGCCACAGCCAAGATCGGCAATGTATTCGATATTCTCCAGCGGCACCCTGGCAAGCAGCTCCACCGCCGGACGCGATCGTTCAGCGGCAAAGTGCAGATATAAAGAGGGGTTCCAGTCAGACATTTTTTTACTCCCGTCAGCGCGTTACCCCAATTGTAGATAAAACTGATAAATTCGCCTCACGGCATCACCCCATTGAACAGACGTTTTTTACGCGGCCCGGTCATTAAGATTACAGATTCCGGTAGTCAAAGAAGCCACCGCATTAGGATGTGCTTTTTTAAATCCTCCTTTTTATCCGCGATCGCGGATATCGCAGCGTTTATCCCGTAGAGCGGATAAGATGTGTTTCCAGATTGACTTTATCCTCACTAAAGGATAAAACTGATAATATCCCCTTAAGAGGATAAATTTGCTGTGGACGTATGACATGATGAGCTTTCAGAAGATCTATAGCCCAACGCAATTGGCGAATGCAATGAAACTGGTTCGCCAGCAAAACGGCTGGACGCAGAGCGAATTGGCGAAAAAAATCGGCATTAAGCAGGCGACAATTTCCAATTTCGAAAACAATCCTGACAATACCTCGCTCACGACATTTTTTAAGATTTTACAGTCGCTTGAACTCTCAATGACGCTATGCGACGCGAAAAATGCCTCGCCAGAAGCAGCAGAACAGCAAGATCTGGAGTGGTAATGCCTAAACTAGTCACTTGGATGAACAACCAGCGGGTAGGCGAGTTAACGAAGTTAGCCAACGGCGCGCACACCTTTAAGTATGCACCTGAGTGGTTAGCCAGCCGTTATGCCAGACCGTTGTCACTTTCGCTGCCATTGCAGAGGGGGAATATCACCTCTGATGCCGTATTTAACTTCTTCGATAACCTGTTACCCGATAGCCCGATTGTACGTGACCGGATCGTTAAACGTTATCATGCTAAATCCAGACAACCGTTTGATTTATTGTCAGAAATAGAGCGAGATAGCGTTGGTGCCGTGACGTTAATCCCCGAAGATGAAACCGTAACGTGTCCGATAATGGCATGGGAAAAGCTTACTGAAGCCAGACTTGAAGAAGTATTAACGGCTTATAAAGCAGATATCCCGTTAGGCATGATTAGAGAAGAAAATGACTTTCGCATCTCGGTTGCTGGCGCACAGGAGAAGACTGCGCTGCTCAGAATAGGCAATGACTGGTGCATTCCGAAGGGAATAACGCCAACGACGCACATTATCAAATTGCCGATTGGCGAAATCAGACAGCCCAATGCGACGCTCGATCTTAGCCAAAGCGTTGATAATGAGTATTACTGTTTGCTGCTGGCGAAAGAACTCGGGTTGAATGTTCCGGACGCAGAAATCATTAAAGCGGGAAGGGTGCGCGCGTTAGCGGTCGAACGTTTTGACAGGCGTTGGAATACTGAGCGAACAGTTTTACTTCGCTTGCCACAGGAGGATATGTGCCAGACATTCGGTTTACCTTCATCGGTGAAATATGAATCAGATGGAGGCCCCGGTATCGCGCAAATTATGGCTTTTTTAATGGGGTCCAGCGAGGCGCTGAAAGATCGCTATGATTTTATGAAGTTTCAGGTCTTCCAGTGGTTGATTGGCGCAACAGATGGCCATGCAAAAAACTTCTCCGTATTTATTCAGGCTGGCGGCAGTTATCGGCTCACACCATTTTATGACATCATTTCGGCATTTCCGGTCCTTGGCGGTACGGGAATACACATCAGCGATCTCAAACTGGCAATGGGGCTTAACGCATCCAAAGGCAAAAAAACGGCAATCGATAAAATTTATCCGCAACATTTTCTGGCGACAGCAAAGGTGCTGAAATTCCCGGAAGTGCAGATGCATGAAATCCTGAGTGACTTTGCCAGAATGATTCCGGCAGCACTGGATAACGTGAAGAATTCATTACCGACAGATTTTCCGGAGAACGTGGTGACGGCAGTTGAAACCAATGTGTTGAGGTTGCACGGTCGGTTAAGCCGAGAATACGGTATTAAGTAAGATATGGGGTTTTGGTCGTTGTTAATGAGCAGAACAATCATGAACCGCCAACGACTGGATTCTCCCTTGGTTTATGTTGGTGCGCATAATGTATATTATGTTAAATTGCCTGTGAAGGTCCTTTACTTCACCATTCACATCCACACACAGATAAATCAATACGTTGTGATTTCTGACTTCCCTCCCGTTTCGGTAGAAAAATTCAACCTCTGTTCAGTGATGGCACACCATAGACCATGAGTTGGATAATTGCGTTGTTTACAGCAGCCAGCGCTTTGATGGCACTATATCCCTCACGCTTCTGAATATGTTTGGGTGTGCGTGGGTTTTCCAGTAGTACTCGTAGCCCTGGCGATATAACGCAAAAGGTAATTTAGCGATCTGTTCATCAGTCAGGTTGGCATCACCGGAGTAAAGCACTTCGCTACCGGCGACTTCCTGAGCTCGTGCATCTGAAGCCTGCTTAAGACGTTGTTGAATAGTATCCAACTGTGAATCCTGCATACCATTGCGCCGTACAAGTCCTGAATTAAACATGCTAATGGTTGCAATCGATTTGAATCGTTTGTCCGTCTCGGCGGTAGCAAGTGAATACCCTCCTCCCCCGCAAATCCCCAACAAACCAATACGGGTGCTATCAACACCAGGATACTGGCTGATGAAATCAGCCATACCGTGGATATCTTCAATACGATTCGCAGGTTTATCCACGTTACGTTATTGATGCAGCGATGATTTTGTAGTTCGTGAGGCGTTTCAGGCGCAGGGTTTGCAGCAAAATACGCCGGCGATCCCACCATGGCCATCCGCATATCCGGCCCAATTCGCACTGCAATCATATCCTTATCCACACTTTCACCCAGCCGGATCCCGGCATCAAAACGACCGTCAACAATATCGACAAAACCGTTATCCACCACCAGTTCGACATTGATTTCGGGATATTCTCTGAGGAACGATTTTAACTTCGGCCAGACCAGACTGCGTGCAGCATGTTCCCCGGCTGATAAACGAATATTCCCGGATGGCGCGCCATTCAGTTGGATAAGTGATTCCAGCTCGCGCTCAAGCTCATCTATACGTGGCTCAAGACAGGCAATAATTCTCTCCCCTGCTTCCGTGGGGGCCACGCTACGGGTAGTTCGGGTTAAGAGACGGATATTTAACCTTTCCTCCAGTGCCTTCATTGCATGGCTAAGTGCAGACTGAGAGACGCCGAGTTTGCCCGCTGCTTTGGTAAAACTTCGCTCTCTTGCCACCACAAGAAAGATTTGCAGTTCGTTGAAGTTTTCTTTAAGCATTGATGATTTCCTTGTAGAAGCATTCCCTTCAAAGCGCATTCATGAAGGGTGTTCATAGACACAATCATTTTAGCCTCGTTACTGGCAATAATGATAATTGATATTCTGGCTGTATCAAAAATAAGGCTGAATTATCAGAAGGTTTATCATGAGAATACTCGTTGCTGGCGCAACAGGAAGTATTGGTATTCATGTTGTGAATACTGCTATTGCAATGGGCCATCAGCCCGTGACTCTGGTCAGGAATCGGCGGAAAATCAAGTTACTCCCTCGTGGAACAGATATTTTCTATGGCGATGTTTCAATACCTGAAACACTTACCGATTTACCGAAAGATATTGATGCCATCATTTTTACACTCGGCTCTGATGGTCAGGGACGTATTGGCGCCAGAGCAATAGATTACGGCGGTGTACGTAACATTTTGCGAATATTCATGGATACACCTGTTCGCATCGCCCTGATGACAACGATTGGCGTAACTGAGCGGCTCAGTAGCTGGAATCAACGTACTGAAGTTCATGACTGGAAGAGACGCTCTGAACGCCTGGTCAGAGCCAGTGGGCATATCTACACTATCGTCAGACCCGGCTGGTTTGATTACAACAATGATGATGAGCACAGAATCGTCATGCTTCAGGGGGACAGACGCCATGCGGGAACGCCGGAAGATGGTGTTATCTCCCGGGAGCAAATCGCCCAGGTTCTTGTAACAGCTCTGAGCAACGATGCGGCAAAAAATAAAACGTTCGAACTGGTCGCAGAGCGAGGAGAAGCACAGCAGGATCTCACTCCTCTGTTTGCAGAGCTGCGGAATGATAATCCACAAAAAAATGATGGGGTTTTCGATATAGACAATATGCCCCTTACTGAAGAACCTGAGTGCGTTATTAACGACCTGAATCTGTATTCGAAAAATTCAAAAATCTAACAACGTTGTCATATGACAGTCAGTCTTATGACAGCTTAGAACTGTATATTTACAGATCAAGAAGGAGGAAGCTATTTCCGATATTCGTCAACTTTCAAATATATCGTTTAAAACAGGTATCAGATATGAAAGCACTACTAATTACTGCATTATTCATGGAATTCATTTCGGTAAATACTGCATCTGCTGCTGAGGAGATTCATCATGCAGATAGCAAAGTCGACGATCAGGTCCTCATAGCTGAGTAAAAAGATGGCCAGAGTTGACTGCTCGAGGATGATATCCGCGTTTGGTCATGTAGTAGCCAGGATAGTCCACGAGGAACTGTGCTGCATCATCCTTCAGTTTATGATTCAAAGAGAGTTACAGCAATTTGGTGTTAGTTTCACCAGGCAAATATTAATCATAGCTAATGTTTATAGCCATATAAACTATTAGTACCTCTTGACCTTTCCTGACACTTCCCTTGTTCGCAATAATATTCTGTTTAGTCGCTGTTTATAAATAACATGCATAATGAAATCGTCATGTTATTTAGCGACATAAAATGTTTTTACAAATACTCTCTACAACAAGTGCAGCAATAAACTTGTTGTGAATAGGTGTCCTTGTAATTTAAAGATATTATCATTCTTCGTGAAATGTAATAACCATGGAAACTATATTCTCAGGGCAACATCCAATCAAGAATGATTCTTGTTTTATAAGCAATAACAGAATAACTTAATTGTTAACTCTCTTTATTCAGCTACTTAAATATAAATTTTGGAGAATTATGAAACTCAAACATGTCGGTATTATTGTCGTTTCTGTGTTGGCGATGTCGTCTGCTGCGGTAAGCGCAGCCGAGGGTGATGAATCAGTAACGACCACTGTTAATGGCGGTGTAATTCATTTTAAAGGTGAAGTGGTAAATGCCGCTTGTGCGATTGATTCAGAATCAATGAACCAAACTGTTGAGCTGGGTCAGGTTCGTTCTTCTCGCCTGGCTAAAGCGGGTGACCTCAGCTCCGCCGTTGGCTTCAATATCAAGCTGAATGATTGTGATACCAATGTTTCCAGTAATGCAGCTGTTGCATTCCTGGGTACTACTGTCACCAGTAATGACGATACATTAGCGCTGCAGAGTTCAGCGGCAGGCTCTGCCCAAAATGTCGGTATCCAAATTTTGGACAGTACAGGGGAGGTATTAGTACTTGATGGTGCTACTTTTAGCGCTAAAACTGACTTGATTGATGGCACGAATATACTGCCGTTCCAGGCTCGTTATATTGCTCTCGGGCAGTCAGTAGCTGGTACTGCAAACGCTGATGCGACCTTCAAAGTTCAATATCTATAATTCACTCTTAAGGTGACTATGCGTCATCTGAAATTGAAACAGGGTGTGTGTGGCATGGCTACGCACACCCGAGAAATTCACCAATGTTCATCTCATTATTAATGAAAAATGGTTTGTATTTTGGAGCGGTATGAAAAATCACATAATATCTAAACGATCAATAAACAACAGTAGTTAAACTTGCTGTTATTTAAAATATTTACTTGGTAGCAAGGTTTTCCTATCAAAAGAGAACCAACATTTATTACAAACGCATTAAGTCTGGAAAACCGGCGACTCGCCAATGCATTAGCAATATTTACCGATTGTCTGATGTAACGGTTTCCCCGCTTATCCTCTTAACACATGGAGAATGCATCAGATGCAAACTACGCGTACCCCCTACTCTGTTTCCTTTATGGCGACAGTGTTACTTTTATTGCTCTTTGCTTGCCATAGCACCATTGCCAACGCAGCTGTCGCACTTGGTGCGACGCGGGTAATTTATCCGGCAAACCAGAAACAGGTTTTATTGCCTGTCACGAATAATGATCCTGCCAGTGTCTATCTCATTCAGTCATGGATAGAAAATGCGGGTGACCAGAAAGATACCCAGTTTGTCATTACCCCACCGCTTTTTTCCATGCAAGGTAAAAAAGAGAATACGCTTCGGATAATCAACGCCACTAATCATCAGTTACCAGGCGACCGTGAAAGCCTGTTCTGGGTTAATGTTAAAGCTATCCCTGCTATGGAAAAAGACCAGAAGAATGAGAATACATTACAGCTGGCAATTATTAGCCGCATAAAAATGTTTTATCGCCCCACGCATCTGGCAATGGCACCTGAAGAAGCGCCTGCAATGCTTCGGTTTCGTCGCAGCGGTAGCAAACTCACTCTTATTAATCCAACGCCCTACTTCATTACCGTAACAAATATGAAAGCAGGAAATAGCAATCTCCCAAACACCATGGTGCCGCCAAAAGGTGAAGTATCGGTGGATATCCCGCATGCTGTAACCGGGGATATCAGTTTTCAGACAATCAATGATTACGGTGCATTAACTCCGCGTATTAAGGCAACCATGCAGTAAGCCAGTGACCTAATTAATAATAAACTCAATCGGGATTAAAAATGACAGCCTTTCGTGCCGCATTTAAGGCATATCGTATGCATCAGGTGTTAATACTGCCTCGCTTTGCACGGCTTACCTTTGCCCTTGGCTTAGCAACTGCGGTTTTTCCCGTTGACGCAGAGTATTATTTTAATCCACGGTTTTTAAGCAATGACCTTGCTGAATCTGTCGATTTATCTGCCTTTACTAAGGGACGCGAGGCCCCACCTGGTACATATCGGGTCGACATTTATTTGAACGACGAATTTATGGCTAGTCGGGATATTACTTTTATTGCAGATGATAATAACGCAGATCTCATCCCATGCCTGAGTACAGACCTTCTTGTCAGTCTTGGCATAAAAAAATCAGCATTATTAGACAACAAGGAACATTCGGCAGATAAACATGTGCCGGACAACAGCGCATGCACACCACTTCAGGATCGTTTGGCTGACGCATCATCTGAGTTTGATGTTGGTCAGCAACATCTGTCACTCTCCGTTCCGCAAATATATGTCGGCAGAATGGCTCGCGGCTATGTTTCTCCTGATCTGTGGGAAGAAGGAATAAATGCCGGGCTACTAAACTATAGTTTTAATGGTAATTCTATTAATAACCGTAGTAACCATAATGCAGGAAAATCCAACTATGCATATTTGAATTTACAGAGTGGCATCAACATTGGTAGTTGGCGACTGCGCGATAACTCAACGTGGAGTTATAACAGTGGGAGTAGCAATTCATCTGACAGCAATAAATGGCAGCATATCAATACGTCGGCTGAACGTGACATTATTCCGTTACGCTCACGGTTAACAGTGGGTGATAGTTATACCGATGGCGATATTTTTGACAGTGTGAACTTTCGTGGCCTTAAAATAAATTCAACAGAAGCGATGTTGCCCGATAGCCAACATGGTTTCGCTCCGGTGATTCATGGTATTGCTCGTGGCACCGCACAAGTGAGTGTAAAACAGAATGGATACGATGTTTATCAGACTACTGTCCCACCCGGCCCTTTTACTATTGATGATATCAACTCTGCGGCCAATGGTGGTGATCTGCAAGTAACCATAAAAGAGGCAGACGGCAGTATTCAGACATTATATGTTCCTTATTCGTCTGTTCCGGTTCTCCAACGTGCTGGATATACGCGTTATGCACTTGCCATGGGGGAATATCGTAGTGGAAATAACCTGCAAAGCACCCCCAAGTTCGTACAAGCAAGCTTGATGCATGGTCTGAAAGGAAACTGGACACCTTATGGCGGAATGCAAATTGCAGAAGATTATCAGGCCTTCAACCTTGGTATTGGTAAAGATTTAGGACTTTTTGGTGCCTTTTCTTTCGATATTACGCAGGCCAATACGACACTTGCAGATGACACCCGTCACAGCGGACAATCGGTTAAATCCGTCTACAGCAAATCCTTCTACCAGACGGGAACCAATATCCAGGTCGCAGGATATCGCTATTCTACGCAAGGTTTTTATAACTTATCCGACAGTGCATACAGTCGAATGAGTGGTTACACCGTCAAGCCTCCTACCGGAGACACCAGTGAGCAGACACTA
>ENA-UOJS01002703-UOJS01002703.1-human-gut-metagenome-genome-assembly--contig:-C74-NODE-2703-length-11440-cov-23.277646_pt1 | contig 11440 bp, 10 predicted proteins | sample MGYA00242355_ERZ723902 | MGnify/ENA metagenome assembly ERZ723902 | reverse complement strand
GCGCTGCCGCAGGCATACTGGATGTCTGTCAAGGCGGCGCAACGACGGGGCTGCGCGAAACACGCCTTTTGCGGCGTATGTTTTCTTATGCCAGGCGGCCTAAGCCGGTCTTTTTTGCTTTTACTTTCCGCAGCGCGCCAGCACAGCCTCCGCGATGCGCTCCGCCGCCAGGCCGTCAAATTCCCGGTGCTGGGCGCTGACCACGTCCTGCCGCCGCTTTTCATCGGGCAACAGCTTCAGCGCCGCCGCTGCCATATCCGCCGGCGGGCAGCTCTCCGCCCAGCCGTGGGCGGTGAAGAACTCCTGGTTCCGCGTCTCGCAGCCGCCCACCATATCTGCCAGCAGCAGCGGCACGCCCCGGGTTCCCGCCTCGGTGATGCTGATGCCGCCGGGCTTGCTGACCAGCACGTCGGCGCTGTCCATATACAGCGCCACCTGCGTGGTGAAGCCCACCGCCTCCACCCGGCAGAGATGCCGCAGCTCCAGCGCGTAGCGCATCTGCTTGTTGCTGCCGCACAGCACCGAGGCGAAATCCCCCTTCTCCAGCCGTATGTCCAGCTCCTCCGCCACGTCCCCCATGGGGCCGCAGCCGATGCTGCCGCTCATGAGCACGATGTGCCGCCCCTCCGCGGGCAGCCCCAGCGCCTTCCGCGCCGCAGCTCTGTCGCCCTGCTCCCGGAACACCCGCCGCACGGGGATGCCCGCCGGCAGAATGCTCTCCCGGTCGATGCCGCAGGCCACGAACTCCTCCGTCAGCTCCTCATGGGGGATGACGCAGATATCCGGCGTACACGCGCCCACCGTGGGGCTGCAGGTGTAGTCCGTGGCCACGAAGCAGAACACCGGGCAGTCCCGCCAGCTCTGCTTCAGCGCCGTCATCATCATGGCGGGGATCACATGGACGCATACCACGGCGCCGTAGCCGCCGGAGTAGATCGTCCGTCCCAGACGCCGCGCGCCCCGGGCGATATACCGGTACACCGGCCCGTCCTGGCGATCCATTCCCTGATCCTTCTCCGCCGACATGTACCCGGCCTTGTACAGTTCCGGATAGCGCCGGTAGAACCGGGTGTGCCACTTGGACACGAACTTGGACGCCTTTTTGGAGATGAACCCCAGTCCGTCCATCACGTCACACCCGGCGCCCCGGCTCTCGAAGCTCTCCTTCAGCGCCGCCGCCACCGCGTTGTGGCCGCCGCCGGTATTACAGGTCAGTATCAGTACGCGCACTTGTGTCTCCTTTCTTCTGCTCCCGCTTCCGCAGCAGCGCAGCCAGCCGCACCAGACGCGGCCGGTTGTATCTCTGTATCACCATAAAGGGCAGATTGGCCAGCAGCACCCACACCGCCAGCACCGCCGCGCCGCCAGCGCCCGGCCACAGCCGCAGAAACGCCAGCCCCAGCAGGCAGGAGGCGGTGTGTACCACCTCCGCCCGGCATGTCTCCTGCACCAGCGTGTCCGCCTGCTCCGCCGTCACCGCGCCGCTGCCGGGCAGCTCCTTTTTCACCATATCCGGCAGCAGGCGGCTCATATCCGGCACCAGCTTTTTCCATTTTTCGATGCCCAGCCTGCTGTATATCCGTCCGTTTTTCTCCCATTTCCACGGTCGGAAGGGCGGCCGCTCCGGATGAAACCGCCGGGGCAGCGCCTGTCCCAGCGGGTGCGCCGCCAGCGCCAGCACCACCGCGTATACCACGCAGCGCCAGAAGCCGCTCACGGCGTTTCCTCCCCGCAGCTGCGCTCCAGCGCCCGCCGCATGGTGCCGTCCGTCAGCCGGGCGACCCGCTCCACGAACCGCTCCTCGTCGTGCTTCATGCCGTAGTGCAGCCAGCTTTGCAGCAGTCCCACCAGCGTGGCGGTATACAGCGCCGCCAGCGACTGGATGTCCTCCTCCGCCACCGGCAGATCCCCCGCCGTGCGCCGCACCAGCTTCTCCACCGCGCCGAACACCACCTGATAGTACTCGTTTTCCAGCAGATCCCGCTGGCTGGACTGATACAGGTGGTACACGCGCCTGCGGTTTTCTCTGGCAAAGCTGGCCACGCGCATGGTCAGCTGGTACCAGTTCTCGCAGGGCGGCTGGGCGTTGAGCACGCTGTCCAGCTCCGTTTCCAGCACCTCGCGCACCAGCGCGTAGATGTCGCAGTAGTAGTAATAAAACGTGTTCCGGTTCACGCCGCAGTGCTCCGCAATGTCCACCACGGAGATCTTGTCCAGCGGCCGCTGCTCCAGCAGCTCCAAAAAGCCTTTTCGGATGGCGATACGGGTGGTCTGTGACATACCCATGCTCCTCTCTTTGTGCAAAAACTGCCTTGTTGTCTGTATCATAGCGGATTCAGACAGTTTTTGCAAGATGTCTGTACCACACATTTCAGACAAAATGCATCAAAATGTATGAATAAACTGTAAAAAGATATCCCTGCACAGCGTGCGGGGATATCTCAGCTTGTCGATAAACCCACGCTCCTGTCATTCCGAACCAGTGACCGATGTCACTGGTGTGGGAATCCGTAACCTTTTAGCTGGGAATCTGCGGAAAAGTGCAGGAATTATGCGTTTTGGAAACGGATTGCCACGCCAGTGTGAGCACTGGCTCGCAATGACAGGCTTTTTTGACAGACTGATATCCCCGCACAGCGTGCGGGGATATCTCAGCGTGTTGATAAACCTCACCCCTGTCATTCCGAGGAGTACCCCAAGGGCACTTGCTTCGCGGCTCGCAATGACAGGCTTTTTCGACAGTCTCAGCTATTATTCGATGACCTGGGGAGCGCTGTTCTTCTTTGCTCTGAGCTTCTGGTAGATGATGACCGCCGCCACCAGCGCCAAGCCCACCACGTCGGTCAGCGTGCCGGGGATCATCATGCCCAGACCGCCGATGGCCAACACCAGCCGCAGCACCCAGTGGATCTTCTTGTACAGGAAGCCGTTGAGGGACGCGGCGATGGCGAAGATACCCAGCAGCGCGCTGACGGCGATCTGTGCCACCTCCCACCAGCCGCTGATGTTCTCAAACAGCAGCGCCGGGCTGTACGCGAAGATATACGGCACGATGAAGGCCGCGATCGCCAGCTTTGTGGCGTTGATACCCGTTTTCATGGGGTTGGACTTGGCGATGGCGGAGCCGGCATAGGCCGCCAGCGCCACGGGCGGCGTGATGTCCGCCACGATGCCGAAGTAGAACACGAAGAAGTGCGCCGCCACCACGGGGAAGCCCAGCTGGATCAGGATGGGCGCGCAGGTGGAGGCCATGATGCAGTAGTTGGCGGTGGTGGGCACGCCCATGCCCAGCACGATGCAGCACAGCATGGTCAGCACCAGGCCGATGATGGTGGCGTTGCCCGCCAGCTGAACGATGGCGTTGATGAGGATAGATGCCAGACCGGTAACGGTGATGCAGCCGGCGATGATGCCCGCCATGCTGCATGCCACGGCCACGGTGATAGCGCCGCGGGAGCCGGCTTCCAGAGACTCCACCGCGGAGAAGAAGGAGCGCTTGCCGGCGCTGCCCAGCGCCTTGCCGGCGGACTGAGGCTCCGCGACGCCCTCGCCGCGCTTGCCCTGCAGGAAGAAGTTCACGAAGCCCACGGCGATGGCCGCCAGAATGGAGTACGCCGCGGAGTGGGACATGGTCTTGCTGCCGGAGGACACCAGCCACACCAGCAGGATCAGGGGGATGATCAGATAGCAGTCACGGGCCAGCAGCTTCCACTTGGGCAGCTCCTCACGGGGCACACCCTTCAGCCCCAGCTTCTTGGCCTCCAGATGGACGGCGATAAAGATGCCGGTGAAATACAGGATGGCGGGCAGGATGGCCTTCACCGCCACCTGCGCGTAGGGCAGCTTCATGTACTCGGCCATCAGGAACGCCGCCGCGCCCATGATGGGGGGCATGATCTGACCGCCGGTGGAGGCCGCCGCTTCCACGGCGCCCGCGAACTCCGGCTTATAGCCGGTCTTTTTCATCATGGGGATGGTGAAGGAGCCGGTGGTCACGGTGTTGCCCACGGAGGAGCCGGACACCATGCCGCACAGGGCGGAGCTGATAACAGCCACCTTGGCCGGGCCGCCGCTGGACCAGCCGGCGATGCGGTTGGCGAAGCTGATGAAGAAGTTGGCGATGCCGGTGCGCTCCAGGAACGCGCCGAAGATGATAAACAGAACGATGTAGGTATAGCACACGTTGATGGGTGTGCCGATAACGCCGCTGGTGGTATAGAACAGCTTGTAGATGATGGTTTTCAGCGCGTCATACAGCGTAGCGCCGTTCACCGCACCGGCATAGCTCAGCTGGTTGATGAACGCGTAAACGATCAGCACGCCCGCCACGCACAGAATGGGCAGACCCACGCAGCGGCGGCACAGCTCCATCAGCACGAGGATGCCCACCACGCCGATGATGACGTGTACCGTCTCGATACGGGTGGACAGGCGCACCAGCGTCATGGCGTTGATGGCGAAATAGAAGAAGCAGGACGCGCCTATCACCATCAGCACCACATCGTACCATGGCAGGTAGTTGACCTTTACATGGTGCTTGCTGGCAGGGTAGGTCAGGAAACCGATGATGATGATGCAGCCCACGAACAGGGTCAGGCGCACCTCGGGCATATCCTTGGAAAACAGGGTCATGCCGATGCAGAACAGGCCGAACACGGCCATGAGGATGCGGATGATCAGCTGGGGCGTGCCCTCCCACAGGCGGGTGGCGGATTCGCGGTCATACTTGCGCATGACCGCATCCAGATCCGTGGCCTCGTCCGCGGCGGTGTTGACGCCGTCAGCCGGGCTGGTATCCGGTTTTTTCTTGTCGATGCTCATAGTCGTTTCTCTCCCCAAAAAATACAGAATAGCACGAGGACTACGGCGGGAAGCCCCGCCGTAGCCTCGGTTTTTGTCAATTGTCCGTTAAGGATCAGTCGCCGAAGTACACGTCCTTGGCGATGACCGTCTCGGTGTAATAGTCGGAGGTCTCCAGCAGCTTGGCGATGTGCTCGCTGTCCAGGCTCACCAGATAGGTATCCTTGGTGGTGGCCAGGTCGGTCACAGCGGTGGTGGGGGCGCCGGCCACGATGAAGGCGGCGTCGATCTGGCCGTTCTTCAGAGCGTCGGCGCTGTCGCCGAAGGACTGGTAGGTGGGCTTGATGTCATCCTCGGTCAGGCCGTAAGCGCCCAGCACATCGATGGCGTTGAAGTACACGCCGGAGCCGGGAGCGCCGATGGACACGGACTTGCCGGCCAGATCAGCCACGGTCTTGATGGCGGGGTTGGTGGTGACGATCTGCACCTGCTCCATGTACAGGGCGGCCACAGTGGAGAAGCCCTCCACCTTGCTCTCGAACAGGTTGGTGCCGTTGTAGGCGTAAGCCATTACGTCGGACTGGCAGAAGGCGAAGTCCGCGGTGCCGTCCACCAGCTCCTGCACGTTGGCCTGAGAGCCGTTGCCCACCAGACCGACCACGTTGATGCCCGCGTTGTTGGTGGCGTGCTGGGCGATAACGGAGCCGAAGGCGTAGTAGGTGCCGGACTCGCCGCCGGTGACGAAGCGCAGGTTGCGGGACTCGGTGTTGCCGGCGCCGTCCTTCACGGATGCGACCTCAAAGCCCTTCTCGGAGAAGTACTTGGCAGCGCCGGGGTGATAGGGCACGGAGGTGATGGACGCGCCGTACTCCAGGCTCAGCTCGCCGTACTTGGCGTGGCTGGTGGTCAGGGACGCGGCGTTGTCGAAGATGTCCGCCACGAACTTGTACACGTCGTCGCTGGACACGTCGTCGCGGGCCAGGATCACCGCGCCCACGGCCACGGTGGTGGTGTCGGTATGCTCAGCGGTCACATCGCCGCTGTCGTCCTTCTTGTCGCCGCAGGCGACCAGGCTCAGCGCCATGACCAGCGCCAGAACCAGTGCAAAAAGCTTTTTCATGTTCTTTCTCCTTGTCGATATGGTTTTCTTTCCTGAAAATTGCTATTTCCGCCGCCCCGCGCCGGGGCCGCGATATTCAACGGTGCCATTATATCGCAGGAGTAAAGTTTTTGCAATATCTAAATGCGCAAAATTTCATTTTTCTCTCCGCCCCGCGGCCATTCATCCTGCCGCCCGCCGCCGTTTTCCGCCTTTCGTTCCCGCAAATTCCACTTTTTGTCTGTATCGGCGCACTTTTTATCCCCCGGTTTTTTACAGCGCTAAACCGTTTCATGCAGGGTGTTCCTGCATGAATTGCATTTTCTGCTGCTCGCTCCTGCAAAACAGCAGAGGTGGGACAAAGCCCCGCCTCTGAGACTGTCGAAAAAGCCTGTCATTGCGAGGAGCGCAGCGACGCGGCAATCCGTTCCCCTTTTTGGAAAGGCGGATTCCCACGCCAGTGTGCGCGGGCGGACAGAGTCGTCCGCCCCTACAAACTCGGAATGACAGGAGCAAAACGGTGGGACACATGGATCCCGCTCTACAGGGTAGGTGCGTTGAACCACCCGTAGGGGACGGGGCGCACAAAGGGCTTGACAAATCGTCCGTTCCTACGAAACAAAGCATTGGGAAAAGCACGCAGAGGCGGGGCAAAGCCCCGCCTCTGCTCTCTTCTTCACATTCAGCAGCTGCGCCGCAGCAGCTCGCATACCAGCTCATAGGTACGCTCCGTGGAGGGCACGTTCAGCCGCTCCCGCACGGAGTGTACGTCGTGCAGCTCCGGCCCCATGGACACCGCGTCCAGACCGGGGATCTTCTCCATCAGCAGTCCGCACTCCAGACCGCCGTGGGTAGCCTCCACCACGCCGTCCTTGCCGGTGAGATCCTTATACGCCGCCAGCAAGGTGTCCCGGAACTTCGACTCCCGTTTGTACTGCCAGCCGGGGTACACGCCCCGCTCCGCCACGGTGCCGCCCGCCAGCGCCGCCACAGCCCGCACCCGCTGCGCCAGCATCAGCTTCCGGGAAGCGATGGACGAGCGGATGGAGAACGTGATGTGCAGGCCGTCGCCGTCCAGCTTCACCACGCCCATGTTCAGGGACGTCTGCACCAGACCGGGGAAGTCCGTGTCCATGGCCTCCACGCCCTGCGGCATGGCCGCCAGCGCCTGCACCAGCGTCGCGGTGCGCTCCGCGGGCACAGCCTTCGCCGCCTCCGCCGCCGCGCAGGTCAGGGTCACGCCGGGGTCGGTGACGGCGTACTCGTTTTTCAACGCCGCGTCAAACTCCCGGATGAACGCCGTGAACGCCGCGCCGCTGCCGGCGGGCAGCGCTACGACCGCGTCGCAGCGGGAGCAGATCACGTTGTCAAACTGGCCGCCGGAGATGGCCGCCAGCCGCAGGCCGGGGAACTTCTCCAGCGCTGTGGCCAGTACCCGCCCCATGAGCCGGTTGGCGCTGCCGCGTCCCAGATGGATGTCCGCGCCGGAGTGACCGCCTTGCAAGCCGGCCACGGTGATGCCGAAGCCCTCCGTGCCCACCGCGTCGGTCAGCTCTGCGGGCAGCAGGCAGTCGGAGCGCATGCCGCCCGCGCAGGACACGGTGAACACGCCCTCCAGCTCGGAGTCCAGATTCAGCAGCTTTTTACCCTTCAGGTCGGAGCAGTCCAGCGCGAACGCGCCGTCCATGCCCACCTCCTCGTCCACGGTGAACACCGCCTCGATGGGCGGATGCACCAGCGTATCATCCGACAGGATCGCCAGGATCATGGCCACGGCAATGCAGTTGTCGCCGCCCAGCGACGTCTTGTCCGCCCAGACCCACTCACCGTCGGTCATCAGGTCAAGCCCCTCGCGGGTCATGTCCTTGGTGCAGTCGTCGGTCTTGGCGCACACCATGTCGATGTGCCCCTGTAAAATGATCGGCTCGGCGCCCTCGCAGCCGGGGGATGCCGGCTTCCAGATCACCACGTTGTTGCACGGCTCCTGCCGGTACTTCAATCCCAGCTCTTCGGCAAAGCTCACGCACAGATCGCTGATGATCTTCGTGTTGCCGCTGCCGTGAGGCACCGAGCACAGCTTTTCAAAATATGCAAATACCTTTTCCGGCTTCAAGCCCTTCAGAACAGCCATTTTCATACTCCTTTCCAAGGCAGGCGCGGTCTCCGCGCCGCACACACAGTATAGCATAACCGCCCATCGCCCGCAAGCGATTCCTTATGTGCACACAGCCCATGCTTTCGCATGGGCTGTGTGTTCGGAATACATTATCAAATGTCGCCCAGACCCATATCGTCCTCGGTGTTGGGCACTTCCTCATCGTCCAGATCGGCGGAGGGTGCGGGGATGAACTCCTCCAGATAGGCCTCCTCCGGCAGACCGGCCATATACGCCGGCAGGTTGATGATGACACTGTCGATGCTGTGAGGCAGCGTCAGCTTGTACGTCTCGGTCGTCTCGCTGCCGCCCTTCTGCTGCATGACCTCCACGGTCAGCTCCAGGCTGTCGCCGATGTTGGTGACCATGCAGCGCTCCTTGTCGTACAGCTTGGAGATCTGCTCGCCGTTCACATACACGGTGATCTTATAGGGCGCGGCCACGGACTGACCGTCCTTATCCAGCGCGCGGTTGTCGAAATAGACGGTGTGGCCGCGGCCGATGCGCAGCATCAGCACGGCGACGAGCACCAGCACCAGAATGAAGGCGATACGGATGATCCACGAACGTTTCGTCGTTTTCATACGGTCTTCCCCTCCTCCTCGGCTTTCTGCTCAATGGCCAGCTGCTGACCCAGCGTGCGGTTCTCCTTGCGCTTCTTGGCCTCGTACATGACCAGCGCCACGGTGATGACGGCGTAGGACACGAACACGCGGAAATACTCGCCGATCATGGAGTCGCCGGTGATCTTGGTACCGGCGGCCGGCGCCACGATGAACATGGTATGGAACAGGAGCACGCCCAGGAACACGTTGCCGATGGACGCCTTTTCCACGGACGCGCCGCCCACCAGCAGCGCGGCGATGCAGAACATGCCGATGTTGGTATGCGCCGTGTAGGTGGGGAAGTTGCCCATGTTCTGCAGGTAGATGATCATGCCGAAGCCCGCGAACACGGTGGACATGACGATGGAGATCAGGCGGGTGCGATCCACGTTGATACCGGCGTCACGCGCCACGTTCATATCCTGACCCACCGCGCGCATGTCCTGACCCAGCTTCGTGCGGCGGAACCACACGATGAACAGGCAGGCCAGCGCGATGACGATCAGCGTCAGCACGGGGATCTTCACGCCGCCCACATAGACGGCCAGCGCGTTATCCACGCTCTGCCGCATCTGCAGCAGGCTGACGGTGTTGCGGATACCGAAGCCGCGGGGCAGCTTCAGCGTGTTGTGGAGGATGGGGATGATGGGTCCCATCATATACAGCACGATCAGCTGGTACACACCGGTCATACAGTAGGCGATAAAGTAGCTGGTGACCATCTCGCGGCCCTTGGCGCGGTTCAGGATGCTGCCGCACATAAGACCCAGCAGGATGGACAGGGGGATGGACAGGATGGCTGCCAGCACCAGACCGGGGATACCCCAGATCTGCCAGTCCGCCACCAGGATCAGCGCGATCTCGCCAGCCATGGCGCCCAGCGTCATGGCGAAGTTCAGACCCATACCGGCCATGATGGGGATCAGCAGGCTCAGGATCAGGAAGGAGTTGCGCCCCAGGCGGGTCACAGCCTCGTTGATGATGTAGTTCACCGGCAGGCCGGACACGGGAATGAGCACGGCGCAGATGAGGATGAACAGGATGGGCACCGAGTTTTTGCCCAGGAACTGCTTCACGTTGAATGTCTTGGTTTTCATGTCAGCGCCCCCTTTCCGTCTTTCTGGTCAGGGCGTAGAGGATCATGCCGTTGGACACCACGATACGGATGACCTCGCTCATATCCATCTGGAAAGCGGCGCTCATCACGGTGGGGGTCATTGTCACGATGCCCTGATACAGGATCGTACCGATAATCACATTGCCGATGGACGCCTTGTTCACCGACGCGCCGCCGATCAGGATGGCGGCCACGGCGGGCATGGCCATCCAGAAGGGGCCGTTGTACAGCTGCACAAAGCCGAAGCCCTGCTCGTACACCAGAATGCCCAGCGCGCCCAGCCAGGTGGACATGATGACGGAGATGAGCCGCATTCTGTCCACATTGATGCCCGCGGCGCGGGCGAAGGCGGGGTTGGAGCCGACGGCGGTCATGGCGGTGCCGGTCTTGGTGTGCAGGAACGCCCACATCAGAACGGCCAGCAGCGCGAAGAACAGCAGCGTGCCGGTGGGGATCACCAGATTGATGCCGATGCTGTTCAGGTCGATGGTCAGAATGTTGGCCAGCGCCTTGTCGTAATAGCCCTCCAGCGAGATGACGGTACGCAGACCGCTGGCGGAGAAGCCCCACACCATGGTGGGATGCTTATACGGCAGCAGCAGCCACATCATACACATGAAGGACACGGACGAGAAGCCCACATAGGTGGCGATCATCATCTCGCCGCCCTTGATCTTGTTCAGCAGCCAGCCGTAGCCGCCGCCGAACAGCAGGGCAAAGGGCGTGGCGATGAGGATGGCCATAAGGAAGCTGGCAAAGCCGGTGTAGCCCAGCTCAATGGACAGCGTGGCGCCCAGCAGTCCGGACACGATACCCAGCGGCAGGCCGAAGTTCAGGCCGCAGCCGGAGTGCACCATGGGCACCATGGCCAGCACCATCACGGCGTTCCAGCTGAAACGGGTGATGATATTGGTGATCTGCGTGGGGAAATCCAGCCCCACGATGGGAGCGGCGATGAGCAGCAGCAGCAGGAAGCACGCGATGATCAGACGCGGCAGGCCGAAGCTGTCCAGCAGCTCTCTGAATTTTGACTTGTTTCCAAGTGTGGTCGTATTGCCCATTTCTTCCTCCTTACTTCACCTGGCTGACCATGAGCATACCGAACTCCTCGGAGGAATGGTCAGCAGGCAGTATCCCGGCGATCCTGCCGCCGGAGACGATGGCGATGCGGTCGCAGACCTGGCGCAGCTCCTCCAGCTCGGAGGAGATCATCACCACCGTGACGCCGGACTCGCGGTTGAATTTCTTCAGTGCCTCCAGCACCAGCGCCTTGGCGCCCACGTCGATACCGCGGGTAGGCTCGGACACAAAGAGGAAGCGGGGCTCCAGCGCGAACGCCTTGGCCAGGCACACCTTCTGCTGGTTGCCGCCGGACAGCTCTCTGGCCTTCTGTCCGGAGCCGGTGCACTTGATCTGCAGCTCCTCAATATACTGGTTCGTCACCTGGTGGATGGCCTTCTCGTCGCGCCATGTGAAGAAGCCCAGCCGCTTCAGGAACTTATTCTGCACCTGCATGGCGGGGAACGCCACGTTCCACTCCAGCGACTCGTCCAGCAGCAGACCCACGCCGCGCCGATCCTCGGACACGAAGGCCAGCTGGGAGTCCAGACACTTCCGGGGGCTGTTCAGCGCGATGGGCTTGCCGTCGAATTCCACGGTGCCGC
>ENA-UOJS01002700-UOJS01002700.1-human-gut-metagenome-genome-assembly--contig:-C74-NODE-2700-length-11459-cov-6.555595_pt1 | contig 11459 bp, 9 predicted proteins | sample MGYA00242355_ERZ723902 | MGnify/ENA metagenome assembly ERZ723902 | reverse complement strand
GTTGCAGCACTGCGCGAACTTCACGAGGCAGTTTTCCATGCCCTCGATTATGATGCCCTTCTTGCGGCTGCGGCGGTTGTTCTCGCTTATGCTCTCCATCGGATTTTCAGCCGCCGCCTGGATAGCCTGCTGCTCTTTATGGTTGCGGAGCTGATCTTCCTTTATGCGCTGGACTATCTTCGCCATGGAAACGCCGCCGTAGCCTATCGCAGCGTACAGGTCGTCCACGGAGTCCAGCCGCTGGCGCGACGCGAAGGTCTGGAGCAGCTCCGGAGTTATCGCGATATTGTTTCGCTTGAACTCGCGCTCGAGTTCCTCCCTGCCGCGTTCAATGTTCTCCTCGCGGCACTCCTTCTTGAACCAGCTTCTTATTTTGCTCTTTGCCTCGGTGGTCTTTGCGATCTCTATCCAGTTGCGGTTCGGACCGTAGTTAGGCGAACCGGAAGTGAGTATCTCCACGATCTCGCCGGTATGCACAACATAATCGAAGCTGACCATTCTGCCGCCGACCTTCGCGCCGGTCATTTTATTGCCGACCTGCGTGTGGATATGGTATGCGAAATCCAGCACCGTAGCCCCGGTGGGGAGCGCAACAACGTCGCCCTTCGGAGTGAACACGAACACCTCGTCCGGGGAGAGGTCGGTCTTTATTGCGTCAGCGATGGCTTCTACGTCGTCTGCCTCCTGCTGGCGCTCAAGGAGCTGCCTTATCCAGTCGAAGCGCTTCTCGCCGGATACGTTGCCGGATATGCCCGCCTTGTACTTCCAGTGAGCCGCAACGCCGTACTGCGCGGTATTGTGCATTTCCACCGTGCGTATCTGCACCTCGAACGGGATACCCTCGCGCCCGATAACTGTGGTGTGCAGCGACTGATAGCGGTTAGGCTTCGGAGTAGCGATATAGTCCTTGAAGCGGTACGGAATAGGCCGGAACATATCGTGGATAACGCCGAGCACGTTGTAGCACTCGATGACCGACTGCACTATAACGCGAACCGCGTAAATGTCGTATATCTCGTCGAAGCGCTTGTTCTTCACATACACCTTCTTGTATATGCTGTAGATAGACTTTACCCTGCCCTCGATGATGGGTTCCGGCTTGATATCCGAAATGCGCTCCCTGATGCGCTTTTTAATGCTGTCGATGAATGCGTCGCGCTCCTCTTTGTGGAGGGCTATCTGCTCCTCGACTTCCTTACAGCCGTAGGGGTCGAGATAGTGGATAGCGATATCCTCCATCTCCTCCTTGACGTCGCTCATACCTAAGCGGTGGGCGATGGGGGCGTAGAAGTTCATCGTTTCAAGGGAGGTCTTGCGCTGCTTCTCCGGCGGACGCGCCGCGAGAGTTCTCATGTTGTGGAGGCGGTCGGCAAGCTTGATGATTATTACCCGGATATCCTTCGACATAGCCATGAGTATCTTCCGGATATTCTCCGCCTGCTGCTCCTCCTTGGAAACCAGCGGGACAAGTCCTATCTTTGTAACGCCGTCGACCATCAGCGCAACATCTTCTCCGAACTTCTTGCGGAGCTCGTCAAGGGTGACGTCGGTGTCCTCCACGGTGTCGTGGAGCAGCGCCGCACAGATGGTATCGGTATCCATGCAGTAATCCAGCAGGATAGACGCCACAGCCAGCGGGTGCGTTATATACGGGTCGCCTGAGGTGCGGAGCTGTCCCTCGTGCGCCTTTTCAGCCACCTTATACGCCTGTGTTATCTTCTCAAGGTCGTAGGGTTTCTCGCTTGCCCTGATTTTCTCCACAAGCTGCTCGAATGTCTTTACCGCCGTACCCGCGGCGCCTGTCTGACTAGTCATGCTGAATGCCACCCTTCATTCTGTTTAGTGTTCCCCTTTGTTCCCTTTTTCGCCGTTTTACGCCGTAAGACTCTGACGCAGCCGCGAGATGACCCCCGTCGCCATCAGATCCGTTTTTGTATCTACCGGAATGAGCGTGACGCTCCCGCCGTCAGCAGACACCTGAGCCATTCCCGCTTCGCTGAACGCGTCAAGCGCAATGCGCAGCATGCAGTAATTAAGATCCCCGCCGCCATAGACACACATCTCCTCTGCGGACATGCTGCCGCCGTGTGCGCGTATCAGGTCGTACACGGACATCAGCGCCGGTCTGTCGGGTATCACGCGCGGAGCGAGCCGCTTGTCGCAGCCCTCGCCGCGGGATATCTCCTCATATGTGCGAAGCGCCGCGAAGAACCTGTCCTCCCGGAATCCAGCGGGGCGCATTTCAATGATCCGCAGCTCCGCCGAGGTGTTACCGCGGAACTCGTTCAGTTCCACCGTCGCGAGGACGTCCACGCTGCTGCCGATATCTGCGAAGCATTTCGCAAACGGCATTGCAAAGCTTATCGCCTTCAGCACTGCGCCGCCTGTCCGAAGCTCCATCGAGGTGAACTTCCCCTCCTTGAGCGCGCGCTTTGACTGCACCGTGCAGTTCCTGAGCAGGAACACCGGCTTGCGGTTGCCCTCGCCGCAGGGCTCGAGCTTCATCAGCTCGGTGACCTGCTCAACGGTCAGGCAGTCGCCGGTTATCTCCATGTCCGCGCTGACGGAGTACTCCGGCATTTTAGGATAGCACTCGCGGCAGTAGGCGTAAACCATCTGCCGGAATGTTTCCACGTCCTCCGGTCTGAGGGAGAATCCTCCCGCCTTCGGGTGGCCGCCGAATTTCGTCAGCACGCGGCTGCACCCTTCCAGCAGCTTATATATCGAGAAGCCGTCGATGCCTCTTGCGGAACCTCTTGCCTCCCCGTTTTCGACTGATATGACAAGCACCGGCTTGCCATACTTATTAAGCAGCTTTGCGCATACCAGACCTATAACTCCATGCTTCCAGCCCTCGCCGGATACCACGAGAACCCGCTCCCTGAGAAGCTCCGGGCGCTGCTCTATCTGCTGCGCTGCTTCCTCCATTATGCGGGTCTCCTCCGCGGTGCGCTGGGAGTTGCACAATGCAAGCTCCTCGCTGATAAGCCCCGCCTGCTCCGGGCTTTCGGTGAGCAGCAGCTCCACCGCGCGGTCAGCCCTTGCGATACGCCCAACGGCGTTTATGCGCGGAGCGATCGAAAACGCAATGCTTGTGGAATCCACCCTGACCGGTTCGATACCCGCGCTCCTTATCAGCTTGTCAAGCCCCTGGTTCTGGCTGCTGTGGATATTTTCAAGTCCCCTGCGGACAATGAACCGGTTCTCTCCGATAAGCGGCATTACGTCCGCCACGGTGCCGACTGCGGCGAGGTCCGCGTACTGCTCGAGTACGAAATCCTCGTCCTCCTCAAGTGCGCAGAGCAGTTTCAGGACAACTCCCGCGCCGCAAAGCTCCTTGAACGGGGAGTTGTCGTCGGCACGGTGCGGGTCGACGCACGCTTCGCATACCGGAAGCTCCTGCGGTGGCTGATGGTGGTCTGTAATGACCAGCTGAGCGCCCCGCTCTGCGATGTACTTTGCTTCCTCAACGGCGGAAATCCCGTTGTCGACCGTGATGATAAGCTCGGTGCCGGAATCGAGAATGTGCTTCAGCGCTTCCAGATTCATTCCGTAGCCCTCGCTGCGGTCGGGTATGTAGTAATCAGCCTCGGCGCCCATCGCGTTGAGGTAGCCGTACAGCATAGCCGTGGAGGTTATGCCGTCGCAGTCGTAATCGCCGAAAACGGTGATCTTCTTTCCCTCGTCAAGCGCGCCGCGAATGACCTCCACAGCCGCTTCCATATCCTTTATCAGCAGCGGGTCTGACAGGCTGCTGCACCCGAAAAATTCCCGGGCGCGGTCAAGCGAGGTTATCCCCCGGCTGAGCATTACTCCGCCGAGGAGTTCCCCGAACTGCTGCGTTATTTCATTATCTGCTGCGGGTGCCGCCGCACATAGCCACTTTTTCAACCTTGCTGCTCCTTTTGCTTATTGCCTGTTATACGCTAAGCTCCACGTGCTCGCCGAGAAGCTCCTTGTTCTTCTCAAGGACGGGGCGGACGAAGCCGCGCAGGAATTCCTCCACCTGCTCGGGCGCGCGGCCGGTGTAGTTCTCCGGCTTGAGCACGGATCTGATCTCCTCTTCGGTAATCTGGAAGATCGGGTCTGCTGCGATGCGCTTAACGAGGTCGTTCTCTCCGCCTTCCTTCTTTACAACGTCTGCCGCAGCCATGCTGTGACCGCGCAGAGCCTCGTGAAGCTCCTGACGGTTGCCGCCCTTTTCTACCGCTCTCATCATGATGTTCTCGGTAGCCATGAACGGAAGCTCGCGCATTACTCTCTGCTCGATGACCTTCGGATATACTACGAGGCCGTCGGTTATGTTTATCATGATGTTCAGGATAGCGTCGATGCCGAGGAACGCCTCAGCAACCGAGATACGCTTGTTAGCGCTGTCGTCGAGGGTTCTCTCAAACCACTGTGTGCCTGCGGTGAACGCGGGGTTCAGCGTGTCGATCATCACATATCTCGCAAGGGAGGTGATACGCTCAGCGCGCATAGGATTGCGCTTGTAGGGCATGGCGGAGGAACCGATCTGGTTCTTCTCGAACGGCTCTTCCATCTCCTTGAAGTTAGCGAGGATACGCAGGTCGTTGCTGAACTTGGAGCAGCTCTGTGCGATCCCGCCGAGGGTGGCGAGGACCATGCTGTCCATCTTTCTGGAGTAGGTCTGACCGCTTACCGGTACGCATGCGTCAAAGCCCATCTCGTTTGCGATGGACTTCTCCAGAGCCTTTATCTTTGCACTGTCGCCGCCGAAAAGCTCAACGAAGCTTGCCTGGGTTCCGGTGGTGCCCTTCTGACCGAGCAGCTTCAGCGTGGATATACGATACTCGACCTCCTCGTAGTCCATCAGCAGCTCGTTTATCCACAGGGAAGCGCGCTTGCCGACGGTGGTGAGCTGAGCGGGTTGGAGGTGCGTATAAGCGAGGCAGGGCTGGCTCTTGTGCTCGTCGGCGAACTTCGCGAGGTTGTTGATGACGTTCACGAGCTTCTTCTTTACAAGCTGGAGCGCGTCGCGCATGATGATGACGTCGGTGTTGTCGCCAACGTAGCAGGAGGTCGCACCCAGGTGGATTATTCCCGCCGCCTTGGGGCACTGCTTTCCGTATGCGTATACATGGGACATTACGTCGTGGCGTACCAGCTTCTCGCGCTCCTCAGCGACCTCATAGTTGATGTCGGTGATGTGGGATTCCAGTTCGTCTACCATTTCCTGTGTGATCTTGTCTATGCCGAGGTTCATCTCTGCCCTTGCGAGAGCGACCCACAGACGGCGCCATGTGGAAAACTTCTTGTCTGCGGAGAAGATGTACTGCATCTCCTTGCTTGCATAGCGTGTGCAGAACGGGCTTTCATAGGTGGAATAATCTCTTGACATTGTTTTTCTCCTTATGTGGTTTATAAAGTATAAAATACTATTTTATTTTAGCACAAAACGTCGATTTATACAAGAGTTTTTTGCATAAAAACGCTTCCGGCACGCATTTTTTGCACTTCATTCTGCATATAATAAACAGGCGGCACGGGTACGTAAGGCTCCCGGATATCGGAGCAGAACGCCTTATTGTTCAACGTGCACATAAACCAGTTGCAAAATCGCGCAGAATTTGTACATTTAGTACCTTGCAAAACATAATACCTTGTGGTAAAATAAGAGCATGGAACAGGAAAGTTCCGATTTTTTTGATGGCGCTACCATGTGAAACAAAGTACCTTGAAACACAAAGGCACTGTTGAAGGTCAGGTGGCATACATCGGAGGTGAAAAATGAACTCTCAGCTAAAACGAGGAACTCTGGAGCTGTGCGTTCTTTCGATATTGTGCAGAAGCGACTGTTACGGCTACGAGCTGGTCAACCGGATATCCGAGTTCATGCAGATAACGGAGGGAACGATATATCCGCTGATGAAGCGGCTGAAAGACAACGGCATGATCGATTCCTACATAGTGGAATCGCAGGAGGGACCGCCCAGGAAATACTATAAGATAACTGACAGCGGCAGGGCGAAAAAGGAAACGCTGCTGAAAGAATGGTTTGAGTTTGTAGACAGCATAAACGCGCTGCTGAAAGGGGACGAGTAAATGATAGCAAAAAATAAGGGAGACTTTCTGTATAATCTCCATAACGAGTTACACAGAATAGGAATCGACGACGACGAGGAGATATTCGCCGACTTTGAGGAGCACTTCAAGGCAAGCCAGGAGGAAGGCTTCACCGAGGAGGAGACCTGCGAAAAACTCGGCGACGTAAAGGAGATAGCGCGGAACTACCTTGATATCCAGAGCACCCGCATAAATTCCATAGTTGCAGGCGCTCTTGAGAATCAGCGCCGCGTATCCCTCACGAAGCCCGGCGAGAAACTCCCGGCAGACCTTTCCCTCGTCGGAGGGCAGACAGATGCCGCACCGGCGGAAACTCCCGCCATCAGGGAGTACACCCCCGAGCATATCGCAGAGGAGACCGTTCCGGCTTCCCCGAGAATAAACCTTGTAAAGCCCGAAGCTCCCGCGCAGGAAGCGCCTCGTGAATACACCCCGGAGCACATCGCCTGCGAGCCGGAGGCTCCAAAGCAGGCCGCACAGTCCGCGCAGCCTTCTCAGCCGCTGCCGGAGTACACTCCGCAGCACATCGCTCCCGAGCAGCCTGCTCCCGACGCGCAGAGCGTTTCCGGCTCCATACCGAAGCAGACCGACGAGCGGTATCAGTACAACTCCACGAGCAGACAGGGCGAGGTTCCTCCGCAGTGCGTTCCCCCGGTAGGCAAAAACGCGAAGGACGGCGGCTTTAAGTTCAGCGACGTCAAGGGCATGAAGCCCAACTGCAACGCGGGTAAGCTGATAACCTGCATAGTCCTTGACGTGCTCCTGTGGTCGTGGCTTATCCCGCTGGTGATTTCAATGATCTTCGGCGGTCTTGGCTCCATGGCGATGGGTCTTTTGAACGGAGGATTCGACCAAATATTCGGTGTTTCGCAGTTCCACCCGCTGAGCAGGATATTCCTCGGCACAGGAATGATCAGCGGCGCTGTGCTGGTCGGCTGTGGAATATGCGGGCTTTTCAAGGCTGTGTTCCACTGGGTTAAGGCGATAGTCGTGGATCATGTCAAGGCTATCTATGGACTTTAAGGAGGCGTTGGCATGAAAGTTGTACTCAGAATATTTATCCCGCTGTGCATATTCTCGTTCATCGCGTTCGGCATATCGGTGATGTTCCTCGGAACTCAGCCCATTACCGCTGATACAGCGATAAGCGAGCTTACCATCAGCGACAGCGGCGCAAACACCTACGACATAACAGACAGCTTCACCAGCATAAGGGCTGATATCGGGGCGTACAAGCTCACGATAAAGCCGTGGTCGGAGAACAAGACGCAGGTGACGGTCTCCGGCGATAAATCCAGCCGTATAAAGGCTGGGGTATCCGGAGACAGGCTGACCATTGAATCCGACTGGAGCTGGGGTGAAAACTGGAACTGGAGCATGTTCCGGAATATTTTCAACGGCTCGGCGTTCAGCACCGAAGTGCTTCTGAAGGTCCCCGACAAGACCTACGAGCAGGTTATGATGTATGTCGGAGCTGGCTCGCTGGTCTCCGACGGAATTCAGGCGAAAGACATCTACCTGAACGTTGGCGCAGGCTCGATGACCTACACTCAGCCAGCCGGATTCCGCGCCGATCATATTTCTGCCGATGTTTCGGCGGGTTCACTCATTGCTAAAAACATGGCGGCGGGGAACTACGAAGTCGATGTAAGCGCAGGCAGCGCAAACATTTACGGACTTACCGGCAGCGGCAGCGCCGATGTCTCCGCAGGCAATGCAAGGCTCCAGTTTGCCGAGCTTAACGAGGAATGCAATGTAGACGTCAGCGCCGGCGACGTGACCCTCGATATCCCGGAGGACTCCTCCGCTAAATTCATCTGCGACAAGAGCGCAGGCGATATCCGCATAATGGTCGGCGGCGAAAACAGGCACGCCGACGACGGCGACATCATCTCCATAAACGGCGGCGGAACCACAGTGAACCTCTCGGTTTCCGCAGGCGATATCAAGGTCTTAAATTCCACCAGTTCTGCAGTGGAGATAGGCACGGCAGTCGTCAGCGCAGCGGAAAACTCAGCCCGCAATATCACGACCACATTCACACTGGAAGAAACCGCAATAGCAGAAGAAAACGAATAACACATTCTGAAAGGAGTAATCATCATGGCAGACAAGCAGACCTATACATTTTCCAACGACATCACAACAGTCGAGGTAAGCTCCCTCGGAGCGAAGATAGTAGTTATCCCGCAGGACCGCGCGGATATCTACGTTGAGTACGACAACCCGAAGGATTCACCGGAATTCTGCGCGGTGCTTTCCGGAAAGACGCTGACCCTCAAGGAGAGCTTCAGCTTCAGCATTTTCGGAAGCAAGCCCGCCGAGGGCTACACCATCACGGTGTACCTGCCGCTCAGGACCTTTGAGAAGCTCAAAATAAACACCGCCAGCGGCGGAGTCGAAGTCGGCGAAGTCTCCGCGGAGCAGTTCAGCCTGAACACAGCCAGCGGAAACATAGACATCAGCGCATATTTCAACGATGTCAAGCTCCAGTCTGCAAGCGGAAGCATTAAGCTCACCAACCCGCTTGCTGACAAGGAAAAGCAGGAGCAGACCGTTTCTCTTGATAAGGAAGAGACCGCTCCGGCAAAGTACGTTTCCAAGTCGGTAAGCGTGTGCACAGTCAGCGGAAACGCGGTTGTTTCCGGCTACCGCGCCGAAGAGTTCGGAATACACTCCGTATCCGGCACGACCACAGTCGACGGCATCTCCGGCAAGGGCAGCATTTCAGTTACCAGCGGCACAGTAAACGTAAGCTACGCGGAATGGAACGGCGACCTCAACGTAAGCCTCATCAGCGGCAACGTCAACGTTTCGCTCCCGGAGGATTCCGGCGTTAACCTCTCAGTCAGCGGAGTTTCCGGCATGGTAAAAACCGACCTCGGTCAGGAAAAGGGCAATTTCATCAACCTCGGCAAGGGAACCAGCGGAGAATTCGGCGGTGCAAACAAGCACCAGCTCACCGCTTCCCTCACCAGCGGCACGGTGACTATCGCCCGTCAGTAAGCTTTTCTCCTTCCCCCTAATATATCTTCCGTTCGCCGGACAACTCCGGCGGCGGATCGAAAACAATTCTTCATGGATAGTCAGCCACAGGCTTGAATGAGGATAATATAGCCCCCGGACGCTGCTGTGATAAAGACGGCAGCCTCCGGGGGCGTTTGTTTATTGCATTGAAGTATTTTAGTATTCCTTACCTGCCTTAACCAGCTCCCTGAGATAAGCGAACGCAGCTTCCTCCCCCTGCTCTGCCAGCATGCGGAGCAGCTTTTCAAGCATGTCGGAGGTCTCCGGGTGTATCGAACGTGTAGGCTTTCTGGACAGGAAGTAATCCAGCGGGTCGGAATCCCGGTATTTTTCGCCGCGGTATATCTTGCTTGCCGCAACTCTGTCGCAGAACATCTCCGCAAGGAACCGCAGCGGCATCTTGACCGGCTTGTATATCTTCTCCACCGGGTCGACGTCTATCCAGTATTCGAAGTGATGGCGGTTGCGCCCCTTGTGGTGCATCCACGCCAGGGAGTAGCCGTTCAGCTCACGCTCCGCTTCATTCGGGCTGCGCGTGCCCTGGAAGTACTTCACGCCGGGTATGAACTCGGTGGGCGAATATTTCGAAAGGTCGTGGCGAAGCCCCTGCCAGAGTATCCCCGCCTTTGCGCAGTGCGCAATTACCTTGTGGCGATGTCGGTTTATGGTTCTAAGGTGTCCGAAAAAGCCTTTCAGCGACATTTTTTGCTCCTTTTGCCGCTGGAATACGCGGCTTATATTTCTGTGCGGGATCTGCTGCTGAATATCGGGCGCAGTCTCTTATAAAGAGGCAGGGATATCAGCACAGCGATAAGTCCTTTTACAAAAGTGAACGGCAGATTGAATACCACCAGACACTTGATGAGCGAATCAGCGCCCGACCATATCGCCTGATACATTCCGATGATGGCTTCCATCGGCATAACTGCGGTGTACAGCGGATATACGATGAAATAGTTGGTCGCAACGCCGACCAGCGCCATAGATACAGCGCCCGCAAGGCATGCCAGAACCACATGCTTCATGGAATGCCCTGTTCTGTTCGCGATAAGCCCCGCAGGGATTACCAGCAGACAGCCAAGAATAAAGTTCGAAACCTCGCCGACGCCGCCAGTCATGGAGCCTGCAAGAAGGAACCCTCCCAGATTCTTTATAAGGCACACCGCTACTCCGGAGACCGGCCCCATAGTTAAAGAAGCCAGCACCGCCGGAACATCTGAGAAATCAAAGCTGATAAATCCCGGCATTATCGGTATCTTGAACGCAAGGAACTTCATCAGCACTACTGCCATTGCGCTCAGCAGAGCCGTAAACACCAGCTTGCGGACGTCGATAGTCTGCTTTGTTTTTGTTGTTGTGTTGTTCATGTTTTCCTCCATTGTTCTGGGGAAACAGAAAGCCCCTGCACGCACAAAATGGCTGTACAGGGGGCGCAAATATGCACGCAGAAGCGATACAACATTTGTTTTCTGATTCTTTCATCCGGACTATACCGTCGGTACCGGAATTGCACCGGTTCAGCCTATGCGGCTCGCGGACTTTCACCGCCGGTGGAGAATTGCACTCCGCCCCGAAACAGATAAAATGTATTCGGCGAAACCTCGCCGTAATTACATTATATACCCGCCGCGCGGATTTGTCAATAGGCGGACGAAAATTATTCCGGAGAAGCCTCCGCCTTCATGCAGAGTTCGTAGAACGGCGCGAGCTTTTTGAAGTCCCTCGCGACGCGCTGGGAAAGCTTGTCCGAGAACATTATCTCCGGGTCGCTGGCGTCGAAGGAGAACCCTATGCTCTTACGGTCGAGCCAGCGGCGCAGCTCCTCGGGCTGGTCGGGAAACTTGCTGCGCTTGTAGAGGTCGCCGAACATTTCGAAGCCCTTCAGCTTCTCCGCCGCCAGGAAAGTCTCCTTGAAGCAGTCGTCCCCCGCCAGAATGAGCCTGCGCAGCTTCTGCATGGACTGAGCGGAAGCACAGTAATATCCGCAGCCGTAGCTTATCCCTCCCGCGCCTATCGAGAAATAAAATCCCGGCAGCGCATGGTACTGCTCGCGCGTGCGGCTGAACGTATACCAGATGTGGTCGCGGAAAATGGAATCCGGATTAAGGCGCATGTCGCGGTATATCCTTGAGATACGCGCGGGGTTTATCTCGATGAGCGGGTCGATCTTCAGTACGGCAGGCGCAACGTCAAGTATCAGCTGCTTCATCGGCTCCGTTACCTGCTCGGCGTAGGTCTGCTTGTGGTCGCGGAACCACTCGCGGCTGTCGTGCAGGCGGTTTTCAAACAGAAAATCAACTGACTGCTGTGAAAATGGCATGTTTTTTCTCCTTTGCAGTAATTTG
>ENA-UOJS01002699-UOJS01002699.1-human-gut-metagenome-genome-assembly--contig:-C74-NODE-2699-length-11460-cov-4.734678_pt1 | contig 11460 bp, 5 predicted proteins | sample MGYA00242355_ERZ723902 | MGnify/ENA metagenome assembly ERZ723902 | reverse complement strand
AAGAACCAGCCCTTTATTTCACGAACAAGCCGCCGAATTGCCTCAAGACACGATGGCATGTCATCACGCAGCTCATAGACCCAGAAGCGCTGTACGATCCACCCCATTGCCCCCACCTGCAAATCACGGTAAATATCATCCATTTTCCGTTCCCCATCCGAATCAGTGTGATAATGAACCCCATCCACCTCGATGTCAATTTTCAGTTCACCTTGAATCAATGCCAAATCCTGCCGCCGCCCTGCGAGGGGATATTGCGGATGCGTTTCAATTCCGGCATCAAGAAGAGAATTGTAGAGTTTTTCTTCCCAGGGAGATTCGAAGCGTTTTTCCGTAGAATCCTGCCTTGCCGGTCGGGGCAGTTGCGCAAGCTTATTCAGTACACTAACGGAAGAATTGCGACAACGGGTTCTGTCTCCAATAATAATGAGGCAGGCCCTCGCACGACTGACAGCTACGTTGTAAATGTAACGGTTTTCCTGTGATTCCGCGTACCAGAGTTTCCCTTTCGACAGCTCATCATTATACCCTAGCACAAAAATGATCAAATCCCGCTCTCCTCCCTGGAATCCGTTGGCGGTACTGATTAAAATAGAATCTTCCCCGGCTTTTCCCGGCCATCGGGAAAGGAGCGGATAGAGTGTTTCTTTAAGCTCTTCCGCATACTGTCGAAATGGGGTGATGATTCCGATTGTACCGGGGTAGTTATTTGCAGCCAAATCTTTCATCGTCCGTATCACAGCTTCAACTTCGCCGGGCTGCGAATTGGGAACATCGACCCAGCTGATTGCATGGCGATTGCTCAGATGAGCGGGCATTTTCAATTTACTGCTGTCTGTTCTGATATGCAGCTCATTGGCGTAGAATGCATCATTGAAATAGTCGGCAATCTCCTCCGCACATCGGAAATGCTCCTTCAACATGATGGGAAACACGGAGGAAAGATCAAATGCGGAAGCGCTCATAAAATCAAAACGCTGGTCCGCGACTTCTGTCATCCGGTTCTTCGTTTTCAGAAAATCGTTCCGTAATGGCTTCATATCAATCACCGGCGGAAATTGATTGCTGTCGCCAATCATGACAACCGACTTCGCGCGGAATAATGCCGGGATGATCGAAGCAGGATCACATTGGGACGCTTCGTCGATTATGACAACGTCGAAAAGGTTGGGAATGCAGGGAGATGCCTTCGTCAAAGAGAGCAGAGAAACCGCCCATCCCGGATAATACCGGGAAAAAATCTGAAACCCGGTCTCCGCTTCCTGAGCTTCTCTGGAGTTGAGACGCTGAAAAAATGCCGGAGAATTGGCACTCTTCATAAAGGTCATGATATTTTTCAGGCGGTTGATCAACTCCGGATTATCACATAATTCCCTGATCTTTCTAATACGACGAATCAGCAACGCGTCACGCAGATGCGGCACTATCTTCTCAAAAGCGCATTTGAGCTGTCGCTCTCCCATCTGGATTTCCGGCTGTTTTCTGGCTTCCTGCTCGATTGGTTTCCCTTCACGGTACAACTCTATATTCTGCTTGTAAAGCTCGGAAAAACGTTGAAACTTCTTTTTCAACTCTGAAATATCGACAACAGAGTGCCAGAAGTCAGGATATACCGTTTCCAGGAATTCACGAGCCAGGGCGTCCTTTTTTTTACCACCAAGGTTCCATTTGAGCCAGGGGAGAAAAGTTCGCCAAGAGAGTTCGGGAGTGTCTGCTAGATTGGCAACATGATATTTCAACTCATGGAATTCCCGGACACCCAATTCAGCAGCTTTCGCAATTTCCAGTATCATTACCATTTTCGACTGGACTGATTTGAGTTGCCTCAACCATCTTTCGTAACGAATCAGAATTTCGTGACGAGGAGCATAAGCGTTTTCAATGTGCCGCCAGTGATCGACCGCAGTTTCAATCTGAAAGATACTTTCCTCATCGTACTTGTGTTCCGCCACTCCGGCTCCAGCCATGAGCAGATCCAGATCCTGACGATACCAGGGATTGGGATCCGCCTGTGTACAGAAATTGACCAGAGCAAGCCCGGGCTCGGAAAGCAGTTGTCGGCTACGTTCAAATATGGCCTCCACGGCTTTATGATTTTTGCTGGTAAACAGAGCTGTTTTCCCATTGTAGATGAAATTGGCCAAAATATTGACCGCCACTTGAGACTTTCCAGTGCCCGGTGGGCCGGTGATCTTGGTGGAAAACCGATTCAATGCAGCGTCAATAGCTGCCATCTGTTCCGGATTGGATTCGATAAATGGAAGAGGCATGAATTTCGTTTGCGGGTTCGTATCTTTCAAGAGTGGTTCCCGAAAAATGTAAGCCAATGCAGTCGTATCCAGTTCCGCGTCAGAAACATGGTCCCGAATATATGTCAATTCACGCTTCAACGTTTTCGAATAACGCAATGCTTTTCCAACAAATAACACGGCACAATTACAGGGAATCCTCGGCTCATTTTTTGTTGGACGCGGTAGAATGAGATCCAGCTTTTCCGGATCAAATCGAACTTCCGGCCTCTCCAAAAGAGGAAGTGCCTGCAAAAGATCAATTACTCCGCGAAATTCATCTTTCGCATGTAGTCGCAAGATATGATTAATAATACTGTTACGCTGCTCTTGCGGAAATGAAAATTCCAGCCACTGCTGATTGATCTCCGCTTCTTCAAGCCGAAGATTGATTTCCAGCGTGGTTGCACTGGAAGAAAGAACGTTAACTGGAATCAAACCGATCGGGGAATAACAGATACCGGAATTTGATTTCAAAATATAAGCAGAGACAGGGTACCCAAGATAAATTTCTTCATCATCGTCCTGTCGGGTTAATAGTTTCTGCGCCGCGGGCTTCTGCTCCCGGGAAAAAGTAATTTTTACCCGGGATTCCTGCCCCGGAGATTTCAACCAGCGAGGTGGCAGTATCGGGATCCAAAAATTCCGATTGAGATCATATTCGTTCAGATATTCCTGGGTTCGTTCCTGAAGATGAACACAATTCAGATAATAACTCAATACCTTACGAAATCGTTCCCATTCTTTTCCTGTGGGAACATTTTCCGGTTTCTCTGCAACGATTCGCTCCGGAATATTGCGGCGCAGTTGAATGCCCCGGAATGTAAGAAGATATTCCCCCCGGCTGTTCACTTCGATCAAATTGCTGCAACGCAAAAAGTTTAGAATTTCCTGGCCAGAAATATCCGGCGAAATCGCCTCAAACTCCTCGCATACCTTCCGATGTGGAATGGGAATCGACTGCAGCTTATCATTCAACTGCCATATTGCCAGATATTTTTCAGTTTTGATCACTTTTAATTATTTCTCCCATGGGAATATCGATGGAACCATTATTTTCCATATACTCAAAAAAAGCAAGCGCCAGAGGAAAAGAGTATAGTAAATTTTCCCTTAAGGACATGATGTCAGCAAAGAGTCGGGACGTATCTTGCCTTAGAAAATCATGATCGTACTTCCGGCGCCGAAGGAGGAAAAGCATGCAACAGATAACCTTGGAGATATACGCTTGAGTTTTGCCATGAGTGTTGTAATTTTTCCAGATTTGCAGGAGTAACCCCATAGTCTCTTCGCAAACAGCAGAATCAATGTCGCGCAATACATCATTGGAATAGATCAAAATCCCCAGCTGAGCCCGAATCCACCAATCGACGCCTTTGACTTCGTCTTGCCCTTTTCGAGATTTCTTCAGAGCTGCATGAGCATGTTGATTGAAATAACAGAGGAACTCTTCCTGTTGCTTCCGGGAAAGCATATTGGCACATACGGTGAACTCCTGCTGCACAGGTTTGATGTTGACCCCTGCCGCAACCAACTTCATTTTATTTAAAGAATTTTTTATAATATCCCGGAATATCTCGCAGTCACATCGATAAGTCCAGGCGGCCAGACGAATGCAGTCCCGCCGTTCCTGTTCATCTCTGGGCTTTTTGTATCTTTCTGCAATTTTAAAAAATAGTTGACGAAACAGAGGGGCATTGTTGAGTGGAAACTCTTTCCCGTTCTGGGTTCCAAACACATTGATACGCTGAAATGCTTCGACACCGCCAGAGCCTGCATTCGGCCAGGTGGTATGGCAGAAGCAATCACCCGACAGCATGCGATCGTCCTCCAGAAATCTTTGGACGTCATGTTCACAATAACGTTTGTAAAGAGCGCTGGACGCCTCCACATCCGGAAAATCAATCGGGAAACTGCGTGGAAGAATCATCTGCAGATATGCCATGGTCTTCGAATGTTTCCGGCCTCTTTTGTCAAAGTAACAGGCCTCGGACATTTTGAGAAAATCCAATTCAATTGGTTCTCGCAGCAGCGGTGATGCTTTCACCAGCACCTGTGCTATCCCCTGTCCAGGAATCATCGATGGGGATAACGTCAAGGGCTGTGCCTGGCTTGTCGTTCTACCGAACGATTGATTCAGTTCTTTTAAAGGGGTATTTTGAGCTATTTCACCCAGATGCATAAGGAAAGAGATAGAATCCTTGTCTTTTTCCAGAAAGAAATCCCGATTGACTTCCCCTTCGATTCTCATTCCCCCCCGACACAATTCCCCACCTTGAATTAACGGCCTTGCCAAGATCTTCTCCTCTTTACAATCCTGCACGATAAAGTACAAGGTCTCGCATTCATCGAAGTAAGTGGGCAGACCATTCTCTCTTCTGACGGCAAATCGACCGGCACCACGCGCCGCGAAATTTTCATCGCCCAAATCGAAGATCTGTATCGCTTCCGGCAGAGACTGCAGAAAGAAAATTTCACTCTTTCCACTGATGATAAAAAAATCAATTCCCTGCAGCGCGCCGGGATAAGGATTTTGGAGAAAAAGTTGTTTCTGAGGCTGGAACTGGTACTCCTCCCAACCGCCTTCACCATCCGGGACGAAATTAATTCCGCTGTTCTGCCAGGTATGTCGATAAAACTCCTCTTTTTCCGGATTTGTTGCGGCTGCAGTCAACTGTCTGGTTTTCTGATTGATAACCGGATAGTTCTCGCGTTTCCGAAATGCACTTCGCGCCGGAACAAGCTTGCCTTGGTCACACTGCAGAGTTAGAATCGAAATATTCACCGTACGGGCCGATTGACTGTCAACAACAGCAATCCGGGCACCTGCAGTGGCGTTTCGTTTGCGAAGCTCCTCTTCCGCCCCGAGACAAATTGCAACGGAACGCCACAACAGCATCGTACGGTTTCGAGGCAAACCACAATGTCTTAACAGATTTTCCTGTTTTTCCGCATCGTAATCATCCGGTACCAGAATGATAGTGGGAGCACTCGGCTCATAGTGATCCAATATGCCTAACTGATAAGCAAAAAAATCGTGCAGTTTTTCACTCTGGAGCGTACCGGCCAAAATATCTGCAAGAAAAAAACTGTTGTTATAACTAAAATATCCATTTTGTGGTAAAAAATCTTCCAACTCCGGATGCTGTGGATCTTGCAGATACGGCGTCCGGTTACTCTCCGCTTCTTTCGGATAAATCAGAAGAGGATGAAGCGCTTGCCGGTTTGATGTTTTGATATCATCGCTGCCTTGTGATTCCTGCGACAGGAAACACTGTTGGCCGGTCAAATCAAATACATTGATCTTCATGTCATGTTTTTCCTGAAAGAAGCCAACCAATCGGAAACCTGAAAGGTCAATTCCTGTGTCGCTTCGAGTTTCACAATATCCGGGCGCGTCAAAAACGAAGTAGCCGGATTTTCTGAATAGATGAAATAAGTATGATTGTCCATCGCCACTGGAAATTGAATTTCTTCCGGTTGCAGAAACAACGGTAGATATACTGCAGAAATACGATGCGACTGCCGACGGAATCGGATTTCCGCGGTATGGATTTCCCTCGTCGACTGGCAGCATAATCGGGAAAAATCCACTGGTTCAAACTGATACGGTTTTCCTTCCATGGTAAAAACTCTTTGAAACGAGGAATTTTTTATAAAAAGCCCATCTCTTCGGATCTCTGTAGAAAAGCGAAAATCCGAGCTGAAAATCATTCTATCACACTCCAAGTGAATTGCAGTGACGAGGCAAAAGAGCAGATATTGGCGAAATAACTTGTGTCGATTGCGCCAGGCACTTTCCATCAAAGCGGTCTGTTGCAACAGATTCAAGTACATTCGCCAGATTTGAGAATATTGCGGGTCATGTAAAAGGACGTAGTTAGGTTGTGGAATGCCGATCAGAGGGGAAATATTCCGTAGAGATTCCAGACAAATTCCCTTTTGCGCGGTACTTTGAAGACGAATGACCGCCTTGATACGAGAGGAGTTCGGATGGGCCGTCCCATATTGCAACAGATATCGGCGGCAAAAGGAGAGACAAAGCTCCAAAACCGCTTTTAAAACACGATTTTCCAGAACATCGTAGGATTCCGTACGCACAATCGCCATCAGTTTTTGTTTACTTCCCGCTTTCTGAGCGGCAGTAAAACCTGGCTGCCGGGTCAGCCAGATCAGGCACTGGGAGTCCAATTGCTGTACAGAGGCCAAACGGGTCAACTCCCGCTTGCGCCGCAGGACTTTTCGGACATTGGCAAGAACCGCGTCAATACAGGAAATCTGATTCTGCGCAATTCTTGAGATGACTGTCTCCGGAGGCTCTTTTCGTTCATCAACTCCCATGAACTTTTCAATGATTTCCGTCTGAGATACGGGTAACTCCCGAAGTTTGTTCCTGGCAATATGTGGATGCAGTCTGAAATTCTCTTCCGCCCGAAATCGCAGCTGGGACATCTCCTGAACAATGGCATAGATGAATTGATAGTTATCCGTGCCCGAACTAGATACACAATTCTCCCGATCCCGCAGCAACCACTCTTTGAACAAGGTTGAATCCTGAAATTCATTTTCTTCAAATGCTGCCGGAGCGGCATCTACAATGTAATCACACAGAGAAGCCATTTTGCGACCTGTTATCGAGAGACCCCTCGCCAATGGAAAAAGATCTCATCCTTATTATCTTTCGCTTGATAGAAAGCTTCTGTCAGCTTCTCGTCACCGAGGCCGGATATCGTCTCTCCGATACGATTCAACGCCTGTTTCACCGCACTGGAAGATTCCTTATCAATACCATTGAGCTTCGGCAGAACTTTCATCTCAATCTGATCTGCCATGGCATCGGCAAAGGCATGATCGGTATTCGGATAGTTATGAATATAAGCCTGAATGGCACCGAAAACCCGGTACGCAAACGGTCGGCCGATTTGGGCAAGTTCATTATTGATGTCAGAGATGATCTTGCAAGTCTGCCCGTCAAAACGCGATTCACTCCTGATCCAGGAGTTGCGCCAAGTATTGAAATCCAGCTGCTGCGGATTATTGAATTCAGCTTCAAACCCGCGGATATTCGGTTGAGCCGTCAGATCATGAGGCTTCCCAAAGCGGAGAACGTTGGAGCGGTCAATCACTTTGTCCGACAGAGACTGGGTGGATTCGTCCTCATTCATCGTACCGACAAACAGCGTATTTCTTCCAACATAAAGTCGTTTGGCTTCCGCAGCCTTCTGCGGGGAACCACTTTCGATTTCGATTTCGGCGTTTCTGCGTGATTCTCTGTTCTCCGGATTCACTCCCCGACGCACTTCCAGTTTACTGAGCATATCGCTGAAATAATATTCAACCTTTGCAAGATTCATCTCATCCAGCAGAACCAGATTCATTGGCAAAGCGGAATGGTATTTCTTCCCGGCTTCTTGATTGTTAAAAATATCGAATTCCCACAACATACGGGACAGCTCAGTTGCCTTGTAACGTCCCTCCATGTAATTGTAGAAACCGAACATGTCCTGCGGATTGTCCCACCGCGGCTGAACCGCAATCTGCAGGAAATTCATACCGATAGCTTTGGCATACAAACGGGGAAGCAAGCTTTTCCCTGTACCGGAAATTCCCGCAAGAACAACCAGCGGAGAGTAATCAGCGACTTTCAAGCCGGTGTGAAAGGCATGAATCATCCGATCATGAAATTTGATTTCATTCTCCTTGAGGGCCACCTTAAAATTCTCAAGCCAGAGTTCCTCCGATAGGTTTTTCTTTACATTTTGAGGAGTAATATTGAAGACGGGCCGGTTCAAGTCCTGCCATTTCGCAGCTTCATTCATAGGTCCCTGTTCAATACATTTGCTGATTAAATTGTGCAGTTTATCCTCTTCCTGATGACACCGGGCTCTCAGGTCGTTCCGACAGGTTTTCAGTTCTTCCACCTCTGCCTGTTGACACATAATCTCTTCCGAAAGTCTTGCCTGTGCCGCTCTTTGAGACTCAATATTGTGATTCAATTTCGCCAGCTCGGCCCGATGCGCAAGAAGTTCTTTCTGGATCAATTGATCTTCCTGTTTAGCTTTGTCTTTCTCCGCAGTCAAATGTTGAAGTTCCCTGTCGAGAGATTCTCTGTTTCTTTGCTGCACTGCAATATCCTGCTGGAGTGTTCTGTTCTCTGTACTCAACCTCTGATTTTCTCCCGCAGTTTTCTGCAACTCCATTCGGGTTTCCTGTAAATCCTGCAGGATCTCATTGTGCTTGTCCAAATCCACTTGAAGAGCGTTCTTCGTGTTCGCAATCTGAGCTTTCAACGAAGCAACTTCATCATGATGCTCCTCTAACCACTGCCGTTCACTTTCACCTTGACCAATAAGGCGCTCCGCATTGGCCTTTTCTGCCTGTTTGCTTTGAATCTCTACCTCCAAGTTATGGAGAGTATTCTGACAACTGGCGATGTCTGCAAGAAGTCTCTCTCTTTTTTCAAATAGAGGTGCCAGTTGAATGCCCCGAAAAAAGATGAAAACCGAGTAAAAACTTGCGCCAATCAACAGGATGGATGAAATTCCCAGTACGATTGCCACTGTCAATGGATCAAAATACATTTTATTTTTTCTCCCGATGCAGATTCATGTTGCTCAAACCGGATTGTTAGCCTGCTCTACTTTGTCGAGAGAGCAGGAGCATCCGTTGAACGCTCTGTCCCGGTCTTCAAAGAATTCACTTGTAAGCGTAATTGTGTAATTTCTGCAAGAAGCTTTTCACGCTCTCTGGTTAAAGTCGAAAGTTCCTGACTAACCTGTTCCCGTTTTAAATTGGCCAACTGCAGTTCCGCATTAGCCGCACTAAGTTTTTCTTTCACAACAGAGGTTTCTTCTGCTACCTCAATTCTGGCTGCAACCAGACGGGAAAGTTCTTCCTGGTGTTTTTTGATCTGTTGCTCCATTTCGGCAACTTTCTTCATTTTTTCCCGAAGTGATTTTTCGATGGAGCCCGCTGTTGTAAGCTGTTTTTCCTGTTCGGCTATCGCATTTTGCAGCTGCTCCTGCTGCTGAGTGAGTTCCTGAAGCCGATCAGAAAGGAGTTTCTGCTGTGTCATCAGTTTCGCAACTTCCCGGTCGGCTGCGGCTGATTTCTTCAGTGCGGCAGAACAAGCCTCTTCCGCTTTGCCCCTAGCCTCTGTCAGACTTGAAATCTCTGCAAGCAATTCTTTCTGCTGCTCCTGCAATTGTTTCAGCTGTTTCTTCCTCTCCAGCAAGGCTTGTTCAATAGAAGCCGATTCTGTAAGAAACGCTCTCTGGGTTGCCACATCATCTTTCAGCTGCTTCAACTGTTGTACTAGTTCCCCGGTCTGTGTGACGAAAAGCTCTTTCTGCCCGGATAACTTTGCAACCTCAGCTTGAAGAAAACTCTGATTACCCTTCAACTGTTCCAAGGTATCTCGACTTGTTTTTATCTGTTGCTCCAACAGCGCGAGCTGTTGCCTGGCTTCTTCCGTAGAACTCAAATAAACTTGGCGCTCTGACACTTCATCAAGAAGTTTTTGTTTCAGCTTTTCCGTCTCAGATAATTCGAGTAACAACTGCTGTTTACGATTCTGCAGTTCTGTCTGTTCTGCTGCAAAGGTTTGTTTTACCAACTGAATGTCATTCTGCAGCTTTTTATATTCCTCTTTACCCCGTTGCATAATCTCTTTGATCTCTTGAACTGCACTCTCTTTTTTTGCCAACCAAATCAGGTAATCTTGGGACAAAAAGTATAAGGCACCCAGCGAACCGGCACAAAGTACGATCAGACAGAAAAGGTACGTCACACAAAAAATCTTTGCTTGCCTATTTGATCCCATATTTTACAGCATTCCTGATGTTAGTTTGAAAATACAAAAAACGCTCACCCCCTACCTCTTTTCCTCCTCTTACTTTTGATAACTCAAAAAACTTTGAAAACACATAGTAATATAATGTTTCTTTATTAAGTTTACAACCTTCTGCAACGTACATTTTTTACTATCATTTATTTCTGCATAATTTCCCAATAAGTAAAAACGCCAAGTTAATGTAAAGCCGAAGGTATTTTAAGGAAATTGTCTATTGGTTGTATCAAAGTGTCGCCCGTGGGCGACGTTTTTACCAGAGTTTTTCCAACTCCTGTTCCTGGCGGCGGAGAATTTCGATTCTCAGTTGCTCCTTCTCCTCTGGGAAAAAGGCGATTCCAAGAGGTTTCAACTCCTTTACCGCATTGATCAGGGCTTGTCTTGATTTCGTGCTTTCTATCAGCTCGGACACCGTTGTGCGCGTGTCGAGCTTTCGTTTCAGCACATAGCTGAAAAAACTTTCTTCATCGCATGGACCGAATTTTTCGGTCAGCTCATCATCGAGAATCCGTTTGCGATATTCATCAACTTGCTTTTCAAGCTGCCTGCGGTTCGGGAGGCCGCCGTTTGCGGCCTCCCGAGCATTGTTCCAAATTTTTACGACTGCTTCCGGAGGCAGTGAGGCAAGGGGGCGAATCAATCGCTCCGGAATCAGCGTTCGGGAATCCTCCGGCAAAAGACTCCGCACCCGGTAACAGGCAATCAGACGATAACCATAGCAGCGATCAATGTGAAACATCTTCTCGCAGTAACACCGGAATGATTTGTACCCGCGCAGCCGGTAGAGCTTCTCCTCCCTGATCCGTTCAAGCAGCATGCCGGTTTCAAAACAGTGCCGGACTCCGGTTCTGATCCGATCTTCGAGTTTGACCAACTCTTCCAACTCCTGCTCCTCTGGAGTTCTCAGGTCGGTCGGTTGCTTCGGCTGCGCCAACTCACGTTTGTCATCTGTAATAACTCAGAAACAAATGTGCGCAAAATATCGGACACTACCTGCCATCATCTGTTATTGCACTTTTGACCTGGGGCTTTGCTTAAGTCACCGTTGAACTGAACGAAAAAGGATATGCGAATGAAACTGGATTTCCGGATAGATTGGGGATATAAATATCTGTTGAGATTTTACGCTCAAAATCTCAAAATCGTTGTTTAAAATTCTCCGCTTACAGACTCATTTCAAGGGTGAAACGTTTCAAAAAGCAAGCCTCCTGTTTCATTTTCTGGAGGCTCGGCCTCAATAAATAACTATTATAAATAAGCATTTATGTTTTTTAAAACATGCCGGACACGGTTCAAAATTTCCTCAGCAGGGATATCGGGAGT
>ENA-UOJS01002695-UOJS01002695.1-human-gut-metagenome-genome-assembly--contig:-C74-NODE-2695-length-11484-cov-6.751247_pt1 | contig 11484 bp, 4 predicted proteins | sample MGYA00242355_ERZ723902 | MGnify/ENA metagenome assembly ERZ723902 | reverse complement strand
TTTCATCCAATACGGGCTTTTCCTCTCTACCTAAATAATACTCTAAGTAAAGGCTGATTCTGCCATCCGAAAGTTTATTTTGTTCCAGTTTCGGATTTTCTTTTGTTTTATTTTCTAACATTTCTATGCCTTGTACCGGCTCTGGGTACTAGAAAGCAGCTAAGTATTTGGTTATCAATACTTGGCTGTTTTTATTTTATGTAAATAATGTTCTGCTTATATTTTAAACAAAGTATCTCAAAGCCTACATCCCGACATGAATGTCGGCAAGTATGCTCCGTTCTATTTTTTCCACCGGTTCATCAGTGTATCTCTTCACGATGGTGTGACGGCTCAGATAGTCGATGCTGTCGCACAGTTCGCGCAGGATGGTTATCTGGTGTGAGGACAGCAGCAGGGTTTTGCCTTTGTCTTTCAGCGAGCGTATGATTTTCTTCAGCTGAATACAGCCGTATAAGTCGACACCGTTGAACGGTTCGTCAAGTATATACAAGTCGTTGTCCTGCAACAGCAGAGCCATAAGCGCCAGCTTCTTTTTCATGCCGGTAGAATATTCCGATGCATACCTATGCAACGGCAGCTGAAACATTTTATTCACTTCTTCCACCCTTGCTCTGTTGATCTTCTTGCCTTTTGCTTTTATGCAAAAATCGAGATACTCATATCCGGTAATCAGCGAATAGAAATGAGTCTCGGCCGGCAGATAACCGATTGAGATGCCTGACGCCTTGTCTATGCTGCCGTCATAACCGGTAAGTCCCATGATGCAGTTAAACAGCGTTGTCTTGCCTGCCCCATTCTCACCGACAAGTCCATAAATCATCCCCGACTGATAGGCTACCGACAATCCATGTAAAACCATTGTCTTGCCGTAGCTTTTTGACAAATCTGTTATCTTTATCAGTTCCATATATTTTTTAAGTTGTCTTTAAGGAATATACAGCATAATACGTTTATCAGAACAAACGGAACAAGCAGAAGCGGAATAAAACAAGTAAAGAAAAACAATGGTATAAGCACTATCAGCTGATAGACGGCCAGTGATGCTGATGAAAACGACATATGGCGCACCATGCCCATATTGCACAAATATAATATGCTTCCCGATATTACGGAAACAGCAAACAGCAGATTATCACCGCTGAAGGAAAACGAAAGTATAATTCCGACAAAAGGCACGGCTGTTATTACGGCGTTCCAGACGCTTGACAAGACAAGATGCCGCTGAAAAGCTGAATAATTGAGATAAAAGGTTAGCTCCTGCCGCTGCGGAACGGATGCAAACGACATTGTCTGAACTATGCCCCATACAATCAAGGCTACCTTTCCGATACGGATATTGTCATGCAGCGCCCCTATGACCGTAACTATGAGCAAAAGGAAATAAAGCCAGCCATACATGCGGAACATGCGGATATACTCCAGACCGCCTTTGTAGAGAAAAGGCAAGGGGACGGGCACAGACTTCATCTTTATGGTTTTTAGCTTAGGCAAAAGAACGGCAGTTGCCATGACGACTGCGGCAGCGGCAAAATGACTTCTAAGACATTCAATCACAACAAACGGCAAACCTATCAATATATATTCAGCCATGAGGAGTAAAGCAGGACATTTAACTTGCTGCGACAGAAAGTCTTTGTCTTTACGTTCGTTATGATAGCATAGCAGGCATAAAATGACGGCAGCGGGCATAATCCAGCTGTAGCTTGTCTTTATCAGCACATAAAGAGCCAAAAACATAAATGCCGCCAAAAGCATACTTACGACAACGCCCAGTCGCCTTAAAATCCGCCAAAGCTGTTTCAGCCGTAATCCGAAATAGAGAACCGCTATCATTGTTTCCTCATCAATTCAAGAGTTTAATTATTTCTTCTTTTATCATTTTGCCGGCAGGACACTGATTTGACCATAAAAAGCCAGCCATTTATGACAAAAAACCGGCCACTTTCGCATCAAAAGTGGGCCACTTACGACCCGTAAACAATAGGTTAATGATTTGAAACCCACAAGCACGATTTTGCTTACAGTCCATGCCGCAGCAACCGACATTTCAGCCGTTCGTTAACAATAAGCGCACGTTTTCCTTTCAGTTTTTTGCCGTTAATTTTCTGATGACATGTTTCGGCCTGTCCATAACGCCTCGCATTATGGCACAAATGTACAAAAAAAGGAGCGATTCTTGTTATTCAATCGCTCCTTTTCTTAGGTTATGTTTAATAATAGTATAAAATTATGCTGTTGTCATTATTTATTCTCACCAATCTCAAACGGCTTCGTTGCCGTGGCGTTACCGTACTGGATGTAGAGCTGATATTTGCCCGGTTTCATGTCGGTAACGTCTATAAGATATGGTGCAATATACTTCACAGCCTTAACCACTCGCTCCTTGCTGTCGAAGATCACCACCTTTGCCGGATCCTGCGTGGGCAGAGTGAGGCGGATGCCCGAATTGTTAGGATTGAACGTAACGCGGGCCTCTTCAAGAGCGTTGGCATAGTTGACGGGCAGCTCCGTGATGTCCTTCGGAGAGAACCTTACCATCACCCTCAGCGGCGCTCCCTTCACACCGTCCGGTCTTACATATACAGGAATCTCCGTACCTGGTTCCACCTGCATCATGTTAAGTTCTACGTTGAGCGAGCCGTTGTTTGAAGCATCCATGCCCAGCGTGGTATTCTCGAACACGAAGGTTACTTCCACGGGCTTGTTGTCAGGATTGTCAGCCGAACGGGCCACACCCATAATATAGCCTTTGTTCTTAACGACGTTGTCTGTCTGCATCTTCACCCACGCTGTCTTGCCGGGCTGCTCTGCACGCGAGCGTGTGCTGTATTCGCATATATAGAAAGCTTTCTTAGAGTCATTCAGGCTATAGCCCAATGAGTTGAGGTCGCTTATCTTTGAAAGGCTCACGTTGGCCGGGAACGATATAAAGTTCCACTCACCCGGCTTGAAAGTATATTTCAGTATAAGCTTCTTAACCGTTACAAAGCCTTTGTCGACCACCACCTGTCCGCGTGACTCCGGATCGGCATACACTGTCAGCTGGTCTATCTCGTCGCCATCGTTCAGGACAAGTTTTCCGTCTTTTGCCACAGTCTTATTATTGCGCACATAGAAGCGGCACTTAGTTATAGGCGAGGTAAGATATTCGTCTGTACCTGGCTGCACGGCCGTAACCTCTATATATGCCGACTTATCCACCGGTATGGTATGAACGTTCAGCACATTTCCCTCTATGGTTGCATATTCGCTTCCGGCTGTTATATAGTAGAGCCCGGTGCTGCCAGAAGTGAACCCTGCGTCAAGCGTATGTGTAAACGGCTTGCCGTAGGCCAATATGTCCGTTTCAGGCCATGTAGCTTTCTGAGCTTTTCTTACATCTTTTTTAAGATAAACACGTCCAAGCGGGAAGTTCATGTGGTCCTGAGCGTTATTGTCAATTAAATTACCCGTTATGACAATATTTGTCTGTCCGTCTATAGGAACTTCATACTTACGCAGATATATACCATCAGCCGGTTTCACCGGATTGGTCTTGGCATACATTGTCTGTGTCTCCTTCACTTCGCCGTTTACGGAAAGAGAAAAACGGATATCACCGCTGCTCTTGTCGTCCTGAATTCCGTAATACGTAAAAAAGCGTGAGTACGGACTGTCTTCAGCAAAGTTGAACGTGAAGCTGCCGTTGGCATGAGTGCTGAAACTCTTATAGAAATTAATACCGTCAACAGGGAACGGATTTCCGCCATCAATGCCTTCGTCAAACTTTATTCTATTATCATATCCGCTTGTAGCAGCATTCCACTTGACATCTTGTCCGATCCATTTAAAACGCTCGACGCCATTGTCCTCTATCAACTCAGAAAGATACTGTGCTCCGGTTGCAGTGATAAATTTAGCACGATATGCATATCTGTCAGTTGTGTCAAGCAGAGGCACCGTGAAGTTACGGTCGAGCGTCTCCGGTATTGGCAGCAGATAATATCCGTCTGACAATGGTATATTGTCTGAAGACACTGTGCTTTTGCCGTCACGCAGACTGAAGGACACTACCTGAACATTCTGTATTTCCTCGCCTCCGGCATTGACCTTAGCCAATATCATACGGCCCGAGACACCGCCGTCGGCACTTGGAACAAGTCCTATCAGCTCAATGCTCTGGGCCTGTGCAGACAGGCCGAGCAATGAGAACAATAAAACAATTATATATCTTGCTTTCATTATCTTACGTTTATTTTGTTTGTATAATCCTTGTTAGATGTGCGCACACGCACGATGTATGTGCCTGAAGGCAACTGATGAGAGTAGCTGTCTGAAGACGTTGTCGTGTAGACGCATCGGCGTCCGGCTGTGTCGAACATTTCTATTACCGACTTGCCTGAGAGCCCTTCTATGCGGCATGTGTTTCCGTCGATGCTTACCGAAGGCTTGCCGCCGGCAACCTGACCTACGCCAGTGGTCTCCTCATGTACACTAAGCACGAGTGCAAAGCGCGACTTGGCTTCATCAACATTATTGACGTCGAATTCATATCCGTTGCCGTCGAGCAGACTCCATCTCTGACCTGTTGACTTGTCAAGCAGTTCTGCCTTGTCGTTAAGGCCATAGCCATAAGATTTTATTGCAGCTATACGGAACTTTCCTGTAGACGAGAGTCGCAAGTAAAGCGGTATCTCAACCTTCTTGCCCGGAAGCACGTTTACCGACAGGTTGCGGTTTCCGCATACAGTGGCAATCTCGTTGGTCTTAGAGTTGAGTCCTCCCCACATCTTCACGGCATCCTCACCGAGAACAAATCCGGCAGAAGTTTCATCCTGCAGCTTCACCTCCGTGCGGTCGGCCAGCTTGTCTGAGTCGCCCTCATAGAGACCGATACGCAGCATCTTGCTTTCATGCAGCATGTAGTGGTCGAACACGCGGCGGCTTATGCTTGTATTCTTAGCCTCTGGCGTTATCACAAGACTTGCACCCGCCTGACGTGTCTGCACGAAGAACGGCTGGAACGGCATCAGCTTCTGAGTCTCGTCATAGTTCTCAACCATATCCCAGGCTGTATATGTGTCGCTTTCAGGATTATACTGGTAGAGATATTTCACCACCTCATCCTCATTCAGCACGACATTATGCTCCTTCGTAAGGTTTATGTTAGACAGATACGGATTACCAATGAGGTTCCATCCTGCGTCAAACTCGCTCTCGCTCGGATAATATTCAAGCATATCTGCATAAGCTGCGTTGCCGTTGCTGAGCAAGCTGCCGAGAGAGGTGTTCACGATACCCTCCGCACCTCCGTCAGAGTCAATCTTTATCTTAACGCCGTCGCTGAGCACACCCTGCAACAGCTTAGCCTTTACGCCAAACGACACGTATGGCGATGTAGCCTCTATCACATTCGCTCCGTCTTCATTGTCAGCCAGCGACAGCTCTACAATAGGCTCGAGCGCAACGTTGAGCTTAAGTTCGCTATTGTCGGTAACTCCCGAAAGCTTTATTGTAACAGGATTAACAGCCAGACTGTTAAGGTTGTCACGATTAATCGTCACAATGATATCCTGTTCTGCCGGACCGTTAAGGTCGAGTTCTGATATGTTTGCAGAAGCATATTCTGACTCAACTACAGACACCTGCACCTTGCTTGTCGGATTCTTGCTTATCACGCGGATCTTTACAGATATCATGTTCTTTACGTAGCTAATAATTATAGTGTCGCCGTCAGCATGACCGTCAACCGACAGATTTACCTTTACAGGATATTCACCCGCAGCACCGTCGTACATCAGCATCATCTCACATCCGTCATTAAGGGTAGTGCCGTCAACCTCAAACTTCATTCTGCCGTTATCCTGACTCGACATCGGAACAAACGTTGAGAATGGTTCTGTAGATCCTATCGGACGCAGAGCCAACGTAACCGCCGGTGCCGATTCAGCCTGCTGCATTGCGAAGCTTACTGTTGCTTTCTGGCCAGATGAGAACACCGACGCCTTGCTCATGGTCAACGTATAGAACGAGTTGCTCAGCGGCGTAAGCTCTGCATGGTCAGCATTTGCATAGTTATAAGGTGTTCCGTTCATCACGCCAATGCCGAAGCTTGCGCTTACTCCCTGCGGAGCTGCCACATGAACGGCCTGACCAGCCTCTGTATCCTGACTGTTCTGGCTGAACGTAGCAGTGGGGTGATATGGCATGTGAGAGAAGTCTTCGTTAGACGTTGTTCCATACAGAGTGAGCTGAGTGCCCGTAACAACATCATAAACTTTTCCGTCCTCATTCGTATGATCCATATCGATGAACGACACCAAACCCGGCTCGTCAAGACGCGGATTGTTCAGCATATACTTGCGTATCTCGTCAGACGAGAGCGCACGGCTCCACAGCATCACCTGGTCTATTGCACCCTTAAACCACTTGTCGCCCTGATAATTCTGTCCAAGAAGCAATGCCGAATTTATCTTGGCAGTAGGCACGCCTGTCGAACGGAAATACTCTGCTCCGTTAAGATATACATGGAATCCGTCTGAAGCTGCCACAAGTGCCACATGCATCCAGCGGCCTACATCCGTAGACTTGAAATAATGTGTGGTAGACCATCCGTAATATCCGTCATTCCAGTGGAAACGCAGGTTCTTGTCTGCAATATGTATTCCGCAAACTCCACCGTTGCTGCCGCGGAAGAATATCAGAGGCTTAACGCTCTTGAGCATATCCTCGTTGTCCACACGCACCCATCCCATCATGGTGACATTGTTGAGTCCGTTAAGACTTCCGCTTATCTGAGACGACTGCACAGCTGCGCCGCCACTTGTAAATGTCATGGCCTTACCCGGATCCTGTGGCAGCATCTTGTTGTTTACAGTGATCACCAGCGGCACCATTGTACCGTTCTTGCTTTCGATGGTATCCTTAAGAGTCTTGCTACCTTTCAGCATTTCTACGTCAAGCTGCAACTTTGCCACAGCCTTGCCGTTGACAAACTTCATGTTATCAGCAACCTTGAACAGTCCTGTTCTCGAGCTGATTTCATAAATTCCTTCAGGCTCATTCATTCCGCCTACAAGGCGCGCATTTACATCATATGAAACATCGCTTTGATCATAAACGTCGATTTCGTTTCCTTCCCAGTTTCCGACGAGCGAAGGCTCTACCGCAGCCTTATTCTCAAGCACGGCGAGCATCTTGTCTGCCAGTCCGGCAGCTTTCACGCCTTTGGCAACAAGCGTCTTTCCGCTTTCGCCAGCCTCCATGTCGGCCACTTTCATCCACACCTTCTGGTCTTCATACAAGCCGCAGGCATAGAGCTGATACTGCTTTCCGCTATGCCATGACAGAGGCAGCTCTATATCAAGAGTCAGCTGACCGGCATCAGAGAACGGACGTATCTGGAACACCTCGGAAGCAGCAACATAATACTGAGTGTTGACACCCATGCTGTCCGGATGCAGGTTTGCATAACGATAGACACCGAATTCAGGCGACTGATCGCCCGAAGGCGTAAGATATATCGCAGAACCGTTGCCTGTGTCATAGGCTGTACGTCCCTGAGGAGTCTTCACCTCTGACTTGACAGCACCTACAGCCACCGGCATCTTCACATAAGAAGTAACGGCCTGAGTACGCGGAGCCATTCCTGCACGCGAGAAGAGTTCATGCTCCTTGTCAAGCGCTCCGGCATTGAAGTCGTTGTAGTAAACCAAGGCGTCAGCCTCCGATGTGTCATGAGAGAACATGGCGCGCTTAACATCGTTCGCGTTGAGCGCACGGTTCCATATCTTCAGTTCGTCTACACTTCCCTTCATCGCCATGCTCTCAAATCCGTCGGCAAAGAGCGACAGGTTGACAGCACTGTTGAGCGGAGCCCACTGCACTATGCGCGGAGCCGAAGCCACCTCGCTGCCATTTATATATAATGTAACATTTCCGTCACGGTCTTCGCTCAAGGCTACATGCGACCAGCGTCCCTTAGTCAGCGCTCCGCCTACAAGGTCGGTCTGCTGAGTCTCGTTTGTGTCGTATGTTGCACGGTCGAACAGCTGTGCTGGCGCATAGCGGAACTTCAGCTTGCCCTGATCCAGGAACAACGCCCATCCGCGCGTATCGCGCTGCTGCTCTACAGGACGGTTACACAGAATGACACCGTCGTTCTCCGGATTAATCCAGAAGTCTATGGTAAAGTCGTTAAAGAAGTAGTCAACATTTCCCAAGTCTATACGGCCGCTACCGTTGCTGTAAAGAGCCTGGCCAGGCTTCGGAGTGTAATCAACAGCCGTTGCCTTTGCCGAAGACGACTTGACTGTATATTCAGCCGACTCTGTTGTTACGTCCGGCGACTCGCGCAGGGTCAGCTTCAGCTTAACTCTGTCTCCGTCCTTCAGGTTAGACGTGAAATACTGATACGGATTGTTCACATCTGTCCCGTTTACATACCATGTATAGTCATAGTAAAGCGGAATAGTCCACTTTGTATCAATTCCGAATGTGCGGCGTCCGTTGACATTAGAAAGTTCTTTCAGCGCAAAGCCGTTCTTGAAGTAGCGGTCAGCCGGATGCTCAAGGTCTGCCACCCACACGCCACGTCCGTAATCGCCTATCACCATTTCCTGGGTGGTATAGTTCAAGGCAAGACGCTTTGCCGAAAGCGGATTATATCCCTTAAGCCACAACGACCATTGGCCAGTATTGTGGTCGCGCAGATATATACCTGACGAAGAGCTGAAGAAATACAGGTCTCCTGTTCCCTCATGGAAGAATATATCGTCACACGAAATTGACGGCAGACCCTGCGAGAGGTTTTCGCTGTCTCCTGTTGTAAGATCATATTTAAGCACCTTTCCGGTCTGTGCAACATATATAACGTTGCTGTTATTCGGATCAGCAGCAATCCAGGCATTAGTAAACTTAGCCGGAACTTTAGAGCCGTTAGAACCGATCACCTTGACAGTCTCAAACGTATTGCCATTGTCTGTCGACTTGACAATTGTGTGGTTGGTGTTCAGCACAAACAGTGTAGGCTTGTCGCCGTCACGTGTTATCGCAAAATCACGCGCACCTGTTCCCGCACCGGTCTCATCCACTGTATTTGCAGACAGGTTTATCGTCTTGCGGCCGAAGTCCTCTATACGGAAGAACGACTGGGCATTGTTTCCCGGATTGTGAATCAGATACCAGTAGCCTGTACATACATCAGCCATCGAATAGCCTTCATACCAAGAGCTGAGCGATACGCCTTCAAGGCCTCCGCCTCCGCTTCCTGAGAAATAGCATGTGCCGGCATAAGGATTAAGGAAGGCCTCCGTACCCTCATATCCGCGCCAGTTGCCCCAGCGTCCGTAGCGGTATGTCTGAGCGTCCACATCCTGTGTGTTGCCAAGCATTGTCTGATCGCCAAACTCGTTTACCTTAATAGAATAGTGCAGCTGATTGCCCATCGAGCTGTTTATGTTAGTCCACTCATGATTGTTTATGTCCTTATCCTTTACCAGAAGTCCCGCATCAGAGCCGCGGAACACGCGTCCGCTGCGGTGAGACACGATGCAGTGGTTGTCTGCATTATGACGTGCACTCGTAGTTGTATAGTACTGTCCGTTGTCGGCCAGAGCCTTAAGGCGGTTACCCCATCCGAACTCTCTGAACGTATGTCCGCCGTCACTGCTTATTGCAGAACTCATTGAGCATCCGTAGAGCCACTGGGGATCCTTAAAGTTTACGCCAAATCCGCCGAGCCAGCCCCATGGCGACTCGTTTCCGAAGGCCAGTCCGCTGCCGATACCATTTATAGGCTCCTGCAGCGTACGCCATGTCTTTCCACCGTCGTCTGAACGGTAAACAGCAGAATATACGCCATAGCTGACGTTACGCGACGCTGTTGCAAACCACATCTGCAACGGGTTGTCGGGATTCACTTCAAGGAAACTCTGGGTTGTAGCCTTAAACGGGAACTCGTTCACCTGACTGTAACGCAGTTCTGTTCCGTCCTGATTATACACGTCGAACGTCATGCGCTTTATGTCAAAGCTTCCGTCGCTCTTCGGGGTAAGTCCGTCTTCAGAGTAATATATACTGCGTGATGTCGGTATATATATAATGTTGCGGTTTGTGGGATGGAAGGCAAAGTTCTGGAAGAACGAGCCCTTCATTCCTGTCTCAGGGTGTGTCTCCTTCAGGTTATCCGGCAGCACAATCTGCTTCCAGTTGACGCCCTTGTCCTCGCTGTACCACAACTGACTGCCGAGATAATTCGCGCCAGACTGTATTGCGCCGATAAACTTCAGTTTTCCCGACGCATCTTTAAAGGCATAGCCGCGCTTAAACGACTTATGCGTAGCGCCCTGCACCCTGGTCCAGCTCTGTCCGCCGTCCGTAGTTTCATATACAGCACTACTGCTGCCGTTCTTCATGAAGGCAAAGAAATGATTCCAGTCATCCGGGTCTACGGGTATAGCCGAATGTGAGCAGATCTTGCGGAACTCACGGTCGGGTATTCTGTCCGTAACGCAGTCCCATGTCTTGCCAAGATTATCCGTACGGAATATTCCGCCTCCGTCAGGGATAACCATCAAGGCATCAGGGTCAGTAGGATGCACTACTATCCAGTGCACACGACCCGTATAGGGCTTCTGCTGCACGGGGCGGAAGTAGCCGGGATTACGTATACCCCTCATCCTGTCTTCAGGCGTATAAGGTATTTCGGGATAATATGTCTCAAGCTGTTTTGAATAAAGGCGACGAACCGACTTCATTGTCTCGCCGTAATAAGCCGTATCCACAAACTGATAGATAGAGTCGCTGCCCGGCGTGTGGCCAAAAGTAGGAAGCCACTGCTTGGCATACATACCATACTCGCGCGAACCGCGCACCTTTCCACGATTCGTTTTTATGTATCGGTCCATAATCCTTGTTATTTCCTGCGGGAACCATCCGTCGCGCGCAAGCTTGATGTAGACCTCATCATTCAACAAATCCTCCTTTTTCACCTGTTCATAAGCAGAATCAGGTAATGTGGAAACAGCACGTTCCATCTTCGAACGCTTCTTGTCGTCAACGTTCTTCTCGCGGCCCAGATGTGCCTGCATCCACACGACCGGCAGCAGAAGCGCCACTAATCCTGTCAATCTTTTTCTAACCATAATACCTTTATTTCTGTTTATATAAGTTTTTGCATCAAATAATCTATTATCTGTTTCTCTGATGTGTGTGCAAAATTATACATTTGTAGCCAATTTAAAAAATAATTCGGATTATATTTGGCATAAATTAATAAATTTCCCGTTTTTTGTTCTATTTTAAAAACTTTTAAACAATCATGTCAACAAATACAAAATAATTGACTAACATCAATTCTTACAATTTGTAAGCTATATCAACCAATATTTTGCCATATCTGAAAAATAGAACTATTATTTTGATAAATAAAACAACACATTCGTAGCCTATAGAAAGAATTGACTTATATCAAGAAGGCAGCATACAGGAAAGACGGATTCT
>ENA-UOJS01002683-UOJS01002683.1-human-gut-metagenome-genome-assembly--contig:-C74-NODE-2683-length-11542-cov-5.704449_pt1 | contig 11542 bp, 6 predicted proteins | sample MGYA00242355_ERZ723902 | MGnify/ENA metagenome assembly ERZ723902 | reverse complement strand
TATTTAGTAAAGAAAGGCCCATGTTTCTTACGCATCTATAATCATATTTCTCCAGATTGTAAGAAACAGAATAATTATATTCTCCTCTTGATGCTCCTTCTTCAGCCCATAACACCCAAGGATTATATTGATTTCCATTGTAATAGCTGCTACTAGCTAAATGCCAATATGGCCAATTTTCATTCTTTTCAAAATATCCTTCTGGATACATCCATGTTGATTGGGGTAAAGAATACTGTCCGATCCATAAATCCGTAAGCTGGTCTATTGAGGCCAAATACCATCGGATTTCATCTTTATCAATTATATTATCCCCATCAAGGTCTCTGTTTCTACCGAAACATGCATACCAGATTTCATCATAAGGATACTTCAATTTACCATAGTTGTCAATTTCCCGGAACATCACTTCATCCCACTTTAAATTTGGACTTAAAATTTTAAGTGTATTTTCTCTTCCATTATATTGAGTATTAACATGCTGTTGGTTGTCTGGAAATTGATTTATTGTTTTAGCCCTCAACCGCCCAGTCTCATTTATAGACTCAACTCCCCAAGCTGTTTTTAACTCATTATCCATTTGATTATAAAAAGTATATACCGGAGCTTGAGAAATGGTAACGACTGTTTCTGCCAAAGTGGTGTTACCGTCCGGACTATAGAAATTTCCTTGTTCGCAAAAGTGTAACATTCTATCGTCACCATTGACAACTTTTTTCCATAAGAGTAAATTTTGTTTTTCTGATTCTAATATAGCATCTGGTGTTTGATAATAATATTCTGTAGGGTCGTATTTGTAAATATATTCATCGACAAACGCTGTTACAACTACATAATCATCGTTTTCGGTGTTTGATTTCACAAAGATGTAACTCTTATCAGTTCTTTTTTTCTGAGCCTCAAGAAATAAATGATTGATCAGCTGGTCTATATCATATAATTTCACTAGATCATTATTGTATGATGGAGATTCAAAACCGTTTCCTCCAAAAGGAGGTGCAGCAGTTCCTCCGTTTGTTATCTTACCATGTCCGCCGTCATAAGCTGAATAACCTGGATATTTCGCGAATACTTTTGTAGGATCAGTTCCATTCTCAAATTTCAATTCCTGATTTACCATGAATTGCACCCATTTATAATCATGCAGTTTGTCTGGACCTGCTATTTGCAGTTCTTCTAGCTCTGCGTTAGAATATTCACCTTCCGTTTTATATTCTCCATCTTCTTTTTTCGCAAATTTTTCTTTGTCAAAAACTTTAAGTCCTTTTTGAAATGGCGTACTGATAGCCCATGAGAGTCCTTCCAAGATCGCTCCTTTTGTAAGTTTAAAGTAAGTACGTCCATAGTGGGCATCCATAGATTTGACTTCATTTCCCGCAACTATGACATCGCCTTCAACGCCGGGATTTTTTTCTTTTTCTTCTTTAACTTCGACAATCATCGAATTGACATCAGTTACAGTCACTTCATAAATATAGTGCGAGTTCCTGCTTGTATAGTAGTCATTGATTGCTCTAATTTTTTCCTCTTCATTTAGCGATTCTTTATAACCGCTTGCTCCTAAATGGATTGTATAGATAGCATTGGCATATACAAACCTATTAGGCGTTACAGTCTCATCTACATAGGAAATGGTACCTTCAAATACAACGTAAGTTGAATTTTTGTTTGCATACACAAAGTCACCATTTTCTTCCGTTTTACCTGGAAGCAAAGGATTTTCTGGTACCGACGTTTTACTCCTTTTTTCCCTTAAAGAGTAATGGGTCTGTCCATCTATTAATTCAGTACTTGCTTCTATGTTTTTCTGTGGTTTCAGTCGGTTTTCCGGTATATAGAATGTAAAGGAATATGTTCCATCTTTATAGTCATCATACACCTTTTTAAATGAATAAGTCGACATGGATGCATAAGTGGGCTTGTCGTCGGGATTTGGGGATTCATAGTCAACGCCTTCTTTCATAAAGACATTAGTACCTTGCGGAATATTTTCTACCCAATAATTCTTTATCGAAAACTCAAAATTTGTGTATTTGGTATTTTTCCCCTTTATGTTAAATGTAATCTTAGCATCTGTACGATACAACTTTATTACCGGACGTCCTTGATCATCTTTTTCAGCTCCTATTATCTGCCCTTGTTCATCAATGTTAATCTGGTCGCCAGGTTGAGCAGCTTCCATTTTACCCGACATAAGCAACATGTTTCGTTCCACATTGTAAGGAGTATTCAACCGTGATGTAGTAACCAATAAAGCTTCTTCTGTATTTATGTCATTCAATACTTCTTCTGACAAGTTACCGGCACCGGTATTTGGATTACCTACCGCATAAAACTTTTTATTGTATCCTGAATGTAAACCAATTGTGACAGTTCCTTTGCCTGTGGTATTGGGAAATCCTGTGGTATTATAAAATTTTTTATTATCCAGGCTACCATCCGAATTGAAAACGAACAAATAGAACCCGGACAAGGTCTGTTCGCGTTCATTACTTAACGAACTTCTGCTTATTACATCAGGTGAATTAATCCCGAATCCTACTGCAACCTCTACTTCTCTGCCTTCTTCTATCATCACATTTTGCTGCTGAATATTATCTATACAAGATGACAGAGCCATGGCAAATAATAAAAACTGTATTATGTTAAACAAAAAATTTTTCATAATCGGATCATGTTACTAATCAAATGTTGGCACTTCAATGGTATGCTTATCCCAAGGTTGTACTACATAACTGATGTCTGTTTCTATGGGTGATTTTATACGTATATAGATTTTACTAAACTGATTTCGGCAGATTTTTGATAAATAAATGGTCTGTACATATTCTACATCATTTAAAGTATATTCCAGTATGAGACGGTATCTATGATTATCTTCATCTACAGATCCATTAATTTGAAGTTTATCTCCTCCATCTAAGTTTTCAAGGACATATAAATTCTCATCGTCTGATGTGGGAATTTTTGTAAATTGTTCTTCAATAGATTCGTCCCAAAAATCATCCGTATCATCTGGCAGTGATATTTCGGTATAAGCGGTTTCTATTGTTTCATCTGATGGCGAAAGTAAATCCTTTCCATCCGAATACTCCAGTCCCGTTAGTGTTTCTGTTTTGAACAAACTCCCTTTGTCTGGTATACTGTTTAGCGTAACCTTGTGTAAAATCAAACGGGCTGTTTTCGAACTTTTTGTACAATAAATTCCTAACTTTGCTACACATCTCGTAGCATTAATTGAAGCGTCAAATATTATTTTGTTGCCTTCAACAGATGAAAATTTAGCTGTACCCCCACCTGTCATCGGCACTTTGTTATCCCCCTTATATTCAGTCAGGACGAACATTTTTCCTTTGAGCTCATCTAGCGTTTTTATATCAGAAAAATCTACTGGAACAGTACTACCTTTACCATCATCCGTATAAGGCTGGTTTAAGAGTAGATAAATCTTAAACGATTGCTTAACATCTATATTCTCTGCTTCTATTTCAGTCTGCAAAGTAGTCTTGATATCTATTCCATCAGTTCCTACAGGAGTCCATACATTCTGACTGCTTACAACGTATGTGATTAATTTCTCATTATTATTATCAAAAATCCATAGCCGTATGATGCCGGGCACAGATCCATCAGGTGGTAATTCATCCGCTCTCGTCGTAATATCCAGATTCAGCGTGATGGTCCGCTCCTGTGCAGAAGGTTCTTCCGCGGAGGGGGACGCATCGCTGCATCCTGCCAGGATGAACAGTATGAGCCACGTTGTTATGGATATTATTTTATTCAACATATTGTATTCGTTTTTCAGATTTTACAAATCTACATTCTGTATTCGTTTGCTCCATCCCAGCACACCGATGGATACGTTGGCATAAGCCCAGGTGCCGTCGGAGAGGAAGAAGGTAAGGTCGTAATCGTAGCCGCGGTCCAGGAATTCCTGGCGGGAGTAGCGGTGCAGCTCGTCGTAGTTGCACAGGCGGCCGAGCAGGTCGGGCAGGTTGACTTCGATGACCCGTTTGCCGGTTTCCTTGTGCTCTACTACCAATACCTCGTCGTCGGCCATGTTGTCGTGGGCAAAGATGCGCGAGGTCATGAAGTCGGCATGTCCCATGTTTCCTACTGTCGAAGCACGGTTGCTGACATCAGGGTCTTGGGTATTCCACGTGACAAAAGGTGTACACAGGGCCTTGATGCTGGGGTCTTCGGAGTTGTCATGGTTCAGCCGGATGTTGCCTCCGGTGATGTAAAGGTTGTAGTCGTCGATGTCCATCGCGGCGGGTTCGTCAATGTCGCGCAGGACAACACTGATGTATTTGGTGTTTCTGACCAGCGACAGGGTATGATAGGCATACTGCCCTTGTCGCACTTCCACGGACTGGTCGGAGATCGAATGCCAAAGCGTGTCCAGCGGTTCGCCCTGGTGGTTGACAAGTCCGGCGCCGTCGTACAGACGGGTATGGTCGAGGGTTATCTGCAGGTCTTCCATGCGGCTGCTCTCGTTCATTTCCGTACGTTGGAAGCTGCCCCGCAGTTGGTCGTCGCTTTTACGCTGATGTGCCAGTGCTACGAAGCGGTATTTTCCGTCGGGCAGGTCCAGATACATGTTGTAGCCATACTCCCGTAGGGGTTGGAATTCGTCGTCGTTGGCTTCGGTACGGCTGTCGATGTAGTTGCCCTGTTCGTCGAAGATGTAGAGGGTAACTTCGCCCACATGGTCGGCGAAGAGGTCGGAACGATGCAGGTTGTAGTCGTAGACGAAGTTGACATACACGCCCCGTTCGCACCCGTCACGGTCGTCGAAGATCAGGTCGGTACACGACGTAACGGTCAATCCCAGCAGTAATCCTGCCAGCCAGCCTGCCTTCAGTATATGTTTGGCACAATGGTTCATAAGTAAATGAGTTTGTTAGTTTTTGAGTTTTTGAGTTTTTAAGTTATTGTGTGATTGGCTTTTAAAGTGGTAATAAGGCAATGACTTACGAACTCAGAAAACTAAAGAACTAAATACTTGTCAAGTTGTTTTTATCGCTTTATTCAGGTAAATGGCGAGGTGTGTTTATTCACCACAGATTTCCCGGATTGACACAGATTTTCTTTTGAACTTCGGATTGTCCGGTTCCGTCCGTCTGTGACAATCCGCGTCATCTGTGGTGAATACGAGGCACAGCCTCACACACTATGTTACAGATCTACACCCTGTGAACGTTTTGCCCAGGAGAGGATGTTGATTTCGCAGTTGATGTAGCGGTGTTCCTTATCGGCCGGTTCTTCCGGAATTACTGGAATTTCGGGTTCGCCGGGACCACTGACGCTGTTGATTTGCAGTTCGTACCAGTTGTTACGGAGTACGCCGTAGCGGCCGAGATGATTTGTATCTGTGTAGCTATTTAAATCGCTAACACCATCTCCTGCGGGAGTATATGCTTCACCAAAATGCTTAATTAAAGAAGAATAATAATATGTTCTTCCGTCTTTGTAGAAGTTGATGGTTGAGTATTTTTTCAGAATAACAGTGGCTTGAGCGTCTGATAAGTCATCAGGATCAGTTGTACCGCCTGTGATTTGGAATACCTTTTTCAAACCTTCGGCATTCTTAATTTCCGCTCCATAAGCATCCTATTTTTACGTTAATTCGTCATGTTCTCCCAATTTCACATCTTCTTCACTGCTTGCAGCCAATTCGGCAGTAAGAGCCTTAAGCATGTTCTCTTTGGTGTAAATCTGGTTGACGCCATTGCAAGTAAAGAAATCTACTCCATCTGTATCGCTCAGTTTGAAAGTAGCTTCCAATAAGATGCCGGTCAGTTGGTTTGTTTGCATAACTTTAGCAGTGGTAGTATTTTCGGCGCAATAAGCAACGACTTCCGAACCAGCTGCTGTTGAGTTATTGGCAAGGGTTAACCATTTTTGGGGAGCAGAATTTGCTGACCAAACATTGAAGTTGTCTCCTATCTTATCAGATGCGATAATTGCATCATAATTGGGATCGATTCCCCAATACGTACGGTAGGGATCAGGCTGAGTTCCTACAAAACGGTTTTCTTTGGATAAAACAGTTTGGTCGGTACTAAAAAGCTTAATCCAATCTTTCCAAGCTGCTTGTTCACCACTTCCAACATTGCGTACCAGGTAGGTTAACTTGTTAGTGTTCTGTAGTTCCCATCCAGTAAATTCAACGGTGGCACCTTTAAATGTTTCATCTGAAATGGTCAATGTATTTGAGTTAGCATTAACTTTGACGTTCACCTTGGCAACCACTCGTTCTACGTAAATGGGATTCGATGGTGCAGCTTCAGCGGTTGGTTTATCGTCATAAACTTTTAATTCTACCAAGGTTGTTATATCTGGATTCCATGATGTTACGCTTGATACGCTAGGTTGTTTGGCGATTGGAGCGTTGGTCATCATGAAATTTCCTTTATTTTTGTTTGCAGTAGTAGAAGCAATTTTAGTCAAATTAGTATCGGATGCTTTTGTAAACAAAGTTGTGAATGTTCCAGTTGTAGGGAATTCTGTAGGATTTGTTCCGGCTGCATCATAATACAGTTTATAGTTGCTTACGCTAAAATAACCGGAATTATTTACGATGGCAAGTGCAAACACTTTTTGACTCGTACCGGGTTTGGGAACTTCACTGACCACATAGTTCGATTTCGTAGTAATGTTGTCTGTTGAAGTGCCTTGGTTTACAAAATTCAGGTTAGATAGTTCTGTAGCCCATTTGTAGGTGGCAGTATTTTCGTCTGTACCGTAAAACAATGCCAAAATGACATCATTCACGTTGTACTCTGCTGCCAATCCATCGTTGAAGTCATCGTTTTCGCTATCAGCTCTTGTAGAAGCTCCCGAAGTACTTGGCAGGTTCAGCGCAATTTTTACATACCCTGTACCATCGGTATTCAAATCGTTACCATTCCCTGAACTTTCATCCAGCGAATCGGAGCAAGCCGCCATCACCAGCGTTGCGGCCATTGTCCAAGCCATGTTTTTAAAAATCTTTCTCATAATCTTTACTTATTTATCGAGTTAATAATTATTTGTTTTGATCTACTTTGTTTTGTTTTAAGGACTTAGGGTTGAGAGTTGAGGATTGAGGGTTTAGGGTGAATTGTTGACCTTGGTTTTACCCTTAGCTCTTTACCGTTTTGCGTCATTCCTGAGTCCGCTTTGCTCTGTCATCCTGAACGGAGTGAAGGATCTGTTATCACGTAGCTTTCGAAGGAGATCCTTCACTACGTTCAGGATGACAGAATGACAACTACGTTATGCTCTAAGGCAAAAAGTGTACTTTTTAAAGTGGACTCATTTATATCGTTTTTAATTCTTCATTCCTCATTCTTCATTTCCAACGATCTTCCTGTTCTCCTCGGCCTCCTTCACTCCTCCTTGCAGAGCCTCTTCCAGCAGCGGGAGGGCTTCGTCGTAACGGCCTTGCAGCAACAGCGATACGGCGCGGGCGTTGGCTGCCTGCGGACTGTTGCCAGCCTTGTCCAAGTAGGGTTGTGCCTGCTCGGTCAGTCCCTGCTCCAGGAGGGCACAGGCGGCGTTGAGGTTGGCCACTTCGCTGTCGGGGTACATGCGTACGGCTACGTCGAACACCTGTTTGAAATCGTCGCTGCCCGGTTCGTAGGTCTGCGCCACGGCAAACATCTCGTCGAGGCTGAGATTCTGCGGGCGGGTGCGGAGCACTTCTTTGGCTTCGTTTACGTTGAAGCTGCGCACGGTGTAGTCGATGCGGTAGTCGGTGCGGCGCAAGCCGGGATAGCACTCGGCCAGCAGGGTGGCGTAGGCTTTGGGGTAGCGGCTGCGGATGGCACGTTCCTTGGCGTCGGGTTCCTGGTCGCTGTCTATCAGGGTCAGAATGCCGTCGCGGTCGGCCAGCGTGCTGCCTGCAACGTAGCGGCGCAGGCCTTCCCAGTTCTCGGGCACGAAGTCGGTGACGAACAGCGTGTCGACAAAGCCGTAGCGCGTCTGTACGTACGCCTTCAACGCCTCGGTGCGGCCTTCGGCCAGACGGGTGTTGCTGCGGTAGGTTCCTTCGGGCGAGGCATATCCACGCAAGGTGATGCGGGTGATGCGGAAGTCGCGGTCGTGCAGGATGGTATCGATGGAGGCGTGTATGCGCGCCAGTTCATCGGGGTTGCGGCGGTAGGTGGGGTTGATGTCGGTACGGTTCACCACGAAGTCCAGATAGGCTTCGCCGCTCAGTGCGCGCCGCTTCTCCACTTCCACTTCGGGAGCAATGTAGGCCAGTTGCGGACGAAAGGCGATGTCGGCCTGCTGCAGCGTCAGCTGGTTGCCCGGTTGCACTTCGCCACAGCCGCAAAGGTCTTCGGTCACGGCCAGACGGGCGGTGTCCATCCAGGGTTGGTAGAGTAGGGTAGTGCGGTAGTTCACAGTCTGTGCCTCGCCTTCCTTGCGACGTATGACACTCCAAGGGCTGTCGGCGTAGTGTCGGCGTCCGTTACGCTCGTAGTAGAGTTGGCGTCTACGGCCCATCACTTCCACCGAGGGCAGTTCGATGTGCTTGCCTTCGGCCTCGAACAGGGGAATCAGGACGATGGAGCGGTTGGACTCTACCTCCATGGTCGATAGATCGAGCCGCATGGTGATAATGACGCTGTCGCGCAAGCGGCAGACGTCGGTTGCCTCGACCGTTGCACCGCTTTGAAGGGTGTGCTGGGCCATGAGTGGCAGAGCGTCGCCAAGGCATCCCAAGAAAAGGCTATATATCAAAATGATTCGTTTCATGTCTATGATGGTGTCTTTTTAGTTTGTAGTTTTTTTGAGTTGGAATTATCCGCGTCCGTCCGTCTTTTTCCGTGTCGTCCGCATATCTCAAAATTTCACCTTATTATATTTAGAAAACATATATCAAATTCAGGGCAGCCTTGGTGGGGCCGAGGTAATGATGCGGTTCGTTGTCCTCCAACTGTTCGCCACATCGCGGGCAAAGGTACTTATCGGCACGGCTGTAGACGTAACCCAAGCCAATGACCCCTTCAAGGCTCCAGCGGCGCGACAGCATCCAGTGGTAACCGTATGCTACACCAATACCCGCCATCCAGCCCTCGAAGCGGTGGCCTTTCAGTTCACCAAAGTCGGTGCCGAAAAGTTTGAAGTCGAGATTGAGGTTGCTGAAGTTGTACACACCTCCCAGCAGATGGGTGCCTACAAAGTGCCCGTTGAAGCGTTCGCACAACCAGTAGCGAAGTTCCGGCTGGATGAGCCAGTGCTTCCACTTCTTGTTGTTGTCGCCGAAGGTCCAGCCATTGAAGTTGGCCGAAAGGTCGAATGTCCATTGGGGTGACAATCCGACTTCTGCTCCAAGGTTTACTGTAGTCGTTGCATCATACAACAAATTCGTCTTTACGGCCCAGTTCTGGGCTGAAAGTGAAATACTGACAAACAGCAAACAAAGCAGCAGGCTTCGTTTCACTATTTTCATGTTCATAACACTATTTTTTTTCTTAGCGGGATGTTGTTTTGTTGTTCCGTTACTTCGTAGGTAACGGTTATACTTTTCTTTTGCCTTGATGCAAAAGAAAAAATACCAAAAGAAAAAATCAAGAGACGAACCTCCGGAACTACTCAGTCTTCATTTTTGCTAAAAGGCAGAGAGTCGCCGCGCTCCAAACAGTCTGTCTTTTTCAACGTAAGAAACAAAGACGCCGCTTCACGCCCCTCCGATTAGGCCCAAAGGCTGCGCACGGCACCTTTGATACATTTGTGAGACACTTGTATGGCTCACAAGCAACACTTGCACGGCTCGCGAGCAACGCAAGCAATACTCGTGGCAATTGCAAGTCATACTCGTGGGCTTTGATTGTAATACTCGGTAGGATTGATTGTTAGACTCGTGGAGATTGTTTGTTAAACTTGCCAGCATTACTTGTTATGTCAGCTAACTATTAATATTGTCCGGCTAAAGTAGGTAGTTACATCTGTCAAGTGAAACTTTACGAGATGAAAGATGGATACGCGGACTACGCTGAGGAGGCGGACTTACACAGATGAAGAATAAAAAAGAAGAAAAATGCCTTCACGCTTTCACCAGAAGACATCTATGCTGATACACAGAAGAATATGGTGAAAGATAAAGCTTCACCCTGATTCAGTGAAAGGTCTTTTGTGAATAATTAGAATCCGTGTTCATCCGTCTCATCAGCGTAGTCCGCGTATCCATCTTTCACCATAACATGCTAATCATAAACGATTTATGGTGAAACCTTACCTGTAAAAACCTACACATACCCCTCCAGTCGGAAGGTGAAAGGTGAAAACAGTCATTTTATTTCCTCCTCCGGTAATATGTTAAATGCCCCCAACAACCGCTTAATCTTCCGACAGCATGAAACGCCGTATTTCTTTCATTCAGCTTATTTCACCTGCGCTTCATTCATTCTTGCATAAATATGTTAAAGATATGTGTTAAATCATCGCTTTTATTTGTTTGTTTGTAAAAATAAAACAATCTTTGCACCAAATTGAAAAATACATCCATTACCTACGAAGTAACGGAATCATTCCTTATACAGATTTTATGAAAAGTCTTTTCGTATTGCAACTGTTGGTTGTTGTGGTCTGTAGTTTTAATCTGGTGCGATAATTGTTCTATTCCCGAAATATCTGTGAAAGTATTTCTTTGTTCATTTGTCCGATACGTTCATCAGTGTGCTGCTTGAAGTAGGTTTCTGTAACCTTGACAGATGAATGCCCCATTGCATTACAGATAAGTTCCTGCTGATAGTTGTGATAATTGGCTATGATGGCCCAACTATGGCGGGCACAGTAACTGCTAAGGCTCCCTTTCACACCGGCCAATGCGCCCAGGCGCTTCAGTCGTGCATTGAAATTTCTCAGCGCACTCTGGTACTGACGGTAAGCATCGGCGTCTGTGCCGTTGATAAAGGGGAACAGATAGGGTGAAGATTCGTCCGGCGTCTTCAGTTGTTCGATGAGGCTCATGGCACGCGGCTCTACACGTACCGTCAGCCAGCTTCCTGTCTTACGACGGCGATACATCAGGATATTATCCTGCAAATCGCACTTGCGCAAGTAGGCTATGTCGACAAAAGGGATGCCGCGCAGCATGAACAGCAGCATGAACAGCATTCGTGTCCGCTCAAGGCTACATTCGCGCACAGCAGGTTTAGGTTCATTCAGTTTACGCAGGTCGTTTTCACTGAGGGCACGCTTCACCGTCACCCGTGTGCCCGTGTATACGCCTTTGAACAGGCGAGGACGGAAGACGGCCATTTCGGCATCGACCGCACGCAGGTATACCGCCCGAAGCATACGCATGTAGGTGGAAACGGAGTTCCATTGCAACTGGCGTCCCAACAGATAGTTTTGGAAAGCTTTCAGCCAGAGGGGAGTTACTTCACCGAAGGTGAGCGGCTGACCACCAGTGAAGTCGAGTATGCGATGCAGTGTACTGCGATAGACGTGTGCCGTTCCGAGGCGTCCTTCCGCTTCCAGCTGTTGAATAATCAGGTCCATGTAAGTGGTTAAGTGTTCTTTCTTTTTCATGATTCGTTTCGAG
>ENA-UOJS01002681-UOJS01002681.1-human-gut-metagenome-genome-assembly--contig:-C74-NODE-2681-length-11548-cov-10.042374_pt1 | contig 11548 bp, 8 predicted proteins | sample MGYA00242355_ERZ723902 | MGnify/ENA metagenome assembly ERZ723902 | reverse complement strand
ACGGTTGTACGGCGACGAAACGGATATTCGACGACTCTGCGCATTTTTATCTATCCCCATCACGTAGGGATGCTAAAAAAGTGCAGACCGAAAAAGTGCAGGGAAATGTACTTTTTCAGCAAAAGACATTTATGAAAGTCTGAACTTTTTGATAATATCGGTTTTAAGGAAGGCAGGCAATCCGCGCGGCGGATTGCCTGCGTTTTATCGTATTCACTTTTCGGCAGTGTGCGAAAGCTTTGGTGCGCATATAAAAAGCCGTCTGCCGATGCCTTTTTTATACTTATCCCGACGCGTTTGCTTTTTCCACAGCAAAGAGAAATCTATCTGCCTCATCAGGTGTATTGAAAACAGAAAAGCTTGCCCGCACGGCATCACCGCCGGTGCCGAGTGTTTTATGTGCAAAAGGCGAGCAGTGCATCCCCGAGCGCGTACATATTCCGTGCTCGGCAAGCTCTGCGGCAATTGCGGAAGCACTTCTCCTGCCCGAAGTAAAAAGCAGGGTGTTTCCTTTCTCGGCAGAAGGAAGAAATACCCTGATATCGGGTATGGAGAGAAGTCCGTCGCGTACCCTGCGGTAAATTGCATTTTCGTGCTCGCGGATGGCGGCAGTTGTCTTTGCCCTGACAAATTTCAGCCCCTCACCAAGTCCGACAATGCATTGCGTGGCGGGCGTGCCCGCTTCATATGATTCAGGTGCTTCATGCCCCATGTCCGCTTCCGCGGAATTCATCCCGTTACCGCCGAAAACGGTAGGCGAAAGAAGCGAAAAATCAAAATCATCGGCAAAAATCGCCGCGCCGCTCCCCTGAGGTCCGTAGAGTCCCTTGTGCCCGGGCACGCAGAGAACGGAAATATTGTCATTATTTATCTTTATATCGTAAATCCCCGCGCTCTGTGCCGCATCGACGATATAAATTATCCCGTGCTTTTTGCAAAGTGCACCGATTTTTGATATCGGCAAAAGATGCGGACAGATATTTGATGCATGCAGAGTCACGATAACGCGTGTATAAGGTGTTATTTTCTCTTCTATATTACGTATCACTTCGTCGTCATTGCAAAGCGCATTGAATATTCCGTATGTGATAATGCCTTTTTCGGCGAATGCGGCGACGGGACGTGCGACGCTGTTATGTTCCAGATTTGAAATCAGAACATGATCGCGTCGCCGCAGAATACCGCCGAGCGCAAGATTTATCGCATGAGTGGTATTCATTGTGAAAATAACATTTTCGGGCTTTGATATACCGAAAAATTCTGCCATATTCATGCGGCAATCATATATTGCCTCTGTGGCACGCATGGATATTTTATGTCCGCTCCTGCCGGGATTTCCGCAGTATTCCCGCATACAGCGCATCATTTCGCGCATAACGGAAGGCGGCTTCTGAAAGGTTGTGGCGGCATTGTCAAAATATATCATAAAATTCCTCTTGAAATCAAAAAATAATATCGGCTTTATTCAAAGCCCGAAAAGTCTCACAAAATCACTATTCCGCCATATGATATTCCCGCCTCGGCAAGAATATCAAGTGCGGTATTCACCTTGAAAAAGTCGATTTCCACTCCCGCACTGCAGCCTCTCGGGCTCTGCCCGGGGAGTAATTTTACCGTTTTTGCTTTTATGCCCTTTCTGTTTAATAATCGTGCCGCTTTTATTGCCATGGTGGGCGAATTTATTGTTATAACACGACGATTCATTTTGTCTCCGTATATGCTTGGGTAAAGCATATTTTTCATTTTTTCTTGCGGAAAAATCTTCTTCCGCTACTCTATTATATGCCGTGGCATTTGCTTTTGCCCAAAGAAAAAAATTGCTTTATTTTCCCACTTATAAAAAATGCAAAGCTTCAGATAATAAGACCAGAACAAACGACATAAGTCATTTGTTCGGTAGTGTTCGCCCGAACAATGGCAAAGCGGCAAAAAGAAACAGCGCCATCCCGAGCCTGTAAAGCAAAGGAGGGAAAAGCTTCGGAAATATCCGATGAAAGCTGTTTTGACAGGCGTGGCGCTGTTACTCTCGGGGAATGCAGAAAAAGTTATGTTGATTTTCAAAATTTGAGGAGAAAATAAAAATGGCAAGCAAGAAGAATATTGTCCCCGAGGCAAAGGAAGCTCTCAATAAGTTTAAGATGGAAGCTGCAAATGAAGTCGGTGTTAACCTCAAGCAGGGTTATAATGGCGACCTCACATCCAAGCAGGCAGGTTCTGTAGGCGGTCAGATGGTTAAGAAAATGATCGAGTCCTATGAGAACTCCATTAAATAAGCTTTAAGGGAATATTTTCTAAAATGCAATCAGTCGCATGGCGTTTTGTCGTGCGACTGATTTTTGTAAATAAAAACCGGTCGATTGGCGGGTGGCTCCGGAAAGGCTTTTGCCGATATTCCGTGAATTGCTCCGAGCTCTGCTTGCGCCAAACCGCGCTCTTTTTTTGCAATATCAGATTGCTTATATTATCCATATCAAGCTCCGTAAACTGTTGGGTCGATATAGCCTTGACCGGATTTTACGAAGAAAATGCCGAGTGCAAAAAGTAAGAGCGAAATATTGCATTTATTTTATAATTATGATATAATAAAAAATAAAGACGGCTAATCGAAAGGAATATGACTTATGTTGCCGATAAATTCAGCAATAAGCAATGAGGGCGACCGTAATTTTGCCGGAGATATTTACAACAGGTACGGTAAGCAGATGTATATTATAGCCTTTGATATACTGAAAAAGAAAGAGGACGATGAGGAAAGCGCTCACGATGTATTTGTCAAGATTATTGATAAGCTTGATCGCTTAAAAAATGCACATCAAGATGATAATCTCATGAAGCTATTGGTGATTGTATTCAGAAATACTGCGCTTGACAGATATGAGAAAAACAAGCGATTAGCAAGTTCGCAATTTTCCCGAACCGCATTTGATGCAGATGGTGAATCATCGACAATTGATATTCCGGATTTCGCTTCAAATGTGGAAAGAGTTGTTATGAACAGCAAATGACAGCCTGCAAAATATTATTTTAAGAGAGGACACTGAGTATGAACGGAAAGAGAAAATGCGCAAAGGTATTCCTGCGTAATGCGATTATAATTTTTATGACATTTGCAATGATTCTGACGGCACCGGGGCTTGGCATATGCCTTTCGGCAATTGACATATCAAAGCGCGGCAATGTAACACCCGTCACCGATATAGCCGGAAAATTTGAGGAAATATCGGGGATTGACGAAATTGATCTGAAAGATGCCGTATATTACAGCAAGCCGCAGAATTTGTCCGAAGTCGGTAAATTCAAGGAGGCATTGAAAAACGGGAAAGTCACGCTTGCAACGGGAAAAAGAGCCGAGGAGATATCCGCGGCGCTTTCTCATATGTTGCCGGATTTCTATAAAAAAGCGGCAGATGAGGTCAAGACCTCGACCGACAATAACAGCGGAAATATACGCGTTGCGGACATGACAAAATATCTGAAAAACGAGTATATACCGATGACTTTCGGCGTTGCCGAAAACGAGAGAATCGATGTCATGACAGGAAATCTTTCGCTTTCTTTTCCGCTTGCCGCAATAGCCGGCGCGGGCGGCGCCGACCTTTCTCTTTCGATTTCATATAATTCCTCCGACAGCGGAATCACTGATAAATCATGGGGCGGAACTTTTTATACATCGTATTATGTCCGCTACGGAGAGCTGCTGATGACTACGAATGACAGTGGCGGACATGTAAGCTATTACGGTGAAAATTCAATAAAGTATTTTGCTACAGAGCATGATAAGCTTGCGTGGATGAGTCCTTATGTATATCCTGTCGGGATCACGGTGGAATATGAGGGACGCGAAGCGATATATTATGAAACGGCGATACTGGAAGAAGGCACATTCGAGTCTCCGCTTCCGGCTTCAAAGCCGAAAACATATCTTGCCGATTCAAACGGACTTGCCCCCGGCTGGCGGTTTGATATACCGGTGCTTGAAAAGCTTGATAATCCGTCAGCTTCGGCTTCGACTTCTTCAAATTCGGTTTCGGAATCAAATTCAGACCCCGACACAGGCACGGGCGAATCAACGCCGCCTGATGTATTTTATCTTCTTCATTTCGGCGGCAGCAGTTATCGCATAAAAAATCTCGGGTTTGAAAACAGAAAAACCACTGATTTATCTATAGAAGCGGTCGATATTACTGTGTGCGAAAGAACTGCTGCGTTTCTTCTCACTGCAAAAGACGGCGCGAAATACTATTTTGATGCCGACGGCAACATCATCTGCTCCGAGGACAGATTCGGCAGAAAAATCAAATATACATTCACTGTTATCGGGGGAAAACCGTATCTTTCATCGATAACGGATGATTTCGGCAGAAGCATTACTGTTACATATACCGGCGGTGCGATCGCCTCTGTAAGTGCGCCGGGAAATGCAACGGTTTCGTTTGCGACAGCAGGCTCCGATTTTTCAAGCCGCACCATAAATTCCATAAGCTATGGCGGCGTAGAAACGACCTCTTTTACATATCTGGAAAATTCAATCGGGAAATCGGCATTATACGGCAGATTCGATGTCGAAACAGCCGAAGAAGAAGTAATCGCGAGCGTGGAAACGGAATATCGCCTGATTTCACAGGTTACATATCCCAACGGCGACAAAACCGACTATGTATATGACACTATATATGCGGAGTGGGGTACGGATGGGCTTGAAGAGCTTTTCGCAATCTCATCGAGAAAAGATACTGTTTCGGACGCGGTCAAAAATCTGTATACTTACACCAACTGCAGCGGCTATTATACAATGCAGGCTCTTTCCGGCATAAGCGCAGAGGAAAGAGATATGTATTGGTCGGGCTTTACTTCCTATACAAACGATATCATATCGGGAAACAGAATAGTCCACTATACATTCAACGAGGATAATCTCTGCGTAAACGAAAGCACAACGCACAAGCTGACCGACGGGAAGGAGCTTATGCTGAGCGAGACTGACACGACCTACAATTCATATAAGCTGAAAAGTAATGTTATATACAGAAATTATGGCTCGGGCGGAAGCACATCGTGCGTATCATCGGAAGCTTTTTCTTATGACGCAAAAGGGAATATCACATCCCACCGCGATGCCACGGGGAATATTATATCATATACATACGACCCACTTTATTCTCTCGTTATAAACGAGACTTCAAAGCAAAACAGCACCGCCGTTGTAGCAAAGGAATACACACTTACGGATGACAAAAAGTCTGTGGCAACGGAAAAGCTCTTAGAAAATGATACTCTGATATCGCATTTTGACTATACATACAATGCGCGGGGAAATGTTGTGACAAGGACAGAACATCTCGGCATTGTCAATGTTATAACGAATTATACATACGGAGCAGAAATACCGTATCTTGCAAATACGGCTGTAAAAGATACACAATTTTTCGAGAGCTATACTTACGATGCTGCGGGCAGGAAGTTGACTGTTACCAACGCTCTGAATAAAACAACCGCCTCGGCTTATGACACGCGCGGCAGACTGCTTTCCGTGACATATCCGAACGGCAGTACGGAAAGCTACTCTTATAATATCGCGTCAAATACCAATACCGTGACTTCGCGCTCAGGGCTTGTGCTGATATACGCATATGACGGATACGGCAATTTGCTTTCCGTAAAGAACGGCGATGAGACGCTCGAATCCCATACATATGACGAATACGGCAGACTCGCCTCTGATATAAAATATAACGGCGGCAAGACCGTATACGCATATGATGTGCTGGACAGGCTCGTTTCAAAAATCGAATACGACTCGTCAAATGCCGTTGTCATGCGCACAAATATCAGCTATTCCATATCGTCGGGCGGACTTTTCAAAACTCAGACAACTGTAGTGGGCGACAGCAATGCTCCCTCCGTTACCTCGGCGGAATATACGGATGGTCGCGGATTTGTCGTGCGCAAATCCCGCATGAATGGCACCGCCGAGTATGCGGACAGCTACACATATGACAACTTCGGCAATGTTACCGCCGTGACTCTTCACTCGGGAGAAACGACAAGCTATACATATGACTGCATGGGCAATGTTACAAGCACAACCGATGCTCTCGGCAATATAACGACAAGTACATATGATTCCCGCGGAAATCTGCTCACCGCAACCGACGCGCGCGGCAATACCGCTGCATATACCTATGACATCTACGGCAGAAAAACAGAAGAAGTCACACCGCTTGAGGGCGGAACTTCCGGCGAGACAACATATACATATGATATTCTCGGCAGGCTCACAGAGGAATGCCGCAGAGTAGGAACAGCAGGAAGCGCAACATATTCGCGCACGGTGAATGCCTATGATGACATGGGCAATCTGATTTCAACCAAGGCATACGAGGGAGAAACGGAAGCACTTGCCAGCACATATGAATACAATGCGGCAGGCAATATGCTCACCATGACGGTAGGCGGAAAGACGACGAGCTACGCTTATGACCTCTTCGGCAGAAAAACCAAAATAACAGACGCACTTGGCGCAGAGGAAACATATACATATCGTCTTGACGGCGCCCTCATCGAAAAGTATGACCGCAACGGCACAAAATTCACATATACATATGACAGCATGCTCCGCCCCATCGAGGATAAAGCAGAGAAAGACGATAAGACACAGGTAATATCATATACCTACACAGCCACAGGCGCCGTGCGCTCCAAGGCAAACGAAACCGCGACATTGCTCTATACATATGATAGCCTCGGCAGAGTGGCGACGGAAACGGAGATAAGCGGCAATACCTCCGCGAAAAACGAATATTTCTATAATTCGCGCGACCTGCGCACAGACCATAAACTGTACAGAAATGACCTGCTCGTCAGCTGGATGGGATATGAATATGATGCGCTCGGCAGAGTAATATCCGCTTGTACCAAGAAAGAAATAAGCGTTCCCACATATCCCGATTACAGCGGAAAATGGCATGTTGTGCCGTCTTCTGGCAGTGAATATGATATGAACTTCACTCTGTCAGATACACCTCCGGAAATACACAGCGTGGAGATTACTGATACGCGCACAAATACCAAGAAGTATTTCTATGTTCCACAGGAGTGGGAATTGGATGAGGCGGATGGCGCTTATCATAGCGGTACAGTCACCCATGACGGAACGAACTTCACAGGAACATACGGAATATATCAGGAGTTTGAAAACGAGAGCCATGTATATAACTATACGCAGATAACAACATATCCCGCAAGTGGCTTGACGGCAAATGAATATTCCGAGCGCATCTATATTTTCAATGATAATAATGAAATTAAATATACGGTATATGTAAAGAGGCTGTCAGATGGCGGTATAGACAATGAACTTACAAATATCGTTTATATTCGCGCGGGCTCACATGATTTGGGTGAAAACAGCTTCTTTGCGCCGACATATCATACGGAAATCGTTTCGCATGAGCCGTTTGTCAGATATACATACGATGCCGTGGGCAACCGCACAAGCGAGATAAAGGACGACGGCAGTATCGTTACATATACATACAATGCGGCAAATCTGCTGAAAACCATGATAACAACTGTAGGCAATGAGATTCAGCAGAGTGATACATATACATATTATCTCGATGGCAATGTAAAGAGCATCAAAGATAAAAATAATGCAGAGACAATATATACATATGATAGCCTCGGCAGAATAAAATCCGAAGAAATAACACTTGACGGCACAAGGCAATGTATGATATCATATACATATGACAGTGCAGGCAACCGCGCGACCAAGGAAAGCAACGGTACTACGACAACATATACATATGATGAGAATAACCGACTGACAACCGAATCAACTTCCGTGCAGGCAAAGACATATACATATGATGCCAACGGTAATCAGCTGGATGCTATGGTCGATGCCAACTATGCAGGCTCATATAAATATGACCTCTGGAATATGCAGGTTGAATATTCACTGGACGGCGTGGGAAAGGTATATTACACCTATCGTCCCGACGGACTGCGCCGCTCGGTGCAGGGCAGAGTGCATATATGGGATAGCGGTAATATAATCGCCGATATCGGCACGGAAACCGTATATTATATCCGCGTACTGACGCTTATATATGCCAAAAAAGGCGAGACAAAGACCTATTATCGCTTCAATGGGCATGGCGATGTGATAGCACTTGCGAATTCAAGCGGTGCGATAATCAAGCGATATAAATATGACGCTTTCGGTGTAGAAGAAAACCCTGGCATATTCGATACGAATGTATTCCGCTACTGCGGCGAGTACTACGATGCAGAAACAAAGACGATATACCTGCGCGCGAGATACTACGATGCGGAAACGGGAAGATTCACGCAGCAGGACGGATGGAGTTACGCTGTACCCGGCTTTCTCTTATCGCTGAATCTGTATACTTATTGTTGGAACAATCCTGTAAGCTATATAGATCCGAGCGGGCACTGGAGTTGGTCGAAGGCTTTTGGTATAGTCTTGATTGCCGTATCAACCGCTGTGGTTGTCGCATCAATAGTAATGACTGCCGGTGCGGCAGCTGCGGCTGTTGGAGCCGCGGCGGGGACGATTGCTGCTAATTTCGGAGCAGGAGCTGCTACGGTTGCCACTGTAACATCTTTGGCATCGGGTGCAACTACTGTTGCTGCGGCGGCAGCAACAGGCGCTCAAATAGCTTTTGGTTTAAGTGATATTACAGAAATTGCTACTGATGGCTATAATCCTGTACGCGATGATTTGCTTGGCGGTAATCAGGAAGCTTATGATAAAGCAAAACTGGTCGTTGACCTTGTAACCGAGGGCATAAACTATGTTGGTAGTTGCTATGGTGAATGGGGCGATGATGATACATCATCCGGACATAGTTATTGCGAAGATGATTTTGATGATACACCGCAAGAGACACCCAAAAAGTCTCGTAATCCTAATGGAAGAAAAGGTTGCGAGGAGCATCAGAAAATGATTGATGATATTTGTAGTAATGGAGAAAATGTCGGCGGTGAAGTGGAAAAAGAGGTTCATGTTTCAACAAAAGGAGGAGAAAAAAACTCTCGAAGTGTTGATGTTGCTGTTACAAAAGATGGCGAGACAGACTACTACCAAGTTGGCGTAACAAACAAAACAGGAATGCCAAATACTTTTGGAGGTGCTGTATCTCGTGAGCGCAGGGCGGCTAATGACCTTATTAAGTTTGGCGGTATTTCTCCGGAAAGATTGCATTTTATTACATACAAAATAAATTGATGAGGGAAAATTATGGGAAGACAGATAAGATTTCATATTGTGCAGGAAGATGCAAACGAGCTTATAAATTTGATTTATTCAAAAGGTGGAATAATAATCAATAAGAATGAAAATGGTGCAGAAGCAAGCGAGGATGAGTTGCTTCACATTATGGATAAAAAATATTTTGTCGGAAAGGATAGAGCTCCTTCTTGGTGTGTCAAACTTCCGAATTCAAATATAGTATCCAATCCTTATAATGCAACACTAATTAACTGTTCCAACTCCGAAGTTTTGGAGTTGAGTTTTCCTGATATACGAAACGGAGAAAGCCCGCTTTATGATGTTGGACGCATATGGTATGAAAAATATGCTTTTGAAAATGGTGCATGGTATCTAAAAGAACATGAAAGTGAACTTACCAAGCTGTACAACAGTATAAACTACTATATAAGAAAAAATTACAGGCTATCTGTTGATAAGTTTTCTTATATAGGGAAGTATGCTTATGAGCTGTATAAGTCAGGAAAAATTATCACTACGGTAACAAATTTTAATATGAAAGAAATTTACTGATAGAGAATCAATATGTCGGCAGGAGGGGCTGTGCGAAGCCTTTGGAGGTAATATGAAAAGAATTATCAGTATTTTGCTATTACTAATATTTGCTTGTACTATGGTTACATCATGCAGTAAACTGGGCTCAAGACAATATGTCCTTGATGTCATTGATGCTATGGACAATGGCGATGATGAAAGATTTTATAAACTCTTGGAAGATAAAAACTATGACATAAACAAAAACCCGAATTTACTTATAGAAAGAATGATATTATGGTGTAATCTTCGCGACAATCCTCTTGAAAAAGCGTGTATGCTTGAACGATATGATTATGCTATAGGTTATAAAGAGGAACGCGCATTAGATCCAAGACAAATCAGAAATAAAGATTTGTCTCCAACAGCACCTGTTCGTGCATTAGCAAAAGAAGTCTGCGCAGATATGGAATATATGGGCAGGCATGGCAGAATCTTAAATTCAATAGATGATGAAATATTAGAGAATGAGTACAGAATAGCTTTGAGAATAGATACATCAGGAACTTTTGATTATCATTTCATGGTTCAGAACTTTGATGGTAGATGGGCGGAAAAAAAGGGTATAGAATATGATTCTGTATTGCACGAATTTGGTTGGACACCTGAAAATTTACCATGGGAGCATTATTACAATGGCGAAATAAGATATTATGATAGTGAAATTATATATATCGCGATAACTATATAGGAGGCTATGAAATGAAAAAAATTATGCTTATTTTCCTTGTGATTGCGTGTTTATGGTTAGTTTCTTGTGGTGAAGTACATACCGGAAGCACTGCAACGACAGAAGCGACTGCAACGACGCAAGTGACAACGACGGACTCTGCAGCAACTATTGAGACGACGATTACGGCATCGACTTCGGAAACAACAATATCAGAAACTGTTACAACCGAGCCGATTGCAGAGCCTACTGAAGCATTTATTGAATTTGATTTAAATGGCAGACCAATACCCTCACCCGATGATAAAAGCTGTTTTGAACTCGTGACAAAGAAAATAAAAGTGGCGGATATAAAAGCGCTTATTGAACAGGAAGTGCCATTAAATCAGTTTTGCAGTTTGCTTTCGTTGCAATGTCTTAGAATTTATTATACCGATGTTGGCTATGACGGACTTCGCGATGAATATTATGTGTTACCGGTAAAAACCGATGATGGCTGGAAAATTATTGCTTTCTATTGTTGGGATGGCGATACAATATTTAACAGCGGCTATCTTTTCCCTTTTGAAGTTGAAAAGGAAGGCAGCAGCAGTACGGAATTGATTGAAAGTCTAAAAAAAGATGTTTCATATGAAGAAATCCGTAAGCTTGGCTTTGAAGGTACAATATTACATTATCCGACTACTAATTTGCGCTATCTGCAAGTTCTTTATGTATTTACTGATGGTACGGCAATAGAAGCAAAATTTGAAAGTTTCAGCTCAAATACAGAGGTAGAATATAATATTTTTAAACTGTAATATATGAGTTGTATAATTTACTTTAGATTATTATCGCCCCTCTATGGCAGGCGCGCCGCTCGGTGCAGGGCAGAGTACATATATGGGATAGCGGTAATATCATCGCCGATATCGGCACGGAAACTGTATATTATATCCGCGTATTGACGCTCATATATGCCAAAAAAGGCGAAATAAAAATATGTAGGAGACTATGAAATGAAAAAAATTATGCTTATTTTCCTTGTGATTGCGTGTTTATGGTTA
>ENA-UOJS01002676-UOJS01002676.1-human-gut-metagenome-genome-assembly--contig:-C74-NODE-2676-length-11564-cov-7.236163_pt1 | contig 11564 bp, 9 predicted proteins | sample MGYA00242355_ERZ723902 | MGnify/ENA metagenome assembly ERZ723902 | reverse complement strand
GCGAGCCGCCGCGGCTCGCGTATACAGCGCAAGAGCCATTCAAGGTCCAGACGGATCAATATCTGCGGCGGGCGCCGCACCTCGCCGGACCATACGTCGATCGAACCGCCGAGCGCGGCGGCAACGCGGACTCCGCATTGCTCCAAAAAATCGCGGTGTTCGTATATCCACAGCTCCTGCCGCGGAGAACCGAGGCAGACAAAAACTATACCCGGTCTTGCCTCGGCAATGGCACGTTCGGCGCCTGCGCCGCCGGACATACCGTCGTAGCCGTCGCACATGCCGCATATATTGAGTCCGGGAATAGCCGCCGCGAGCTTTTGGGCGGCTTTTTCGGCGCGTCCAGGTTTGCCGCCGAGCAGAAATACGCGCTTTCCGCGCTCTGCGGCGCGGCAAAGCAGGGAATGACCGAAATCTATTCCCGCCACTCGTCCGGGGAGAAATATACCCAGCCTTTTGGCGGCTGCCGTTATCCCGTACCCGTCCGCAAGCGAAAGCGATGCAGAGCGCACCGCGCGCATGAGCCGCGCGTCGCAAAGACAGCGCATGGAAATGACCGGATTTGGTGTCACGACAGTCATCAGGCTACCGCTGTCGAGCGCGCTCACGGCAAGCCCGACTGCCTCATCCAATGTTACCGCGTCAAATCCGATGCCGAGGATATCTGCGCGCTCACAGCCCCACAAGGCTTGCGAGAAGGACGGAAGCGGTATCAGCGGTACATTTTCCTTGTGGCACACCGTCACGGCTCCCCGACCGTCCTCGCCGACCGTAAAGCTGTCGCACACCGCGCCCGCAGGTACTCCGCGGCATTCGGCAAGAGCGCCGCCCGAATACTTTGACGATGCCTCAAACGACGTCCATGCCGCTGCAAAGCTCTGCGGCGTGCCGTCGGTATCGAACCCGCGCGGCGTGAGCCAGCGCGCGGCGATACGCCGCGCGGTTGCCGCATCGCGTCCCCCTGCAAATTCAATATCTATCCCCACATCGCCGCCGAATGAAAGCGCACATACGGCAGCGCCGGCGGCGTGGGATATCGAAAATGATATCCGGGAACAGTGTTTGAAGTACGGCTTGCCGCTTGCGGTGCGCGCAACGCGCGTCCGCCGCCCCGTCCTCACTCCCGCATATGCCAGCATGTCCGCAAGCAGGGAAGCGCCGAGGAGCGATCCCTCCGAGCGCAGCGAGGCTGTATATTCCTCACCGAAGGCGGCTGTCAGCGCGTCCCTTGAGGCGTTGCGCGAGTCGGCAAAGCCGAGATATATTCTTTTCACGGGACCCCCTCCTTTCCGCCGTGCGTCTTTCCGCGGGTGCGCATTCTATAATGCCTTTCTTGTTTGCTTTTGTGTGATGTATATTATTATACTCATTATAAGCCACCGCGTCAATCCTGCGGTGAAAAATAACTTTTCGGGCATTTATTCCTTGTCAAATAAACAAAAAACGCCCGAAAACACGCGCGCAATGTTCGTCATATGTAACGAAAATGATAATTTTTCAACAAACCACTTGTATAATTGCCCGGTATGAGTTAAAATATATAGTGGCAATAAATGGTCCGCTGAAATATCAGCCAAACCAACAAAAAACGGAGGATTTTAAATCATGTCAGTAAAAGTTGCTATTAACGGTTTCGGCCGCATCGGTCGTCTTGCATTCCGTCAGATGTTTGAAGCTGAGGGTTATGAAGTTGTTGCTATCAACGACCTCACCAGCCCCAAGATGCTTGCTCACCTTCTGAAGTACGATACCGCCCAGGGTTCCTTCCTCGGCCGCATCGGTGAAGGCAAACACACCGTTGAAGCTACCGATGATTCCATCATCGTTGATGGTAAGGAGATCAAGATCTACGCTGAGAAGGACGCCAACAACTGCCCTTGGGGCAAGCTTGATGTTGATGTTGTTCTTGAGTGCACAGGCTTCTATACCTCCAAGGAGAAGTCCATGGCTCACATCAACACCGGCGCAAAGAAGGTCGTTATCTCCGCTCCCGCAGGCAATGACCTCAAGACCATCGTTTACAGCGTAAACGAGAACACCCTGACCAAGGACGATCAGATCATCTCTGCAGCTTCCTGCACCACCAACTGCCTCGCTCCTATGGCTAAGGCTCTTAACGACACTTACCCGATCGTTTCCGGTATCATGACCACCGTTCATGCATACACCGGCGACCAGATGATCCTTGACGGTCCCCAGAGAAAGGGCGACCTCAGAAGATCCCGTGCAGGCGCACAGAACATCGTTCCTAACTCCACCGGCGCTGCCAAGGCTATCGGCCTTGTCATCCCCGAACTGAACGGCAAGCTCATCGGCTCCGCTCAGCGTGTTCCTACCCCCACCGGCTCCACCACCATTCTGGTTGCCGTTGTCAACGGTAAGGACGTGACCAAGGAGTCCATCAACGCCGCTATGAAGGCTGCTTCCAACGCTTCCTTTGGCTACAACACCGATGAGATCGTATCCTCCGACGTTGTCGGCATGAAGTACGGCTCACTCTTCGATGCTACCCAGACCATGGTCTCCAAGATCGACGACAACACCTATCAGGTACAGGTCGTTTCCTGGTACGACAACGAGAACAGCTACACCAGCCAGATGGTCCGCACCATCAAGCACTTCGCAGAGCTTAAGTAATCACTGCGTAGCAATAAATAAAGAATGCCGGCTCGCATAAGCGGGTCGGCGTTCTTTTTTCGTCTTTACAACGGTTCTTTTTTGTGGTATACTAAAAGAAAAAACGGGTGGATGCTATGGAAAAGGGACAGCTTATATTGCTTGTGGAGGATGACGAGAGCATAATATGGGCGCTCAATGAGATACTGCGCGGCGAGGGCTTTGAGGTATATGCGCTCAAGGGCGAGGCGGAAGCCGCGCGCTACATTGACGAGGGTCATATGCCGGACATAATCCTGCTCGATCTTTCGCTTGCCGACGGCAACGGCTTTTCTCTTTTCGGGAGGATAAAGAGCAAGCATCCGATACCGGTCATCTTTCTTACGGCATCCGGGGATGAGGAGAGCGTCTGCCGCGGACTTGAGCTGGGCGCGGATGATTATATTGCAAAGCCGTTCCGTGCGCGCGAGCTGGTTTCGCGCATACGGCGCGTGCTGAGGCATAACGGTAAGTCGCGCAGCACGGTGGAGCTTGGCTCCGGCGTCGTGGCCGATACCGATAAGGGCATCGTCTGTAAAAACGGCAGTGAGATCACGCTTTCGGCGCTTGAATACCGCATTCTTTTGGTGTTCATCGGCAACCGCGGCAGGCTGCTCACGCGCTCCCGCCTGCTTGAGGAAATATGGGATGCCGCCGGTGACTTTGTGAACGACAACACTCTTACGGTGTATATCAAGCGGCTGAGGGAAAAGATCGAGGACGACCCGCAGGAGCCGCGTATCATCAAGACAGTGCGCGGGCTCGGCTATCGCGTTGACTGACGGAGGACGGGATGAGTATTCTTAACGAGCCGGATATACGCCGGGGCATACTCGCCGATATCGGCATTGGCGCCGCCGTAAGCGCGGTGAGCTTTTCCTTTGGGATCGCTGCAGGCATCGCAGCGCTTGCTTCCTGCCTTATATACACGGTCATACACGCAATAACGAACGTGCGCCGTTACCGGGCTATCGCACGACTCAGCAGCAGTATAGACCGCATACTTCACGGTCAGGATGAAATTCTGTTTACCGACAGTCGCGAGGGCGAGCTTGCCATACTGACGAGTGAGGTGACAAAAATGACCGTCCGCCTGCGCGAGCAGACCGATGCGCTTGCGGCGGACAAGGTGCGCCTTACCGATGCCATAGCGGATATCTCGCACCAACTGCGCACACCTCTTACATCGATGAACCTTACGGTATCGCTGCTTTCCGAGGACGGACTGTCCGATGAGCGCCGCCTGCGGCTCACACGCGATCTGTCACGTTCGCTGCGCCGCATCGACTGGCTGATAGATGCGCTGCTTAAAATATCAAAAATTGACGCCGGAACGGTAGAGTTCAGGTCCGAGCGTGTTTCGGTAGCCGAGCTTATCCGCCGCGCCGCGGCTCCTCTTATGATTCCCATGGAGCTTCGCGGACAGGAGCTTGGGATACATGCGGACAGCGAGGAATACACGGGAGATATGCAGTGGAGCGTTGAGGCGATAGGGAACATCCTCAAAAACTGTGTCGAGCATACTCCGGAGGGCGGCAGCATAGAAATATCCGCCGCGGAAAATGCGCTGTTTACCGAGATAGTTATTTCCGACAGCGGCGCCGGCTTCGAGCCGGGCGATATACCGCATCTTTTTGAACGCTTTTACCGCGGAAAAAATGCCGATGCCGCGAGCGTGGGCATAGGCCTTGCGCTGGCACGGACAGTTATCGCGGCACAAAACGGCACCGTTGCCGCCTCAAACGGCAAAAACGGCGGGGCGCAGTTCACGGTCCGCTTTTACAAAAATATAGTTTAATACGGCATATGTACAGCTCCGGCGGCATTTTCTTTTCGGAAAGTCACCGGAGTGTCACTTTTCTGTGCTATAATTACGGCTGACAAAAAAGAAAGGCCAGAATAAATGGAGATCTTAAAAGTAGAACATCTTAAAAAAATATACGGCAGCGGAGACAGCGAGGTCAGAGCCGTAGACGACGTATCCTTTTCGGTCGAAAAAGGAGAATTCCTTGCAATAATCGGTCCCTCCGGCTCGGGCAAATCAACGCTTCTCCATATCCTCGGCGGCGTTGACCGTCCGACATCCGGAAAGGTCTATATGAACGGTCAGGACGTTTATGCACAGAATGAGGATCAGCTTGCTATATTCCGCCGCCGCGAGGTGGGGCTTATATATCAGTTTTATAACCTTATCCCGGTGTTCGACGTGGTGGAAAACATGACGCTCCCCGTGCTTATGGACGGCAGGAGCGTAAACCGCGAGCGGCTTGAAGAGCTGCTCGGTACGCTCGGACTTACCGACAGACGCAAAAATCTGCCCAATCAGCTCTCGGGCGGTCAGCAGCAGCGCGTATCTATCGGGAGAGCGCTCATGAACGCTCCGGCTGTCGTGCTTGCCGATGAGCCTACCGGAAATCTTGACTCCAAAAACAGTCAGGAGATAGTTGAACTGCTCAGAATGTCAAACCGCAAATACGGTCAGACGCTAATAGTTATAACGCATGACGAGAACATCGCGCTTCAGGCTGATCGCGTGATCGCGGTAGAGGACGGAAAAATAGTGCGCGACGAACGCATAAGGGAGCGGAGAATATGAGTATTTTTCGCAAATTCACATTAAGATCCCTGCAAAAGAACCGCGTCCGCAGTATCGTAACGGTGATAGGAATAATGCTTTCCATGGCAATGTTCACCGCCGTTATCGAGGCGGCATACAGCGGCGTAAGGTTCCTCATACGCGCCGAGGAAAAAAAGACCGGTTCATATCATGCATATTACAGCGGCTTGAGCGCCGATGATGTCAGAACGCTTGAAAATGCCGACGGTGTTAAAAAGACCGTCACATGGCAGCAGGTAGGCTGGGCGGATATCGGAAGTCACAATAAATACAAGCCGTATATGCTTATCGAATCGATAGGTGAGGATCTCACCGACCTTGTAGCCGTTGACATGATAGACGGCAGACTGCCCCGGAACGGCAGTGAAATAGCTATCCCAGCGCATATCAAAAGCAACGGCGGCATCGAATGGGGACTCGGCGATGTGATAACGGTGAACGTCGGTACACGTGCGATAGACGGGGAGGGGACCGGAGCCGAAAACCTTGCGCTAGTTTATAGTATGTCGGAGGACGGTGAAATTACCGTTCTTGAATCGGTGACCGATACGACCGAAATGAGCTATACCGTTGTCGGCATATTCGAAAGACTGCCGTACAACATCGAGGCATATGACTGCCCCGGCTATACTGCGCTGACTGCGGGTGGCGGCAGAGGCGACTACCGGGCATTCTTCACCGTAAAACAGCCCATGAAGCTCGCAGAGCTTACCGAAAGCCTTGATATCGGCGGAGCCTGCACAAGTCACCGCGACCTGCTGATGTACTACGGCGTATCAACGAACCGCGGCGTCGTGCGCGCGCTTTACGGTATGGTGATAATCCTCGTGCTCATGATATTCTGCGGCTCGGTCTCGCTGATATATAACTCGTTTTCAATATCCGTCAGCGAGCGCACACGCCAGTTCGGAATGCTTAAGTCGATAGGCGCAACACGTAAGCAGTTGCGCGGTACTGTCATATACGAGGCGCTCGTGCTTTGCGCGATCGGTATACCGCTCGGAATGCTTGCCGGGTGCGCCGGGATAGGTATAACGCTGTGGTGCCTGCGTGATTCCTTCGGTTTCTTGCTTGGGAGCGGGGAAAACGTCAGCATGTACCTTGTTATAACGCCGTGGGGACTGCTTGCGGCGGCGCTGATATGCATTTTTACCGCGCTCGTATCGGCATGGATCCCCGCAGGGCGCGCCATGAGACTTTCTCCGATCGATGCGCTCAGACAGTCCGAGGACATAAAGCTGCGCCGTCGCGATGTGCGCACCTCGCGCCTGACTCAAAAGCTGTTCGGCTTTGAGGGCATGATAGCGTCCAAAAATTTTGCACGCAACCGCAAAAGATCGCGCTCCACGGTAATGTCGCTTTTCCTCAGCGTCACTCTGTTCATATCCGCGTCCTCCTTCTGCTCGTATCTGACAGACACGGCAAGCGGCATTACCGGCACCTCCGAAAACAGCGTTGATATTTCATATTTCTGCGACCCGGAATCGCGCGATCCCGCGGATATCTATAAAATAATGATGAGCGCGCCCGGCGTGGACGACGGCGTGTGGTTCAGATATGCGACGTTTTATCTGGATATCGACAAGTCCGATGTCAGCAGCTTTTATATAGAGCACGCTGGCGAATTTGCGGCGGTAGACCATGGCGAGACCATAAGCATACCGGTCACAACGGTTTTTCTCGACGATGATTCATTCCGCAAGACCTGCCGCGAAAACGGCATCTCTGCGGACGGATACTTCGATGCGGCTTCTCCCAAGGCTATCATATATGACAAGCTGACGGCAGGCGTGCGCGACGCCGCCGGCTCGTCCAAGTGGTTCGGTACCTCCGTAATAAAAAACGGCAGGCTTCCGCTCGTATGCCACGCCGAATCGCGAAGAGAGATCGATGGCTATGAGTGGGACGAGACCGTGGAAGGCGCCGACGGCGGAAAGACCTACTATTATTATACGCGGGAGTACCTTAGCGAGGTCTACGGATCGGGCGGCACGCCGGATCGTTCGATGGCGCTCGTGCTTTACGAGGACGAGGCTAACATCCGCGCGAGCTTTACGATCGGTGCGGAAATGAGCAAGCGCCCGCTCATGAATATCGGTTACGGCAATCTGATGCTCATATACCCTGTCTCGCTCATTAATGATGTTATAAAGGACAGCGGATTTCCCGGATATGCATCGCTGTTGTCGCGTGCGTCATATGCATTTTCTGCCGACGATCACGCCGCGGCTTACGATGCGATGCAAAAGCTACTTCGCGCGGACGGACTTGATCCCGGTATGCTTGTTGACGAAATGGCGGGAGTCGAGTCCGAGCGCAGCATGGTGACTGTCATAAATGTATTCTCGTACGGATTCATCGTGCTGATATCCCTCATTGCCATGACAAATATGTTCAACACGATATCCACAAACATTCTCCTGCGCCGCCGCGAGTTTGCAATGCTCAAATCGGTGGGAATGACAGGCGGCGGCTTCCGCAGGATGATGAACCTTGAATGCGCAAGATACGGCATCCAGGGGCTTGCGTGGGGACTTCCGGCGGCGGTCGCCGTGACGTTCCTGATATGGCGGAGCATCTCAAATGCATATGAGATCGGATTTTATATCCCGTGGTACAGCGTTGCCATAGCCGCGGGCAGTGTGTTTGCCGTCGTATTTGCCTCAATGATGTATTCAATGCGCATGATAAAGAAGGATAATCCCATAGATGCGCTGAAAAACGAAAATCTTTGATGAAATGTGCTTGACATCTGCGCGGCGTGATGATATAATTATCGCATATTTTTTAAAAAAACGAGGTGATACTTCATGCCGCTTATACTGCCCGAGGGCTACCGTTCGCGTCTTACCGCACGTCAGACGCAGATCGCTATCAAAAAGGTAAAGGATTTCTTTCAGACCGATCTTGCCAATCAGCTCAATCTCCGCCGCGTTTCCGCGCCGGTGTTCGTTGATTCCGCGACCGGACTCAATGATAATCTCAACGGTGTGGAGCGTCCTGTTTCATTTGACATAAAGAACTGCACCGGGAGCTTTGAGGTCGTGCATTCGCTTGCAAAATGGAAGCGCTTTGCGCTTAAAAAGTACGGCTTTGCTCCCGGAGAAGGACTTTATACCGATATGAACGCCATTCGCCGTGATGAGGATACCGACAATATACATTCGGTGTTCGTCGATCAGTGGGACTGGGAAAAGGTGATACTTAAATCCGAGCGCACGCGCGAGACGCTTCACTCCACCGTGCGTTACATATACGACGCACTGCGTCAGACCGAAAATTACATAGCCGATGACTACAACTTTATCGGCCATCTGCTTCCGCCGTCGATCACATTCGTGACCACGCGCGAGCTGGAGGCGAAATACCCGTCCCTTACCCCCAAGGAGCGCGAGTACCGCGCGGCGCGTGAATACGGCGCGATATTCCTTGAAGGGATCGGCGGAGCGCTTGCTTCCGGAAAGCCGCATGACGGCAGAGCGCCCGACTATGACGATTGGGAGCTGAACGGCGATATAATCGTCTACTATCCCGTGCTTGATATTGCGCTTGAGCTTTCAAGCATGGGTATACGTGTGGATGAGGACGCTATGCGCCGCCAGCTTGATATCGCGGGCTGTCCCGAAAGAGCGGAGCTGCCTTTCCACCGCGCGTTGCTTGCGGGCGAGCTGCCGTATTCTATCGGCGGCGGTATCGGACAGTCAAGAATATGTATGTTCTTCCTCCGCAAAGCGCATATCGGCGAGGTCCAGGCATCCTGCTGGCCGGAATCGGAGACCGGAGCGTGCGAGAACGCGGGAATATTCCTGCTTTAAAATTAAATAACAGCAAGGCTGAGCCGCATGCGGCTCAGCCTTGCTGTTGTTATTCATCTGTACTTTTATCGTCGGAGTAAACCTTTATGCCTGCCATTCTGCCGAAATCGCGGAATCCGTCTACCTCACCGCGCTGTATCGCGCCGTATATGCGGTATTTCAGCCCTCGGTTTTCGCGGTCCAGACGCGCCAGAAACTGCTTCATTTCCTCGCGCTCGGTGTGCTTGTCCGCCGGACAGGTCGAGGTCACAACGGGCAGCCCTTCTTTTTTGGCAAAGTATCGTATATCTTTTTCGGGCATGTATATCATCGGACGTATAACGGTGACATTGCTGCGCGAAAGATAAGTGACCGGGCTGAAAACACCGATCCTGCCCTCGTAGAACAGATTGAGCATGAATGTTTCTACAACATCGTCAAAGTGATGCCCGAGGGCGACCTTGTTGCATCCGAGCCTTGATGCGGCGTTGTTTACCGCGCCCCGGCGCATTTTTGCGCAGAGCGAGCAGGGATTGTGTTCCTTCCGGTATTCAAACACGACCTTTGAAATATCCGAGGGGATAAGGTGGTATTCAACATCGAGGCTGCGGCAGTAATCGGCAACGGGAGTAAAGTCCATTCCTTCAAGTCCCATGTCGATGCTGATGCCGCACAGCGCGTATTTTTTCGGGTAAAAGCGGCGCATTCCCGCAAGCGCCGTCAAAAGCGTAAGCGAGTCCTTGCCGCCGGAAATTCCGACGGCTATTTTGTCGCCGTCCTCTATCATTTTATAGTCTTCGCATGCGCGGCGAATGTAGCTGAGTATTCTTTTTGTATCGCTCATTTTGCAAACAGCAGCTCCTCAAGGTCATTCGGAGATTCAAAATAATAGTCGCTTTCACGGCGCATCATAGCTTCGATGGAATTACTTTGCCTTGCCCATCCCGCGGCGGCAAAGCGTACGCCTGCCGCGCGTGACATATCAAGCCCTGGCTTGAGGTCGTCAACCATTATAAGCTCATCTGCCGTGAAGCTGTTTTTCTTCATTATATCGAGCAGCGGGTACGGGTCCGGCTTGCGCTTTCCCTCGCCGGTATCCCATGCATAAACGCCGTCGGGCAGGATACCGAAATTGTGCCGCCAATCGCGCAGGATGTTTTCGGTGTAGGAGTGCGATACCACAAATATCACTCCACCTGCATCGCGATATTTTTTTATTACATCGCCAAGCCCCGGAACCGCTTCCGGGATCGTCATTTTTACAAACCGTTGCCAGTTTGCAAATTCGAATTTCATTTCCTCATCGTTAAATCCGAGTATTCTTCTGAAAAACGGCTCAAATCCGGGATCGCAACAGTAATCGATAAATGTTTCATAATCATAGTGCGGCGCATCCGGGCGGAGCTTTTTCATTGTGTCGAGAAAAGCGGGATAGTTCACCTGCGGGGTAGACAGGACCGTGGTATCATCGTGGTCGAGCACAAGGCAGGGGAATTTGAGTTTCTTTATCATACAGTCACCTCATTGCGGAAATCAGACTTCGTTGAATGAGCACGCGGAATATATCCGTGCGGCGTTTTCGGTCATTTGCCGCGCTCCGCCGCCGGGATCCTTTTCCGTGTACATAATAAGCGGGCGTGTGATATCAAGTGACGGCGCGCCGCCGAGCTTGGCTTCCACTATCACCGCCGACGGGCGCGATCCGGTGTCGGGATATATCTCGGTCATTCGCTTTGGCTCAAGACCGACCGCGCGAAGCGCGCCGAAAAGATCGGCAAGGCGGCTCGGATGAAAAACACAGACGAATATGCCTCCGAAATTGAGCAGTCGAGCCGCAGCGGCGGCAAAATCGCCGATACCGCCGAACACCTCATGCCGGGCTATCAGCTTTTCCTGTGTCTCTGAGAGATGTCCCGTGTCTGCCCTCATGTACGGAGGATTGGAAAAAACAACGTCAAACCTGCCGCCCAGCATTTCGGCGCGGATATCGCGCACGTCACCGTGCTGTGGCTTGAATATTCCGTCAAGTCCGTTGAGCGCGGCGTTGCGCCGGGCAAGCTCGGCGTATTCCGGCTGGATCTCAATGGCGCGTATTTCGGGGAACTTGCCGTGCGCGGCGCAGAGCAGGGAAATAACACCGCTGCCGCAGCCGAGTTCGCACGCGCGTGTATTCGTTCTTTTCAGATAAGCGGCAAGCAGGTACGAATCGGTGCCCCATTGCAGGCCGCGTGTTTTCTGAATAAGTGAGATGCGTTCGCCGACGGCGCAGATACGCTCGTCGGGCAACAGAGCTATTTCAGGGTGCATACAGATCTACTCACTTTTTTAATATAAAATAATAAAAACGGAGGCGCATCATTGATGATCCGCCCCCAAAAAATAACGACTCGGCGGCGGAGTGCCGCCGTGCTGCTCAAGCGTTAGTCAAAGACGCCCGGTGCCGGGCACCGCAACGCCTTTATTTCTCAAAAGCAGTGGCGTGAGCCACGGCCCTTGCG
>ENA-UOJS01002667-UOJS01002667.1-human-gut-metagenome-genome-assembly--contig:-C74-NODE-2667-length-11595-cov-11.818371_pt1 | contig 11595 bp, 8 predicted proteins | sample MGYA00242355_ERZ723902 | MGnify/ENA metagenome assembly ERZ723902 | reverse complement strand
CAATTAAAATATATTTAAAATTTTTTACTTTGTGATCCATATTTTTCTTTCACCATAATTTCAAAATGTTGTCCTCTTTCGATATAATTTTTATATTCTAAAGAAGACCCACCAGGAGAGAACAAAATTCTCAATTTTTTCGAAGAATCAAAATTTAGATTATCGATCAATTCTTTTAAAGAATTATATAATTCATATTTAGAAACAAAGGGGATAAATCTTGATGCTTCCTTTCCGTAAATCATAATTTTATCCGCTATTAATTTATGGTCTAAGCTTGATTTTAAATGACCACCTAAAATTAACACCGTCTTATCTTTCGATAAATTTAAAGCAAATTCAGTAGCAGAAAGCGAAGTGGATTTCGAATCATTGATAAAATAAGTATTTTCTAACCTGAAAAACTTTTGATATCTATATTTTGGCAAAAATTCTTCGATATTATCAAAAGTCAATTTTTCATTTAAAAATCCAATGTCCAACAAAAGCGATCTAGCCAAACAGAAATTTTTGCTATAGCCTTTTTCATTTGCTGTCGAAATGACATGCGCATCTTTTAAATTCAATATTTTTTGACTTTCTTCATCTAAATAAACGCTATGCGAAAAATAGCAGATTCTCTTTTTCACAGCTATATATTCACTATAAGAATAATAAGCATCTAAATGATTGGGAGAAATAGAAGTCACTATCAATTCATCAAGACATTTCTCATCAAAAAATTCTCCTTGGAAAGAAGAAATCTCAACTAAAAGATAATCATAATTAGATAAATTTTTTATTTTATCAAATAAACTATTTCCAATATTCCCCGCAACTAATACTTTGCATCCATTTTTCTTCAATAAATATTCTAAAAATTTAATGGTTGAAGTTTTGCCATTGCTACCGGTAACTCCAATTATATGCACTTTGCCTTTTGCTAGTTTCAACGCCATATTTAATTCTGAATCAATTGATGTAGCAACTTTTTTTATCAAGCTCAAGTTTTTTCTATTTTGACATAGACCTGGAGCAATAAACGCCTTATCAAAAAAAGGTAATTCTTTTTCTAATCTCGCAAAATTATAATCCGCTTGCTCTTTATCATCATAAGTATATATTTCATTTTTCTCACCATTTATGCTTTTTAAAATAGCATTATTCGATTTTCCTAATCCGCAAATAAGATATTTCATAAATTAATCTCCATTATCAATACAATTAGACTTATAACGCTTTGAATAAAATAGTATGAGAAAACTATTTTATATTCTGGTATTCCTTTTAGTTCAAAATGATGATGAAGGGGTGCCATCAAGAATATTCTTTTGCGAGTTCTTTTATAATGAAACACTTGAATTATGACACTCAAAGTTTCAAAAATATAAATTAAAGCGATAAACGGCAACAATATTAATTTGTCTAAATATATTAGACTATAAGCAAGAACAGCACCCAAAAATAGACTTCCAGAATCTCCCATAAAAATTTTTGAAGGGCAAGAATTCAAAAGCAAAAAGCCAATTACTGCTCCGATAATCAAAAGCAATAAAAGACCTAAATCACTTTCTCCTTGTTGAAAAGCTAATACTAATACAGGTAATAAAGCTAAAATAAAAACTCCTCCATCTAGCCCATCAAGACCATCTAATAAATTGCTGCTATTAGCACTGGCAATTACGCCAAACATCGCAATTAATAAAAAAAAGATATTATTTCCTAAATTATTATTGAATGGATATAAATTTAAATACCATGTGGAACTATCATCGTATCCGGCAATTATAAAGGTGATTATGATCACTTCTATTTCTAAAAATATACGTAACCAAGCCGATAATCCCTTTTCATTCTTTTTAATAACTTTTAAAAGATCATCAATTATTCCAATAATTGAAAAAGAAAGAATTCCAATTACCATAGCTAAAAGACGATAATTTTTTAAAGATTTCCAATCGAGTAAAATATAAATTAAAAATATACTAAATATTATTCCAATACCACCCATTGTCGGAGTACCAGTTTTTAAAAAATGGGATTTTACTCCTAATTTATGAATCGGCTGTTCTATCTTTTTTCTCTTTTGAAGTTGAATTAACCCCCAGCAAAAAAATAATGATAGACATAAACTAGCTAAAAAAGAAGCAATTAAAAACAATATTCTTTCTATTTCAACAGACATTCTTTCACCACCATTTTGTCATGGAAAGGATATTTAATTCCATTTTTTTCAATAGTTCTTTCATCGCCTTTCCCTAATATCAATACTGTTTTTTCAGCAAAATATAAGTTGACAGCAAAATCTATTGCTTTATATCTTGAAGAAATAATAAAAAATTTATTTTTACCTTTTATTTCATTTAAAATATCTAAAGTTTTTTCATTTCGTGGATTATCTTCAGTCAAGATTACTATATCAGCATATTTTTTTAATGCTTTTCCATATTTTTTTCTCTTTCCTTTATCACGGTTTCCACCTGCTCCAATAACAACAATCAAAGGCTTATTAAAATATTTTTTACACTGTTTTAAAACTTTTTTTACCGATTCATAAGTATGAGCATAATCAACAAAAACATTATCAGATACTTTTTCCATTCTTCCAGAAAGAGGTAAAACATAAAATAAAGCCTCTTTTATCGCTTTGTTTTGAAAACCTTGCCTTTTAAAATACCCCAAGACTAAATTTAAATTTTCCATGTTAAACGGCAACAATAAATGTGTTTGATATTTTTCACCATCAAATATAAATACAGTTTTATTGAAATAATAACGGCATTTTTTTATTTTTTCTTTTATACATATAGTTTTGCTTTTTGGAAATTTATTTTTCTTCTTATTACCATTAAGTATATAAATCTTTTCAGCTTTATTCTTAGCAAAATTAATTTTTGTCATTTGATAATTTTTTCGTGTCTTATGATAATCCAAATGATCCTCATCAATTCTGGTAATTAAAATTTCATCCAAATGAAAATTATCTAATCTTTTTCCAGCTATTCCAATCGAAGAACATTCAAAAACAACTTGACGATATTCATTTTTTTTAGCATAGCTAATCGCTTGAGATAAAGTTAAAGAGTCCGGTGTGGTCAAGGGAGAATAATAAGAATTTTTTATATCTTTAGTCGTTGTGATCAACAAAGTTTTAATATTCAAATTATTGTAAAGTCTAGATACCAAATAACTTGTTGTCGATTTACCTTCAGTACCAGTTACCCCTATCAACTTTATATTTTTCGTATCATAAAACTTATTTGCCAGATAATTTATCTTGTTTTTTAAATCACAGCAACATATTCCTTTATTGCTATCAGAAATAATAGCGATTGCCCCATTTTTTTTTGCTAATTCAATATAATTATTACCATCATAATCTTTGCCTTTATATGCTAAAAATATAGAATTTTTTATGCATTTTTCAGCATTGATAAAAAGATCAGAAACATATCTATCATCTTCGCTATTTATATTTAACCAACTTAAAACATCTTTTACTCTCCAAGCATTATCCATATCGTTTTTCCTTCTTCTATTTTTTCTCCAACTTTCGGCATTTGATCAATAACTTTATTTCCTTCACCATTAAAAACAAATTTAAAATGCGTTGATTTCACCTTACTTTTTTCAAGGCCGATAAAATTAGGAACTTTATATGTCTTTACATCCATCCAAGTATTTTCTTTTTCAATTCCTGAATAATCTTTTTTCACATTTAATAATGGTAAGATTTCAGATAGTATTTCTTGAATAATCGGCCCAACCGTCGTTCCACCATATTGAATGCAATTTTTTGGTTTTTTCATTGCAAAATAAACAACAACTTTTGGATCGTTCATCGGTGCAGCGGCGATAAAACTTAAAATATATTGTCCATCCAGGTAAACACCATTTTCAGAAATCTGGGCGGTCCCTGTCTTCCCACCAACACGATATCCTTCAAGAAAAGCTCTGCGCCCTGAGCCTTTGCTTACAACAGATTCCAGAGCTCTTCTCATCGTTTTTGAAGCTTCTTTACTGATTACTGTATTTTTTATAGTCAAAGGATAGCTATATATTTCTTCTCCAGTATTTGTGTTTAAAATAGCATCCAAAATATGAGGACGTAATAAATTACCACCATTTATCGTAGCGCTAAAAGCCGTAACCAATTGAATAGGAGTTAATGCTATTCCTTGGCCAAATGCGGAAACCGCAGCATTTAATTCATCAAAATTGCTTTTAGAAAAAATAATACCCTTATTTTCACCAGCTATATCTACTCCAGTTTTATTTCCAACTCCAAAATTAACTAGATACTGATATAATCTTTCACTGCCTAATCTCCGACTTATTTCTACAAATCCCGGATTAGAAGAATTTTGTAAAACTTCCAAAAAAGTCTGAAGGCCATGGCCTCCTTTTTTCCAAGACTTTATGGTTCTGCCTTTAACTATTTCATATCCTTTATCATAATAAGTATCTTTATCTATATCGATTACTTTTTCATTGATTGCCGATGCAAAAGTGATAGCTTTAAAAGTTGATCCCGGTTCAAATGATGAAAAAACAGGCAAAACACGATTATATATATCACTGGAGTAATTCTGATAGTTATTATTATCATAAGTAGGCCTATTTCCTATTCCAAATATTTTTCCATTATTAGGATTCATCGCTACCATATAGATCTCTTCCGGACTATATTTTTTCATTGCAATATCGGCTGCATTTTCTAAAACATCCTGAATTCTACTATCCAAAGTCAATCTTAAACTGAAGCCAGTGCTCGGAGGAACAATATGCGTTTCAATACCTTGAAAAAAGCCTCCTTTGGCATCTGAAACATAATTTAATGTTCCATTCTTTCCCTTTAAATAAGAATTATAATAGTTTTCTATTCCAGCTAAACCATCCCCATCAATTCCAGTAAATCCTAATAATGAAGCCAAACGCTCTTTATACGGATAAATTCTTTTATAATCTTGAACTAGATAAACTCCTTTTAACTCTTCTTTTTTTATTTTTTCTGCATCTTGATAAGAAATCTTTTTGCCTTCTGGATGAAGCAAAACAATCGAAGAAATTTTATTGATTTTCTCGAATATTCTTTTCTCTTCAACATTTAATATCGCACTCAATTTTTTACTGACTACAGATTTATCTTTTATTTGATATGGTATAACCGCAACACTCATAGTCGGTTCATTATAGACTAAATCATTTCCGTTGCAATCTAAAATCGAACCCCTTTTACTAGCGATGGGAAAAGATCTTTCCCACATCTCCATCGCTTTATCGCTGATATAAGCATGAGCAAAAATTGTTGTATAAACCAATTTTCCACCTATACAAAATAAAACAATTGTTGCAATAATAAATAAAATCTTAATTCTTTTATGAACAAATAATGATGGAGTTTTCATAATTAAACATATGCAAAAATAATAAAAAAAGAATTAACTATAAAAGTAATTTACCAATAAAAAATTTTTTTGCCTTATGTAATATCGAAAATAAAATATAAACAAAAAAAACACCCGATTTTAATCGGGGTTATATTAAACTATTTCGATGTAATTTGTAATTTAGTAATTCCAAAATTTGTCGCTCTACCAGTTTCTTTTAATCCTATCTTAATAGCTCCTATTTTCCCGCTAGGATTAGCTAATAAGAAAGATATTTCTGTCGGGTTTTCTATAGTTCCAGTAATCTTAGAAGCATTAATTGTTTCTTCAGTGATAACTTTTCCAGTTTTATCAATGCCTTGAACTGAAACAGTTAATTTATTATCTGCGGTAGTTCCTTTTTCAAGGAATCCAGTAATTTTAACAGATAATGATTTTGTAGTAACAAAAGGCGGTGTCATAATAAAGTCAGTCTTTTTCTTTAGAACAATTGCTTTATCATAGGTATATGTAAATTCCGTAGTCCAATTCTCTCCAATATTTGGAAGTGGAAGACCACGTTCAACCTCAGAGAAATCAACACCTAAATCGACAAGTCCGACATCAGTATTACTTTTTGTACTAGAAGAAACTACCGGAACACTAATAGAAGAACTTGATGGTTTACTAGAAGAAGACGATGACGAAGACACATTTTGCTTACACCCGACAAGAATAAGCCCAGCCACAACAGGAATTAAAAATTTAACCTTTCTTTTCATAAATCCTCCATCAACATTATGATGAGTGGATTTATTAATTTTATTCAAACAATTTACTTTATAGCTTCTTCAACCATAAAATCAATGTTCAAAGAATTTTTAAAGAAAGTATTTTTATTGAAATAACCTAAAAGACAAATATCTCCTTCTCCTTCAACTTCTTTCTTTCCATTGAAAAAACAAACTTTTAAATTCTTATTCACTTGATAAAATAAATGCGTAGGATTTTTTAAAGAAGGTTTCAAGCATTTTTTATCAACATTAATTTCAAATAAAGGTCTATCATGTTCAACTCCAAACGGTTCAAAACTTTCAATTAAGTTATAATCTTCCATATTAAAAGTATTAATATCTATTTTGATAGTTTTAGCTTTTTCTTCTTCAGAAGAACAAATTAAAACATCTGGAATTTTACTTAAAAAAGCATCGAGATATTTTTCAGTTATTATAAAACCTGCGGCTTTAGAATGACCGCCAAAATCAACGAAGTAATCTTCAAAATTTTCTAGACATGTAACTAAATTATATCCTTTAGGACAACGCATACTAGCAGTATAATTCTTTGTTATTGGATCTTGAGAATAAACAATGACTGGTTTATCGAATAAAGATAAAAGCCTGCTAGCTAAAAGACCACTAATACCTGTTGGTAGAGATGATTGATAGATAATTATTCTTTTATCCTGATCAATAGAAGCTAAATCAAAGCCATTAGCTACCAAATCTTTTCTTTCTTGATTATATTCTTTAAACTTCTCTGAATATATTTTAATTAAAATATCATCTTCAGTTAAAAGTAGTTTAACAGCATCATTGACTTCTAAGCCTTGTTTAATTCTGCCAGCTGAATTTAAAATTGGAATAATCTCAAAACTAAGATTATGAAGGTCAACGTTATTCTTATCATTTACAAGTGACATTATACTTTTATAATGATACTTATTGATATTTTTTAAAGCCATTCTAACAAGAGCAACATTAGCATTTTTTAAAGGCATTAAATCACTTATAGCAGCAATACCAGCTAATGTAACAATATATTCATCATAATATCCAAGTAATCCAAAGCTGACAAGCATGCACAAAAAAGCTGCGGAAATGTTATAGTCAACATAATTTGATAAGAATTGTTGGAAAATAAATTTAGCATCAGGAAGTTTTGATTGCGCTTCATGATGATCAATTATAATAGTTTCCATCCCTAATTCTTTAGCTTTTTCAACTTCCGAAACCTTAGTTATTCCATTATCAACCGCGATGATAATATCATAATTTTTCTTAGCAAACTCTTCAATTCTAGAACTATTTAGACCATATCCTTCTTTGTAACGAGAAGGAATAAAGTATCCTACCTTAGCTCCTAATTTCTTTAATGTTTTAACCATGATAGTTGTTGAAGTAATACCATCAACATCATAGTCACCATAGATTACAAATTTCTTTTTTTCAGCAATAGCTTTTTTAATATAATCTATTAAATTTACAAAAGAAGCGGCCCTTTCAAAGGGGTTAGGTATATCATTAATACTACCTAACTTTTGAAAAGCCGCGTAATCATCTTCAGTAAAATTATAATAGTTTAATAGATCCGATAATAATTGATTATTCATATTAACGGAAATCATTTAATCCCATAACAATTGTTTCATGAGGTTCATTTTCATTGACAACAACTGCCTTTTTCTTTCTCTTAAATTTCTTGAATAACTTAGAGAAATCAATAGATTTATATTTGATGTGTGCACGAACAAATAAATAGAATGATGGAGCGAAAGCAATGATATAAGCTGTTCCTAAAACAACACCAATAGTCAAAATGAGATAAGAACTCATCAAGCTAGAAATGCTTGTGCATAAAATAACTAAGATAGAACCAACTAAGGTATTTCCAGCAAGAGCAATTGAATTTGGAAGAGCGAAAGCTAAAGATTCTTCCATTGAAGAAACACGTCCTTCAAAAGTAATCTTCTTTCCTAATAACTTATTATTTTCTCTATTGCGGTCAAATAAAGCAACAAAGATAATGCTTGTAATGGCGGTAATAGCAAGTAATCCAAAGACAACAAATGGTGTCATAGGCAACATCAACGCAGAGAATAAACCAATTGAAGTTGCACCGATAATTGTGCCGGAAAGCAAATATGTTAAGAAAACATAAATACCATATCTAAGTAAGAAGAATGCAGAAGCAAAGGCAACACTCAAACCAACAACAAGCAATAAATATCTTACATCATGTTCAGAATTAACTACTTTTGCTGGAGCAATTAATATAGAAGCTTCGCTATCTTCAAGTGTAATAGCTTCATTAACTCTTTCAAAAGAATTAATGAAATCTTCATCTTGAGCTAAAGAAGAATCAATTTTGAAAGATGCATAAATTTGATAATATTCTATTCCATCATCATCTTTAAGAGTATCTCTTTCAAAGAAGAAATCATCATATTCAAAGTCAGCATATGTACTATTTACTTCACCAACTGAAGTGACAACAAATTTAAGGAAATCTTCTTCCTCTTGATAATAATCAGCTTCATAAGAGGAAACCTTAATAGCAACACGGCCAGAATCTTCATATCCATCTGCTAATTTGAACATTCCTGTTGTGAAATTAGTAGTAACTAATAAAGCACAAGAAGCAACAGCTAATGCGCCACCGATAATTCCATAAATTTTATTATTTTTCTTTCTCTTTTCAACTGGAAGAGCATATTTCTTTTCAGAATAATTCTTAATTTTTAATCCTAAATTATTCTTTTGTGCCAATGAAGAAGTAGATAAGAAATACATCAATGTACGATAGACAAAATAATTGATTAAGAAACTGACAAGGGAACCAATAAGTAAAACACCACCGAAGGTTTTAATTGAACTCTTGCCAATAATAAATGTAAATAAAGCAATGACAAATGTTACTAAGCTTGTATCTAAAGTGAAGAACAAACATTTTCTTAAACCTTCAGAAGTAGCTTTAGCAATAGAACGTCCTTTTTTCAATTCACCTTTAATCTTTTCTTGAGCAATTTGAGAATTAAAGGTAAAGAGCAATATAGAAACAATAAGAGCCATAATTGAAGCTGGAGCATATTCAAATCCTAAGAAAGTAGCAAGCATTAATGTTAAAGCGGATGAGAAAATCATTGCTAATGATCCGGCAAAACCACTAAGTCCGTAGAAACTGATCCAACAAACAACTATAAGGAGCATTAAAACACCTATAGCAATAAATGTAAAATCTTTGACATTTGTTCCTAAGGAAGCACTTGTACTATCTTGATATAAATATTGAATATCAACACCATAATCGGATGAATTATAAGCATTAACATAAGCATTAGCAGAAGCAATAGTAAAAGCAGAGCCATTTTCATCAGCAGTAGTATATAAAACATTACTGCTTTCCATATAATTGCCTTCCCAGGCTATGGAAGCTATAACTTTATCTTTAACTGCTTGTTGTACGTTTTCACCAAATGCCGCATCATAGGAATCAGTATCAGGATTAAAATCTTGGAAAATATATACAGTTGTAGAACTAGATTCGCTATCACTAGAAGAAGAATTATCTGGGAAATGACGAGCAAAACTATCAGCAACAGCCTTAGATTTTATCTTAAAACCAGGATAAGCATTACTGCCGACATAAGTTAAAGTGAGTGGAGAATCAGAATCGAAGAATTCTGTACCAGTCAAATAATAATCACCTTCATTAGTTGGAACTAAAATTGTTAATTCACCAGTAGCCTTAATTTGCTTTTTAACTAATTCAATTTCATTTAAGTTACGATGAGTGAAATTAACTCTTAATTCAGCATTATCTCCTTCACCAACAACCTCGACATGTGCATTTTTTATATCAGCTTTGTCAAGTCTTTCCATAACTTTATCGCCAATTGTTGAAGGGTTGATTTCACGTCCACCTTCTCTTCTTGAAAGACTATAGACTAATTCAACACCATTAGCGAATTCAGATGAATAAGTTAAATGTTCGGCTATCGGTTGACCGCAAAATAACACGCCCAATACCAAAGATGCAACCATTACAATAAACGCCCAAATACGTCGCATATTATTACCTCCGATTTTTTAAAATTGATTAACATTTATACACCATAAATGAGATCACGCTTATATACGCCTATATAATTTACCATTAATGATGGTACTTTTTCAAGAAAAACAAGGAATTTATTAAGTTTTGTAAATTGACAAACTAAATTCCACTTTCAAAACATAATAATGTAATTATATCCAAATTCAATTTTAATTTATTCATATATATCATTCATTGAGTTAATAGTCATTAAATTAATAATTTTCTGAATTTGAGAATTTGTATAATTTCCAACATAGACATATTTAGTAGAACCTGATATTAAGTTAATTTTTAAATATTTATTAAACCAATGTTTATAAAAGACTTTCGTCCGCTTTTCTTCTTTTGTGAGCTTAACTTTTTCAATATCTTTTATTTCTGAAAGAATTATCTTTTGATTCCAATTAGCATCAATATTGTGACTCACCTTACACCGACTTATTGTAAAAGGAAAATAATAAAAATTAGCTATGTTATAATCAACTTTGCAATGTCTAACAAATAAGAACAAAACTATTATAATGCCAAATATAATGTCAAACGGACTACCATTTCGTAGTGCTAGAAAAACATTAGGATTAAATATCCAAGACCAATCAATGATAGACTTAACAGATAGTATTACAATAGTAACTATCATTGAAGCCAAAAAAATTCCATATAACAATAAATCATAAAAAGATATTATTATTTTCTTTCTAATTTTCTTCATTCTATTTTGCAATCCTATCAATTAAATTATCTAATATTCCGCCAAAAATTATATTTACTACAAAAGCAATAACTACGCCAACAGCAAATCCTACTACAGCTCCGCCTGGACCAAAACAATTTCCTATTGCAGTTGCGCCATATATAATTATATATAATTACCTTATCTAAATAAATAAGGCCGACACTTTTAGCTACAGTTAATGCTGCACCTAACATTATTCCTTTTGAACTTACTCCTCTTTGAATACTATCAAATATATCTAAACCAACATTTAATACAATACCAAAAACATCTACCTTACTAATACCCCAATTAAATTGATTAAATGCAAGGACTCCTTTTTTCATTGAAACTCCAAGCATAGTCATATCAGCGGCGAAAGGATGTAAATTTTTCGAAAAGTAAGCAGTATGATTAACTAATACAGATATTAATTCATATGAATCATAAATCGTTGACCCAGCACTTATTCCATTTGCTATCCATCCTAGATTAAATTTGCTTTTAGTTATAGAACCAAAATTTACGTTATTTAAAATACTATCATCAACAGTAGTACTATCATTGCTGTATAAAAAACTAATCGGATTATTTTTGGCATAGGCATATAGATTTAATCCATTGATACTTTCTGGACTTTGATAATCTATTGAA
>ENA-UOJS01002666-UOJS01002666.1-human-gut-metagenome-genome-assembly--contig:-C74-NODE-2666-length-11596-cov-18.602114_pt1 | contig 11596 bp, 10 predicted proteins | sample MGYA00242355_ERZ723902 | MGnify/ENA metagenome assembly ERZ723902 | reverse complement strand
ATCAAGAATGTCCGCGGTAAGACGCAGGCCGGAGACACCGTAAAGACTGAGTTAATTTATGATCGGGAGAAAGTCCGGGCAGAAAGCTGTCCGGACTTTTCTTATATCTCACAAAAGTTGCGGTAGAATTGTTTACAGGTTTGTGGTATCATTTGAACGTAAAAAGAGAGCGGCAGATCATCACTTGAGGAGGCAGCTATGGCTTTTGATTTCAAGAAAGAATACAAGGAGTTCTATATGCCCAAGAACAAGCCGGAGATCGTAATTGTTCCGAAAGCAAATTATATTGCAGTTAAGGGAAAGGGTGATCCCAATGAAGAGGGCGGGGCATATCAGCAAGCAATCAGCGTGTTATACGCTGTTGCATACACCTTAAAAATGAGTTACAAGACTGACCATAAAATTGTCGGCTTCTTTGAATATGTCGTTCCCCCGCTTGAAGGCTTCTGGTGGCAGGATCATATAGCTGGCGTGGATTACACCGATAAGTCCGCGTTCAACTGGATCTCCGTTATCCGCTTGCCTGATTTCATAACGAAAGAGGACTTTGAATGGGCGGTCGATACTGCGGCGAAAAAGAAAAAGCTGGATTGCTCCTCGGCGGAGTTTTTGACGATTGATGAAGGTTTGTGCGTTCAAATCATGCACTTGGGCGCGTTTGATGATGAGCCCGCGACTGTCGCGCTTATGGACGCGTATTTGGAGCGGAACGGATATGTCAATGATATGAATATGGAAAGATTACATCATGAGATCTATCTGTCCGATGCAAGAAAGGTTGCTCCGGAAAAATGGAAAACGGTTATTAGACATCCGATAAAAAAGATTTAGATACACTGTTTGTCAAACGGACAAAAACCTTCAGAAACAAGAGGGCACATTCGTTTGACGCCTTGAGTCACGCACGTGTCCATCCCTCTGGGGACATGGGTCAAATTTCCGTGTCCATTTTCTTGGGTACAGTTTACGTCCCGTTTGGGGTCAGCGTTTGGGTCAGAAAAAAAGCAGCGGGAGAAAACAACAACTTATGCAAACAAAAAGACCCGAAGCCTTACGGTTTCGGGTCTTTTTGGCACGCCGTGAGGGATTCGAACCCCCGGCCTTCTGGTCCGTAGCCAGACGCTCTATCCAGCTGAGCTAACGGCGCATGTCTCTCAGACAGCTTATTTATGATAGCACACAGCTGCAAAAAATGCAAGAGAAATTTTAACTTTTTTCTAACTTTTTACTTGAACAGTGCGTCGAATTCCTCGCGTGTCATAAGCAGGTCTAATGCTTCCAGCAGACCGTTGGCTGTCAGGCGGGCGGGCAGCCCCAATTTGTCCTGTAACGCCCGCCGCTTGCCGGCGCTCCCCGCGCCTACCAGCCCCTTCTCCAGCAGGTCGGCCTTGGTCAGCCCCGCCGCCTGCCGGGGCGCGTCCTCCCCCTCGAACGTGGCGCCCGCCCGGCGCAGGCACTCCACCAGCACCTCCGGCTTCATACCCTCCACGCCCAGCTTGCCCTCTTTTCCTCCCTTTTTCTTCCGCCGCTCCTTGCCGTACACGTCGGGGACATACGCCTGCTTTATTTTATCCGGCGGCAGGCAGCTTTTCAGACGGCTGCGTATCACAAAGCCCGCTCCGTCCGGATCGGTCAGCAGAATAAGCCCCCGCTTTTCGGCCAGCGCCCGGAGGTAGGCCATCTTTTCCCGGTCGTTGAACAGGGCAAAGCCCCCCACCTCCACCACGGAGGCATCCACCGCCTGCAAAAGCGTGTTTCTGTCGTAGCGCCCCTCCACCACGATGACCTCGCGGACGCGAGGCTTCATCGCGCACCTGCCAATTCCATGAGCAGCAGCTTCAGCTCCCCCTCGCTGTCCATGTTCCGCTCACTTTTCATCCGGCGATCCAGCACCTGGCAGCGCTTCACCGCCTCGCGGCACCAGTCCCGCCCCACGTTCCGCGCCGAATCCAGCAGCTTCCGCGCCGGATAGTCGGACTTCATGCGCCACAGATCCTTCAGCCATACCCGATCCTTGCCGCCGTCGATGGCCAGCCGCGCCGTGTACAGCTGCCGCAGCATTTTGCCCAGCGCCGCCAGTATCCGGATGGGCTCCTCCTGCATCCGCAGCAGCTCCGCCAGCAGCTCCGCCGCCCTGTCGTATTTCCCGGCGGCCACCGCGTCGGTCATCTGGAACACCTCCGCGTCCAGCACCGGATCCGCCACCGCGTCGATGTCCGCCACGGTGATGCGCTTCCCCTTGGCGTAGGCGCCGATCTTGGCGATCTCCGGCACCAGGCCGTCCATCAGGCTGCCGCAGGTGAACAGCAGGTGCTCCACCGCGTTGTCATCGATCTCCTTATCCATGGCGGCAAAGCGGCGGCGCACCCAGCGGAACAGCTTCTGCTGCCCCTGCTGGGCAAATTCGATCTCCTGCGCGTGCTCCGCCAGCGCCGACGCCAGCTTCTTTAGCCGCGCATCCTTTTTATACGGTATCTGCCGGTACAGGAACACCAGCGTGCAGTACTCCGGGAAATCCCCCAGCAGTGCCGTCAGCGCGGTGCGCTGGGACTCGTCCAGCTTGAAGATATCCATATCCGTCACGGTGACGAAGGTATGCTCCGCCATCATGGGCATGGCCTCCACCGCCTCGGTCACCTCCTGCACCGTCAGCCCCTTGCCGCTGAGCCGGTGGTAGTTGAACTCCTCGAAGCCCGGCGGCACCAGCAGCGCCTGCAGCTCCGCCACCGCCTGCTGCATGAGGTACGTCTCCTCTCCCTGGAAAATATAGACATTCCCCACGCTGCCGGACTGCACCTGCCGGTGCAGCTCCTCGTAGCCGGGGAGCTTTTCGTTTTTCTCTGTTGCCATGGTTATCCTCCGTTTACCGTGATGCGGATGTTCCCCTGCCGGTCGGTGCGCCAGATCTCCGCGCCCACCGCCAGCAGCCGCTGCACCGTCTCCTCCGACGGGTGGCCGTAGCTGTTATCGCCTACGCTGATGACCGCCGCCTCCGGCGTCACCGCCTTCAAAAACCGTATGTCGCTGCTGTACCGGGAGCCGTGGTGGCTGACCACCAGCACCTCCACATCCGGCAGCGGGTACGTCTCCGCCAGCTTCCGCTCGGTGGAGCCGGACATGTCGCCGGTGATCAGCAGGTCGAAGCCCCCGGACGTGGCCAGTGCCGTCAGTCCCAGCTCGTTCAGGTCGCCGCCGGACTTCACCGGCGGATAGACCGTCAGGACAGCCTGTCCCAGCGGGCACGTCACCGTGTCCGTTACCCAGACCACCTGCACATCCTTTTCCTCCGCCAGCGCGGTGAGCCGCTCCCGCACGCCGTATTCGTCCTCGATATCCGGCAGGTAGAGCTTGTCCACCGGCACCCGGCGCAGCACCTCGTACAGCCCGTTGGTGTGGTCGGCGTGATAGTGGGTCACCACCACGGCGGAGAGCCTTGTGACGCCCATGCTGTGCAGCGTGTCGGCGGCTGTCCCGCCGGGATCCTTATAGCTGTTGCTGCTGCCGCAGTCCACCAGCGCCGTCTCGTCCTGTGACCAGAGGATGACGCTCTCCCCCTGCCCCACGTCCAGCGCCAGCGCCGACAGTGCACCGTACCGGTACGACTGCTGGTTGACCCAGATGGTCGCTATCAGCGTCACCGCCGACAGGACGGAGGCCACCGCGTATTTCCGCCGCCCGTCCGGGGTGACGGCGCAGCCGATAAAGGCCGTGTACACAAACAGCAGCCAGTACAGCGGGTAAGGATCGGTGAAATAGATGGCGTGGTAGCGCCAGCCCATGAGCCACTCCGCCACCAGCAGGATATAGCGAACCAGCACCCACGCCAGCGCGCCCAGTATCCGCGCCAGCGGCAGCCACACAAAGCCCAGCAGCGCCGTCACAAAGGCGGTCATGAAGCTCCAGCCCGCCGCCGGGACTGCCAGCAGACTGGACAGAGGCGCCACCAGCACGAAAATGCGGAAGTAATAGGCCGTCAGCGGTGCGGTGAACACCACGGCGCTGAGGGTCGCCGCCAGATTCGCCATCACAAAGCACAGCCCGTGGCGCAGCACGCGGTTTTTGCCCTTATACCAACCGGTCAGACCCCGGTACAGCCGGGGCGACAGCAGCACCATGCCCAACGTGGCGGAAAAGCTCAGCTGTAGGCTGACGCTGGCGGCGGCAAAGGGGTTGACCAGCAGGATCACCATCAGCGCCGCGGCCAGACTGGTCAGCGGGTCGCTGTTCCGCCGGAACAGCGGCGCCACCAGCAGGAACATCTGCATGATGCACGCCCGCACCACCGAGGGTGACAGCCCCACCATCACCATGTAGAACAGCAGCGCCGGGATGGTCACGGCGCACAGCAGCCTGCGGCGGCGGGACACCAGCAGCGAGAGAAGCGTCACCAGAAAGGCGCAGTGCAGACCGGACACGGCGAACAGGTGCGCCAGACCCGTCTCCTGCATGGCCAGATAGTCCCCCTCGTCCATGGCGGACTTGTCTCCGGTCAGCTCCGCCGTCAGGAAGCCGCTGACCCGCGGATCGTCCCACACGGCGGCGATCCTCTCCCGGAACGCCTTCGCCGCCCGCTGGGGCAGCCAGCGCAGCGCACCCTCGCTGCCCTCGGACAGCTGCACGTCCTCCCTGCCGTACAGCAGAGCGTATACGCCCCGCGCCGTGAAGTGGGTCAGATCGTTGTTGTAGATATGGGCGGCGGACTGCCACTGCGCCGTGCCCGCAAGGGTGTTGCCCGGCCGGGCGTCCAGCAGCTCCGACTCGCCGTACAGCACGGCTCTGGCGCCGGGATAGCCGTCCAGCTTCACGGTGATCCTACAGCCCCGCTCCGTCTCCTGCGGCCAGTCGCAGACCGTGGCGGTAAAGGGCGACACCGCGCCGCAGCGCTGCTCCACAGGACGCTGCACCAGATACCGATACCCGGCAAAATACGCCAGCGACACCGCCAGCGGAAGCAGGATCAGCAGTCCCCGGCGGAAGCAGGTGCTCCTCCGCGCCGCAAGCAGCCACATCAGCGCCAGCAGCGCCGCGCCTGCGGCGGCGTACAGCTGCCAGCCGTCCCATGGCAGCAGCGCCGCCAGAAAGACGCCGGTGGAGAAGGAGAACCCTATGGTAGCCAAAACGCGCATGGTTCTCTCTCCTCCCCGGTCGTAGTCGTATTCTATTATAGCAAATCCCGCCGCCCGTGACAACACCCAAAGGCGGCTACGGGCGCATACGTGGGATCAGCAGCATTTTGTCCGGCACCTCGCCCTCCGTCAGCTGGTTTACCGCGTGGATCAGCTCCTCGTCGGTGCGGTACTGCTTCGCCGCGTCCCACAGCGTCTCGTCCGCCGCCAGCCGCCGCATGACCAGCGAGGGGCGGCGCCCCTCCTCCCTTTCCGGCACGGTCTGCACGGCGGTGACGGTGGTCAGCACCACCGGCTCCCCGGCGGCGGGCGTTACGAACACCGCCTGCCGCAGGTCGCAGCCGGTGCCGGTGAAGGCCACCTCCGGTGCGCCGCAGCGGGTACACGTCTCGCCGTCCCGCAGCGGCAGCTGCGCCGTCCGCTCGGTGACGGCGGGGGCTTCCGTCTCGTCCAGATACAGCAGTTGCATGCGCACGGCGGCGCAGGGCGTGCCGTCCTCCGCCGCGGCGGGCGCGCAGCTCACGTCGGTGACGTACACAAAGGGGCGCTGCCGCCCGAAGTCCAGATGCGCCGCCGCTTCCTGCCGCGTGGGGCGCTCCTGCGCCGGGGGAAGGAACACCGGCTCGGTGTCCGGCTGCACGGCGCAGCGGATGCTGTACAGGTCGGTGACGCAGGCCACCGTCTCGCGCCGGGTGATGCGCACCAGCAGCCGCAGCTCGGCGGAGACGGCGAAGCCGGAGGACTCCTCGCCCCGCAGCAGCCGCGCTTCGCCGCAGAGAAGCTGCGGGCAGACCGTGACCTCGCCCTCCTCGCCGCCGGAGGGGCTTTCCACGATCTGGGAGAAGGGCAGCACCGCCGTGTATGTATGCAGCTTCTGCTGCTGGCAGCGGTACAGCGCGGAGAGGGTCACGTCGCCCTTGACCAGCAGCTTATTGCCCACAAGCTGGCAGCTGCCCACCTGCGGATACAGCCGCCACAGCAGCAGATCCTCCGGCGCGGGCTGGCCGGGCGGCACCGCCGCCTCGCCTGTGACGGAGCACTCCCGCTCCGCCATGGACACCGTCAGGCACAGCTCCCGCTCCTGCCGCCGCAGGCGCAGGAAGGGATCGTCGTCCGCGCCCACGCACAGGCGGCGCGTGCCGCAGCGATAGCCGCACACCGTCCACTCCGGCATGATGCGCAGGGACAGGCGGCGGGGCGTCAGCGCCTGCGCCTCGCACAGCAGCAGCCGTCCCTCCGCCCACAGCACCTGACAGGCCGCCAGCGGGCGGCTCTCGCCCCAGCAGGTGAAGGGCACGCTCTGCGTCAGGCTGCGCAGACCGACGCTCTCCTCCGAGGTGTAGAGCACCGTGATCTGTATGGTGCCCCGCAGCTCCACCCCGTCCCCCTGCGGCACGATGGAGCGCAGACACAGCTGCCCCGCCGTCTCCACCACGCGCCCCATGTCCGGGCAGTAGTCGGCGATGGCTGTTTCCAGCGTCTCCTCATGGGTCAGCGTCAGCCGGGAGGCGTCCTCCCAGCAGGTGATGTCCTTCCACTGTAAACCACATTCCATAGTTATAGCCCTCACATTTCCACGGTTTGTCACCAGTGTATGTGCGGGCGCGGGCGGTTATTCCCGGATACCGAACAGCCGCCGCAGAATGCCCCGCATGCCGCGGGGCGCACGCCACACCACGATCTTCACGCTCTCACCTCCTGTCACGCAAGCACGCCACGCCGCAGGCGATCAGCAGAAACGCCACCAGAAACATCAGGCACCCCACCGGAAACACGGCGGCGATCAAGATGCCCAGTCCCAGCCCCAGCGCGCAGATCCCCAGAAACCAGCTTCCGCCGCCACATCGTCGCACGGTATATCCCTCCCCTGCTCCAGTATATGAAAGAGCGGACGCGGCGTGCATGGTGCGCAGCGCGGCGGTGCTTCCTGTCATTCCGAGTTTGTAGGGGCGGACGACGCTGTCCGTCCGTTCCCTGTCATTCCGAGCCAGTGCGAACACTGGCGTGGGAATCCGTCTCCCAGCGCGGCACCGCCGCGCTGACGGGACGTCGTACCCCAAGGGCATTTGTTCCGCTGCGCTCCACTGCAGGACGCCGTCCCCTACACGCGGTTCAACATACCGCCCCGTAGGGCGGGGCCCGCGTGCCCCGCCGAAAAATGCGTACCCGGCGGCGGGACACATGGGTCCCGCCCTACAGGTGCATACCCCCCCCAAAAAAAAACAACGCGGCGCCCCTTGCGGGGCGCCGCGCGTTTTCCGTCCATGTGTGGCACAGACGGAGGAGGGTTATATTCGCCGCTTTAAGTAAGCGGGAACCGCGTGGGGAGATGCTTACTCGGCAACGACGGTGTACCACACATCGCCATTGGTCTGAGTTGCGGACACGACCTTGTAGCCATCGGCGACGAAGTTGGTGCCTGCACCTTCAGCAGAGTTGTTGGACGGGTCGAAATTCACAAACGTACCGCCCTTGATGATGATTTTGGCGGAGCCATCCTTGTAGGCAGAGTCAATGCAGTTGATAAGGAACTTATAACCGTAAACGGGGTTGCTGTAGGGTTCGCACGCAAAATGACCACCGTTGATGATCAGCGTACCCTTTTGAACCTGTACCGCAGTACCGCCGCCGTAATAGCTGCCATCATTAATGGTCAGAGTGGCGCCGTTGCGCACATTGATGCCGTAGCCACCGTTCACGCCTGTGTCAATACCGCCGTTTTCGCCAGCGTTGATGGTGGTGTCAGCATCAACAATCAGCGCGCAGAAGTTGGTATTGTTGTTGCCCATATTGTCGGGAGAGACAATCTTCGCATCCAGATTCAGTGTGGTGGGCATGCTGATAATCACGCGGTCAGCTATAGTGTCACCGATGTTATCGGTCTTGATATCCTTGTTGACAGAAACGATGCCGCCAGTAGCCAGAGCAGTTTTCATCTCTGCGGCAGAAGCAACAGGATAAGTCGCGTCCTCATCGTAGGTCTTGCCGAAGCTGTCGTTCTCAACAGTATCCTGAGTAGCAACAACGGTGATGGTGATGCCTTCCAGCGTCAGACCCTGATAGTCGTTACCGGCGTTCTTGTCCATCACGCCCTTGATGTAATACACATCGCTGATTGCAGTCTTTTGCAGAGTGCCGGTGAACTCGTTAAGCGGCGTTTCCGTTTCCGTTCCGTCAGCTGCCTTGGTCACCAGATAGAAGTCGATAACATCCAGCAGATCGAAATTGCCCGGATTTTCAGCGGTGGTACCTTTGTTGACCACTGCCTTCCACTTCAGCGCCAGATTGCCCTTGTTGGCAATTCTGAAGCCCTCGGTCACATAGCGGCAGCCCGGCTCCCAGAGAAGCTGCTCGCCATCCGGCGCACCGGCAGCTTTGGTGAAGTTCAGCGTATCAAGATGATTGTTACCTTCTTTGTCCACGATATCCACTTTCAGATTACCTGCCACGATCTTGTTCACGCCGGTGGACGCCGTATCGGTAAACCACGCGAACGTTGTCCCAACCAGCATGACCACACACATGACCAATGCCATAACACTGGTCAGCAGCGCACGCTTTGTCGCTCTTTTGTTGTTCATTTAAGAGCCCTCCTAAGTCAGAATTTATTTCGCAGCCGCCCGGTGATTCTTTTCCTAAATATGTAAATGTAGGAAAAGAATCCGGCGCCCATGGGCGCCGCGCGTATGCGATTGACGGTCAGAATATAGCACTCCTCCGCCCCCTGCGCAACCGTTTCCGGCGAAATTTCCATATTTTGGATAGGTGCACAAAATTCGGCGGGGAATTGTTGTGATTTTGGCGGAGATTTGTGGAAGGGGGTCGGATTGCCGCGGCGCTTCGCGCCGCGAAGCAAGTACCCTTGGGGTGCGCCTCGCAAAGACAGCGCAGCGGCGCTGTTAGGGCGGACAGAGTCGTCCGCCCCTACAAGGCAGAATAAGACCGCGCGAAACGGGACGTCGGGGACGCCGTCCCCTACAGAGCGTGACCGCACATGACGTAGGGCGGGGTGCCCTCACCACGCCGCACAAGGGAAACGGATTCCCACGCCAGTGTGAGCACCGGCTCGGAATGACAGCGCGGCACCGCCGCGCTGACGGGACGTCGTACCCCAAGGGCATTTGTTCCGCTGCGCTCCACGGCAGGACGCCGTCCCCTACAGACGGTTCACCGTACCCGCATTCCACTCAAATCTCCACCCGGCCGCCGGGGCGGTACTCCTCGGCGGTTACGGTCATGGCGATGCCGCCTGCGGACAGCTCCGTCAGCCGTGCCCGCAGCGTCTCCGCCGTCTGTGCCGGGAGGGACACGCGGAGCCGGATGTCCGCGCCGTACACGGCCTCGTCCACCGTGCCGCCCAGCGCCGTCACCTCGCCCCGCACCCGCTCGAACAGCGCGTAGGGACACGGGATGTCCGCCGTCGCCCACAGCCCCATCTCCGCCGCGCCCGCCGCCGCCAGCGCGTCCCGGGCGCTTTTGGAATACGCCCGGGTCAGGCCGCCCGCGCCCAGCAGGATGCCGCCGAAATACCGCGTCACCACGCACACCACGTTGGTGACGTTCTCCCGCTGGAACACGTTCAGCATGGGCTGTCCCGCCGTGCCCTGGGGCTCGCCGTCGTCGCCATACCGCAGAACGTCGCGGCCGATGAGATAGCACCAGCAGTTATGCCGGGCGTCGTAATACTTCTTCTTCATCTGCGCGATGAATTCCCGCGCCTGCTCCTCCGTCTCCACCGGCAGCAGATGGCCGATGAAGCGGGAGCGCTTTTCGGTGAACTCCGTCTCCGCCGCCTGATAGGGTACGCGGAAATCGCTCATTCCCACTCCTCCTTCGGCTCCGTCCAGCCCTCGATGTAGTTTTTCAGCTGGCCGATGATGCGGGGCGTACACACCGCCACCACGTCCACCGTTTCGCCGTACTCCACCGACTCCACTTTGGCCTCCCGGTACAGGCTGTCCAGCGCACCGGCCTTGTCATAGGGCAGGTGCAGCGTCACCCGCTTCGTGCCCTTGTCCAGCTTTTTGTCGATGGCGGAGAGCAGCCTGTCCAGCCCCTCGCCGGTTTTGGCGGACACGTTCACCGCGTCCCCCTCCTTATCCCGCTGGAAGGCAAAGGCCAGGTCGGACTTGTTGTACACCCGGATGCAGGGGATCGTCTCCGCGCCCAGCTCCCGGATCAGCTCGTCCACGATCCGCGCCTGCTCCTGCCACTCCGGGTTGCTGGCATCGATGACGTGCAGCAGCAGGTCAGCGTATTCCAGCTCCTCCAGCGTGGCCTTGAACGCCTCCACCAGCTGGTGGGGCAGCTTGCGGATAAAGCCCACTGTGTCGGAGATCACCACGTCCAGCGTATCGCTGACGGTCAGCAGCCGGGTGGTGGTGTCCAGCGTGTCGAAAAGCCGGTTGTTGGCCGGTATGTCCGCGCCGGTGATGGCGTTGAGCAGCGTGGACTTGCCGGCGTTGGTGTAGCCCACGATGGCCACCACGGGTATCTCGTTCTTCCGCCGACGCTGGCGCTGGGTGGCGCGGACGCGCCGCACCTCCTCCAGCTCCTCCTTCAGCTTGTCGATCTTCCGGCGGATGTGGCGGCGGTCTGTCTCCAGCTGCGTCTCGCCGGGGCCCTTCGTGCCGATGGGCGAGCCGCCGGTGCCGCCCTGTCGCTCCAGATGGCTCCACATGCCGATCAGCCGGGGCAGCAGGTACTGATACTGCGCCAGCTCCACCTGCAGGCAGCCCTCCTTCGTCCGGGCGCGCTGGGCGAAGATGTCCAGTATCAGGCCGCTTCTGTCCAGCACCTGCACGCCGCACAGCTCCGTCAGCACCCGCACCTGTGACGGGGACAGATCGTTGTCGAAGATCACCATGGTGGCCTCGCTGTTTTCCACCATGCGCTTGACCTCCTCCACCTTGCCCTCGCCGATGAAGCTGTGGGGGTCGGGCTTCTCGCGGCTCTGCAATATCATGCCCACGGACTGGCCGCCCGCCGTCTCCACCAGCGCGCTGAGCTCCGCAAGGCTCTCCTCGTCGGCGCTGTCCGCGCCCAGCACCGGGGACTTCAAGCCCACCAGCACCGCGTAGTCCCGCGCGCCGTTCTTATTCTCTTCAATGGTTTTTCGTTCCATAATGCTCCTCGTTGTAACGGTATTGCCCTAATTATACCCCATGGCGCCGTAAAAAAGCAAGACCCGCACCAACGGTACGGGTCTTGCGATGTGATGTGTCCTTACTTGTCCAGGCCGAAACGCTTGTTGAACTTGGCAACGCGTCCGCCGGTATCCACCAGCTTCTGCTTGCCGGTGAAGAAGGGGTGACACTTAGAGCAGACTTCCACGCGAATATCCTTCTTCGTAGAACCTGTCTCAATCACATTACCGCAGGCGCATTTGATAGTAGTCTGCTGATAATTGGGATGGATTCCTTCCTTCATTGCTCTTGTTCACCCCTTTCTGGTTCACTCGTCGCCGCGGC
>ENA-UOJS01002665-UOJS01002665.1-human-gut-metagenome-genome-assembly--contig:-C74-NODE-2665-length-11600-cov-8.165786_pt1 | contig 11600 bp, 9 predicted proteins | sample MGYA00242355_ERZ723902 | MGnify/ENA metagenome assembly ERZ723902 | reverse complement strand
GCAAGTAATGCCCTCACATTCGTTCGCGGCGCTGACCGCGCTTGTTGTGCGCCGCATAAGTGGTTATGCAGACAGACCAATGCCTTGCCTGTGCTTGGTCGCACGCCCCCCGAGGGGCATTGGCGTGCGCACCCGGCAGCGGCACCTTGCCGCCAGACGCCGCGCGACCCCGAAGGACGTAGAGCGCGCACCCGGCGGCGGCGCCTTGCCGCCCGGCGGTCACGTCAAAGCAAACACGGACTCCCTTTCAATCAGCTTCAGCGGCAGCACAATGGACTCCACCTTCTCCCCGGCGATCTGCCGGAGCAGCGCCGAAGCGGCGGCACGGCCCATTTCGCGGCGGGGAACCTCCACCGTGGTCAGCCGCGGCACGCATTGAGTACCCACATAATCCCCGTCGAATCCCGCCACGCTGATATCGCCCGGAATATGCAGCCCCCGTTTCCTCAGCACCCGATAGACTGCGGCGCCCATCGTATCGTTGGCGGCGAAGATCGCGGTGGGCGGTTCGGCGCAATCCAGCAGTTTCGCCAGATCCCGTTCCGCCTCCTCGTACCGGAAAAAACGCTGCACGATCGCATTGTCCACCGCGATTCCGTGGGCGAGCAGCGTGTTGCAGTAGCCGATGTAGCGTTCCAGAAAAGTGGTCTGCAGCGGCGTGCTCACAAAACCGATCCGGCGGTGGCCGCGCGCGATCAAATATTCAACCATCGCGGCGGCTCCGGCCTCGTTTTCGCCGGTCACGCAGCAGACGCCGGGCGATTCGATCCGGTTGTCGACCACCACGAACGGCAGCCCGACCCGCTTGAGTTCGACCGCCAGCTCCTCCGGAATCCGGTTGATCAGGATCGCCCCCCGGAAACGGCCGCCGTCGGTCAGGTGGCGCACCAGTTCGCGCGGCGTGCCGCTTTCATCGGTATAGAAATAGGCGAAACTGCATCCGGCGGCGGAGAGCCGGTCGTTGATTTCAAACAGGATTTCCGCATAAAAAGCGTGGGCGTTGCAGGTCACGTTCCGGGCCAGCAACAGCGCGATCTGGTTGCCCGCTGGCTTGCGCAGTTCGGTTTCCTCGCGCACGAAGGTGCCGCGCCCCTGGCTGCGCATCAGGATTCCCTCCGCGACCAGCTCGCGCAGCGCCCGGTCAACGGTGGCGAGCGACACACCGTACTCCGCCATCAGCGCCCGCTGGGTCGGAAACTTCGCGCCGGGGGCGAATTCCCGTTTCGCGCGCTGCCGGAGGGTTTCGCGCAGCGATTCGTATTTGTTTTCCATAAGCTCTACGCTTTCGGTGAATAGATTCATTTGCTGTGAATTATACCGAAACATGCCCCGAAAAACAAATTTTTTGCCCGAAAAACCGCCAAAATCGTGTAAAATCCCCCAAAAAAGCCACAAAGACGGTTTTTACCGCACAAATTGAATCGAATCATTCTCGAAGTATATAGCTTTATATTCAAAAAATAGGAGTTGACAAAATATTCTAAGTATATCGGTGCTGTGAAAACTGTACAATCTTATAACATAATTTTCGATCAGCTCTGAAATATTATAGATACAAAATAGTTTCATATTGTTAACACACCACAAAAGGTACTATTATCATGGATGTCGATAAAACAGTGAAAGCACTTGAAAAATCCAGCCAAACAAAATATGTCAAATTCGTTTCCGAGAAAAGTTCAAACCGTTGCCCAAAGTGTCAACAGTATGACGGGAAAATTTATGCCGAGGATGATCCCAGAAAACCACCTCTGCCTCTTCACCCTAATTGTCGATGCAAATATGTTTCCCATTCTTCCCAGATCGCAAATGAAAGATCATCTTCTTGGTCAAAAGCAATCTCCAAAATCAAAAATCTCTTCAGCAATGCTCCGGATGCAACCAAAACCACATTGGAAATGAAATATCTTCCTACTGGAGTTGGAGAATTGATTGGAGGAGTTCAAATTGCTTCAATCACAGTAACTGACTATGGGATTTGGGCAGAAAGAGCTAAAACGGTTGTGTCAAAATATTGTGAAAAAAGTAATACAGATCCATTGGAGATTCTGCTGGAAATAAAAGAACATCTTGCAAAAGGCAGGATTCGTGATATTTTAATTATTCATAATCGCTATCAACATCTATTGGAAGAACTGAAAAAGCAGAAGAAATGAAAAAACTACTTCCATGGCTGACCGCTTTTCTCCTGTTCCCCGGCAATGTGATCCTGCTCTGCTATATCACTGAAGTTTCGTTTCTGACCGGACGGCGCTTTTCACATCCCGGCAACGACGGTTATTCTCTCCAATTGATGAACCCGGCTTTTGCCGTATTGGGCAACAACCGGACTCCTCAGACGGATTATCTGGTTCTCACCGGAGAAAACAGCGTCACTCTCCGAACCGACGACGGCAACATAAGTTTCATCGGAGCGACTTCGACCGGCAACCGGTATTTCTCATGGCATCATGCCGACCGGCGGGGACAGACTATTCTGGAATGGAACGGGAATATGGCGGCAGACTGGAATCAGGACCTGATTTTTGACTTTCTGTCAAAGCCGGACGGGTCACGTCATCTCCAACTGAACGGCAACTGGCTGCCGTGCAAAACCTTCGATGCGGAAAACAGGCGGGCGGAACTTGCCGACGGACGGATTTTCCAGTGGCGGCAGGCGGGCTGGCAACCCGCGGTTCACTGATTGAGTTCGCGCATGCTGAGCGGCGTGAAGGTGGCCTTGAGCTGCCGGCGGCGCTCCGGGTCCACCGTCAGGTATTTCCAGCGGGCGAACGCGAAGTCGTGCGGGTGATAGTTCTCCAGCCACGCGTGGTTGAGCTGGTACGCGATCGGGAAACCCTCGAAAATCCACGGACACTTCGTGCCGAGGTAGCGCACCATCTCCCGGTAGCGTTCGGTCCGCTCCGGCGAATCCGGCATCGGCAGGATCGCCTCGAACATGCGGTCGTATTCCGGGTCGCTGAAGCCGACCCGGTTGCAGCCGCCGATGTTTTTGCTGTAAAAGAGCTGCAGGAAGTTCTCCGCATCCGGGTAATCCCCCACCCACGACAGCCGGAAAAGCTGCAACCTGCCCTGCCGCAGTTTCTCGTAGAAGCGCGGGTTGTTGTTCAGCACCGGTTCGGTTTCGACGCCGAGCCGGGCGAAGTCGGCGGCGGTCAGCTCGCCGAGCTGGCGGTAGGCGGAGCTGTTGCCGGTCTGGTCGAAACTGAACCGCAGCGGTTCGCCGGTCGCGGGGTCGCGCCCTCCCGGAAATCCCGCTTCGGCGATCAGCCGGCGGGCGGCTTCGACGTCGTCCGCCGCATTCGGATTCCGATAGCCGGGGTCGTAGCCGGCCACGCCCGGCGGAATCGGCCCCTGCGCCGGAATCAACTGGAAATTGGTGTGTTCCACCCGGCGCCGCACGTCGTAGGCGAGGCTCAGCGCCTGCCGCAGTTTCAGGTTCTTCCCAAGCAGGGGATCGCTGAAGTTGAAGCCGACGTAGCGCACCTCGAATTCAGGAGTGCGCAGCAGCCGGATGCCCCGCGCTTTCAAGGCCGGAGCCAGCTCCGCCCCTCCCCCGGCGACCAGGTCGAGGTTGTCCTTGTCCAACGCATTCAGGTCGAGGTTTCCCTGCAGAAAGAGCAGCCACGACGACATCGGCTGCTTGACCAGATAGAGCACCACCCGGTCGGCCAGCGGCAGCGGCCGATTCCGGTCGGCGGGAGTTTCCGCCCCCTTGAAATATTCAATGCGGTAGTCGGGATTGCGGTCGAGCTGGAGCTTGTAATCGTTGATCCATTCGGTCAGCCGGAACGGCCCGGACCCGACCGGATGGCGCGCCAGCTCCTCGCCGTACCGCTCCGCCGCGCGACGCGACACCACCGCCGCATTCGGCATCGCCAGCATATACAAAAAACGCGGGTCCGGCCCGGTCAGGTGCAGTTTGAAATTCAGGTCGTCCACAACCTCGAAACCGGGCAGCCCCCTGTCGTACGGAGTAAAATCCCCCTTCGGCGCGGCGGCGGTCGCCCGGTTGAACTCGTCCAGCCCCCGGATCTTGCCGCGGAAAAGCCAGTAGACCGGGCTGTGGTTGCGCACATCCGCAAGCCGCAGGATCGAATAGAGCACATCTTTTGAAGTGATCCGGCGCGCCTCCTTCGGCAGCCCGGCGAACACCGGATCGTCCGCGAAGTAGAGGTCATCCCGCAGCCGGAAGCTGTACACGTCGAGCGCGTCGTTCGCCTTCGGCATCTCCGCCAGCATCGACGGGATCAGGGTGTAAGGGCGCTTCAGGTAGTCGTACTGCAGCAGCGTATCGTAGACCGCCCCGACCAGATTGCGGCTGGAGAGGTCGTCCGCCTGCGCCGGGTCGAGCGTCTTGACCCGGCTGCCGCCCGCCGTGTACAGCGTGCGCGGTTCACCGCCCGCCAGCGACAGTCCGCACAGCAGCAGCAAAAGCAGAAAACGGCCCCGGAATCCGCCGATCCCGGAACCGCGTTTCCTGTCAGTACGATACCCCACTTACTTTGCAAGCGATTTGAAGCGTTCGATTTCGCCGTTGTAGAGCGCGTGCATCGCCTCATTCGGCCGGTAGGTCCTGACTTCAAACGAATCCTTGACCACCTGGCGCGCGGCGGCAAGGTCTTTGACCGCACCGGTCGCCATCGCCTGCGCCAGAAGGTTTCCGATCGCGGTCGCCTCGACCGGGCCGGCCACCACCGGGATATTCAGCGCGTCGGCGGTCAGCTGCATCAGCAGCCCGTCCTTGGTGCCGCCGCCGACCACGTTCAGACACTGGTATTTCACGCCGAGCAGCGAAGCGAGCGTTTCGAGCTTGCAGCGGAAGTAAAGCGCCAGCGAATCGTAGATCGCGCGCACCACCGCGCCGTCGTCGACGATCGCTCCTTCGCCGTGATCCGCGCAGAAGTCGGAGATGCGCTGCGGCATGTCGCCGGGCGTCACGAAACTCGCGTCGTTCGGGTTGATCAAATAGCGGCACGGCTCCGAGGCGAGCGCCATGCGCTCCATCTCGGCGAACGACAGCTCCGGGTCCTTCTGTTCGCGCCAGTTGCGCCGGGTCTCCTGAAAGAGCCAGCTGCCCATGATGTTGGTCAGGAAGCGGATCTTGCCGTCGAGGCCGCCCTCGTTGGTGAAGCTCTCCTTTTCCGACGCGGCGGTGCGCAGCGGTTCGTCGATCTCGGCGCCGAGCAACGCCCAGGTTCCGGCGCTGATGTACGCCCAGTTGCCCGAAGTCGGAGCCGGAACCGCGCCCACCGCGCTGGCGGTGTCATGGCTGCCGACCTTGATGATCGGAATCGGGCCGCAGCCCAGTTCCCGCTGAAGTTCTTCGCTCAGGGTGCCGCCGAAAGTGCAGGGTTTCACGATCTTCGGGAACACCTCGCGCGGCAGGCCGACCCGGTCGATCACCTCCCAGTCCCACTCCTTCGTGACCGGATCGAGCAGATTGGTGGTCGAGCAGTCGGTGTATTCGCTGGTGTCGTCGCCGCCGAGGGCGCGGGCCAGCGCGTCGGGCATGGTCAGGAAGTGGCTGTCCTTGAAATCCTCCGGATGCTCGCGGAAGTGGGCGGCCAGCTGGTAGACCGTGTTCAGCGTCATGCACTGGATGCCGGTATGCCCGTAAAGCTCCTGCTTGGAGATTTTGCTCCACACGTCATTCTCGGCGTTGCCGGTGCGCACGTCGCGGTAGTGGTAGGGCCAGCGCAGGAACCTGCCGGTGGTATTGCTGAAAAACACATAGTCCACCCCCCAGGTGTCGATGCCGATGCCGTCGAGAGCGGGTTCGATCGCAAGCGCTTTCTTAAGACCGGTCTTGAGCTCCTCGACCAGCTGCGGGTAATTCCAGTAGATCGAACCGCCCTGCTCGGTCGGACCGTTGGCGAAGCGGTGCACTTCGGTCAGCGTCAGTTTGCCGTTTTCCAGTTTGCCGATGATACCGCGGCCGCTGGAAGCGCCGAGGTCGAACGCAAGAAAGTTCTTCATAGATTTGTGTTCTCCGCTACTTTGTCCCCTGTTCAAACGCATCGGGCGGCCCGGCCCCTGAGCCGCGACCGCCCGCTCCGTGCTATTCGCCGGAGTTTTCACCGTGAATCTTCCCGAGCGCCTCATGGGTGCGCCGGATCAGTTCGGCGGTTTCATCCCAGCCGATACAGCTGTCGGTGATCGAGATTCCGGGGTCCGGACGGCACCCGGCCTGAATTTTCTGGCTGCCCGGCAGCAGGTTGCTCTCAAGCATCACCCCGGTCAGCGCGTCCTCGCCGTCCGCGATCTGCCGGAGCACATCCTCCAGCGCAATATGCTGGTTCTTGTAATTCTTGTTGGAATTCGCATGGCTGCAATCCACCACGATCGCCGGCTTGATGCCGGCCTTGCGCATCGCGACCTTCAAAAACGCGATATGCTCCGCGCCGTAATTCGGCTGCCCGGAGCCGCCGCGCAGCACGATATGCGCATACGGGTTGCCGCGGGTGCGGAACACTCCGACGTGACCGTCCTCCAGCACACCGATGAAACTGTGTTCGCTGCGCGCCGTCGAAATCGCGTCGATCGCGGTCTGGAACGTCCCGTCAGTCGCATTCTTGAAACCGACCGGCATCGACAGGCCGCTGCCGAGCTGGCGATGGGTCTGTGCTTCCGTAGTGCGCGCCCCGATCGCCGACCACGCGACCGCGTCGGCGATGTACTGCGCGATGATCGGGTCGAGCATTTCAGTCGCGACGGGCAAACCGAGGTCGACAATCCGCAGCATCAGCTTGCGGGCGATGAAGATGCCTTTTTCGATGTTGTAGCTCTTGTTGAGGTCCGGGTCGTAGATCAACCCCTTCCAGCCCACCGTAGTCCGGGGCTTTTCAAAATAGACGCGCATCACGATCAGAATACGGTCCTTGACCTCTTCGCTCAGAGCTTTCAGCCGCTCCGCATATTCGATCGCGGCTTCCGGGTCGTGGATCGAGCACGGTCCGACGATCATCATGAACTTCTTCGACTTCCCGTCGAGAATGTCGCAGATCTCCTGCCGCGCCTCCATCACCTTGATCACCGCATCCAGCGACAGCGGCAGCTCGGAGCGGATCGCCCCCGGGCTCGACAGCACGCTGCGGCTGGCGATATTGATATTGTTACTGCTGATCATCGTAAAATCCTTTCAGGTCGGATAATATAATACCCGCCCCGCACATTTACAAGCCCGGGAAAATGCTTAAATCCGGATAAATCAGCCTCGCGAGCCCCCGGGATTTCACTGCCGGGCGGAGGCATTGCCCGTCAGAGTTTGATTTTGTCTTTCAGTTCGCAGATGGCCTCGACCGATTCGAGGAAGAGGACGGTCGGCAGCGTGCCGAGCTCATCCGCCTCGGCGTCCTCGTCAGTGGTGCGGATGTAGATTTCCTCTTCGCCTTCGCAGCGGTGGACAAGGCGCATCGAATCTTCGGCATTCGGGGCGGTGGTATCAAGGGCGTACACTCCGTCGTCCGGCCAGTTTTCCAGCAGGTCGGACTTGCCGATCACATCCATTACCGCCTGGTGCTCGTCCCAGAAATAGACCTGCAGCCGGGTGGCTGAATTTCCCTTGAATTCCGCGGCGGTGATGATCACCGCTCCTGCTTTCATCACATTTTTCGCTTCGGCGGCGATTGCTTCGACTGTCGGCATGGGACTTTGGACTCCTCGTCTTTCTGCAGTTCCGTTTTTTACTGATTTCATACTACTACCGCTTTTCGCCGTTTTTTCAAGATTATTTTGCATATTTTTTGAAAAACCCTGCTTGCAATTGATTCCTAAAGGAGCTATATTAGGTTTAGATAAAAAAATATCGATGTTAAAATATCGATATCGCATTACCGAAGTTTCGTTACAGTTTGCCGGAAATTGCACAAACCTTATATTAGGGAGGACTGATGATGAGCGCAAAACAAGTCAAGGCCGAACCGGCCGTCAAGGTGGAAAAGACGCAGGATGAGCGCGACCGCGAAATGCTGAACGGGCTGATCGCCCGGGTCAAGGCGGCGCAGGTCAAGTACGCCGAATATTCGCAGGAGCAGGTGGACCGGATTTTCTCCGCCGCCGCGCTTGCCGCGAACAATGCCCGCATTCCGCTGGCCCAGATGGCCGTAACCGAATCCGGCATGGGCGTAGTCGAGGACAAGGTGATCAAGAACCACTTCGCCGCGGAATACATCTATAATAAGTACCGCGACATGAAGACCTGCGGCGTGATCGAGGAAAACGAGGCGATGGGCATTGCGAAGGTCGCGGAACCGGTCGGCGTGATCGCCGGCATCGTCCCGACCACCAACCCGACTTCGACCGCGATCTTCAAGTCGCTGCTCGCGCTCAAAACCCGCAACGGCATCATTTTCAGCCCCCACCCGCGGGCTAAGAAGTGCACGGTCGAAGCGGCCCGGATCGTGCTGGAAGCGGCGGTGAAGGCCGGCGCCCCCGAGGACATCATCGGCTGGATCGCCGAACCGACCGTCGCGCTCTCCGGCCAGCTGATGAGCCACCCGGATGTGAGCCTGATCCTTGCGACCGGCGGCCCCGGCATGGTCAAGGCGGCCTATTCCAGCGGCACTCCGGCGGTCGGCGTCGGCCCCGGCAACGTTCCGGTGGTGATCGGCGATACCAGCGACATCAAGATGGCGGTCAGCTCGATCCTGCAGAGCAAGACCTTCGACAACGGCATGATCTGCGCCTCCGAGCAGTCGGTGACCGCGCTGGCTTCGATCTATGACGAAGTCAAGAAGGAGTTCGCATACCGCGGCGCCTACATCCTGAATAAAACCGAAGCCAAAAAGGTCGGCGACGTGATCCAGGTCGACGGCAAGCTCAATCCGAAAATCGTCGGCCAGAGCGCGTACAAGATCGCCGAAATGGCGGGCGTGAAGGTTCCGGTCGGGACCAAGGTGCTGATCGGTGAAACCGACGGCGTCGGCCCGGACTATCCGTTCAGCCGTGAAAAACTCTCCCCGGTGCTCGCCCTCTACAAGGCGGAAACCTACGAGGATGCGGTCGAAAACGCCAAGAAGCTGCTCGAATACGGCGGCCTCGGCCACACCAGCGTGCTCTATACCAACTCGCAGAATTTCGACCGGGCCAAATACTACGGCCACGTGATGATGTCCTCGCGCACGCTGGTCAACATGCCCTCCAGCCAGGGCGCGATCGGCGACATCTACAACTTCGCGCTGAATCCGTCGCTGACCCTCGGCTGCGGCAGCTGGGGCGGCAACTCGGTCAGCGAAAACGTGACGCCGAAGCACCTGTTGAATATCAAGTCCATTGTGAAACGGAGAGAGAATATGTTGTGGGTCAGAATTCCTCAGAAGGTTTACTTCAAGTACGGCTGCTTGCCCACCGCGATCGGCGATCTCGAGGGCCGCAAAAAGGCGTTCATCGTCACGGATAAGTTCCTGTATTCCACCGGCATCCTGAACGACCTGCTGCACCAGCTCGACAATATGGGCATCGCGACCGAGGTGTTCGCCGACGTCGAACCCGATCCGACCATCCAGCTCGCCCGCAAGGGACTGGAGCGGATCAACTCCTTCCAGCCGGACGTGCTGATCGCGGTCGGCGGCGGTTCGCCGATGGACGCGACCAAGATCATGTGGCTGATGTATGAACACCCGGAAATCAGCTTCGAAGACGTCGCGATGCGCTTCATGGATATCCGCAAGCGGATCGTCCGGCTGCCGGAACTCGGCAAGAAGGCGCTGATGGTCGCGGTGCCGACCACCTCCGGAACCGGTTCGGAAGTGACGCCGTTCGCGGTGATCACCGACGAGGAGACCGGCAACAAGTATCCGCTGGCCGACTACGCGCTGACCCCGAACATGGCGATCATCGACACCCAGCTCGTGATGAAGATGCCGAAGCGCCTGACCGCCTACAGCGGCATCGACGCTCTGACCCACGCCCTCGAAGCGCGCGTTTCGGTGATGGCCAGCGACTATACGAACGCCCTCGCGATGGAGGCTGCCAAGCTGGTCTTCGGTTACCTGCCGCGCTGCTTCAACAACGGCGCGATGGATGAGGAGGCCCGCGAGCACATGCACAACGCCTCCACGATGGCCGGCATGGCGTTCGCGAATGCGTTCCTCGGCGTCTGCCACTCGATGGCGCACAAGCTCGGCGGCATGTACCATGTGCCGCACGGTCTGGCCAACGCGATGCTGATCTGCGAGGTGATCAAGTTCAACTCGACCGATTGCCCGACCAAGCAGGGAACCTTCCCGCAGTACAAGTATCCGCATGCGAAGGCGGCGTACGCCAACCTCGCGACCTACTGCGGCTTCGGCGGCAGGAATGACGACGAGAGCGTCGCCAACCTGATCAAGGCGATCGAAAAGCTCAAGGCGGAACTTGAGATTCCGAAGAGCCTCAAGGAGTACGGCATCGACGAAAAGACCTTCCTCGCCCAGCTCGACGAACTGGCGGTCAAGGCGTTCGACGACCAGTGCACCGGCGCGAACCCGCGCTATCCGCTGATCGAGGAAATCAAGGAAATGCTGCTCAACGTCTACTACGGGAAATAATCTCCCGTTCTGAAAAAACGCTCGTTCCCGTCGCCTGCTCCGGTTTCATCTCCCCCGGAGCGGGCGATTTTTTTGCGGCATCCCGCTTCGCCGCACCGGGTGGAAAAACGGGTTATACGGAGCGGCTGTCATCCCGGGGCCGGATTTCCCGGACCGGGTGGACCCAGCGGATCTGCCGCGCAGCTCCCCGGCGCGTGACAACAAGTTCCCTGCCGCGATGGTCGGAGGCTTCGCGGAAAAACACCTTTTTCCCTTCCGGCCAGAATTCCCGGAGCACCACTTTCCCCGAAAGCAGGCCGATCAGACAGAGCTGTCCGGGATCGGGATAGCTTCGTCCCCGGACCAGCACCAGGCTGCCCGGCGTCAACGCCGCCTCCCCCATCTCCTCGCCGATCCGTAGCGCGCACAATCCCTCTTCCCTTTCCGGGACCCACAGAAACTCATCGGAATGGCGCGCCAGATAATCCGGCAGCGATTCGAAAAGTGCTGCGTAATGATCCAGCAGCGCGGTTCCGGCGAGTGGAATGCGATATGTTTCGGCCCTCCGTTTCGGGCCGCTTTTCCTGAAAGTGACGGAAAATCTCCAGTTCGGCGGCAGTTCGGGCGCTTTTGCCTCTCTTCCCCGGCCATCCGTCGCAATCCGCGCATTGAACAGTTCCGTATAGAACTCGTTGATCGCCGGTTCATCAAATTCAAGGTAATTAATAATCGTCGCCAGTTGACCGGGGCTGAGCAGAAAGCAGCCGTTCTTCACCTGCGAAATCGCAGGCGGCGTAATATGCAGCAGCCGGGCCAGGTCCTGCTGCTGCTTCCCGCGTAATTTTAAATACCTCGCAATCGTCTCCCAACCGTTTACGTGCCTCTTCATCGCTTCCTCCTGAATGACAGTTCTCGATCCCCATCTATTAACAATAATCTTAAATATTACAAATTATACCACATAAATCCAATAGTTCAAGATTTTTTGAAAAAATTTCTCAAACAGGACTTGAAATTAAGAATACTCTTCATTATATTGAAAGTATCAAAAAAAATCGCAAAAAGACCAACAGAAAAAACAGAGGTAAGATC
>ENA-UOJS01002655-UOJS01002655.1-human-gut-metagenome-genome-assembly--contig:-C74-NODE-2655-length-11635-cov-5.199223_pt1 | contig 11635 bp, 8 predicted proteins | sample MGYA00242355_ERZ723902 | MGnify/ENA metagenome assembly ERZ723902 | reverse complement strand
CGAAGCTATCACCAGGAACGCCGGCATGACTACCCCGATGGTAGCCAGCACCGCGGGCATGGACAGATATATCCAGCTTGCGCGCTGCTTCCGCGACGAGGATCTCCGCGCAGACCGCCAGCCTGAATTCACGCAGATCGACCTCGAGATGTCCTTCGTTGACGTTGACGATATCCTCGAGTGCCTGGAAGGCTTCGTAAAGCACCTCTACAAGACCGTTCTCAACGTTGATATCCCCACCCCGCTTCCCCGCCTGACCTACGACGAGGCTATGACCCGTTACGGCTCCGATAAGCCGGATACCCGCTTCGGCATGGAGATAACCGACATCTCCGATATCGTAAAGGACTGCGGATTCTCCGTATTCAAGGACGCTGTTGCAAACGGCGGCTCCGTCCGCGGTATCGTTGCAAAGGGCGCCGCTGCAAAGCTCACCCGAAAGGAGATCGACAAGCAGACCGAATTCGTACGCGGCATCGGCGCGAAGGGTCTCGCTTACGTAAGGTGGGTAGACGACGCTCCTAACTGCTCCTTCGCAAAGTTCATGGGCGAGGGCGAGCTTGAGGCTATCCTCAAGGCTCTCGGCTGCGAGAAGGGCGACGTCGCCCTCATCGTTGCAGATAAGGACAAGGTGACGCTCCCCGTGCTCGGCGCGCTCCGTCTCAAGATCGCAAAGCAGCTCGACATTATCCCCGAGGGCTGGAACTTCCTGTGGATCGTGGAGTTCCCGTTCTTCGAGTACGACGAGGAATCCGGCGAGTGGCTCGCTATGCACCACCCGTTCACAATGCCGCTTGACGAGTGTATTCCCTACCTTGACACCGACAAGGCAAGGGTACGCGCAAAGTGCTACGACCTCGTGCTCAACGGCATCGAGCTTTCCAGCGGCTCCATCAGAATCACCGATCCGGAGCTTCAGCAGCATATGTTCGAAATGCTCGGCATGACCGACGAGGAGATCAATGCGAAGTTCGGCTTCCTTGTCGACGCATACAAATACGGTGCGCCTCCCCACGGCGGCGCCGGCATAGGCCTCGACAGACTTGCAATGCTGATGTGCGGCTGCGACAGCCTCCGCGACGTTACTGCCTTCCCGAAGGTTCAGAACGCAAGCGAGCTGATGAGCGAGGCTCCCTCCACTGTAAGCGAGGAGCAGCTTAAGGAACTCGGAATAGCAATTACCAACAGCGAGGAATAATTCAACAGGCGGTGTAGTTATGGATAAGCGGGAATACAAGGAACTTTCAGAGCTTGCTGCAAACGGCGGTACAAAGGCGTTCGCGCGGCTCTACGAGACGGTCTACCGCGAGATGTACTACACCGCTTTTTATACCCTCTGCGACGACGCCGACGCGGTGGAGCTGGTCACAGCCTCCGCCCGGGACGGTATGACCACGGTAAATAAGCTGCGCAGCGAGGATGCTTTCCGGGCGTTCATGTTCCGGAACCTCTGTGCGCGGATACGTACAAAGCTCCGTGAATCCCCCGTTCAGCCGGTTCCGGAAAACGGCGGATTCGACATACGCGCTGAATTCTCCAGACTCAGCGACGCAGAACGCCTTGTGGCAAGCATGTACATCGGCGCGAAGCTCCAGCCGGACGAAATATCGCTTTTCACCGGTATGAGCTCCACGGCGGTAAACAAGACCCTCGAAAAGGTGCTGACCGCATTCGAGCTTGACTGAATGGCAAATACAGAACAGGAGGTGAACGCCGGTGACGGTTTCCGAAATACGCAGCCTTATGCTTGAAAAAGTTATCCCCGAGAGCCTGCTTCCGCAGAACATCGCGGTGTGCCTTATGGACGAAAACGCCGCCCCGCCGGAGCTGGACGCGTTCACATTCCTGAACCGCCTGCGCTCACTCGGGATAGGCTCGGCGGACTTTCTGTACCTGCTCAAGGGCTGTGGCGCTCCCGAGGAAGCGGTCTCGAAAATCGAGCAGCACCCTGATATGAACCTGCAAACGCTCATCATCACGCTGGAAAGCTCCGGGCTTACGCCGAAGGACTACACCCGTATGCTATACACGGCGCGTCAGCTCTGGGAGCACACCATAACCATGCGTATAGACTCCGGCGAACTGGAAGCGGCGGCTGAGTCCCGACAGGAAGAACAGCCTGAGCCGCAAGATCCGGCTGGATCTGAGGAATCGACTGTACAGGAAGCCCCCGCATCGGAGAAATCCACACCGGAAGAGTCTGCTGAAACCACTGAGCCTACTGAGCCTTCCGAACCGCCCAGACCTGTCCGGACAGCGCGTCAGAAGAAGCGCCGCACCGAGGAATCCTACGAGGATGAATCGCCCGAGCAGGAAGCTCCGGTGCTGACCGCACGTCAGAAAAAACGCACCATCGACGACCTCGCGGAGGAACTCGGAATAGCGGCAGAGATTGAGGACGAACCTGAGGAAAAGTACACCGCCCGGCAGAGAAAGCGCCGGAAAGAGGAGACGGCTCCAGAAACGGAGCCCGAGCAGCCGGCAGAGGTCAGGGAGGATTCCCCGAAAGCGCGCAGGAATGCGATCATAGTCGCAGCCGCCGGCGCGGCGGTTCTGTTCGCGATTGACCCGCTGATGGATATTCTCGGCTTCACAGCGCCTGGAAGCTCCGGAGGAGAGTTCCAGTTCGCCTCTGATAATGCGGCGGTTTTCTCGGAAATTTACACCGCGTACACAAACGGCAGAATAAGCAGCGAAAAAACGCAGAAGCTGTCGGAAAACGAGCAGGTTTTCGGCGATATGCTGATAAACTCCGGCAAGGAGCTTGGCGTATTCAGCAGCGGAAACACGCTGTGGTCTGCGGAGCCTGACGGGATAAGCGTTTACGCGCTGGATTCCGGGGGGCTTGCGGCTCATGTGCTCCCGCCGGAGGGCGTGGAATTTGTTAAGGTCGTGCAGACTGATTCCGGCGTTACCGCGGTGTACTCCGGCGATGCGGAGTGCGGTCTCATAGGCGTGGACGACAGCGGCGAAACCTGGAGCTGCGGGCAGTCCGGTACGCTCACGGATATTTTCTGCGGCGAGGACGTCATTCGGCTCGGAAGCGTTTACACGCCGGGATTCACGAAGTCGTTCACCATGGACGACGTACTTGAGTACCTCCCATACGGATCTAAGAACGGTCAGCTCACCGCGTTCTCCCCTGCTGAAATCGCGGTGAGCGGCTCGGCGGACGGTTGCAGCTACGCAGTTTGGGGCGAGTACGCCGCTGAAAACGGCGAACAGAAAAAGCGCCTTGCCGCGCTCGGCTCCCCGATATACAGCGGCGCGGAGAGCTTCACCGCCGCAATGACCCGCGAAAACGGCTCAGCTGAACTCACATCTGACGGCGGCTGCCTTGTAAGCGCCGCGCTCCCGGAGATCACCGCCTGCGCGGCAGGAAACGGAGTCATCGCCGACGCCGAGATATCCGACGGCGGCGTTACCGTGTACCTCAGGGACAGCGCCCTGAAGCCGCTCGCGGCGTTTACCACCGGCGGTGAGATAGATCATCTCCGGATAAGCGGGAATGTCGTGTACGTAGGCAGCGGCGGCTCCACTGTTATGGCGGTGGATATCTCCGATACGTCCTCACCGAAGGCGCTCGATCTCACATCGGCTGACGGCGTGGTAAGCGGAGATTACGCGCTCTGCGGCGCGGTAAGCAAAACGGGTATCACGCTGACCCTGTACAAACTTGAAAGCAAAAAGGCAGTCCAGGCGGACAGCTTCGCCAAGGCGCTGACCGCTTCCGAGGTGGAGAGCTTCCGGTTCAGCGGGACAAACTGCTTCGTGATAAACGGCACGGACTGCTCCGGCGCGGCATACCGCTACTTCGACGGAGTTTCAGTCGTCGACGAATTCGCGGAACTGGGACGTTCCCGCAGCCTGCACACCCTCTACGACGACAAGACAGGCTACACCGGCGCGGCCGTTGTTGACGGCAGTCTGAAGCTGCTCAGCGGAGATAAAACTCTGAATTGAACTAAAACCGGGGCGAATGCTCCGGTTTTTCTTTGAAATATTATACATAAGCGAAGGCACAGATTTTGTATATCCTACAAAAATATGAAATCTTGTTGACAGAAAATAGAGAATAGTATATAATTAGTGTATGAGAACTGATTTCCCGGAGGTGCTTTGTTGTGAAATTCAGGCAGATCTGCGCCGCGGCACTCGCAGCTGTAGTGCTGGTAAGCGGCTGCTCCAAACCAGGCACGGAAAGCGTTGATAAATATACCCGCGACGGAGAGGGACGCGTTATCCCGATCTCCGATGAATATATACCCGCGAATTATACCCCCCGCTCCGACGACTGGAGCGTTATGCTCCGCGAGATTCCCGGCAGCTTCGGTCAGGAGACCGACAAGCTGATACCCGCAGTCTACCTCACTACCTCCACCCCGTCGGCGATCATCAAGGAGGAGTACGCCGACTGCACGGTCCAAATAGACGCCGGAATGACAAACGGAATGTACGAAAGCACAGAAGTGCTCACCGGAAAGATACGCGGCAGAGGCCACTCCACCTGGGAATGGCCGAAGAAGCCCTACAAAATCAAGCTTGACGACAAAGCGTCACTGCTTGGAATGTCCGAGGCGAAGCGCTGGGTGCTCCTCGCGAATTACGCCGACGAATCCCTGCTGAGGAACACCGCCGCGTTTGAAATGGCGCGTTCCCTCGGGAGCTTCCGTTTCGTGCCGCACGCTATCCCGGTGGACGTCTATATGAACGGGATATATCAGGGAGTATACACGCTCGGCGAGCAGCTTGAAGTCAAGACATCGCGGATTGCGATAGACGACAGCCTCGCGAATGTCGAGACCGGATACCTTCTTGAGATAGGCGGCGCAGACCCCTCCACCGATAAGGAAGGCTGGAATTACTTCAATCTGCCCTCCGGCTGCGGAGTGAACATCAAGATAAAAAGCCCCGACACCGAGGAGGATCCACAGGCTGACTACCAGTGGACGCAGAAGCACTTCGACTTCATCTACGACTATATGTGCAAGGCCGACGCCGCAATAACCACCCTGGACGGCTACGAAAAGTACATCAACGTTGACAGCTTCATCGACTGGTTCCTGGTGCATGAACTGAGCTACAATCTCGACTCCTGCTTCCGCCGGAGCTGCTACATAACAAAGCCTACCCTCAGCCGTCTTGAAATGGGGCCTATATGGGACTTTGACCTGGCCTTTGGCAATATGTACATGGATAATCCGAAGTACGACGACTGGGCTACGATAGGCAGCATGGACAGCAGCAGCTACATCGGCGTTACATGGTTCAACTATCTCATGACCGACGAGGATTTCCGGAACAAGGCGCGCACACGTTGGAACGATGTCCGCGACACGATGGTGAACGCAGCGCTCGGCGCCATAGACGCCTACAAGCCGATGGTGATACCCTCAGCCGAGGAGAACTTCGAGATTTGGAACACCCTGGGCGTGGCAAACGGATTCCAGCCGCTGACGATGAAAAACTGCAACACCTATCTTGACCAGGTGCTGTATCTCAGGAAGTTCATCAACAACCGCGCAAAGTGGATCGACGAAAATCTATAAGCATATCCCCGCAGAACACCTGCGGGGATAATTTGTGTATTTTTCACAATTGACAACCTCCGTATTGTATGCTATAATAAGCGACGTAAAATTAAGATGTGGATTTTTCCGGACGCGCTCCCCTTTTCGCCACACAGCATATGCGACAGCAGCGATTACGACAGCATACCTGCCGGAAGCGCCGTTATCTCCACTTCCTGCGCACCCTACGACCTCGAGGAAGGAAACCTGGTACTCTACACCACCGACCCCGAGGATAAGAACGCGCCGCTTGCGATGGGGTATTACGCAGATTTCAAAATGACAGACGGCGTGTACTACCTCCACCTCGTGAACAACAGCGACAGCACCGTAATCAGCGAGGACGCCCTTATCGGAAAGGCAGGCTGGTGCAGTCCGTTCCTCGGAGCCTTCATCAGATTCGTAAGAACGCCCTGGGGAGTTCTCGTCATGGCGGTCATACCCTGCGCCCTGCTGATACTGTTCGATGTCCTCCGCGTAAAGACCTACGAAAAGCCGATCCCCGAAGTTATCCCGCAGGTCAAGAATCAGGACGACCGGCCCGCGCAGCCGCAGTTAACTGTCGGCGAAAGCGGCGGAGCCTCATATAAGCGAAATCCAAGCGGAAAGCCGTCCGTAAGCGCAGACAGCGTGCTTTTCACGTTCGATTCTGCAAAAAAACAGCATGATGAACCCAGTACCGGCTCAGCGCCCAGAATGTCGGACGCTGACGTACTTTCACTGCTGAACGCTCCATCGCCCATATTCGGTCAGAAGCCGGAAAAACCGCGCCCGGAGCCTCCCCTGTTTACCGCCCCGGCTGAAAAGCCGGCTTCCGCTCCCGAAAAGCCGACGCTCCCCGCGCCGGTCGCAGCCAAGCGCTATATCGACAATACGGTGGCTCCCGCTGTGAAACCAGCTCCAGTTTCCGATGCTTCGGCGATACCCGCGGCAGTCTTCAACACCAAGACCGCCGAGATACCCGTGATAAAGAAACCCGAAAAGAAGCGCTCCGACGCATTCTTTGCACAGTCGGAGGCTCCGCAGATAGGCAGGAACCTCACCGGAAAGCAAACCGCAAAATCCAGCCGTTCGATCATCGACCTCGAGGACGCCCTCGCAGCGGCGCCCTCCCGCACCGCCAGACCTGAAAGCCGCCGCAGCGCGGATATCCTCGCTTCCAAAAACCGCAGCGACCTTATAACCGAGGACGACGACTCAAGGGACAAGTCGCGCTATGAAGTTGACGATATTCTTGCGGGCATAGAAAAACGGCACCAGCAGTGAAAAAAGTCGTATCGCTCATTGCTGCGGCTGGGCTGACGGCTGCCGCGATTCTCGGAGCCGTTCTCTCCGGCGGAAGCGGATTCTGGTTTGCGAGCGCCGCCGCTTCGGTGTTATGCTGTATACCATTCTTCCTGTCGTTTGAAAAACGCGCTCCCTCCGCAGGCGAGCTTGTGCTCATTGCGGTAATGACCGCATTTTCTGCCGCAGGAAGATTTATTTTCGCGCCTGTTCCATTTTTCAAGCCGGTTTCCGCGATAGTCGCCCTTGCAGCACGTCACCTCGGACCTCAGGCGGGATTCATGATAGGAGCGCTCTCCGCTGTTATCTCCAACATCTGGTTCGGTCAGGGACCCTGGACGCCTTTCCAGATGCTCTGCTGGGGTCTCATCGGAGCCGCCGCCGGGATCCTCGGAAAACACGGCTGGATAAGCAAACCGCTTCCGCTGTGCATTTTCGGAGTCGCTTCCGGAATCGGTTACTCGTTCATCATGGACGTGTGGACGGTTCTTTCAATGAACGGCAGTTTCTCAGGGGAGCTCTGGATCGCCGCGATAATCTCCGCAGCGCCCGTAACGGCGGTGTACTGCGTATCAAACGTAGTTTTCCTGCTAGCGCTCAATAAACCGCTGGGAAAAAAGCTTGAACGTCTAAAGACCAAATACGGCATATTTACTTCCGATGGAGGTAATATCACATAATTTTTAAGGAGCGGCTATGAAAAAGCCTTTCTCAATAGTTGACGCGGCGCTGAACGTTATCCGCGTCTGCCTGGCAGCCGGCATTCTTATCACGCTTTTCGACTTCTTTACACGCATTGATCAGACACCGGCGATAGTCATACGCTTTCCGAAATCCGCTGAAACGGAGGAAACGTCCGGATACGAGCCGGAATACACCGCAGGTACGCAGATAATACAGAAAAGCCGCGGATATAAAAAACCCGAGCTTCTCACCGAGGAACCAGAGCCTGAAAATTCAGCGATTGCCGAAAATGAAACCGAACCCATTTTGATAAGTACGGAGCGCGAAACTGTGTCAGAAGCCTCCGCGAATTACGCGGCGGGAAGTTCCGCGGTGCAAATTCTGCAAACCTCGTCGTCAAAGGCGGAGGAAACCGCTGACGCCGCCGACAGTGAAAACTCATCTGAGCTTATAAATATAAACACCGCGCCTGCCAGTGAGCTGGTAAAGCTGAAAGGTATAGGCGAAGTCAAAGCGGCGGCCATTGTCGAATATCGCCGCATTAACGGGAATTTCAAAACGGTGCAGGATATTATGAACGTAAGCGGAATCGGTGAAAAGACCTTCGAAAAAATCCGCAGTCAGATAAAGGTATAAATTTGAGCCGCCCTAATCGGGAGTCGCTCAAAGGCGAACACCAGCCGCACAAATTCCAGTTTCCCCAAAACCAAAACGGGCAAGCTTCACGCCTGCCCGTCAATTTATATCCTCGCCGAAAGCTGAACCCCAACTGCAATTACTTTCTGCCAGCCATTTTAATGATATCCATAAATTTAAGCCTGCTGCCGTTATGCAGAATTATCATCTCATACACCCTTGCAACTATCACCGCCACAAGAGCCACAAACACCGCCAGAATAAGCACCGCGACAATCACCTCCGGCATTGACAGCTTACCGACCATCAGAGCCGCAGGAAGCGAAAACGGCGAACTTACCGGGAAGTAATACGAGAAGGTCTGCATCACATTATCGGAAGCCGCACCGGTCTCCAGGCTGCCCATCGTGAACATCGCCGGAAAGTACGCAAGGTAGAATCCCAGCACGCCGAGCAGAGAATAAGGCTGCATAGCCTGCGCGAGATCCTCCATGCGGCTCACGGAGGCTCCGACCAGCGCCGCAATAAGCGCGTAGAACAGGAATCCGAGAATGAAAATAACGAATATCAGCACGAATGACAGCGGAGTCATGCTCCCGAAGCTGCCGTTGAACGCCTCAACGATCTGAGCGTTCTCGCCGGTCTGAACATCGGCGTTCTGGAGCATATTCACGAGGTCGCCGCCGATGCCGAACGGAGCCGTTGCCGCAAACGAAATTCCACCCACAATGCCTATCAGCAGGAACTGCAATATCGACACGCAGCCCATCGCCAGTACCTTACCTATAACCACCGCGAGAGGTCTCACGGAGGTAAGCAGCAGCTCCATTACGCGGGAGGTCTTTTCCGTTGCGATGGACTGCGCGACGGTCTGACCGTACGCGAATATCATAATGAACAGAACCAGCGAAATAACGATAGGCACAACGTAATTTATCATCGTTTCAAACACGTTCCACTCGTCCGAGCCTGCCTGTATTTTCGACGTGCTGACATACCGCTGCGTAGCCGCGAAGTTATCCGGGGACACTCCGGCGTTTATCATGTTGCGGTAGGTCACAAGGCCTGAAACCATGCCTGTAAGCGTATCCACGGAGGTTCCGTCGGTGTCGGGCGAATAGTAGGTCTTTACCGTGTAGCCAAGCACCTCGGAGCCGCTCTCATCTGCGGATATAGTTACAAGCACCTTGCCTGCGTCCGCGTCTGTAAGCTGGTCTATCAGCTCGGAAGCCGTCTTGTCTGTGCTTGTGAGCTTCACTCCCGCGGAGGTCAGCTTGTCGGTGTCCTCGGAGGTCAGCAGACCGCTGTCGTCTATCAGGTACACGCTGTCAAGCGCCGGCGGCTCGTCAGAATTCCCGGAGCCTGTTATGGAATCCCCCGCCCCCATCAGCTTGGGTATGATGTTCAGACCGCCCACCAGCAGTATCGTTATCAGGCATACAATTATTGTACCCACAATGAACGACTTTGTGCGCACATACTGTGTGAATGTAAATCCAAAGACCTTTTTCCAGCCTCTTGCAGCGTCATTTCTCATCAGACTCACCCGCCTTTGCAGCATTTCCGACCTTTTCAATGAATATCTCGTTGAGCGACGGCTCGCGCAGCTCGTATTTTATAAGCGGCATTCCGCTTTCAATTATCCTGTTCAGCAGGGCGTGCGCCTGCTCCTCGCTGGATACGTTGTAGCTTGAGCCGTTCGGGGTCTCCTCAGTGAGGTTCAGACCGCACTCCTGAGCCATCGCGGTGATGTCGCCCTCGCATTTGACGGTGAGCTTCACCCTGCCGTAGCCCTTCTTGATATCGTTCAGATTTCCCTGGAGCACCGTCCTGCCCTTGTTGAGTATCACGATATCCCGGCAGAACTCCTCTATTGTTGACATCTGGTGGCTGGACATTATCACGAACTTGTTTTTCTTTATCTCCTCGCGGATAACGCTCTTGAAAAGCTCAGCATTTACCGGGTCCAGACCGGAAAGCGGCTCGTCAAGTATCAGAAGCTCCGGGTTCGGCGCGAGCGCAGCTATCAGCTGTATCTTCTGCTGGTTGCCCTTGGAGAGCTGCTCCGCGCGCTTGTCGCGGTACTCCTGAACTCCCAGGCGGTCGAACCAGTAATCAATTGCGCGCTGAGCGTCCTGCCGCTTCATGCCCTTCAGCGAAGCGAAATACATGAGCTGATCCATTATCTTGTACTTGGGGTAAAGTCCGCGCTCCTCCGCGAGGTAGCCGATGGACTCCGCAGCGGTCACGAACTTCTTCCCGTGCCATGTGACCGAGCCGCTGTCCGCGCTCAGCATTCCCAGTATTATGCGTATAGACGTGGTTTTTCCCGCGCCGTTAGTTCCCAGCAGCGCGAACACGCCCGGCTCCTTCATTTCGAAGCTCAGACCGTCTACTGCCCTGCAGCTGCCATATGTCTTGACGATGTTGTCGACCTTGAGCGACATAATTTCACTCTCCCTTATCTGTTAATGTGTTGTATATACAGTATAATCTGTTTGCGCTGATTTGTCAAGGGGTTTTTGGGAAAAAAACAAAAATCTCCCCGGAAACTTCCGGGGAGAAAGTAAATTATAAGCCATATAAGCCAGGAATCAGCCCTTGAGTTCCTCTGCCAGAGCCTCGATCTGAGCCTCGTTCGCGGCGTTCACTGCGGAGCGTACGGTCACGGTGTTCTCAGCGAACGTGATGTTCTTGCTCTTCTCAAACATCCCCTTCATGACCTTAGCCGCCATCGGCGCCCAGGAACCGTTCTCGATAATTCCGATGGTGCGGTTCTGGTAGTTGCGCTCAGTCAGGTGGTTTATGAACTCCTTCATAGCCGGGAACACGTCCGCGTTGTAGGTCGGAGCCGCAAGCACCAGCTTGCCGTAGCGGAACGCGTCCTCAAGGCACTCTGCCCAGTCGTCCCGGGCGAGGTCGCTGACCGTAACGTGCACGCCCTTGTCCGCAAGCTTTGAAGCCAGCATGTCCGCCGCCTTCTTGGTGTTACCGTAAACGCTTGCGTACGCGATGAACACGCCCTCGCTCTCAACGCCGTAGCTCGACCAGATGTTGTACTTATCAATGTAGTGACCGAGATTCTCCTTCAGCACCGGACCGTGCAGCGGGCAGATCATCGCGATATCGAGGGCGGCTGCCTTCTTCAGGACTGCCTGCACCTGCGCGCCGTACTTGCCGACAATGCCGAAATAGTAGCGCCTTGCCTCGCAGTCCCACTCAGCGTCAGCCGCAGCGTCGAGCGCGCCGAACTTACCGAAGCCGTCCGCGGTGAACAGCACCTTGTCGGCGCTGTCGTATGTCATGATGACCTCCGGCCAGTGAACCATCGGAGCCGCAATGAAATTAAGGGTATGCTTACCCAGCTCGAGGGTATCCTTTTCAGCCGCGACTACCTGCCTGTCGGCGTAGTCCGTGCCGAAAAACTGCTTCATCATCAAGAACGCCTGCTTTGAAGCCAC
>ENA-UOJS01002652-UOJS01002652.1-human-gut-metagenome-genome-assembly--contig:-C74-NODE-2652-length-11649-cov-18.054770_pt1 | contig 11649 bp, 10 predicted proteins | sample MGYA00242355_ERZ723902 | MGnify/ENA metagenome assembly ERZ723902 | reverse complement strand
TGGTCGGGACAACGTTCGCCTGGTTTACCGATACGGCGTCCACCGGCGTGAACAAAATTGTGTCCGGCAATCTGAAAGTGGATATTATCGGCGCAGACAACGAGAATCATGTTGAGAAGCTGAACTTCAAAAATGTCGCCGGTGCGGAAGGTGAAGCTCTTCTCTGGGAGCCGGGCTGCCGCTATCTGACCGCGGGCTTCCGAATTGCCAACAAGGGCAATCTGGCGCTGAAATGGAAGGCTGAAATCAACAAGGACAACATCGTTGACGGCAAGGCGGCTCCTACCGCCAAGGACGGCAAGAGCCTGCTTGATGTTATCGACTTCTATGTTGTAACAGGCACCGGCGAAAATGCACCGGAGGTCGCAATCGAGGACTTCGTCGGCAATCTGGCTAAGGACGCAAAGAGTGATGTGTATTACATCAAGGGCGTAATGCAGACCACTGCCGGCAATGACTATCAGGATCTGACGCTGGAAGGCATCACCATTACCGTTTACGCTACTCAGGATACTGTTGAGAACGACAGCTTTAATAATCAGTACGATAAGGATGCCCAGTATCCTGATGTGGATGTTGTGACTGTAACTCCGGATACTATTCCGTCCCCGTTCAGGGCAAATACCGCATATTTCTTTGAGGCGGGCAATTACGGCGATCAGCACTTTGTCATAACCGACAAAGAAAATGTCACGCTTATCGGAAAGACCGGCGCAAAATTCGATTCTCTGCAGATTTCCTCCATCGACTATGTGAATCCCAGCATTGGTCAAGAGGTTGATCTGGACAACAGCACTTTGACCGTTAAGGGTTTTGAGGTTGCCAAGACTCTTATGATCGTTGAAGCCGATAAGAATGTTGTCGTCGAAGACAATACTGCAGCTCAGATCACTGTTAAAGCAAATTTGAGCAGCCAGAGCATCGCGGTAAACAATAACATCATTACCGGTGGCGCAAATGCTGCAAACGGCTATGGTGTGTATATTGTTCCCAATGTTACGGACTACGATCTGACCGTTACCGGCAACAGCTTTACCAACGTAACGAGCCACGCTATCAGTGTTCAGGGCTGTGGTGATGGCAGTGCTGTTACGGCTGCGAAGTCCATCACAGTAAGTGGAAACACTTTTGCCTCTTATGGTACAAATGGTAAAACAGGTCGTGCTGCATTCAAGATTTGGGAAGACACCAAACTGGCTCCCAATGGTACTGACCCGCTGAACGAGGCAGCCAAAGCACTCGCCAAAACGGTTGAAGAGAACAACTCTTTTGCCACCGGCCTTGGTGAGAATTGCGTAATTGCAGATTTCTACGGCAGGACGGTAGCGTTTACTACCAATCCCTAACGCGGTTCCCGCTTGCATAGAGCGGCGAATATAACCCTCCTCCGTCTGTGCCACACATGGACGGAAAACGCGCGGCGCCCCGCAAGGGGCGCCGCGTTGTTTTTTTTTGGGGGGGGTATGCACCTGTAGGGCGGGACCCATGTGTCCCGCCGCCGGGTACGCATTTTTCGGCGGGGCACACGGGCCCCGCCCTACGGGACGGTATGTTGAACCGCGTGAAACGGGACGTCGAGGACGCCGTCCCCTACGGGGTGCATGGGCGGGGCGGCGAACGGTGGGGAAAAATGTTTACACTTGCGGCGTTGACGCTGGGGAACTATTATTGTATAATAAACTGATTTATTATGGGGAGGCGTACCTTTATGTGGATCGCAAAGGACTGGAAGGATTACGAACTGCTGGACTGCGGCGGCGGCGAAAAGCTGGAGCGGTGGGATCGGCAGGTACTGGTGCGCCCCGACCCGCAGGCTATATGGGAGACGGACAAGACCGGCCGGGTGTGGCGCAGCGCCAACGGGCGGTATTCCCGCAGCTCCACCGGCGGCGGTCACTGGGACAAGGGCAAGCTGCCGGAGAGCTGGCAGGTACATTACAAAGACCTGACGTTTCAGGTGAAGCCCATGAACTTCAAGCACACGGGGCTGTTCCCGGAGCAGGCGGTGAACTGGGATTTCGCCATGGACAAGATACGCAGCGCCGGGCGGCCGGTGCGGGTGCTGAATCTGTTTGCCTACACCGGCGGCGCGACGGTGGCCTGCGCCAAGGCGGGCGCGTCCGTGTGCCATGTGGACGCAGCCAAGGGCATGGTGGCCTGGGGCAAGGAAAACGCCCGGCTCAGCGGGCTGGCCGAGGCGCCCATCCGCTGGATCGTGGACGACTGCGCCAAGTTCGTGGAGCGGGAGATACGCCGGGGCAAGACCTATGACGCCATCATCATGGATCCGCCCTCCTACGGCCGGGGACCCGGCGGCGAGGTGTGGAAGCTGGAGGACAGCCTGTACCCCTTTGTGGAGCTGTGCTCACGGGTGCTGTCGGACAAGCCGCTGTTTGTGATCCTGAACAGCTACACCACCGGCCTTGCGCCGTCGGTGCTGGGGTACATACTGCACATGCTGGTGGGGGAGAAGTTCGGCGGGACGGTCACATGGGACGAACTGGGGCTGCCCTGTACCGCCAGCGGCATGGCGCTGCCCTGCGGCGCCACGGGAAGATGGTTTTCCGAGTAAACGAGAACGGAAGTAATTGCGTATGGCAGTGATGATAGAGACAAAGGATCTCACCTATACCTATCCCGCGCCGGAGGGGGAGACGAATCCCCCGGCGCTGCGGGGCGTGTCGGTGACGATCGAAAAGGGCAGCTTTACGGTGGTGCTGGGACACAACGGCTCCGGCAAGTCCACCTTTGCCAAGCACCTGAACGCGGTGCTGCTGCCGTGCGGCGGTGCCGTGTATGTGGACGGAATGGACACGCGGGACGAGAAGCTGCTGCTGGAGATCCGGCGGCGGACGGGTATGGTGTTCCAGAACCCGGACAACCAGATCGTGGCCAACGTGGTGGAGGAGGATGTAGCCTTCGGCCCGGAGAACCTGGGTGTGCCTACGGCGGAGATACGCCGGCGGGTGGACGACGCGCTGGCGGCGGTGGGCATGGAGCAGTTTGCCCGCCACGCGCCGCACCTGCTGTCCGGCGGACAGAAGCAGCGCATCGCCATCGCGGGCATCCTGGCCATGGAGCCGGAGTGCATCGTGCTGGACGAGGCCACGGCTATGCTGGATCCCGCGGGACGGCGGGAGGTCATCGACACCGTGCGGCGGCTGAACCGGGAGAGGGGCATCACCGTGGTGCTCATCACCCACCACATGGCCGAGGCGGAGAGCGCCGACCGGGTCATCGTCATGAACGACGGACAGGTGGCCATGGACGGCGCGCCCCATGACGTGTTCGCCCAGGTGGACAGGCTCCATGAGCTGGGTCTGGCGGCACCGGACACGGTGGAGCTGCTGCACCTGCTGCGGGAGGCAGGAATGGACGTGCCGCTGACCGGTCTGACGGTGGACGAGTGCGCCGATACCATTTGCCGCGCCTTCGGCGGGGCGGAAGGGAAGTAACATTGGAACCGATCTTGCAGATAGAGAACCTGACCCACACCTATTCGGCGGGAACGCCGTTCCAGCGCAGCGCCGTGGAGGGGCTGAGCCTGACGGTGGGCAAGGGAGAATTTTTGGGTATCATCGGACACACCGGCTCCGGCAAGTCCACGCTGATACAGCATCTCAACGGGCTTTTGCAGCCCACCTCCGGCCGCATCCTGCTGGAGGGGAAGGATATATGGGCGGAGCCGAAGAAAATACGGGACGTGCGGTTCAAGGTGGGGCTGGTGTTCCAGTACCCGGAGTACCAGCTGTTCGAGGAGACGGTGTACAAGGACATCGCCTTCGGCCCGAAGAACATGGGACTGGACAGCGGGGAGATCGACCGGCGTGTGCGGGACGCGGCGGCCTTTGTGGGGCTGGACGCGGAGCTGCTGGACAAGTCGCCCTTTGAGCTGTCCGGCGGGCAGAAGCGCCGGGTGGCCATCGCCGGCGTGATCGCCATGGAGCCGAAGGTGCTGGTGCTGGACGAGCCCACGGCGGGACTTGATCCCCAGGGGCGGGACGCCATTCTCGCCCAGATACAGGCCTATCACCGCGCCAAGGGTGCGGCGGTGGTGCTGGTGAGCCACAGCATGGAGGAGATCGCCCGGAACGTGGAGCGGATCGCCGTGCTGTCCGACGGGCGGGTGCTGATGCAGGGCACGCCGGAGCAGGTTTTCGCCCGCGCCCACGAGCTGGAGCAGGTGGGACTGGACGTGCCCCAGGTGACGAAGGTGGCCGCCGCGCTGCGGGCGCGGGGACTGGATATCGACCCGGCGGTGTATACCGTGGAGGCGCTGGAGCAGCGGCTGCTGGCGCTGAGAGGGGGTGCCGGGGCATGCTGAAGGATATCACGCTGGGACAGTTTTTCCCGGTGGACACGCCGGTACACCGGCTGGATCCCCGGACGAAGCTTTTGTGCGTCATTCTCTATATCGTGGCGCTGTTCAGCGCCAAAAGCGTGCTGACCTACGGGATCATGATCGCGGTGCTGACGGTGTCGGTGCTGGTGTCGAGGGTGCCGTTCAAGTCGCTGACCAAGGGGCTGAAGCCGGTGTATTTCGTGGTGGCGTTCACGGCCATCATGAACATGTTCTTTACCGCCGGTACGCCGGTGGCGGACGTGTGGCTGCTGCGGAGCATCACATGGGAGGGCATTATTGCCGCCGTGCAGATGGTGCTGCGGATCATTCTGCTCATCATGGGCACGTTCCTGATGACGTATACCACCAGCCCCATTGCCCTGACAGACGCCATGGAGAACCTGCTGGGGCCGCTGAAGAAGCTGAAGCTGCCCGTTCACGAGCTGGCTATGATGATGTCCATCGCCCTGCGGTTCATCCCCACGCTGATCGAGGAGACGGACAAGATCATGTCGGCGCAGAAGGCGCGGGGCGCGGACTTTGAGACGGGGAATATCTTCCAGCGCGCCAAGGCGCTGGTGCCGATCCTGGTGCCGCTGTTCATCAGCGCGTTCCGCCGCGCCGACGAGCTGGCCACGGCCATGGAGTGCCGGTGCTATCACGGCGGCGAGGGACGGACGGCGCTGCGGGTGCTGCGCTATAAGGCGGCGGACTATGCGGTGCTGGCGGGCTTTGTCGTGCTGACGGCGGGCATCATCGTGCTGAAGAAATTCGGATTCTGAGAAAAAGGAGGCGGTGCGGATGCGGAACATCGCGCTGATACTGATGTACAACGGCACCGCCTATCACGGCTGGCAGGTGCAGAAAACGGAGATCTCCGTGGCACAGACGCTGGAGAAAGGACTGTCCATGGTGTGCGGTCATCCGGTGAAGGTGACGGGCTGCGGACGGACGGACGCCGGTGTGCACGCGGAGCACTATGTGGCCAATTTCCGCACGGAATCGCGGATCCCGGTGGAGCGGCTGCCCTTCGCGGTGAACACCCACATACCGGAGGACATCGTGGTGAAGGCGGCCTATGAGGTGGCGGAGGACTTCAACGCCATCGGCTCGTGCATCAAAAAGGAGTACACCTACCGCATCTATAACTCCCGGATCAAGAACCCGTTCTATGTACACCGGGCGTATTTCTATCCCAAGAAGCTGGACGAGGCGCTGATGGATCGCGCCGCCCGGATGTTCGAGGGCACCCATGATTTCGCCGCGGTGCGCAGCGTGGGCACCAATGTGCGCAGCACCGTGCGCACCATCCACTACTGCCGGGTGACACGGAACGGAGAGCTGCTGGAGCTGAAGGTATGCGCGGACGGATTTCTGTATAATATGGTACGTGCCATCACGGGCACGGTGCTGTACGCGGCGGAGGGAAAGCTGACGCCGGAGGACATCCCGGAGATACTGGACTCCGGGAACCGGACGCTGGCGGGGCCCACGGCGCCGCCGGGCGGACTGTATCTCACCCGCGTGTGGTATGAGGATGAACGGCTGAATGGATAACAACACCAACAACTGGAAAGAGTTCACGCTGGGCAACCCCCAGGAGGAGCAGCCCCGCCGCGTGGCGAAGAGGAGTAAGCGCAAGCCGCTGCTGGCGCTGCTGATCGTGGCGGTGCTGGCCGTCGGCGCGGTGACGGCGGCGGTGCTGCTGGATCGGAGCGGCTTTGACGGCCTACGGCGCAGCATCATCTACGCCAAGGCGGTGAAGGACGAGAACGGCTGCGCCCAGCTGTACCGGTACAGCAGCGACCAGTCGGGACGGTTCGCGTCGCTGGAGGGCAGCCTTGTCTCCGTGTCCATGCACCAGATCGCGGTGCTGGACGAGAAAAACAGGGCGGTGTACGACGAGGCGGTGAAGTTCCAGACCCCGGCACTGCAGGCGCAGGGCGGCCGCGCTGTGGCCTATGACGTGGGCGGCACGGCGGTGTATGTGCTGTCGGACAAGGGGCTGGTGTACACGCTGGACTGCGCCGGAGAGGTGCTCAGCGCGTCCCTGAACCAGAAGGGCTGGCTGACGGTGGTGAGCAGCGAAAGCGGCTATAAGGCCACCGTGCGGGTGTACGACGCGGACGGGCAGGCGGTGTTCGCCTACCGGTCGGCGGATCGGTTCGTGATGACGGCGGCGCTGTCTGCCGACAGCCGGACGCTGGCGGCAGTGACCATGGGGCAGGAGAACGGCGTGTTCGCCAGCTATGTGGTGTTCTATCATGTGAACAGCGACAAGGAAGCGGGGAAGTGCACGCTGCGGGGCAGCGTGGTATACGATCTGACCGCCGCGGGCAGCGGCTTCTGCGCCGTGACGGAGGAGCAGCTGTGCTTTATCGGCACGGACGGCGTGATGACCGCCGCCTACGACTACGGAGGGGACTATCTGCGCCGGGTAAGCGTCAGCGAGGACGGCTATGCCGCCGTGCTGCTGGGGCGCTATCGCACCGGCACCCAGCACCGGGTGGTGACGGTGGGCGACGACGGCAGGGAGCTGGCGTCGCTGGAGCTGGACGCGGAGGTGAGCAGCCTGTCCGCCGCCGGGCGGTATGTGGCGGTACTCACCGGTGAGGAACTGTATATCTACGACAGGCAGCTGGCGCTGTGCGCCCAGCTGGAGGAGGTCAGTCAGGCACGGGAGGTGCTGATGCGGAGCGACGGCTCCGCGGTGCTGGCGGGCAGTACGGCGGCCAGCCTGTACCTGCCGTAAGCGTGGAGCGCGGAGAACGCGCAAGAGGTGAAGCTATGAGCAAGGTAGGGGTATTTGTGGATCTGGCGCTGGCGGCGGTGCTGCTGATCGCGCTGGTCATGGGCTGGCGGCAGGGCTTCGTGCAGGCGCTGACCCGGATATTGGTGGTGGTGGCGGCGCTGCTGCTGGCAGGCTGGATCGCCGGGAAGCTGGCGGAGCCGGCGGCCAGGTGGCTGGAGCCGGTGCTGACGGAAAAGCTGGAGCAGCGGCTGACGGCACAGGGCAATACCAGCGACGCCGGCGAGATGCTGGCGGCCTTCGGCTTCGAGGGGGATACCCTGTCGAAGCTGGTGGACAGCGCCGTGCAGAAGGCGCAGCAGGCGGGCGAGACGCTGCTGAGCGCCGTGGTGTCCACGGCACTGCGCTCCGCGGCCTACGCGGTGGTGTATGTGGTGTCGTTTTTGCTGCTGCTGGTGGTGCTGCGGCTGGCGCTCTCGCCGCTGCACCTGTTCACAAAGCTGCCGGTGGTACACGGCGTCAACGCCCTGCTGGGCGGGGCACTGGGGCTGGTAAAGGGCGCGCTGCTGGTGTTTCTGGCGGTGTGGGTGCTGCAAAAATTACAGCTGCTGGTCACGCCGGAGCTGGTGGACAAAACGGTGCTGCTGAAATTCTTCGCCCGGAACAGCCCTATCGATCTGATCGCAAAGCTGTGAAAACGGCTATAATACATACATAATGTATCGTATAAGAGATAACGGAGGAAAACCATGCAACCGACTCTTTGTTCCAAATGTAAGAAAAACGTGGCTGTGGTGTTCATCTCCCGGATGAACGAGAAAAACGAGATGGTCAACGAGGGACTCTGCCTGCAATGCGCCGCCAAGCTGGGGCTGCCGCAGGTGGAGGACATGATGAAGCGGATGGGCATCACGCCGGAGGATCTGGAGAACATCAACAGCGAGATGATGCAGGCCTTCGGCGGCGCAGAGGAGCTGGACACGGTGAATGACGAGGGGGACGAGGACGACGAGGAGAGCGGCAAGACCGCCACGTTCCCGTTCCTGAACCGCCTGTTCAACAACAATGCCAATCCCCCGGCCGAGCAGCAGCCGACCCAGAGCGGCGGCGCAGGGCAGTCCGCCGGGCGCAAGACGGAGAAAAAGCGGAAATTCCTGGACAACTACTGTATCAACCTGAGCCAGCGCGCCCGGGAGGGCAAGCTGGACGCCGTGATCGGCCGGGAGCAGGAGATCGAGCGGGTGGTGCAGATCCTGAACCGTCGCCAGAAGAACAACCCCTGCCTGATCGGTGAGCCGGGCGTGGGCAAGACCGCCATCGCCGAGGGGCTGGCGCAGCGCATCGCGGCGGGAGAGGTGCCTTTCAAGCTGCGGGACAAGGAGGTCTATCTCCTTGATCTGACGGCGCTGGTGGCGGGTACCCAGTTCCGGGGACAGTTCGAGAGCCGGATGAAGGGGCTGATCGAGGAGATCCGCAAGGCCGGGAACGTGATCCTCGTTATTGACGAGGTACACAACATCGTGGGCGCAGGGGACGCCGAGGGCAGCATGAACGCCGCCAACATCCTCAAGCCCGCCCTCAGCCGGGGCGAGATACAGGTCATCGGCGCCACCACATTCAACGAGTACCGCAAGCATATCGAGAAGGACACGGCGCTGGAGCGCCGGTTCCAGCCGGTGACGGTGAACGAACCGAATATGGAGGATACGCTGAAGATATTGCAGGGTATCGCTCACTACTACGAGCAGTTCCACGGCGTGGCCATCCCGCAGGGGGTGCTGCGGCAGGCGGTGGTGCTGTCGGAGCGCTATATCACCGACCGCTATCTGCCGGACAAGGCCATCGACCTGATCGACGAGGCGTGCTCCGACCGGAACCTCCAGGACCCGGAGATCAACCGGCGGATGGAGCTGGAGCGCGAGCTGGAAAATCTGACCTTCGAGCGGGAGAGCCTGATGTCGGCGCAGCCGGCGGACGGCCAGCAGTTCACCGAGCAGGAGCTTGACCGGCGGTATGAGCGCATTGCGGAGCTGCGCAGCCAGGAGCTGCGGGTGACGGAGGAGCTGAACGCCATCCGTGCCAAGGGTATGCCGGAGCTGACCATGGAGAACATCGCCCGCGTGATCGAGATGTGGACGAAGATCCCGGCCAGCAAGATCAAAGAGGAGGAGTTCAAGCGGCTGGCCGAGCTGGATCAGCGGCTGCGCGCCCATGTGGTGGGGCAGGACGAGGCCATTGCCGCCGTGTCCGCCGCCATCCGCCGCAACCGGGTGGGCATCTCCCCCAAGCACAAGCCGGTGAGCTTTATCTTCGTGGGGCCCACCGGTGTGGGCAAGACGGAGCTGGTGAAGCAGCTGGCGGACGATCTGTTCAACGCGCCGGAGAGCCTGATCCGGCTGGATATGTCCGAGTTCATGGAAAAGCACTCCGTGTCCCGGATCGTGGGCAGCCCTCCGGGCTATGTGGGCTATGACGAGGCGGGGCAGCTGACGGAGAAGATCCGGCGCAAGCCCTATTCCGTGGTGCTGTTCGACGAGATCGAGAAGGCGCACCCGGACGTGCTGAACGTGCTGCTGCAAATTCTGGACGATGGGCAGATCACCGACGCTCACGGGCGGAAGGTGAATTTTGAGAACACGGTCATCGTCATGACCTCCAACGCCGGGTCGGACAACAAGGCATCCGGCGCGGTGGGCTTCGGCGGCAGCGCCGACGACCAGGGGAAGGAGCGCATCATGAAGGCGTTGCAGGATTTCCTGCGGCCGGAGTTCCTGAACCGTGTAGACGAGATCGTGTGCTTTAACCACCTGACGAAGGAGAATTTCTGCGGCATCGCGCGGATCATGCTGGAGGAGCTGAAGGCGTCGCTGGGCGAGAAGGGCTATCAGTTCCGGTACGACGACGCGCTGGTGGACTATCTGGCGGAGAAGTCCTATTCCCTGACCTACGGCGCGCGGAACCTGCGGCGGCTGATCCAGAAGGAGCTGGAGGATCCCATGGCGGCGAAGATCATCGACGCCTTCGAGCATCCCATCACGCAGATCGGCGCCACCGCCAAGGACGGCGCGGTGCAGCTGTACACATTGTGAGGTGAGCGGTATGCTGTTTCGCAAGGATATAGACCCCCGGTGCGCCTACTGCGCGCGGGGCAGCCGCATCAGCGACGACAAGGTGGCCTGCGTCAAGCGGGGCATCGTGCTGCCGGAGGATCGGTGCAGCGCATTCAAATACGATCCGTTGAAGCGGGTACCGCCCCGTCCGATGAAGCTGGAGACAGCGGGGCTGAGCGAAGAGGACTTTCAGCTGTAAAAACGGAACAGACGGCCGCCGCAGGGCGGCTGTCTGCGCATGGAGGGAACGGAAATGCGTATCAAAAAGGTATGGGCGGTATATTTCAGCGGCACCGGCACCACGGAAAAGACGGTGCGGCGCATCGCGGCGGGCATGGCACAGGCGCTGGACGCGGAGTTGGCGGTATACGATTTTACCACTCCGTCGGCGCGGCAGCGGGAGCTGCGTTTCGGCGCGGAGGAGCTGGCGGTGCTGGGCGTGCCGGTGTACGCCGGGCGCGTACCCAACGTGCTGCTGCCCTACTTGACGAAGCAGCTGCACGGCGGCGGCGCACTGGCGGTGCCGGTGGTGCTGTTCGGCAACCGGAACTTTGACGATGGGCTGATCGAACTGCGGAATATCCTGACGGAAGATGGCTTCATGCCAGTGGCCGGCGGCGCGTTCGTGGGCGAGCACGCCTTCTCCCGCACGCTGGGCGCGGGGCGTCCCAACGGGGACGATCTGGCGGAGATGGATGCTTTTGCGCGCCGCGCAGCGGAGAAGGTGACGGCGCTGACGGCTGCGCCTGCGGAGCCGGTGGCCGTCTGGGGCGAGACGCCGATCCGACCCTACTATACGCCCCGCGACCGGCACGGGAACCCCATCAACATCCTGAAGGTGAAGCCAAAAACGGATATGGGCAGGTGCGGCGGCTGCGGGCTGTGCGCGGCGCGGTGCCCCATGGGAAGCATCGACCTAGCGGATGTGTCGCAGGTGACGGGGATCTGCATCAAGTGCTGCGCCTGCGTGAAGGGCTGTCCTGCGGAAGCGAAATATTTCGACGACGCGGGGTATCTGTATCACAAGAGCGAGCTGGAGGAGGTCTATGCGCGCCCGGCGGCCAATGAAGTGTTTTTGTAAGGTTTAGACGAGGGAAAACGGGGATAATACATAAGCAGAGCTGATAATAAGAACGGTTCTATTCAGAGTAGACAAAAGACGAAATTAGCCGTTGACAAATGCTTCCAAGCGTGGTAATCTAACAAAGCTGTCCGGCAGGGCGGCGCACATGAGTAAAATCTGGTCGATGAAAAATGTCTGAAAAAGGTAAAAAAGTAGTTGACAAGATGGCAGACATGTGGTAAGATAATGACTGTTCCGCGATTGTGGGACGTGTACCTTGTAAATTAAACAACGAACGAAACGAAAAGCACCAGACGGGAGCACATCGAGAGATGTGCAACTGAAAACTTGGCGGAACCGGGTTAAGTCAATTACCGGTAAAGCT
>ENA-UOJS01002647-UOJS01002647.1-human-gut-metagenome-genome-assembly--contig:-C74-NODE-2647-length-11662-cov-6.937710_pt1 | contig 11662 bp, 12 predicted proteins | sample MGYA00242355_ERZ723902 | MGnify/ENA metagenome assembly ERZ723902 | reverse complement strand
CAAGCAAGCAAGCAAGCAAGCAAGCCTTTATTTATAAATAAAGGCTTGCTTTTATCGGAAAACAGCGTGTGTTTTCCGCAATTTCCGTCTATCCCTTTCCTCTTTTTCCATCAACCTTTCCGACTGTTGTCCTTGCCGGCATTCCACCGGTCATGGCATGGCGGCGAATTCCCCGTTTATTCCGGTGGGGGGAGGACGGCATGAGATATCCGACCACGGTGAAAACACTGATCGACAAGCTCCGGGACGGCGATTCGGTTTCGTGGGGCGAGTTTTACGAGCGGTATCACCAGATCATCCGTGACGTGGGGGCCGTAAAGGGGCTTTCCGGGGACGAATGTTCCGATCTGGTGCAGGAGGTGATGCTGCGCTTATTCCGCAATTCCTCCACGTTCCGCTTCGATCCGAATATCGCGAAATTCAGGACTTATTTCAGCCGGATCGTTTCCGGCAAGATTGTGGACATCCTGCGCCGGCGCATGGTGACGAAGCCGGAGTTCACCGCGGATGAGGAGTTGTGCCGGGGCGTGGAGGAACCGCCGGACGTCGCGCTGGACCGGATCCTGCTGGACCGCTGGCGGCGGTTCATGCTTGAACAGGCCAGGGAGATCCTGCGGTCGCGGGTCGATGCCGGAACCTATCAGGCGTTCGAGCTTTACGCCGAGCAGGGGCGGGAGCTGCGGCGGGTCGCCGAGGCGCTGGAGATGACGCCGAACCGCATCTACGTCGCCAAAAGCCGGTGCCTGAAGATGCTGCGGCAGATTCTCCTTGAACTGAATGAATCCGACCCGGAACTGGAGCTGCTGCGCGATGAAGTATGACGTCGGGGACAGAATCGGCTCTTATCAGTTGCTGTATCTGTGCGGCGAGGGCGCGTACGGCCGGGTGTTCCTGGCCCGTAACGTGCTGACGCAGCATCAGGTGGCGTTGAAGCTGCTGCCGCTGTCGGCGAAAGTCACCGCACGGGAACTGCAGGGATTGAAGAACTACCGGGAGTGCCGCCATCCCAATCTGCTTCAGATTCACCATATCGATCAGGCGGAGGGAGTCCTTTACTATACGATGGACGCGGCGGACAACCTTGCCGGAACGGGCGGCGGGTACGAACCCGACACGCTGGCGGCGCGTCTGGCCCACCGGAAATCCCTGCCTGCCGGCGAGGTCGCCAAAATGGCGGCGGAACTGCTGGAGGGGCTTGACTGCCTGCACCGCCGCAACCTTCTGCACCGCGATATCAAGCCGGACAATATTCTGTGGGTGGACGGCCGCGCCACGCTGGCCGACATCGGCCTGACCACGGATTCGCGGAATGCCAGCCTGGTCGGGACGCCGGGATTCATGTCCGGAGAGCTGCTCTCCGGCAAGCGCCCGGCGAACCGGGAGGATGACCTGTACGCGCTGGGCAAGGTGATCTATTGCGCCCTGACGGGATGTGCCGTGTGCGACTATCCGCACTATCCGCAATCGGTCACGATTTCGGAAGCCGCCCCGCTGATCCGGGCTTATACGGCGGCCTGCCGTTCGCCTTCGACGGTGAAGTCCTCGCAGGAGATGAAGCGGCTGCTGACTGCTCCGGCGGAAACTGCCGCGCGGCGCCGGGGAGGCGCGTGGCGGTGGGCCGCCGGACTGCTGTTGCCGGCTGCTGCTGCTGTGTTCTTCCTGTCGTGGAAAACGGAGAAAAGGCTGGTGGAAGCCCGGAGCGCTGCTGTCCCGGTTCCGCCCGCGGAAAGCACCGTTGCGGCCGCATCGCTCCCGGAGCCGCTTCCCGGCGGGGCGCTTCCGGTTACGGAACTTGAACTGCTGTACCGGAACCGGACTTCCGGGCAGGTGAAAGCGCTGCTGGCACGGGCGGAACGGGCGGAGGAAATGCTTGACCGCGAAGCTGTGGAAAAGCTGGGCGAACTGAATGTGCACGAGATGACCGCGGAAACCTCCCGGATGGTGCGCGGCCTGATCCTGAAAGCACGCGAGGAACACTGGCGTGAGGATCCGCTGTGCCGTCTGGCGCGCAAAGAGGAGCAGGTGAAAGCGTTCCTGGCCGGGCGCCGGAGTGGGGGAGAGGCGGATGTCCGGGCATTTCTGGCTTTGCTGAACGAGCGGGATTCGCTGGTGCGAACCTGCATGAAGTTGAGCGACGACAAACGATAACCGGGGAGGGAAGGATTTACGGAATTTACAAAATGATACCGGAATAAGCAAAAACAGTGGGAATTCTTTCTGTTTTTTGCCGTGCATGTGTAAGAAATGAAGAGCCTGCGCGGATAATGGCAGAAAGGATTCGACCGGAAATTACAGAAAAAGGAATTCCCGAATATCGGGAAACAGAATCAACCAACCGTATATAAAGGATAAAAGAAAAATGAAGAACTCTTTCGTTGCACTCGGAGCCTTTGCCGCCGCCACCATGTTCGTCGCCGGATGCGTGTCTGGCGACAAGCGCAGTGAATGGGACGCCCAGTATGAGCGGTTCCGTTCCGAGCGCCCCGCGGCGGTCGCGGTGAATTCCGGCGATGCGAACCTCGACGCCGTCTCCGCCACCACCGCCAAACTCTACGGTGCCACGGTCAAGTACCTGGATGAATACGTGACGGCCAACAATGAAAACCGTCCCTATATCGGCTATACCTACGAGGTTGAGGAGCTGGTCAGGAACAATAAGGGCATGACCGAGGCGCAGGCTTCCGAAATCGTTCTTGCCGAAGCGAAAAAGCGTGACGAAGGCAAACCGGAAAGCGAGCAGGAGTATCCGCGCATTATCGCCGGACACAAGGCGGTGATGGCGTTGAAGCCGGAAAACAAGCTGGCGGAGCTTACGCCGCTCATCGCCGAGGCCGCTTCCAATGTGGACAAGGCGATTGCGCTGAAGGATTCGTTCAAGGGGTTCGACGCGAATACCCTCATGAAGGTGAAAAGCGTGATGAACGTGATCGATCAGGCGCAGTTCACCAGCGAGGCGCTGGCGTTCCTGAGGTACCGCTATGAGCAGGCGCAGAGCCTTGATGAGGGCCAGATGAAGTAATTTCCTTTGTGTTCGGGGCGTGGGGGCACGGCCGCGCTCCGGAACGCCTTCCCATTGCCAGAAACATAAAGAACGGTTAAAAATGACAAGAACACACGAGAGGCCGAGTATGAAGTACGGTTTGGTTTATCTGGGAGGTCTGCTGGCGGTTCTGGCCGCCGGTTGTTCCTCCGACGATATCGCTCTGGAGCCGACCCACGCCACCTATTCCTATGAACAGGTCAAGGATCAGGAGATCGCGCTCCCGGCCAACTACAACAAGAACAACTACCGGAAACTGCTGCTCGGCGTCGCGGTCAACGACATCGGAGTGAAGGCCGGGGAGATTTCGCCGAATGTGGTGCAGACCCTGAGTACCCGGCTCCAGACGGAGATGGCGAAACTGAAGCGGTTTTCGGTGTTTTCGGCGCACAACCGGGGCGGGGTGCTGCTGTTCCAGTCGCTGGCGGATGTCGGCGATGCGAAGATGCCCGACAAGAATCCGCGGGAGATGGATCTGATCCTCAGCGCCTCCATCACCGTCAGCAAGGAAAAGACGGAACGCAAATATGACGACCTGCTGATCTACGAAGTCGAGTGCGATTTCAGTTGCGAGGACATCCGCACCGGCGAAGTGAAATTCGCGGAAAAGGCCACCGGCCGCACCGCCCGGGCGGTCAAATTCGGCCTCGGCGGCCGCCGTGTCGGCGGTTACAGCGAGGAAGATGAGAAACAGGCGATCTACAATGCCGCGATGAAAGCGATCGCGGTGGCCGCCAACAAGCTCGGCAACTACTATCCGGTCGGCGGGCAGATCACCGGCATGCTCAGCACGCGCATGACCATGGACAAGGGGTTCGAGCACGGTGTGGGCAAGGATATGGTGATGACGGTTTACGCGTCGGTTTCCGGCGTTGACGTGCCGGTGGCGCGCGCGGTCGCGTCGCCCTCCGACCTGACCAGCAGCCTGAAGATCATGCAGTGGAACGACGATGACGAGGACGCCGAACCGATTGTCGATGAGATCCGCAAGGACCGCAACTGGCTGAAGAATAACAAACTGTATGCGGTCGGGATCGGGCTGGCCACTCCGCCGGAGTGGGAAAATCAGTACAAAGACAGCTTCGATGAAAGCATGAGAGCGCGCTGATGTTCAAATTTGCTGCATGGCTGGGAGTATTTCTGGCGGGGGCGGTGCTCTGCGCGGAGAATGTTCCGTTCGACGTCCGCGCCAAAGCGGAGCGGATGCGGGAGAACGGGCAGACCTGTGCGGGCGGCACGTCCGAAAAATTTGGCGTATACATCGTTTCGCTGGTCGACCTGGAACTGGATGGCGAAATCCCGATGGCGGAGGCCTCCGAACTTGCGCTGGCGCAGGGCAAGCGGGAGATCGCCGCTTTCATCGGGCAGGAGGTATCCGCCCGCGACCGCGTCGAAACTACGGTCACGACCATCGATGACCGGACGGAGAGCAAAGAGTTCCACGAGTCGATGATTTCGGTGAACGTGAACCAGTTTCTGCGCGGGGTCGTGCTGTACGATATCCGGAAAACCCGGAAGGGGGTCAGCGCGATCTGCTTCGTGACCGGCCGCACGATGGATATGTCCCGCGAGCTTCAGGAGCAGATGGCGAAGCTGCCGCCCGGCACGGTTTCCGCCGTCGGCGTCGCCTACGTCGTGGACGGGCGGCTCGACCTGGCGAAGCAGCAGTCGCTGCAGACGGCGTTGCGGTCGGCGGTGGAACAGGTGCTCGGGACTACGCTCGCGGCGAATACGCAAGTGCAGGACAATGAAAAAGTGCGTTCGAGGATTTTCGCTCATGCCTCCGGTTTTGTGGAGGAGTACCGGATCATCGAGGAGGGCGCCGGCGACGGCAGCTACCGCACCGCGATTTACGCCAGGGTGGCGAAAGACAAACTGCTGGAGTCGTACAGTGCCTATCTGAAATCCTTCGGCGATCCGCTGTTCTGCCTCAGGAGCGGCAACCGGGAGCTTTACCAGACGTTCGCGAAGTTCTTCGTCGGCCTCGGGCTGAAACTTTCCGCCGATGAAAAGAAGGCGGACTACCTGATCGATGCGCAGGGGGATTACCGGCAGCTCCGCCATCCGGCCAGCGGGGTGAATGGAGTCCAACTGAGTTTGTGGATTCGGATCAGCGACGCGAATACCGAGCGGGAGCTGCTGTCGCAGAAGAACGACCCGCGCCGTTCGGCGGTGTTTCACGCCTCCGGCGAGCGGCAGAAGGAGATCGCGACGGAGAAGGCGTTCGCACAGATCCGGGAGCCGCTCCACAGGGAGCTGAACCGGATGATCGGACAGATGGCCTCCGCCGGGCGCGAGATCACGGTGGTGATCGACAACTATTCGACCGCGTATTCGGAGGCTCTGGAGCTGTTCTGCAAGGTGTTGGAACAGGTTCCGGGCTGCGGGAATGTGAACCGGAAGATCGACGCGGTCTCCCAGACCGTCACCGTCACCGCGGACTATCAGGGCAAGATGGATGATCTGGCGGATTTCCTGAAAGCCCGGCTGCGGAAAGAGATGCCGCAGAAGAGCTGGATACCGGCCGTTACCGCAGTCGAAACCAACCGGCTGCAATTGACTTATTAACCTTTCAACGATAAAGGAGAGATACGATGGAACACAGAAAATGGTTTGTTTCCCTGATCGGCGCCGGTCTGGCGCTCGGAATGCCGCTGCAGGGCTTCGCACAGGAAGCCGCGGGAGAGGAAGTTCCGGCGGTTGAAGCTGAATCCGCCGCCCCGGCGGAGATGCCGCCGCAGGAAGTGTCGGATGGCGGCGTGGAGGCGGTCCGTGAAGCGCAGGAGGGAGAACCGGCTCCGGCGGAACCGAAATTCAAAAGCGCCCAGCAGGTGCTGAAGCGGATCGCCAAGGAAAAGGGATGGGACGAAGGCTGGGATGAGGCAAAGAAACGCACGATCGTGATCGAGTCGGCTGACTTCAAGACTGCCGATCCGGCGACGGACGCCTCATTTTTCATCAAGCGTGAAATGGCCGCCAAGAAAGCCGTCCTGACGGCGAAAGTCGCGATTATCCAGACCATCAATCAGGAGATGTCGGCGATGGATCTGGTCAATATGCCGGGCAGTGACGTCAACAAGGCGTTGGGCGCAGAACGTGAAAAACTGAATACAGAACTTGCGCAGCAGAAAGAACTTCTGGCTTCCATGCTGGAAAAGGTGGACAAGGCGGAAGCCGACGTGCTGCGCGGAACCACATTCGGTGACCGTTTGAATGACCTGATGGCCGCCGCGATCAGGAAACTGGATCAGGAGTATGAAGCCGATGCGCGCGATAAGAAGGCGCAGGCACAGTATGAACAGGCCAGAAAAGAGTTTGAGGTCGCTCAGAAGAAATATGCTGAGCTGACGGAAAAGGCCGAGGCGATGCAGGCTGACGTCCGGGAACGGCAGGACAGTGCCGTCGAATCGATGGCCAAAATGCCGCTCTATGGTTCTTCGGTGATCATGCAGACCGAGTCCTGGGATAAATCCACCGGCAAGTATCAGGTTTCCGTGATTCTGTGCTGGAGCTATGCGATGGAACGTGCCGCCCGGGCGGTCGTGACCGGGGAGGAGTTCCGCATCAAGCCGAATGCGAATGGAAAGAGCGTGCAGAAATGGCTGGATTCCCAGAATCCCGCCACGATGGTCGGACCGCGCCAATATGTCGACGGTCAGGGCAACCGCTGGTTTCTCGGCGTGACGGCCCGCGCCTATGACGACGAACTCGCCTCCAGCGCGCGCCGGAGAAACAAGGGAATCGCTGAAATGTACGCCCAGCAGATGGCGGCCTTCTGCCTGTGGGCCGACGTGGAAAGCTATAAGCTGGCGCAGACCGCGCTGGAGAGTCGCGGCGACGACAAGGTGCAGCGGGATATCGTCGCGGAAAACTATGCGGAAAAGCTGACTCAGTCTTTCAGTAAAAAGAAGATTCGCGGTATGCAGAAGCTGTTCAGCGACGAGGTGACGCATCCGATTACCGGAACCACGATTTACGTTGCCGTGTACGGCATCAACCCGAATGCGGCCAAAGCCGCGTTGGAGATTGAAAAGCTGAACTACGCGACCAAGGTGATGGACAACCGCCACCAGACGGTCGAACGCGGCCGCGATGCCGCGAATCAGGCTGCGGTGAAGGCTTCCGAAAACCGCAAGGAGGATTTCCAGAAAGGTTACAATCAGCAGAAAAAAGCGGTGGAAGGCGAAGTGCAGAAGCGCGAGGCTGTGAAGAAGCCCGCGAAGGGAACCAATATCATCAATCGCGGGACTTCAAATGCCCCCGCCAGAACGAAGCAGTCCACTTCCGGCACTTTCGGCGGGGATGTCGATGTCAGCGATGATTTCTGATTGAGTTGCCGGTAAAAGAAATACGGGGAGGAAAAATTTCTTTCTCCCCTTTTTCAGGAGGAACATATGAAAATTCTGTTGTTGGCCGCAGGCTGCATCATGCTGGCCGGCTGTGCCGGAGCGGGGCGGATTGCGGAAAACCCGGCATCAGTCGGAAATGTGGAGACCGTCGCCGAAACGGAACCGGCGGGAAGTGTCGCGGCATTGCCGGAACCGGTTTCCTTTGCGCCGACATATCAGGCGGCGCCGGAAAAGCAGTATGCTGAAGCCCGCAGGATTTATGATTCCAGTCCTGCCGCAGCGCAGGGAGCATACCGGCATGGGACCCTTGTTTTCGTGATCGTCGTGATTGATACCAATCAGGAGAAGATCAGGTATCTGGAAGGGACCGCCATGCTGCGTGCAACCGCTCTGCTTCGGGAGAAGTATCCCCGACTTCCGCCGCAGTTCCGGCTGAGAAACCGGGTGGTGGAAAAAGAATTGGACGACGACACCGGGATTTACCGATATGCTCTGGTTTACCGTTTGATCGATATCGAAAAGGCAATCGGGAAAAAAGCCGGTGAGTGAGCGGAAGAAACGCTTGCGGATTCTCCGGTGGAAACAGTATGCAAGTGTTCCCATTCGAGCCTGAAATGCCCGGTCTCCGCGCTCGGAGCCGTTCCGGGAATGAAGCGCATGAATCGGAACACTCTTTTTTATCTGCCTTTCAATGGACGGGAGTTTCCCGGCCGGGCTTTGCAAAGATGAGAATCGCAACAAAGCGGTTGCCGATATACAGGGTTCCGTTTGCCTGATGGCGGTAAGTGACAGCGATCCGCCGGCTCCGGAAGTCTCGGGCGGAGGAATGGTGACGGTTCAATTCGCTGGCAAGTATGGTACAGGGGACTTCCCGCCGGCTTTGCCGTCATATCGCCTCCTGTGTTTCATTGATTGCCGCAAGGAGCAGTCTGTAAAACGCCCGTTCGATCGCCGGGAGTTCATTTTGCGCAAACTTTACAAGAGTGAACCAGAACAGCGGCAGCAGCAACAGCAGCGCGCCCAGCGTAAGCCAGAGCGGGCAGTGGCACGGTGAAAAGCAGAGCGCGGCGATAAAAAGCGCCAGCAGCATTCCGAACAATCCGAACAACACCAGCCAGGCCAATCCCGGTATTTGGAGCGCATATTCGACCCGGCAGCCGCCTGGAGCCGGAACGATCCGGCCCTGAATCTCCGCCCGCGCGGAGTTCCGCATCCGTGTCCCGGTCAGGTTACAGGGCGGCTTCAGCCGGAATTCCAGACCGTCAACCGTGCCGTGGAACCGGACCGGCCGCAGACTCCGGGGAATATTCACCGCCCGACGCAGGCATTCGGCAGCTTTCTCCGGCGGGAGGGCCAGCAGAAAGGAACCGGTTTTATATACCCGGTTGAATCGTTTCATCGTTCTCCCCGTTTTCGGAAAAGATACATCAACTCCGATTGTTTTTCCAGCCGGGCCATGAAAAAGCCGCCGGAAAATTCCGGCGGCCTTCTTATCGCAAATGCTCAGAACTCAGTTCTGCGCCTTGCTGACCCGTTCGGCATAAGCGCCGGTGCGGGTGTCGATCTTCACGATATCGCCCTGGTTGATGAAGAGCGGAACCTGAATTTCGTAACCGTTGTCGATTTTGGCCGGCTTGGTCACGTTGGTCGCGGTGTCGCCGCGGACTCCCGGCTCGGTTTCGGTGATCTCCTTTTCGATGAAGGTCGGCAGCGTGATTTCGATCGGCTGGCCGTTGTAGAGCACGAAGTTGCAGACGCTGTCCTCGATCAGGAAGTAGGCCTGATTGCCGAGGGTTTCAGCCGAAACCGCCATCTCTTCATAGGTGGTCGGATCGCTGAAAATGTAGTGGTGGCCGTCGAAATAGGAGTAGAACATTTCACGTTCTTCGAGGTCCGGCTTTTCGATTTTATCGGTCGGACGGTAGGTTTTTTCCATGCCGGAGCCGTTGATCATGTTTTTCAGGCGGCAGCGGTAGAGCGCAGTGCCCTTGCCGGGCTTGCAGAAATCGAACTCGGTGATGATCCACGGTGCGCCGTCGATCTGGATCTTCAGGCCTTTCTTCAGGTCGGATGGACTGAACATGTTTGAAAAACTCCCTTAAAACATTGGTGTAATTGAGTCGTAAACTTATAATGAACCGAATAATATACACCGGCATCCATATTTTTTCAAGAGGTCGGAAGGAGAACTTTTTGTGATGGTTCACTGAATCATACATCAACTCGACAGGTTGACAAATTTTCCTGTTATCAGAACGGCAACCAATAAACTGCAGGGAGATTTTCAATGAATTGGGACTGGAAGAAAGACACCTGTAATTCCCGGGAGAAAACAAAATATTGCTGCACCATTAAATATGGACAGGGTATTGTTGATTCTCTGCTCGAAGAAAAACCTTGGAGAAGATCAATTCCGCAAGAGGGTAAACTGGCTTTGGCTTCTTTGGCGCAGCTTGATGTTTATGAATTTTCTCATTGGGCATCTGATGTGAAAATTGATGCCAAGACTGATGGGATTGATATATCCGTCTGGATTGAAAATATCTGGCTGACGGCTCAAAAAGAATCCTGGAAATGGGAAAGTGAGTCTTCATATGGGGCAAAAGAACTGATCTTTCTGGTCTGCAAGGGGTGGAAGTGTACTCCGGCACTTCTCAAAAAAGTGAGGGAAAAGCGAATTACTCTGGCTGATATTCCACGGGGAGCCAGAAAAATTCTGGCGAAAAAAGTGGAATTGAATGAAAATGAATTTGATTATTGGGCCCAGGAATTGAGTGTTACGGAAGAAGCCGATGGATTCAGAGTACGGATCGGAGTTCCGAATATCTGGATCTGCGCGGATTTATTTCAAGGGGGAACCTGGTATTGGGATAAGCCGATCTGGGGAACGGCCGGTTTATTTGGGCGGTTGCCAAGCGTCTTGTTTACATGGCGTCAGAAGGTCATCTACTGTAATACCTTTAAAGAGTTGCTTGAAACTCTAACTGAAAAACGGGGAAAAGTATGGGGAATGGTTTTATTTGCTCATGGTTCAAGGGATGGAAGAATCTGGGAGAATACCAATGTTGATGACAGCCGTAATTGGCAATTTGACATTATGCGTAAATTAGATTCATACCGATACAAGCTTGCCCGGATAAATATGATGCAGTGTTACAGCGGTTATCAGGGGACTTTCGTGATTCCATTGAAGCATTTGGCTTATGTGAACCGTTTGTCCGGGGATAAGAATTCTGACACTTGGAAGAAAGAAAAAATTGAAAACTATTTCCGGAAGAAATATAAAGAATTTGATGATTCTGCTGATGTAGAAATCACAGTAGTGAAAGAAATTTCAACAGAAGGCCAAGAAGTTTTCCGTTTGGGGGGTCGAGTTACCATCAACTGGGCCGGAGCCTGGTTTCGTTACGGGGAAAAGATAACGCTTTACCGATATGTGAACACGGCCCTATTGGATATAGACTGGAGCGGGTTATGGGAAAAGTGGAATGTTTTTGAATAAAAATTCATTACCGCTCGACCGGATGCAGCAGGATATGAATATCGGGTGATTTGATCAGAATGCTCTTGGTAAGATGGTCAATTTGCGCAACCCGGTAATCCTGCTCAAATATCTGTTTTTGACCATTCATTGTCCGGGTTGTCCATAACTCGAAAATACGCGGTGGAAGCGGCGGATGGTCGCGATACTCATGCCAGAGGAGGCTTCCTTGCAAGTTCGGAGTGGAAAAAGTCAGGCTAAGTGCGTTTGAATCAGGCCAGGGAGGTTCCGGGTATAAACCGGGGCTTCCCAGATAACCGATATAGCTCCAGAAACGAACAGGACCAATGGAAAACGAACCATCTTCAGCGGTAATCGTCTTTTGCGTCAATGCTTTGATTTCCCAACAGACAAACGTGATTTTCGCTCCGGCCAGCGGTTTGCCCTGAGCATCGGTTAATCGACCGGTCAATTCAGGATATCGACAAGTCGGAATTGGTGCAATGATGCAACCTGTCTGAAAAAGCATCACAGAAAAAAGAAAAATCAGGAACAGCTTCTTCATATTCATTAAGTAAAATTTCCCGGTAAAAGTTTCAACCTGATGATCCGCACCAACCTCAGCCCGCCGGAGGCGCTACGTGTAAAAAGTGTCTCCGATGGCCAACGGTTTCGCCGTTGGATCACGACCGGCAACGTGCCGGTGCGGAGTACCGCCGATAGACCCAATCTAACCCATTATTTACAACCCCGGTTTTGAGATTTTTGCGCAGCAAAAAACTCGAAACCGTA
>ENA-UOJS01002645-UOJS01002645.1-human-gut-metagenome-genome-assembly--contig:-C74-NODE-2645-length-11676-cov-8.265898_pt1 | contig 11676 bp, 10 predicted proteins | sample MGYA00242355_ERZ723902 | MGnify/ENA metagenome assembly ERZ723902 | reverse complement strand
ATTTGGTGGGCGGCACGAGAGTCGTACTCATGACCTCTGCCGTGTGTAAGCAGCTCTCTAGCCAGCTGAGCTAGCCGCCCATACCAGTGAACTGGTACGTTTAATATATTCCATCTTCCGCTTTTGTCAAGCCGGATATCATTTTTTTCAGAGAGAATTATCTGAAATCTTCAACCCGATAGGGCAGCCCGGCCTGACGGGCCGCTTCGGCGTACTCCTCCGGCGGATTGGCGTTGTGCCAGAGCAGGCCCGGATACTTCCGTTTCCGGTCGGTTCCGAGCAGGGCCGACCACAGCGCATACCCGGAACGTCCCCGGCCCGGACAGTGCAGCTGGCGGTAAGCCGCGAACTCCGGCGTCAGCCACTCGTCGGTCAGTTGCCGCGCGGCGCGGTGCATCCGCTGCTCCACGAAAATCCGCTTTCCCGGCTGCGCCTCTTTGCGAAGCTGTTCCGCAAGCGGCGCCCACGCCGCCGTCAGCATTCCGGTCGCCTCGGTGCGGAAGCCGTAGCCGTAGCTGGTCGTATAGCTCGAAAAGGTCACTGCGTTCGACGCCCGCGCCAGCTCCGCCAGCTCACCGGCCCACTCCCGGGTCGGGATGAAACGGCGCGACAGCTTGACCAGAAGTTCAATGCCGTTCGCAGCCGCCCACTCCAGCCCCTCCGCGAAGATCCGCATATCCCCCGCCCAGTGGCCGTGACGCACCGGCAGACGCAGGAATTGCGCCCCGTACCGGGCGCAGACCTCCTCCAGCCGTGCGTCATCCGAACCGTCGTCCACCACCAGCACCGGCAGGCGGTTCACCCTGACCAGCCAGTGCAGCCCGAGGTCGATGTGCGGCGCGCTGCCGAACGTGCCCAGCACCACGCCGATCCGCGGCTCGCCGGAATAGAGCGGGCCGGATTTCGGGAAACGCTCCCACTTCGAAGGCTCCGGGAAACGCTGCCGCAGCAGCGGGAAAAGCGCCGGAGCCGCCGCGTCATGGTAACCGAGGAACCGTTTGCCCGCCAGCCGGGAGACGTCGACCGTTTCACTCTCACAGGTCGCTTTCACCTCCGTCATCGGAACCGCCTCCGGCACGCCGTAACGGTTCAGGTACAGCGAGATATAGCAGAGGCCGACTTCGGAGTAGAAGTCGAACTCCCGTTCCAGCGCCAGATAACGCTCCTTATTGAACCGCACCGGCGTATGCGCTTCGTAATTCACCGCCGGATACCCCGCTTTCCGCAGCGCCTCCCCGGTATTGCGCAGACTCCGGTGCCAGATCCGGGCGTCGGGAGCGTTGGAGAAACCGAGCAGCCCGTCCCGGCGCGCCGCCACCGGCAGCTCGGTCACGTGCATCTCCTCCAGCAGCACATTGTCATCAGCCCAGAAGATCACTTCGTCGGCGATGCCCTCCGCCCGGAATGCGGTCATCAGCGCATGGTGGATGTTCATCTGCTTGCGCGGATACACGTCGGAGGCCTGAATGAAACGGTACTCCCCGAATCCGGCGGGCGGCCGGTCCGACACCAGCACCAGATTGCGATAGCCTTTCAGGTTGCGCTCAATCGAACGCAGCGCGAAACGCAGCTCGTCGTTGCCGGATATGCTGCCGTCGGCGCTGAGCGGAACCAGCACATCGACCGGAGCGTCCTTCGAGCAGCGGCACTTCCGGGGAGCGGGCAGCGCCGCGGTCCGCACCGCTTCCCGGTCCGGCGCCTTGCGGTACAGCCCGTGCCGCTGCCGCCAGTCGGCGGCGAGCGCGCACAGTTCGATACGCCGGATCATGCTCTGGTCGAACGCCAGCTCCAGCCCTTCCGGCGCGAGCTTCAGCCGCAGGCTCCGGATATGGTTCGCCAGCTTCGGATCGATGCCGGAGAGTTGCTCCTGAGCTTCATTCAGGTTGCCGATCAGCGCCAGCCGGTATTGCGGTGTATTGTAGCCGGTCAGGATTTCGCGGGCGATTACCACGGCGCTGGCCAGATGCTTGATCGCGCAGTCGACGCAGGAATGTTGATTGACGGTCATCGCTTATTCCCCCAGACAGCTGCGGTTGATGCTTTCCAGATTGGCGTAGAGGTAGTTGTCCGCCCCCAGCTTTTCCTCAAACGGCCCCGCAATCAGGCTGTAGAGGTTGGCGGTCGGCATATTCGGTTCGCCGGTATCCGGGTTGAAGTGGGGGACATCGGTACAGCCGAGCGTGAAGGAAAACGGAGCCTGAAGCGTCAGGATTTCCGGGTAGATTCCGGCGCCGTCGGCCAGACATCCCCACGTCGCCACGAACCGGCGGTGGCAGACCAGATAGTATTGCCCCGGAATCACCTCGTCGCTGGACGAACCGCCGCCGCCGGAGCCGTCTCCGCCGGAACCCTCGCCGCCGGAGGAAGATTCATCGGGCGGGCCCGGCGGATCGGGAGGATCGGGCGGCTCCCCGCCGGAGCTTTCCCCGCCGGATTCAGAACCGCCGCCGGAACTTTCTTCGCCTCCGCCGCCGGAACTTTCTCCGCTCCCTTCGCCGGAGCTTTCACTCTCCGCGCCGGAGCCGTCACCGTCGCTGCCCGACTCCGAGAAATCTCCCCACTCCGATTCGGAGCCGCCGCCGGGCCCTTCGCCGCCCCCCGACTCGGAATTGCCGCCGGACTCCGAATTTCCGCCGCTTTCGGAGCTGCCGGAGCTTTCCGAACCGGAGCCGGATTCGGATTCCAGTTCGATTCCCTTGAGCTGGATCGCTCCTTCCGGCACTCCGTGCTGCTGCTGAAAGACGGCAAGCGTCCCGTCCGGCTTCCGGCGGACTTTCGCCAGCACCACGATAAACTCCCCGGTTTCCGGCTTCGGAACCTCCGTGGTGAAGCGATAGGCGGTGGAGATGGAAACCTTTCCCCAGCACGGGTCATCATAAGGGCCACCATCCGCAACCAGCGTCAGCGCCAGCGTCGCGATGCCGCTGCCGTCCACCGCAAGCGTGCCGGCCGGAACCGGAACCCGGAAACGGCGCAGGCCGATCGCCGGAGCACCACTTTCGACCACCTCCTCCTGCAGATAGAACCGGTCGATATAGACGTATCCGGCCGGAGCGCCGGTATTGCCGGCCGAACCGTCGACGATGCGGACGCTTCCGCCCTCCTCCGCCGCAATCACCTTGAAATAACCGGCATAAGGCTCCGAAGCGGCGGCCGGAATGCTCTCCTGATCCAGATGGACGCGATAGCCGTAGACGGTACGCTCAACGGCGATGCCGTCCCCGGCCGTCACGGCAGGCAAAAAGGAATCCGACATGAAATATTCTCCTTACGTTTGATGCGTTGTGCAATTTTAACGTAAGGAAATTTGTCAACCCGGATGCCTGTTCCAATCAGGAATTGCTGCCGGCGGTGAAGCCGGAGCTGAACGCCCATTGCAGGTTATAGCCGCCGCAGGGCGCGCCGACCGCCAGCACCTCCCCGGCGAAATACAGTCCGGCGCACAGGCGGCTCGCCATCGTGCGCGGATTGATTTCATCGAGCGGCACGCCGCCGTCGGTCGCCATCGCCTTTTCCCAGCCGTCGGAGCCGGTCACGGCCAGCGGCAGCTTCGTCAGGTTCGCGATCAGGGAATCCCGGACCCCGACGGGCACCCCGGCGGCGCGGAGTCCGGCGCAATTGCCGGAAATCCCGCAGAGCCGTTCCGCCAGCTGACGGCTGAAGTGGCGCGCGAGCAGGGTGCCGAGCTGTTTCCTGCCGTCGGAGCGACTCCATTGCAGAAGCTCCCGCTTCCAGAACTCCGCATCGCGCTCCGCGATCAGGTTCACCGAAAGCGTCAGCTGCTTCTCCGTCAGCAGTCGCCGGTTGATCCGGCCCGAAAGATCCAGCACTGCCGGGCCGGAGACGCCGGTATGCGTGAACAGCAATTCTCCCCGGCCCGATGCTTTCGGGCCGAGCCGGACGGCGGCGTCCTCAAGCACCAGCCCGGCCAGTTCCGCGGGCCACCTCTCTGCGGTACGCAGCCCCACCAGCGCCGGAACCGGCGTCAGCACGGCATGGCCGGCCTGCCGGGCAAGTTCATAGCCGGAACCGCGTCCGCCGAGCGCCGGATAGCCGTTCCCTCCGGTCGCAACCAGAACCCGCGGAGCGCGGATCTCCAGAGAATCGGTACGGACGCCCGCAACCGCTCCGCCGTCGAGCAGCAATTCCCGCACCGGAGAACCGGAATAAAAACGAACGCCGTGCCGCTGCGCCTCCGCCAGCAGCGCTTCCAGCACATCCCGCGCCCGTTCGGAAACCGGGAAATAGTGGAACCCGTCTTTGCATCCGGTCGACACGCCGCGCCGCGCGAACCACCGCCGCAATGCGGAAGGCGGCAGCGCACGCAGCGCCGGCAGGATCCGGTGCGCATTGCAGGCGAAACGCGCCGCCATCTCATCAGGTTCGAGTACATTGGTCAGGTTGCACTTCCCCGCGCCGGAGGCGAGCAGCTTGCGGCCGGGCGACGGCAGATATTCCAGCACAACCACCGTCCGCCCGCGCTCCGCGGCGGTGCAGGCCGCCATCAGCCCGGCCGGCCCGCCGCCGACCACCGCAAGGTCGAAAGAAAGCATCTGCGCCATGTCCGGTCACCCCAGCCGCTCAACCAGAACGCAAGCCGGGAGAACCAGCAGTACGCCAGCAACAAGTGCGGCAAGGAAACTCGCCACCCATGCCGCCCACAATGGGCATTTGAACCGAATCTTCTCCGCCCTAAGCAGCGCGGCCAGTCCGGCAATCAGGAAAAACACCGGCACTGCGATCAGAACCCCCTTATGGAATTGCCCGATCTGTATACTCAATTCCCGGAACGTGTGAAAAGAAAGCCGCAGCGAGCCAGCAAAGGCCGCCCAATACAACAGATTCAGGCCGCCCCAGAGCTTCCAGCCGAAGCCGGGACGGACCAGCGGCGCCAGCGCCTCTCCGCCGGGCAGTTTCCGCATGCCGCCGTAAATCCTGATCTGCACGGCCAGAATCGCAATCAGCAGCCCGAACAGAGCCGAAACAACCAGAAACGTCAAACTCATATCCTCCACCCCGTATTTGCCTTCACCATATCATGTTCCGGAGAAATTTGCAAGCCGGATATGAAAAAACGCCCAAACGACGGATCGCTTGGACGTTTTCCCGAACAAACACAGTGCCGATCAATGACGGCGCTGCTTGGCCTCGCGGCGCTTGATTTCGGACGGCTTCTCGTAGTGGCGGCGATTGCGCAGCTCCTTGAGCGTACCTTCCTTGTCGAGCTTCTTCTTCAGACGGCGCAGGGCGCGGTCGATGATTTCACCTTTTTTGACGCGAACTTCGGTATCCATGACTTTCACCCCCTTTGCACCGTTTTATATTGACTGTAATGGAAACTATTCATTAAATATACCCCCACCACACCATTTTGTCAAACCGGAATAAACAACAGACCATAAAAACCCGCAATTTTATCACCTGTCAGGAGCCACGAAGCACCGGGGATTTCGCTCCTTTTGGAGCGAAATTCCCGATTGTTATTCCATCACGGTGAAATCCGCGCCAAGCTCCCGGAAATCACGGATAAACCCCGGATAAGTGACGGATGCCGCCTCCGCCTGTTCGATCACGGTTTCCCCGTCGGCGGCGAGGGCGGCCACGGCCAGCGCCATCGCGATCCGGTGGTCGGCGTGGCTGTGCACCTGCGCACCATGGAGCCTGCCGCCGCGGATGATCATGCCATCCGGCAGTTCCTCGATATCGGCCCCCATTCTGGTAAGTTCGGCATTCATCACCGCGATCCGGTCGGTCTCCTTGACCCGCGCCTGCGGCACATTCACCAGACGGGTTTCGCCGTCGGCCAGCGCCGCCGCAACCGCCATCACCGGCAGCGCATCGGGGGTGGAATTCAAATCGAGAACGCATCCGGCCAGCCGCCCGCCCGGAAGGACGCGGAGCTGTCCGCCCCGTTCGATCACCGCCCCCATCTCCTCCAGCAGCCGGAATACGTGCTTGTCTCCCTGCGCATCGCTGAAATCGAGGTTGCGGATCTCGACGCCGTCGCCGGCCAGCGCCGCCGCGACCAGCGGGAACGCCGCCGTGGAGAAGTCCGCCGGGATCACCCGCCTGAATGCCGGGATATGCTGCCCGCCCGGAATCTCCCAGTGCAGCATGTCGTCGCTCCTGCGGTAGCGGATGCCGAAGGAGTCCAGCCACGACAGCGTGATGTCGATATAAGGCTTTTCATGCAGAAATTCAAGGTCAACGGTCGAATCGCCCCCGACATTCGGCAGCGCGAAGAGCAGCGAGGTCAGGAATTGCGAGGTGGTGCCGTCCACCGTGGTCGCGCCGCCGCGCAGCGGCCCCCGGATGGAGAAAGGGCACTTGCCGTTCGAGGATTCCACGGTTGCCCCGAGCTTTTCCAGCGCGCCGAGCAAGCCGGACATCAGCCGGGTGCGCAGCGAGGCATCCCCGTCGAAACCGATCCGGAAGCCCTGCAGCGCGGCCAGCGAAGTCAGCATCCGCAGCCCCGTCCCGGAGTTGCCGAGGTCGACGGTACGGCCCGGATCGGCGAAACGGCCGCCGGTTCCGGTGATCTCCCACCGGTCCGGGAACTCCCGGACCTTCGCTCCGAACAGTTTGGCCGCCTCCAATGTGGAACGGGTGTCGGCGGACTCCAGCGGCGCATACAGCGTGCTGACGCCGTCGGCCATCAGCGCCGCCGCGATGCCGCGGATCGTATGGGATTTGGACCCCGTCACCGCGATCGAGCCGCGAATGCGGGAAGGTTTCACCAGAAGTTTCATCAGCGATCACCTGTGTTTGCAGAATTTCAATTACGCGGGCCTGCCGGAACGGGGCCTACTCCATGATAATGGCGGTGTAGTCGCCGCCCGGCGGGATCATCGGCAGCACATGTTCCTCGTAACCGGTATGCACGTCGAGCAGGAACGGGCCGTCGGCGGCGAGCATTTCCTCGATCGCCGGGACCAGTTCCTCGCGGGTGAACACGTTGCGGCCGGGAATGCCGTAGCCGTTCGCGATCATCACGAAGTCGGGATAGGGGCGGCCGGTGCAGCGGGTGCCGTCACAGTCGTCGCAGTTTTTGGCGGAACCGCAGCCGTTGCTGCCCTTGCAGCGCCCCAGCACGGTATTGCCGCGGTTGTGGTTGTAGAAGCGGTCCTCCCACTGCGCGACCATGCCGAGGTGCTGGTTGTCGAGGATGATCATCTTGACCGGGATCTCCTCCACGAACAGCGTTCCCAATTCCTGAATATTCATCTGGAAGCTGCCGTCGCCGTCGATGTTGATCACGGTCTTTTCGGGGCAGGCGACCTTTGCGCCCATCGCGGCGGGCAGGCCGAAGCCCATCGCGCCGAGCCCGCCGGAGGTCAGCAGCTGGCGCGGATAGTTGTAATCGTAATACTGGGCCGCCCACATCTGGTGCTGCCCCACGCCGGGGACGATCACCGCCTGCCCTCTGGTCAGGCGCGACAGCGTTTCCATCACGAACTGCGGCTGCACGTGGTCCGGCTTGTTGCGGTAGTGGAAAGGATACTTCTTTTTCCACTCGCGGATGCGGGCGAACCACTCGGCGTACTCCTGCGGTTCCGGGGCTTCATTGAGCTTGGTCAGCACTTCCCTGATATCGGCGAGCACGCCGAGGTCGGCAGGCTTGTTCTTGTTGATTTCGGAGTCGTCGATATCGACATGAACGATCTTCGCACCCACTGCGAAACTCTTCGGATTGCCGGTCACGCGGTCGTCGAAGCGCGCGCCGAAAGCGAGCAGCAGGTCGCACTCGTTGGCCGCGTAGTTCGCGTAAACGGTGCCGTGCATGCCGAGCCAGCGCAGCGACAGCGGGTGACTGTCCGGAATCGCGCCGATCCCCATCAGGGTCGTCACGACCGGGATGTTGTAGGATTCGGCGAATTTGACCAGTTCCTCCGACGCGCCCGCCGAGATGATGCCGCCGCCGGCATAGATGCAGGGGCGTTTCGACGCGGCGATCATCGCCTTGATTTTGCCGACCGCAGCCGGGTCGAGCGCCGGGTCGGGGTGATAGTATTTCAATTCGGGAGCCTGGTCGAAATCAACCTTGCACTTCTGCTGCTGCACGTTCTTCGGGATGTCGACCACCACCGGACCGGGACGGCCGGACTGCGCGATATAGAAGGCCTCGCGCATGATGCGGGGAATGTCGTTCGCGTCAAGCACCAGAAAACTGTGCTTCACGATCGGGCGGGTCACGCCGATGATGTCGGTTTCCTGAAACACGTTCTTGCCGATCATCGAGCTGGGCACCTGCCCGGTGATGAACACTGTCGGGATCGAATCCATATAGGCGTCGGCGATGCCGGAAACGAGGTTGGTAGCGCCGGGGCCGCTGGTGGCCATGCAGACGCCGACCCTGCCGCTGGCGCGTGCATAGCCGCCCGCTGCGAAAGCGCCGCCCTGCTCGTGGCGCGGCAGCACCACGCGCATTCCGGAGCGGCTCAATGCCTGATGTAGCTCGATGGCCTGTCCGCCCGGATACGCGAATACGACGTCAACTCCGAGAAGCTCCAAACATTTGATCGTGATTTCACTGCCCTTCAGAAGTCCGGTCGTCTGTGTTTCCATGATTGTTGTTCCTGCACTTATGAGTGATGCCTCCTATGGTCCGGGAGGCCGCCTGTTTCAAAATTTATGGGATTCGTGAATATAAAATATACCGCAAAAAACGGAAAATTGCAAGCACGGCGGATACCGGAAACGGCTTATTGCGTGCGTTTTTGCCGATTCCGGGGCGATCTGAAATTGAAAATTATCCAATCCGGTATATATTACTGTAATCGTGTGCTATTCGAGAAAAACGACAACCCGGAGCCGCAATGGCCAAGATCGATTATGAGTTTGACAATGAACCGCTTCCGCCGGAGCCCGGCGCCTGGGGCAGGCGGCTGCGTCTTATCGTGATTTTCATTGTGATCGCGGCGATCACCGCCGGGCTGATCTACTGGCTGATGCCCAATGAGGAAACGATGCCTTCCGTAAATCCGCCGGTTCCGGTGGAAAACGGCCAAACTCCTGAAATCGATACGCTGACCGGCAATTCCTCCGAAAGCGGCAAACCGGAAGATAAAACAACCGCCCCCCCGCCGGTCGATGAGAATACAGCAACCGAGTTGCCGGGCGACCCGGTTATTCCACCCGGCGACGGCAGGGGCGAGGGAGAAGGCGAGGACCCCGGCGCCAAGGTCGACATCGTGCCGGACGGCGGCGCCGCCGTCACCATTCCGGAAGAAAACTGGACCAATCCGACCCGGGAGCCGGAAAAGGGCAAGCCGTGGATCGGCGATCCGAAGGAGGACGGGCCGGTCAAGGTTGAAAATCCGCAGCCGGTCGACCTTTCCTCCCAGCTGGCCGAGGGCCGGGAGCTCCTGAAAAACCGGAAATACGAAGCGGCGCTTCAGGCCGCCGAAAAGGCGCTGGCGACTCCGGGATTGGCCGAAAACTCCCCGGAATGGCGGCAGGCGGCCAAACTCCTGACGGAAGCCAACCTCGCGCTGCTGCGCTCCGGCCTGCGCCGGGAGAAGTTCGCAGTGGACTATACCGTCAAATCCGGTGATAATTTCAGCAGGCTCGCCGCGAAATTCGACACCACCATCGACGCGATCAAAATTTCCAGCCGGATGCCGCTGGCCAACAACATCCTGCCGCTCGGCAAGCGGCTGGTGATCTACCCCGGCCCGTGGAAGATCAAAGTGGAAAAGTCCGCCCGATTGCTCAAACTCTACAATGAGTTCCCGGCCGGCGGCAGGCTTTATGCGGTGTTCGACATCGGCATCGGCCGCCTCGGCCGGACCCCCAGCGCCGACTTCGTGATTTCGACCAAGCTGAAAAATCCCGACTGGTACACGCCGGAGGGAAGGGTCATCAAATACGGCGATCCCGAGAATATGCTCGGCGATTATTTCCTCAAGCTCGCCCCGACCGGAACTCCCGACAAACCGTTGCTCGGCTACGGGATTCACGGAACCCGCGACGATGCGAGCGTCACCAAATCCCAGAGCAACGGCTGTATCCGGATGCACAACGCCGACGTGGAGACGCTGTACCGGATCGTGCCGTCCCGCACGCCGGTGGAAATCGTCGATTGAAGCAAGAAAAAATCCATTAGACATACAGGGAGCAAACCATCATGCCCGAATTCCATCTCGAATTTGAAAAGCCGATCATCGAATTGAAAAAGAAGATCGAAGAGATGCAGAAGTTTTCCGAAAGCAACTCCATCGACGTCTCCGACCAGATCGCGTCGCTGACCGAGCGGCTCAACCAGATGATGAATGAAATCTACAGCTCCCTGACCCCGTGGCAGCGCGTCCAGCTCGCCCGCCATCCGGAGCGCCCCTATACGCTCGACTATATCGAGCACATGTTCACCAACTTCGTCGAACTCTCCGGCGACCGCCGGTTCCGCGACGACAAGGCGATCGTCGGCGGCTTCGCCAAATTCCAGGGCAAGCCGGTGATGGTGATCGGCACCCAGAAGGGGCGCGACATGAAATCCAACGTCTACCGCAACTTCGGCTGGCCCAGCCCGGAGGGATACCGCAAGGCGCTGCGGCTGATGCAGCTGGCCGAAAAGGCAGAGGTGCCGATCGTCACATTCATCGACACCCCCGGAGCCTTCCCCGGCATCTCCAGCGAAGAGCGTCACATCGCCGAAGCGATCGCAGTCAACCTGCGCGATATGTTCAACCTGCGCGTACCGGTGGTCTCGGTCATCATCGGTGAAGGCGGTTCGGGCGGCGCGATCGGCATCGGCGTCGGCAACCGTATCCTGATCATGGAAAACGCATATTATTCGGTGATCACCCCGGAAGGGTGCGCCGCGATCCTGTGGAAGGACCGCAAATTCGCGCCGCAGGCGGCGGACGCGCTCCAGCTCACCGCGGAAAAGCTGCTTTCGCTCGGCATCGCCGATGAAATCATCCCGGAGCCGTTCGGCGGCGCCCAGCGCGATTACGAAAAGGCCGCCGAACTGCTCTCCGGCGTACTCGCCAGACACCTGAGTGAGCTGCGCAAGCTCTCCGGCACCAGGCTGCGCGAACAGCGTTACGCCAAATTCCGCGCCTTCGGCCAGTTTACGGACGCCGCTCCCGAAGCGGAACAACCTGAAGAAGAAACGGTGCACGACGAGGCAAAATAAGTGAAAAACCTTCTGACGGTTCGCGAAGCGGTCGAAAGCGACGTGAAAACGATCTTCCGGCTGCTTGAAATTTACGCTGCCAAGGCTATCGTCCTCAGCCGCAGCGAAGAAGATATCCGGTTCTACCTCGGCAACTTCGTGGTCGCCGAAATCGACGGCGTCGTACGCGGCTGCGCCGCCGTGCGCGATTTCGGCAACGACCTGCTCGAAGTCCGCTCCCTCGTCGTCGAACCCGGCTTTCAGGGCAAAGGCATCGGCCGCGCGATGATCGAAGCCATCATCGCCGGACTCAAAATCCGCCGCAACCACTGGCGGCTCTTCACCCTCACCTATCAGGTGGAATTCTTCAAGGCGCTCGGTTTCGCAATCGTCGACCGCACTCTGTTTCCGGAAAAAATCTGGAGCGACTGCTCCAAGTGCCCCAAGCAGGCCTGCTGCGACGAAACCGCCATGCTCGTCGAATACGACACCCGCCTCTAGCATTCGGGATTTCGCCTTCGGCGACCAAGGCGCTTCGCCCTTGGAACCCGACCGGCAAG
>ENA-UOJS01002641-UOJS01002641.1-human-gut-metagenome-genome-assembly--contig:-C74-NODE-2641-length-11695-cov-13.219416_pt1 | contig 11695 bp, 9 predicted proteins | sample MGYA00242355_ERZ723902 | MGnify/ENA metagenome assembly ERZ723902 | reverse complement strand
CGATTATAACAGGAAAAATTCCAGTACCAGCACGACGGCGCAGCAGCCGACGGCAACCTGGAACAGATTTGCGCCGAACCATGCGGCGGCGATACCCAATACCAGCGCGGCAAGACCCGCGATGGGAGAGTTTGTGGCGTGGACAATGGACGGGAAGGTCATAACGGCCAGCGTCACATATGGAACATAGAACAAAAACGAGCGCAGAAAGCGGCTCTTGATAGGCTTGCGGATGAGCGTCAGCGGCAGCTCCCGGATGAGGAACGACACGGCGGCGCAGACCAGAATATACAGATAAATTTTACCGTTCATCCTGACTTCCCTCCTTCTGCTCCGGCGCGTCCTTCACCGGGAAGAGCAGCGCCGCTGCCGACGCAATTAAAATCGTCAGCAAAATCGTCCGCGTGCCCTCGGACAGCGTCTTGACGTATGGCAGAACGGTGCACAGCCAGCTTGCCGCGAAGCTCACCGCCACACAGCCGAGCACGACCGGGTTGTTCTTCGACGGCGGAATGATGATCGCCAAAAACATCCCGAACAGCGCGACGGAAAGCGCGCTGACCAGACGCGCGGGCAGGATGCTCCCGGCCGTGACGCCCAGCGCCGTGCCGATGGCCCAGCCGGGGATGGCAGGCAGGAACGCGCCGTAGGAATAGAACGGGTCGAGATAACCGGGCCGCGCAATGGCGATGCCGAACAGCTCGTCCGTCACGTCGTAGCCGACGAGCAGCCGGTGGTACAGCGGCGTATCGGGCGAAAATTTCTGGCTGAGCGAGCAGCTCATGAGCAGGTAACGCGCGTTGGTAATGAGCGTGATGAGCGCCATTTCCAGAAAGCCGCTGTCCGCGGCAATGACCGTGAAGGCTGCGTATTCGCCCGCGGAGGCGTTATTGAGCAGGCTGATGAGAAAGCCCTGAAACGCGTTCAGCCCGGCGTTCCGGGCCGCGATGCCGAGAGAAAACGCCACGGCCAGATACCCAAGCCCAATGGGAACGCCGTCGCGGACACCGGCAAGAAACACCCTGCGCCGCTCGGCGCGCTGTGCGCAATCCATAGGAAAAACCTCTTTTCTGCCCGGTTCAGATACCGGAAGATTTACTTTTAGCACAGCTTTTCCCGCTTGTCAAGCACCGACGGCATTTTGACGAAAGCGTGGGAATATGCGCCGTGCCGTTTGCAATCTGTCCGTTTCTGAACGGCAAATGTACGCAAATCGCGCGCATAGCCTTGACTTTCCAGCCCAAGTCTGCTATAACTTCAAAGTAGCAATTTAAAGCATTTGCCTATTAAAACGAAAAACGGAAAGAGAGACTCAAATGGAAAGAGAACGCTTGGGTTCCCGGCTGGGCTTCATCCTGCTGTCGGCAGGCTGCGCCATCGGCTGCGGAAACGTATGGAAATTCCCGTGGATGTGCGGCCAGTACGGCGGAGGCGGCTTCGTCCTCATCTATATCCTCTGCCTGCTGCTTCTGGGCCTGCCGGTCATGACGATGGAGTTCGCCGTGGGCCGCGCGGCGCAGGCCAGCCCCATCCACATGTATCAGAAGCTTGAACGCAAGGGCCAGAAGTGGCACCTCCACGGCTATGTCGCCTTCTTCGGCAACATCGCGCTCATGGCGTTCTATACCGTCGTCACCGGCTGGATCATCTATTACTTCGTCAGATTCCTGACCGGCCGGACGGAAGACCTCGGCTTCGTCACCATGATCACCAATCCCGGCGTCAATGTGACGTATCTGGCCGTGACGGTCATTGTGGCCTTCGGCATTCTGTGCTTTAATCTCCAGGGCGGTCTGGAGCGCATCACGAAATATATGATGACGCTTCTGATGGTGCTGATGGTCGTGCTGGCGGTCCACAGCGCAACGCTCTCCGGCGCGGCAGAGGGTCTGAAATTCTATCTCGTCCCCGATTTCTCCAAGATCACCGGCACGGTCATCGTCGGCGCGATGAATCAGGCGTTCTTCACGCTGTCCGTCGGCATGGGCTCCATGGCGATCTTCGGCAGCTATATCGGAAAAGAGCAGTCGCTGCTCGGCGAATCGGCGAACGTCATCGTGCTCGATACGTTTGTCGCCATCGTCGCGGGCCTCATTATGTTCCCGGCCTGCTATACCTACGGGCTGGAGGTCAACGCGGGCCCGAGCCTGCTGTTCGATACCATGGCTACCGTCTTCAACCACATGGCGGGCGGCCGCTGGTGGGGCTCGCTGTTCTTCCTGTTCATGGTCTTCGCCGCCATGTCCACGGTTCTGGCTGTCTGCGAGAACATTCTCGCCATGGTGCGCGAAATGACCGGCTGGAAGCGGCCTCTTGGCTGTCTGGTCTGCGGTGCGGGCGTGTTCGTGCTTGCCCTGACCACGGCGCTGGGCTACAGCGTGTTCAAGTTCCAGCCGTTTGCGGACGGCAGCGCATGGCTCGATTTCTGGGACTTCCTCGTCTCCAACAACATCCTGCCGCTCGGCTCGCTCGTCTTCGCGCTCTACTGCTGCAATAAATTCGGCTGGGGCTGGGACAATTTCCTCGCCGAGGCCAACGCGGGCAAGGGCTGGAAGGTCAAGGCCTGGATGAAGCCCATCTTCCGCTATCTCGTCCCGGCTGCGATCATCTTCATCTATATTTACGGCATGGTCACCTTCGGGTGGAAATAAACCCGAACGCAAACAGCGCCGGAGAGGGCAGAAGCCTTCTCCGGCGCTTGATTTTGCCGGGCGCATCCTGCATAATAGAGGACAGAACAGACAAAGCAGGAGGCTGCATATGGAAAAACAAATCGAACGGCAGTGCCGGGCGAACGCCGTGTTTACGGACGAGGCGTATCTGAAAACAAGATATATCTGCCGCGAGGACGGAACATATACCATCCGCGTCGGACGCGGGGAGCGCCGGGACGTGCTGGCATGCAAGGAGCTTTACGGCAAGGCGGTCAAAACGGCGCTGGAGCTGGACTGCACCGCCTGCGCCTTTGACCTCGGCCCCGCGTCAGAGCTTGGGCAGAACGGCCTTTTTGCTGCGGCAGAGGGCGTCTGCGGCGGCGCGTACCGAAAAAAATTCGCGCTGTCTGGCCGCTGGGAGCCGGAGCTGGCGTGCAGCTTTCCCGGCGCGGACGCGGAAGGTGAGCAGGTGCAGAAGGCATGGCAGCTGGCGCGGTCGATCATGGAAACGCGTGATCTGGTGAACTGCCCGGCGAATCTGCTCAGACCCGAGATGCTGGCGCAAAAGCTGAAGGACATGGCGGATGGTCTGCCAATTGAGGCAGATCTCTATGACCGGCAGGCGCTGGAGCGGCTCGGCCTGCGGGGACTTCTGACCGTTGGCGACAGCAGTGCATACGCCCCGGCGATGGTCGTGCTGCGCTATACCGGCGCACCGGACTGCGGCAGGCGGCTCGGTTTTGTCGGCAAGGGCGTGACGGTGGATACAGGCGGCTACTGCCTGAAGCCTGCTTCGTCGATGGCGGGGATCAAGGGCGATATGGCGGGCGGAGCGGCGGCTGCCGCAGCGCTGCGGGCGCTGGCGGCGAACGGCGTGCCGGTCAATGTCACGGTCGTCGTGCCGGTCTGCGAGAACCGGATCTCCGATTCGAGCATGGTACCGGGCGACGTCATCACCAGCTTTTCCGGCAAGACGATCGAGATTCTGAATTCGGACGCGGAGGGGCGGCTGATCCTCGCCGACGGCCTTGCGTGGGCCGCAGAGCGGGAGGGCTGCACGCATCTTGTGGATATTGCCACGCTGACCGGCGCGATCTGTGCGATGCTCGGTTTCGTGACGACCGGCGTGATGGCGAGCGATAACGGCTTTTACGATTGCCTCTTGTGCGCGGCGGAGCGCTCCGGCGAGAAATTCTGGCGGATGCCGGACGACGCGGAATACGAGACGCTGATCGAGAGCGACTATGCCGATGTCCGCAACACCAGCAAGGACGGCTGCGGCGCGATCACGGCGGGCCTGTTCCTGAAAAAATTCACGGCGGGACGTCCCTGGCTGCATCTGGACATCGCCGGGACGGCGGACAACACGGGCATTGTCTGGCAGCATCAGGTCCCCGGCGCGACCGGCACCGCCGTGAGTACGCTCTATCATCTGGCACAAATTCTGTTTGAAACATCTGAGGAGGAACCTGCATGAACACACCCCTGATCGAAGCCTGCGTAGATTCCTACGCCTCCTGCCGGGCGGCGTATCGCGGCGGCGCGGACCGTCTGGAGCTGTGCGCGCATCTTGTTATCGGCGGCACCACGCCGTCCACGGCGCTGTTCCGGCAGGTGCAGCGCGATATCCCAGTCAAGACCAATATCCTGATCCGTCCCCGCTTCGGAGATTTTCTTTACAGCAAAGAAGAGCTGGAGCAGATGTGCGAGGAGATCCGGACGTACCGTGAGCTTGGCGCGAACGGCGTTGTGATCGGCGCGCTGACGCCGGACGGCGATCTGGATCTGGACGCAATGCGGCGGCTGATGAACTGCGCGGGCAATATGGACGTGACGCTGCACCGCGCGTTCGATATGACGCGCGACCCGTTTGCGGCCATGGAGGACGCCATCCGTCTGGGCTGTAAGACGATCCTCACCTCCGGGCAGCAGAAGGATCCGCTGACCGGTGCGGAGCTGCTGCGGGAGCTTTTTGAAAAAGCGGACGACAGGATCGATATCATGGCGGGCTGCGGCGTAAAAAAATGGAACATTCAGGAGATCCACGACAAAACCGGCATCGTGGTCTTCCACACGACCGGCCGCAAGGGCGTGCTGGACAGCGGAATGCGCTACCGGAAGCAGACTGTGGCGATGGGCCTGCCGTCGCTTTCGGAGTATGAGCTCTGGCAGACGGACGAGGAGGAATTCCGCGCCTGCGCACAGATCGTCCACAGTCTTGCGGCGGGAGCGGGACAATGAGACTGTCAGACGGCGAACAGCAGCGGATGGAGCAGCGCCTTGCGCTTCGCTTCGCGGCGATAGGCGACGGGGCGCAAAGCTGGCTGGAGCGGCAGCTTTCGGCGCTTTCGCCGGACTGTGCGCTGCTGACCAGATGGTGCTATTCCGCAAGTCCCGTCAGCGACTGGGCCAATTATGAATTTTCCCTGTTCCGCGCCTGCGCGGAGCACGCGCTGCGCCTGCGGGAGCAGTCGCCCCTCGCGCGGGAACTGCCGGAGCCGTTGTTTCTGAATTACGTGCTCCATCCGCGCGTAAACGAGGAGGAGCTTTGCGACTGCCGAGGCTTTTTCTACGCGCAGCTTCGGGGGCGGATCGAAGGGCTTTCCGCGCGCGAGGCCATTCTGGCGATCAATGAATGGAACGCGGAGCAGGTCTGCTACCGCGCGACGGACGAGCGGACGATCAGCGCCCTCGGTGCATGGCGCTCCGGCTTTGGCCGCTGCGGGGAAGAATCCACGTTCGCGGTCAACGTGCTGCGCGCAGCCGGGATCCCGGCCCGGCAGGTCTATACGCCGCGCTGGGCGCACTGCGACGACAATCACGCGTGGGTCGAGGCGTACTGCGGCGGCGCGTGGCACTTTTTCGGCGCGTGTGAGCCGGAGGAAGCGCTGGATCGCGGCTGGTTCACCGGCGCGGCGAGCCGCGCTCTGCTCGTGCACAGCCGCTGCTTTGGAACGCCTGCGGCGGACGAGGAGATCATTTCGGTCGACGGCGCGGTGACGTTCCTGAACCAGACCGCCCGCTATGCGCCCGTGCGCCTGCTGGCAGTGCGGGTGCGGGAGAAGGACGGGCGGCCCGCCGCCGGTGCGGAGGTCACGTTCGGCATTCTCAACGCGTCGGAGATCTTTCCGGCTGCGGTCATTCGGACGGATGCGGACGGAATGGCGCGGCTGCGCTGCGGATACGGCGATCTGATCGTGCAGGCCCGGAAAAACGGCCTCTGCCGGGAGACGCTCTGCCCGGCATCACAGGAGGAGCCGCTGGAGCTGACACTGGCAGAGCCGGAAGCACCCGCCGGGCGCTGGACGAGCTTTACACTCCATGCGCCGAAGGAGCGCCTGCCTGAGAGAAGTGCCCCAACGCCCGCACAGCGGGCGGCAGCGACGGAAAAGCAGGCTGCGGCAGATGAAAAGCGCCGCCTCCGGCTGGAAGCGGCGTATGACGCGGCGCGGATACGTGCGCTGCGGGAGCGGTTCGGGTACGGTGCGCAGGCGGAGGCAATTTTGCGCGCAGCCTGCGGGAACTTTGCAGCGCTGGCAGAGCTGCTGGAGGATCCGGCGTATCCCGCGCCGCGGAAGCTTGCGCTTTTGCAGACGCTGGGGGAGAAGGACCTGCGCGATGTCCGGCCCGCCGTTTTGCGCGAGGCGCTGGACGCGGGCGGCGGCGTTTCGCCGTCGGACGAATTTTCCATGCAATATCTTCTCTGCCAGCGCATCGGGACAGAACCGCTGTCCTGCTGGCGAAGGACGCTGGCGGACAGCTTCCCGGAGGCGCGGAAGCGGGAATTTCGCGAAGCGCCGGACGCGCTCTGGCGCTGGATCCGGGAATCGATCCGGCAGGTGCCACAGACGGAATACCGGCAGCTCGTGACGCTGCCCGCCGGGGCAATGCGCCTGCGCTGCGCGGATCTGCCGTCCCAGCGGCTGTTGTTCGTCGCAATCTGCCGCACGCTCGGCATCCCGGCGCGGCTGAACCCTGCCGGCGGCGCGGCGGAGTATGCGCTTGACGGGCAGTTTTTCTCGCCGGAGGCTGGCCGGACGGCCAACGCGCGATTGCAGCTTCAGAAGCAGCCGGGCGAGACGTGGCAGCCGGGGGCGGATTTCGGCCTCTCGGCGTTTGAGAATGGCGCGTGGCAGCCGATGGCGGTTCCCGGCCAATGGGACGGCGCCCGGCTGACGCTTTCGCTATCCCCGGGCGTTTACCGTGTGATCACGGACAGCCGCCTCCCGAACGGCGACCTGCACGCCATGCGCATGGAGCTGTGGCTGGAGGCGGAACAGGAAGCCTGCGTGCAGCTGCAAAAGCAGGCAGTCTCGCTTGCGGAGCAGGCCGTGGATTTCACACTGGCCGATTTTCAGGCCGAAGCGCCGGACGGCCATCAGGCCGCAGCGCCGGAGCTGACACGGACACAGTCTCTTCTGATGTGGCTGGAGGAGGGGCGGGAACCGACGGAGCATCTGCTGAACGAGCTGCTGAGCAGCCGGGCGCAGCTTGCACGGCTGCCGCTGCGTCTGGTGTTTCTCCTGCGCGGCAGACAGGCGCTTCAAAACGAAAAGCTGCAGGCCGCGCTTGCCGCCCTTGCGCGGGCGGAGGTCTGGTTCACGGCGGACTCTGCGGAGCCTGCGGCGCGCAGCGCCTATGTGGAGCCGGACCGCCTGCCGCTTGTTCTGCTGTGCGACGGCCCGCGCCATATTCTCCACGCCTGTGCCGGGTACCGCGTCGGCAGCGTCGGTACCGTATTGGCCTTCTGCCGGCAGGACGGGCTCGCGCCAGAATAAAAAAGCCGCTCCCACCCGCACGTGGTGGGAGCGGCTTTTGCCTGCATATTCACTTATAAAATCTGCAAAATATCTCCCTTGAGGTACAGCGACTGCTCGGAGGCGAGGCTTGCGGGGTGGTCGCGGGACTGGATGAGCGGTTCAAGCAGCCTTGCGTCGCGGCCCGCGTCCTGCGCGGCCTCGCGGAGCATTTTGAGAAACAGCTCCGGCGTCATGAACTGGCTGCACGAGCACGAGACAAGATACCCGCCGGGCCTGACAAGCTTCATGCACTGCAGGTTGAGTTCTTTATAGCCCCGGTACGCGTTTTCCAGCGCCTTGCGGCTCTTGGCGAACGCGGGCGGGTCGCAGACGACAAGGCCGTACTGCCGTCCCTCGCGCACGTACTGCCGCGCGAGATCAAAGACGTTGGCGCAGGTGGTCGTGACGATATCCTGCACACCGTTGAGCGCCGCGTTGCGCCGCACGAGCGCCAGCGCGTCCTCGGACACGTCGACCGCCTCGACGCTTTTCGCGCCGTAGAGCGCGGCGTGGATGGAAAACCCGCCCGTGCAGCAGCACAGGTCGAGCACGTCCTGTCCGGGCGCGTAGGGCTTTAACCGGCCCCGGTTTTCCTGCTGGTCGAGAAAATGCCCGGTCTTCTGGCCGTTTGCGATGGAGACGAGCATGCGCGCGTCGTGCTCCCGGATCACAAGCTCCTCGGGGACTTCGCCGTAAACGCACGTCTTGAGGAGCGGAAGCCCCTCTTTTTCGCGCACGGGCAGATCGTCGCGCTCGTAAATGCCGCGCGGGGCGAACAGCTCCGCCAGAATGGAAACCAGTTCCGGTTTCCATTGCTCCAGCCCCAGACAGGCGATCTGGAAGGACAGGCAGTCGGCGAATTTATCGACTGTCAGCCCCGGCAGCCCGTCGGACTCGCCGAAGACGACGCGGCAGGAATCGAAAAAGCCCAGCGTCTGCCGCGTGCGCCATGCCGCTTCGATCCGGCGGGCAAAAAACGCGCGGTCGATCGGCTCTGCCTCGTCCCGCGTCAGAACGCGGACGGCCAGCCGGGAGTTCGAATTGAAAAACCCGCGCGCGGCAAAGCGCTGCCGGCTGTCCAGCACGTCGACGACGCATCCGTCCGTGCAGATATCGTCCGCCCAGTCCAGCTCATTGTCATAGATCAGTCTCTGCCCCTTCAGAACGCCGCCTTCCTCGCCGCGCCGCAGGCAGACCTTTGGATATTCCATATATTATACCTCCAGCGTATAGCGCTCATAGGCGTTGATGATCGTCGTGTCCCCGCGCCGGAGCACGCGGGCGATATCGCGGCCATATTCCATGTGCACATGGCCGTGGATGAGATAGCGGGGTTTATACCGGTCGAGCAGCGGCAAAAACGCCTCAAAGCCCATGTGCGCGTAATCGTCCCCGTCGCCGAAGCCCCGCACCGGGGCGTGCGCCAGCACGATGTCCACGCCGCCCGCCCGGCGGATTTGCCAACCGAGCTTCCAGATGCGGTTTTTCATCTCACGCTCGGAATACTGGTCCTTTCCGCCTGAGTACAGGCGGCTGCCGCCAAGCCCGGCGATGCGCAGACCGTTAAAGATGATCAGCTTGTCCTCAATGCAGTCGCAGCCCTCCGGCGGGCGGCGGTCATAATTGCCGTCGTGATTGCCGCGCACATAATAAAGCGGCGCGCGGCCAAGTGTCGCCAGAAATGACAGATACTCCGCCTTCAGATCGCCGCAGGAGAGCATCAGATCGTATTCGCGCAGCCGTCCCGGCTGATAATAGTCCCAAAAATAGGGGCTTTCCTTATCGGCAAGCAGCAGAAGCTTCAAAGCAGCGGCCCCCTTTTCTCCGGCTGGAGCGTCTCGCGGTACAGTCCCAGCAGACGCACCATCGGCCTTGCCATCGGCAGCAGCTCGTCATACTGCGGGATGCTGCCGCGCACATTGGCGCACAGCCAGTCCATGTGTAAAACTTCCTCCGGCGCAAGCCAGCGTTCGCCGTCATTTTGCACCGCGCCCGTCTGGTCGGCGATGCGCCGGTGGAACGGCGCAAGCTCACCGTGAGTCAGCGCGGCGCGCAGCAGGCGCACCAGCTCGCGCGGGCCGTCCGGCAGCGATTCCATGAGCTGCACGTCCACCGCGCCGCTTGCAAAGCCCCACCAGTAATTGACGGCGGCCACCGCGCTCAGCTCGTCCCAGCCGCCGCGCAGGATGCTGCGCGCCAGCCGGATATAGACCTCGCCCCAGTTCCACACCGGAAGCGCCGCGCAGACCGGCCCTGCGTTCTGGGCCAGACACAGTCCGCGCCAGTCCGGGCTGTCGCCCGAGCCGGGCAGATCGCGCGCGCAGATCACGCGCAGCCCCTCTTCCGCGAGACGCGCCGCAGGTGAGGCTTCGCAGCACGACCAGCGCAGCTCGATCTCGGCGCGTGGGTTCGTCAGCTGCGCGCCGAGCGCAAAGGCATTGATGGCCGCAGGCGTGCCGAAGATCGGCCCGTCGGCGACATAGCCGATGCGGTTATCCTCCGCCAGTGCGCCTGCGATCGTGCCGAGCAGAAATTTCGCCTCGTAAATACGGCCGTAATACGTCCGCACGCCGGGATACGGCATATCGACCGAGCAGTTGAGAAAGCGGACGCCCGGATATTTGGGCGCAAGCTTGCGGCAGGCGAAGATCAGCGGCACGGTCGTCGTGAAAATGACTTGCGCGCCGTCAGAGACGGCCTGCTCCAGTGCGTCCTCGGTGCAGGGGTAGTCCGCCGCAAGATAGGTCCTGACCGAGACGGCGTCGCCGAGCGCCTGCTCGAGCTGCTGCCGCCCCTTGTCATGCTCCCGGATCCACGGGCTTTTCTCCGGCGCGCATTCATGTACGAACGCCGCGCGGAGCGTCCCGCCGGGGATCATCCGCCCGGCCAGCAGCCCGAGAAGCCCGGAGCCGGATGCTTCCGGCTCCGCGTCGGTCTGCATCTCGATCTTTCCGCCCCGCGCGTAGGCGGTCAGCTCCGTCCAGACCGCGCGGATGGATTGTTCCAGCTCCGCAGGCCCCAGCACGCGCAGATCGCCCAGCGTATACGTGTGCAGCCACACCAGAAGCGCTTCCGCCGTCGTGACGGGCGGCTCCTGGCTGAGCTTGTAATAGGCTGTGCGGAAGGTATAGAACGCGGTCAGAAACGCACGCTTTTCCCGGTCCGACCAGATGTGGTCGGCATCAAAGCCCAGCGCGGCCTGCAGCTTGGGATAGTCGCCGACGCGGTTGAAATGCACCTGATACAGGCCGCACAGCCCGTAAAAGTGCAGAAATTCATAATAGACCCGCACAGCCGGATCATCGGAATAGACCGGCAGAACGCGCGTGACATACGCGCGGATGGTCGGCGCCTCAAAGCTTTTGAGAACGCTCACGCGCTTGTTGCCCTCCTGCACGTAGAAACAGCCCATATATTCAAAGCAACGGATGGGGTCAGTGATGCCGGTGTCGCCCAGATGCGCCTCGCAGAGCGCGACCCATTTGCTTGCAAACTCCGTCCCAAGATCCAGAAGCGGCATGAAATTCGCGGCAAACGCCGCCTGCCGCCCCGCCGTATTTGTGCCGATGATCTGCGCGATGGGAATGTCCAGTACGCCGAGATCGACGCGGCCCGCGACCGCGCAGCCGCGCAGCCGTTCCTCGAGCACCTGCGGATACGGATAGCGTCCGCGGTGGACGCAATCGCGGTAGCATTTCTGTCCGGCCTTCAGCGCCTGCCGGAATTGCTGCAGCGCCTCCTGTCTGCTCATATCAGGCACCTCCTTTTTTGATTTCCGCCCCCATTTTCCTACGGCAGACGGAAAAAGTCAATCAGATTTTATACGGAATGCCGGAACAGGCGCAGGCGGCGCACATCAGGCCGCCCTGAGCAGCCCCGTGTGGAAGCTGAAAAGCTGAATCAGAGCAAAAAAACGCCGGAGGCCTCCCAAAGGAGAGCCCTCCGGCGTTTCATCGATTCGGGAATCAACAGCACTGGCCCACGACCTGATACATTTCATCGTTGGAGATCTGCACTGTGACGGTCAGATGCTTTGCAAACAGCCCGGCCAGCGCCTCGACCGGCAGCAGACCGTTGGAGACGCTGCGCGCCGTCTTCGCATGGTGCGCGTCGAGCGCCTTGCGCGAAAACCCGTGCGCCACCGTCAGCGTTCCGCCGGGCGTGAGCAGCCCGGCCAGATGGGAGATCAGCCGCTCCGGCTCCGGAAAATGCGGAAATGCGTTGTAGATCACAATGCAGTCG
>ENA-UOJS01002630-UOJS01002630.1-human-gut-metagenome-genome-assembly--contig:-C74-NODE-2630-length-11741-cov-7.003936_pt1 | contig 11741 bp, 7 predicted proteins | sample MGYA00242355_ERZ723902 | MGnify/ENA metagenome assembly ERZ723902 | reverse complement strand
GGCAGAGGTTTATCCTGATTATATGTTACAGGAACTAATTCTTCAAAGAAATCCGGTTCACTGACTAAATCACTGATCGCGTAAGTTACATTACGTTCAGTCCATTCGAACGAAACAAACATAAACGACAGCGTCACAATGAGACCCATGAACAGCCAACGGGACTTACCCTTTTCAAGGTCGGCTCTTCGTGCTTTTTTCACTTCCATAACAAGTGTTTTTTAAATTAGACAATATGTGAGTAAAAATCTCAGTGTCCGCTTTTAAACTGGAAGTAAGATAGTAAAAATATAGATAAGTTAAAAGAAAAAGGAGTGTCTTATATTATTTTTTAATATAAAACACCCCAAATTCAATTCCGTTAAACAATTAATTAAAAATCAGCTGCTTATTTAGTTAATATTCAATTTTACGTTAACATATCCTGCTTACTCTACGGCAATGCCGGTTTCCGCCAATACAGACATCTTTTATCACAAACTCACCATCTCCTGCAGAATACCTACCGCAGTCTCTACCGTTTCCACATTCTTGACTACCATACTACGCTTGCCGTTCTGCTCACGCAAATTGCAGTAACGCGGATTCTTGCTCATGTAATCAATCACCTTGCCAAAAGCCGCACTTTGATAATAAGGACTTTCCTGATTACTGATAAAGAACAAAGTCATTCGTCCGGCTTTCAAGAATACTTTTTCCACCCCCAACCGTTTAGCCAATCTGCGCAAAGGTACGATACGCAGAAGTTCCAGCCCTTCGGGAGGAACCTTTCCGAAACGGTCCTCCAACCGTGCCTTGAAAGCGAGCAGGTCCTTATCCAATTCCAATCCGTCCAGTTCACGATAAAGCAACATACGTTCGCTGCTGCTGGGGATATACTCATTTGGGAAAAGCAATTCCAAATCACTTTCCACCTGACATTCATCCACAAAGTTCTCGCCACTGATTTTCTCTTCTCCCGCTGCCTGCAACTCCTCTGCATAAAGATCGGCAAACTCATCCTCTTTCAACTCTTTCACCGCTTCGGCCAGTATCTTCTGATAAGTTTCATAACCCAAATCGGCAATGAAGCCACTCTGCTCCGCCCCCAGCATATTTCCTGCTCCACGGATATCCAAATCCTGCATGGCTATATGGATACCGCTGCCCAAATCACTGAAATTCTCAATGGCTTGAAGACGGCGCTTTGCCTCGGGAGTCAGTGAAGTCAATGGAGGCGCCAACAAATAACAGAATGCTTTTTTATTGCTTCTTCCCACACGTCCACGCATCTGGTGCAAATCACTCAACCCAAAATTCTGCGCCTGGTTGATGATAATCGTATTGGCATTCGGTATATCAATGCCACTCTCGATAATGGTGGTTGCCAGCAGCACATCATAATCATAGTTCACAAAGTCGAAAATAATCTTCTCCAGCTTTTCGGGCTCCATCTGTCCATGACCTATGCAGACACGGCAATCGGGTATATTCCGCTTGATCATGGCTTCCAATTCTACCAGATTCTGTATGCGGTTATTGACAAAGAACACCTGTCCGTTACGGCTCATTTCAAAATTGATCGCTTCCGTTATGATATCTTCATTAAAGGTATGCACCTCTGTCTGAATGGGATAACGGTTGGGAGGCGGAGTCTGAATGACAGAAAGATCACGGGCGCCCATTAACGAGAACTGTAAAGTACGGGGGATGGGGGTAGCGGTCATAGTAAGTGTATCCACATTCACTTTCATCTGACGCAACTTCTCTTTCACACTAACTCCGAACTTCTGTTCCTCATCAATGATCAGCAATCCTAAATCTTTGAACTTAACGCTTTTACCGATGATTTTATGTGTACCGACCAAAATATTTATTTTTCCATCCGCCAGTTCCTTCACTATTCTGGAAACATCTTTCGCACTGCGGGCACGGCTCAAATAATCCACCTTACATGGAAAATCTTTCAACCGTTCGCTGAAAGTCTGAAAGTGCTGATAAGCTAAAACCGTAGTGGGAACCAGCACAGCCACCTGTTTGTTATCTGTCACAGCTTTGAAAGCGGCACGAATCGCTACTTCGGTCTTTCCGAATCCCACATCACCACACACTAAACGGTCCATAGGGCGATCGCTCTCCATATCGGCTTTGGCATCTTGGGTCGCCTTCAACTGATCGGGGGTATCCTCATAGATAAAGCTTGCCTCTAATTCATGTTGCATAAAACTGTCGGGACTATACGAGAATCCTTTTTCCTGTTTACGTTGCGAATACAGTCTGATCAGGTCACGGGCTATATCTTTGATTTTGCTCTTGGTACGCTCTTTCATTTTTTCCCACGCACCGGTCCCCAATTTGTTCAGGCGGGGAGTTTCTCCCTCCTTCCCTTTATACTTGGATATTTTATGCAGGGAATGAATGGAAACAAATACCACATCCTCATTCTGATAAGTAAGTTTAATCACTTCCTGAGTGGTATTTCCATTCGGAATGCGTACCAAACCGCCAAAACGACCTACACCATGATCTATATGTACCACAAAGTCACCCGGCTCAAACTGGCTCAACTCTTTTAAGGTCAATGCCACCTTACCGCTACGCGCCTTGTCGCTACGAAGATTGTATTTATGGAAACGGTCAAAAATCTGATGGTCTGTAAAAAAGCAGCTTTTCAATACATTATCTGTAAAGCCCTCATGTAAAGTCTTGTTGACCGGAATGAACGTGATATGATCACCACGCTCCTCAAAGATATCTTTCAGACGCTTTGCCTGCTTCTCACTATCGGTACATATATATAAGGTGTAACCTCGTTTCTGATAATCAGTGAATGAAGTGCTTACCAAATCAAAATTCTTATGAAAAATAGGCTGGACCGTCGTATCGAAAGCCAACGTTGCCTGTGGAGTTCCTGTAGGTTTGTTACCAAATTCAATCCGTTTGAAATCCAAAGCCCGTACTGTAAATTCCGCCCCGTCTATCAGCTTCAGTTCCAAATTCATCAGTTCCGTCTTCTCTCCTTCGTATGCGGCAAGCGCCTGAGGAGAGAGTGCCTCCTCCCGTACTACCTGTATTCTTTCACGTACCCAAAGAAAGTCTTTCATTGCCAGAACTGTTTCCCGAGGAATGAATTCAAAGAAAGACACCCCGCTCTTGTCGGCGGCATTCGTCAGCTCGGGCACGATGGCAATGCTCTGTTTCTTCTCTTTCGAAAGCTGGTTTTCCACTTCAAAAGTACGGATGCTGTCTACCTCGTCACCAAAAAAGTCAATACGGTAAGGATACTCGGAAGCAAAAGAGAAGACGTCAATAATACTACCGCGTACAGCATATTGCCCCGGTTCATAAACATAATCCACATGCTCGAATCCGTAACCGGCCAGCACTTCCGTGATAAACTCTGTGTCCACATGCTCACCCACACCAAGTTTTAACGTCTTGTCCATCAGTACCTTTTGTGATACCACTTTCTCCGCCAACGCTTCAGGATAAGTCACCACACATAGCGGATCGCCTTTCTGTAAACGGCTCAACACTTCCGTACGCAGGATCTCATTGGCTGCATCTTTCTGCCCATATTTAACAGCCCGACGATACGAGGATGGAAAGAACAAAATATGCTCATCACCGTTCACCTGTGTCAGGTCATGATAAAAGTAACCCGCTTCCTCCAAGTCACCCAGTACAAATACAAATGTCTGTTTATTCTCTCTAAGAAAGGAGGAAACAAATAAAGCTGCCGCAGAAGCATGTAATCCTCCCAGGAAAATAGTCCTCACTGAGGAATCTTCCAATAACGCAGCCAGTCCCTTAGTGTTAGGATGACCGGCATAAATACGTTGCAATTCCGAAATATCCATATCTTTTTTTAAGATGGGGACAAAATTAAAGAAATATCTGATTACTTCCTCCTTTTTTTGCCAACTATTCAAGATTTTCCTATTTTTGTACGCTAATATATAACCCCATGGAAACAAAAGCAATAAACACAAAATTGAAAGGACACGCACGTGTAGATGTAGCTGATGTGCTACGCGGACTGGCAGTGATGGGAATCATCATCCTGCACTCTATCGAACATTTTAATTTCTACTCATTTCCCGATACAGCCGGACAAAGTGCGTGGCTGAACTTCTCGGACAAAGCCATTTGGAGCGGGTTATTCTTCATGTTCGGCGGAAAAGCATACGCCATATTCGCTTTACTTTTCGGTTTTAGCTTTTTTATTCAAGATGACAACCAACGCCTACGGGGCAATGATTTCCGTCTACGTTTTTGTTGGCGGTTAATTCTTCTTTTCCTGATAGGTAATATCAATGCCAGTTTTTTCACAGCGGAAGTACTGGTCCTTTATTCTTTAGTAGGTTTCATCCTGCCACTGACTTGCCGGCTGAAAGACAAATGGATATTTGCATTGGCATGTCTGCTATTGATCCAGCCATTGCCGCTTTATTATGTAATACGTGCCTGTCTCGATCCGGAATTTGTTACTCCGGCCATCCCCACCCGCAGCTTCTGGAATGCAACTTTTGCAGTGCAAAGCAATGGTAATTTTCTGGAAACCATCCGTGTCAATTTATGGGAAGGACAGTTGGCAAGCCTTGCCTGGGCCTGGGATCACGGACGGGTATTCCAAACAGCCGCCCTTTTCCTGCTCGGTATGCTGATAGGGCGCAAGGGACTTTTTTTGAAAGAGCACTTGAAGGTATGGAACAAGGTACTTGCAGGCTCACTCGTCGCATTTTTCCCTTTATATGGGTTGGGCAATATGCTACCGGACTTTATCACAAATAAATCCATTCTAACCCCTCTTTCACTAATCATCACCTCGCTTTCCAATTTTGCATTTATGCTGATTCTGGTATCCGGTGTCGTCTTCGCTTTTTACAAGACAAACTTACACGACGGATTAATGAAAATAACGCCATACGGAAAGATGAGCCTTACCAATTATATCACTCAAAGTATAGTAGGTTCTATGTTATACTACAACTGGGGATTTGCATTGCACAATCAGTTTGGTATCACAGCCAGCTGCCTGGCAGGAATAGTTTTCTTCATCTTGCAATTCTCTTTCTGCCGCTGGTGGATGAATCACCACTCTCACGGTCCGATGGAATATATATGGAAACGGGCAACCTGGCTGAAATAAGCCAAGAACCGAAGTCTGCCCGCATTTGTTTATAAAAGACATACAAATAGAACTTTAAAATATGCGCGAAGAAATCATAAAACTATTAGACCAATATCGGTTAAAAGAAGCATTATCCCAAATGACAGGATATGCCACCCATACTTCCGACTGGCAATTAAAGAATGAGCTAGAAGCCCTGCAAACGTCATACGACCTGATGCTGCAATATACTTCAAAAGGGATGAAAGATCCCAATAAAGTGGAAATATACCATAAAATGTTACGCACGGCATACGAACTGGCCGACCGTATCCATATAGCCGTACAGGCAACACAAAATTACGGAGCCTATTATGACACAATGCGCACTTTTGTCCAAAGCCCTCCTCACAGCTATGCCGAATTACAAATGCAACTGGAGGCGTATACAGAAGATATGGCTACAGCACCATTGATATATACCACCGAGGCCAAAAGAAATGAAGAAATGGATGCCATGAGAAAACGTCACGAAACAGCCGTAGACGAATTATTTGAAAAAATATGGGTATCCACCCGGTGGAGTGAATCGGAATATGCTGAAGCGCAAACTTTGTTCAACTCACTATTGATCCAAGTCAACGACCTTTCCATAATGGTCAGCGCCGTCACCATGAGCCTGCTGCAAATATTCGACATCCGCAAGTTCATGTTTCTATTGAACGCCTATACCCATCAGGATACCATGCTGAATCAGCGGGCTATTGCAGGGATCGCACTAACATGCTACTATTATGAAAAGCGTATCCTTCAATACCCTGAAGCCGTGTCGCGCATAAATGAACTGAATGAAAATACCGAGTTCATCAAAAACCTGCATCATATCCAGATTCAATTATTGCAATCTTCCCGTGAAACCCGAAAGATAGACAAGAAGATGCGTGAAGAAATCATTCCCGAAATGATGAAAAATCCCAAACTTAATTTGGAAGGACTGGATGAAGATGCCGAAGATCATAATCCGGAATGGGAAGAATGGATTGACCGTTCAGGCATTACCGATAAATTGCGCGAATTAGGTGAACTGCAAATGTCCGGGGCGGATGTGTATATGAGTACCTTTTCACAGCTGAAACAATTCCCGTTTTTCCGCAAAATTTCTCACTGGTTCTATCCTTTTGACCCCCAATATCAGGATATCGCCAAATTATCTCTCGGAAATGACGAACAAAAAATCTCTCTGCTCAACATTTTGATGAATTCGGATGTATTCTGCAATTCCGACAAATACTCTTTTTGTTTTACCATGTTACAAATGCCGGAAAGCCAAAGAAATCTCATGCAGCAACAATTGAACGGACAACATGAGGCTTCTGAAGAACTGAAAGAACGTTTAAAAGAAATGTCACAATCAAAAGCTCGCGCTGAATTCGTGAGCCGGCAATATATTCATGACCTCTACCGTTTCTTCAAATTATGGTCAAGAAGACATGAAATACATGACATTTTTGAGGACACTCTAGACTTATGGAATAAAGAAACATTGTCTCAAGCCTTGTTGCACAAAGATTATATCAACAAGCTGGCAGATTACCTATTCACACACGACGACCTGACAGAAGCCGGGATTCTCTATGATAAATCAATTGAATTATACAATCGTAAAAATGCTGAATTATGGCAGAAAGCAGGTTTCATTTATCAGAAAATCGGTTCCTATAAAAAAGCGATAGATTATTACCTGCAATCAGATCTGCTGATCCCTGATAATACATGGAATAACCGCCATTTGGCACAATGTTATAGAAAAGAGGGAAACTACCCAAAAGCTTTGGAATATTATAACAAGGTGGAACAGGCACAGCCCGACAGTCTGAATCTGGCACTACAAATAGGACAATGCCTGATGGCACTGGAACGATACGATGAAGCACTGGCTTATTTCTTCAAAGTGGAGTATCTGGATAAAAAGCCACAGAATGCCCGACGCGCCATCGGATGGTGTTCCTTCATTACCGGCAACCATCAACAAGCCAAGAAATATTACGACTTGCTGATATCCGAGCCCAAGCCCATTATGGAAGACTGGATGAATGCAGGACATGTGTATTATATCCTGAATGAAACAGAAAAATCAATAGAATATTATCGCAAAGCCCAGGAACTATGCGACAGTCATGATGAGTTTGTCCGCCTTTACCAAATAGATAAGAAAGACTTGATAAAGCAAGGCGCCAATGAAGTAGACTTGTTTATACTTCCCGATGAATTAATTTAAAGGATTATAAGATAAATCTATTCGGGATAGAAGTTTGGTATAATTATATAAAACTTCTATCCTGACCGGATTCTCATCATCCAGACGATAATTGGCATGCACATTATAAGTGCTTAAACCATGATTCATACAATATCCGATATCATTAGGTAAGGCTGTTCTATTCCTCAACTGCCCAAGATTCAATAAAAAATAGAAGAAACTATCCACCCCATCATAATCAATCACATAAGCCTGTAAATTCAGATTCGCCTGATAATTGATGTTATTATCATAATTATAATAAGTATGACAACTGGACACACTATCATTTGCCTCAGTAAAAACAGTCATCACCTCCTTCAACCGTCCCAACTGATCAAAAACATATTTTCCTTGCACTTTTTTCAAGAAACGATAATCGGAAGTAGCACGATAATCAGAATTGATAAAAATAGTATCTCCTTTATAATCATAGACAGTCTGTTTATCAACTTCATAAACCTCCTCTTCTACCTTCAATATACAACGGGCCCTACTTTCCCTCGCCTTGCCTTTTCATATTTGAAACGTAAAATTGAAAAGCTTAGTGCCGGTATTAAAACAATTCATCTGTCCGATGGTTATCTGGTCGCCCTCATACCTTACCGGGGTATCCCCATACTTTATAATTTTACCATCACGATCATATTCCAATTTCAAAACTTGTTCTTCCTCTCCCGTTAAATCGGTGACCTTAGTCACATATGTGTCAGCTTTTTTTTCTTTACAACCATCAACAACAAACAAGAGAACTAACAAAGAAATATATTTTACAAACAACTTTATTTTCATAAGTCAAGTATCATCTCTATGCAAATAAAATAAAAAATATTAGAACTAAGTACAATTTGGAGCTTTTTAACTCAACTTCTTTACCCCCACTCTGTTTTAAACAGCAATTATAATAAGAAAGAAATATGGAATGGATTATACATCTTTTGAGACAGCATTCAGAACTGGCGATTTTTCTGACAATCGCCGCAGGCTTCTGGATTGGAAAAATGAAAATAAAACAATTCAGTTTGGGAATCGTCACCAGTGTATTGCTAGTAGGGGTATTAGTGGGACAGCTTAACATTACAATAGAAGAACCGGTGAAATCCGTGTTTTTTCTTTTATTCCTTTTTGCTATCGGATACAAAGTGGGACCACAATTCTTTCGCGGACTGAAAAAAGATGGTTTACCTCAAGTAGGATTCGCCGCGCTCATGTGTGTAGGTTGTTTGATTATCACTTGGTTATTAGCTATCTTAATGGGATATAATGCCGGTGAAGCAGCCGGGTTACTGGCCGGAGCACAAACTATCTCTGCCGTCATAGGAGTAGCAGAAGATACCATAAACGGACTCAACATATCCTCTTCCCAAAAAAGTGATATGATTAATATCATTCCCGTGGCATATGCTGTAACTTACATTTTCGGTACGGCAGGCTCTGCCTGGGTCCTCTCTTCTTTAGGTCCTAAAATGTTGGGAGGATTAGAAAAAGTGAAAGCCGCCTGCAAAGAGCTAGAAACCCGAATGGGTACCAGCGAAGCAGACGAGCCCGGATTTGAACAAGCACGCCGTCCGGTAGTTTTTCGCGCTTACCGCATAGAGAACGATTGGTTTGGCAACGGCAAGACCGTTGACCAGCTAGAATCCTATTTTATTTCACAAGGGAAAAGATTGTTTGTTGAAAGAATGCGACATGGATCTTCCATTGTCAATGATATTATTCCCGGACAATTATTACAAAAAGGAGACGAAGTGGTACTGAGCGGAAGAAGAGAATTCGCCATTGGTGAGGAAGACTGGATTGGAGAAGAAATCGTCGATCCCCAACTGCTTGATTTCCCTGTGGAAGTACTCCCTGTCATGATACACAAAAAGCCATATTCCAACCAAAAATTGGACTTCATACGCCGTCAAAGCTTTATGCATGGCGTCAGTATACGCCGTATTAAACGGGCAGGCATTGATATCCCTGTTTTCGCACAAACCACTATCGACTGCGGAGATACTTTGGAATTGGTCGGCCTGAAAAAAGAGGTGGAATCTGCTGCAAAAGAACTAGGATACATAGACCGCCCCACCAATGCCACAGATATGACATTTGTAGGACTCGGCATTTTACTAGGAGGTATCATCGGGGCACTTGCAATCCATATCGGCGGAGTACCTATTAGCCTGAGCACTAGTGGAGGGGCCCTGATAACCGGATTAGTATTTGGCTGGTGGCGCAGCAAACGCCCTACCTTCGGACAAATACCGGAATCCTCTTTATGGGTGCTGAATAATGTAGGCTTGAATATGTTCATCGCCGTAGTCGGCATTTCTGCAGGACCCAGCTTTGTACAGGGACTAAAAGAAGTAGGTCCTATGTTATTTATCATAGGTGCGTTGGCTACTTCCTTGCCTTTATTATTAGGGCTGATTCTAGCCAGATATGTATTCAAGTTCCATCCCGCCCTCTCTTTGGGGTGCACGGCAGGAGCCCGTACTACCACTGCTGCATTGGGCGCCATACAAGAAGCAGTAGGCAGCGAAACACCTTCTTTAGGATACACCGTGACCTACGCCGTAGGAAATACACTACTCATCATATGGGGAGTGGTCATTGTATTATTAATCAACTAAAAAACTAAACTCATACATTATGGAATATTTAAGTGATAAAAGCAGCGTTGCCCGAATGGACAAGAATTTGGAAAAGATCAGTCCCTTCGAATTAAAAAACCGTTTGATTGAAATGGCAGATGAAAGTGTGAAGAAAATGGCGCACGTCATGCTGAATGCAGGCAGAGGTAATCCCAACTGGATTGCAACGGAGGCTCGTGAAGCATTCTTTGCCTTGGGCGGTTTTGGCATTGAAGAGTGTCGCCGGGTCATGGACATGCCCGAAGGCATTGCCGGTATTCCTCAAAAAACAGGCATAGCCCAACGTTTTGAGGAGTACCTGAAAAAGCATGAAGGAAATGCGGGGACAGATCTATTGAAACGTACCTATAATTATATGCTGATGGAACATGCAGCCGATCCGGACGAACTGGTACACGAATGGACCGAAAGTATTGTAGGCGACCAATATCCTATGCCTGACCGCATCTTGAAATATACAGAAATTCTAGTACAGGATTACCTGAATCAGGAAATGTGCAACGGGCAACCCCCGCAAGGTAAATTCGATTTATTCGCCACCGAAGGCGGAACAGCAGGGATGTGCTATGTATTCGACTCGCTGGAAGAAAATTTCCTGCTACACAAAGGAGATAGTATAGCATTGATGGTTCCTATCTTTACACCCTATATAGAGATACCCGAATTGACACGTTACGATTATGATGTGCTCAATATTCCTGCAAGTACTCTAAATGAAGAAGGACTTCATACCTGGCAATACAAAGTGGAAGATATCAATAAACTGCGAGACACGAAATACAAAGCCTTGTTTATTGTCAATCCGAGCAATCCACCCAGTTATCAGTTGAACAAAGAATGCGTAGATGCCCTGAAAGACGTAGTAACACGCTGGAATCCCAATCTGATGATTATAACAGATGATGTATATGGTACTTTTGTTCCCGGATTCCGCAGCCTGATGGCTGATTTGCCACAGAACACAATTTGTGTCTACTCTTTCTCCAAATATTTCGGAGCGACCGGTTGGCGCCTTGCTGTAATTGCCTTACATGAGAAAAATGTATTCGACAGAATGATTGCCAATCTGCCCCGCAAACGAAAAAGCGAACTAACCAAACGGTATGGCAGCTTGAGTATGCAAGTAGAAAACATGAAATTCATTGACCGTATGGTAGCAGACAGCCGTCAAGTAGCCTTGAACCATACAGCAGGACTGTCCTTGCCACAACAAATGCAGATGTCACTCTTTGCTTCTTTTTCATTGCTGGACAAAGAAAATACATATCGTCATGCCATGCTTAATTTAATCCATACCCGTCTGAAAGCATTATGGGACAACACAGGGTTCATTCTCCTCGACGATCCACTAAGGGCCGGTTATTATTCAGAAATAGACATGCTGGTATGGGCCAAGAAATTTTACGGAGATGAATTCGTACAACATCTGCAGACAACTTATAATCCATTGGACGTAGTATTCCGCCTTGCCAATGAAACAGGCCTGGTCGTATTGAATGGTGGTGGATTCGACGGACCCGAATGGAGTGTACGTGTATCACTTGCCAACCTGAACGAGAAAGATTATATCAAAATCGGACTCAGTATCCGCAGAATTCTGAATGAATATGCTGACAAATGGAAATCTGAAAAGAAATAAAAAATTAAGAACGTCCGCCGTGAAGTCTGCTTGACCTAACCGGCGGATTTCTTTTTTATATAAAGGTTTTTT
>ENA-UOJS01002624-UOJS01002624.1-human-gut-metagenome-genome-assembly--contig:-C74-NODE-2624-length-11773-cov-8.037805_pt1 | contig 11773 bp, 9 predicted proteins | sample MGYA00242355_ERZ723902 | MGnify/ENA metagenome assembly ERZ723902 | reverse complement strand
AACAACCCCCCCGGGCGGTGCGGGGGTTTTTTTAATTTTAGCTAATAATTTTTTAATGGGGGGGTTCTGCGGGGGGTCCCGCCGCGAGGTGCGGCGACAACAGATGGTAATTGCAGACGCGTCCATGCGGGAGCGCGAGCTTCCGTGCGGCGGCAGGTAAAAATTTGGAGAGCGGCGCAAAGCGTCCTTGGAGTGCGGAGCCCGAAGGGGCGGCAAAGCCGACTTCAGCTTCGCACTCCAAGGTGGTTTTGCGGTATTTCGCGGCGATGAGTGAGGCAAACAGGCTTGGATATAGAGCTTTGCTGCGGTTTTCGGTGACCGTAAGAGTGACGGCGGCGGCAACGCGCTTACCGCCGGAAGCAAAAATTCGCGTTGCTTATTTTTGATTCCGGCAAGCGCTTTTGCGCGGGTGGTACAGTTACGGTTGCGGTCCGCATTCGCGGACCTTACATTTCGAAAGCTCCGGAAGCCGCGCCTGCGCGCTCCCTGCGCTTTCGACCAGCGTTCCGCCGCTGGACCGCGTCCGGCAAGCTGCCGGGGGCGACGGCGGCTTTGCCGCCTGTTTTTTAATTTTTATTTTGAGGAGAAATCTATGAGAAAACACTTTTTTGTATTCGCGACGCTCGCTCTCGGATTCCTGCTGTCGGCCGCCGAGCTCCCGCTGTCGAAGTTCATGGAGCGCGCCCGCAACCCGAACTCCGGTTCCACCTTTGCGGCGCTTTCCGGACAAATCCAGCATCGGCGCGCCGGCGGCAAGGTGGAAAACGCTTCGCTCTATTTCGCGGTCATCATCCAGCCGGAGCGCTCCACCGGCCAGATCATCATCGACGGCTCCGAAGGGTATCTGATCGGCCAGACCCGGCTCAGCGGCGACTCCGAAACCACCGTCACGCCGATGGTGGGCAGCCAGGCACAGGAGGCCGCCAGGCTTGGATACATGGGAATCCGCCCCTCCGACCTGACCATGAGCTTCCTGTATTATCCGGTGGTCCGCGAACTGGAGCCGGTGACGCTGAGCGGGATCGCCCCCTGCCGGGTCGTGCTGCTGGAAACCCCGGATAAATCCGAACAGGTCAGGGTCTACATCTCCCGCGACCACTATTTCCCGCTGAAAGCCGAATTCATCAAGGCCGGCGAAAAGGAGCCGTACCGGACGCTGGAGACCTCCGGCTTCACCAAAAAGAATGACCTCTATTACTGCTCGAAAATCAACCTCGACGGTCCCGGCTGGCGCACCCGGATCACCTTCGACGGAGACGAGGCGAAACTCGGAGTGTTCGATGCCGCCAGGCCGCCGCAGATTATCCGGCGTCTGAAATAGCGTTTTTACCGGTTTTCAATCACGGAAGGAGCAGGGATGCTTCTTCCGTTTTTTTATTTTCGATCAATGCGAAATGTGATTTTGAGGTTGATTCGGGCAAAAATTTGACTTTTTTAAGTTACATGGTAAAATAATTGTTATCAGGAGAGATTGCAGATGAATGACTCCCGGAAAACCGCACCCGGAAAGAACGCCGGAGTTTTGAGGAGCGGCCGGGACATATCAAATCATTCCGGCGAATATCAAGGAGGAGAAAATCATGTTTCAACACGCAACCATCGCTCTCGCCGCCGCGGCGGCAATTGTGGTCGGAATCGGAAGCGGCTGTGCCACTCCGGCTCCGACTGTCCGCAACTACATGACCCCGGAACCGACCCGCAATAACCAGCTCGGCAACGCGGATCTCAAGCTGGTGCTCGATCCGACGCTCGGCGACAAGGATGTGCAGTGCTCCATGCTGGCGGTCGAAGTGCCGGTCAACGAAACGCTCGCCTTCCGCCGCCTGACCAGCGATGAAATGATCATGGTCCAGGCCGGAACCGGCATCCTGACAGTCGATGCCAAGCAGATTCCGGTCAATCCCGGAACGGTGGTCTACATTCCGGGCGGTTCCGTGCAGAGTCTCTACAACAACGGCAACGTGCCGCTGACCTACCTTTCCGTGATCATTCCCGCCTATGAAGCCGGAGAATGCGAATTCATCGAAGGCAACTGATTCGTGTCGGCGAGCCCGCCGGGATACTCCCGGCGGTAACGCTCCGGCGAAACTCCGGTCAGGTTTTTGAAACGGCGACTGAAATGGTACGGGTCGGCATAACCGAATTTCGCGGCGACAACCGCAATCGGCAGCAGACTTGACACCAGCAGCTCCGCAGCCTGCCGGAGTTTCAGTTCCTCCAGGTAGCGCTTGGGACGCATCCCCGTATGACGCAGGAAATTGCGCCGCAGCTGGTCGGTGCTCAGATTACAGAATTCCGCCAGCTCTTCGACGGTCCACCAGTGATCGGGACGCGATTTGATTTCGGCGACCAATTCCTCCATCGGTGTCAGGGTGTTGCGCCTGCGGTGCTCGTTATAGAGGTCCACCAGCAATTTCTGCAGCGCGATATTGGCATTGATCTGCGCGTCGGCGGAGGGGTCCTGCGCCAGTTCGATCAGCGGCAGCAGGCGGCGAACACCGCCGAGGTTGTAAATTCCGGAAGAGATGACTCCCGCATTGCGCATCATATCCGCCGCCGGACCGCAGAACCGGACCGCATCCTCCACATAAGGAAGCGTATCGCTGCCGCCGTACCGGTTCCGGTCGCCCGGGGCGATCACCACCGCCTGCCCCGGAGTCAGGTCGGTTTCCCGGCCGTTTTCGATCCAGCCGCGCCCCCCGCCGGAAATCAGATGGGACAGCGAATAAAATTCAAAAAGCCGGACCGGGCAATTCCGGAAACTCCCCGCCGGCGAAGTGCCGGCTGTGCTGCAGTTGATGATCCAGAGTCCGTAGCGCCGCTGCAGCTCCGGCATCCTTCCGGTCAGCCGATGTACCGCAATCTCGCCCGAAGCGTACCCGTCAAAACGTATTTTGTCATCATCCATGCGGCTTTTTTCCATTTGAGTTTTGATTTTCCGTGGTATAATATAGTGCATACAACGATTTTTTGTCAATCTCAATTGTAAAAAAAGAGAGGCTTACGATGGCGGAAGAAAAAAAGATTCAGGTTGCGGTGATCGGTCTGGGAAACCGCGGGCGTTACGTATTCAACAATCTGCTGCGCGATTCCAAACAGCAGGTGGTGCCGGTGGCGGCCTATGATCCGGACCGGGCGGTGATGAAGGAGACCATCGAACTCTGGAAGACCTCCGAAGTCACGAAACAGTGCGACAGCTATCAGGAGGCGATCAACACCCCCGGCGTCGAATGGGTGCTGGTCTTCTCGCCGAACGCTTATCACAAGGAACATATCATCGCCGCTTTCCAGGCCGGCAAACATGTGTTCAGCGAAAAGCCGCTGGCCACCACGATCGAAGACTGCCGGGAGATCTACGAAGCCCACCAGAAAAGCGGCAAACTCTTCGCGACCGGCTTCGTGCTGCGCTACGCGCCGATCTACCGCAAAGCCAAGGAGTACCTCGCTTCCGGCAAGCTCGGTTATCTGATCGCGATCGACGCCAATGAAAACATCACCCCCGAGCACGGCGGCTACATCATGTGCAACTGGAGGCGGCATACGTCGGAAGCCGGTCCGCACATCCTCGAAAAATGCTGCCACGACCTCGACCTGATCAACTGGTTCTGCGATTCGCTGCCGAGCCGGGTGGCTTCGTTCGGCGGCCGCAACTTCTTCATCCCGGAAAACCGGAAACTCGAAGAGAAGTACGGAGTGAAACAGTTCAAGACCTGGTGGGATCCCCACGCGATCGAAACCCCGTTCTCCGGCGACACCGACCTGATGGACAATTCCGTATCCATCGTTGAATACCGCAACCGGATCCGGGTGGCGTTCACGGCGACCATGAGCAATGCGATTCCGGAGCGCCGCATGTACTTCTCGTGCAGCGAGGGAACCATGCGGCTCGACCTCTACACCGGCAAGCTCTTCGTCAAGAAGCTCGGGGACGAGGGAATTCTGGAAGTCAGCGTCTCCGGCGACGGCCACGGCGGCGGCGACGATTACATCATGAAAGAGCTCTACGAATCGATGACCACCGGCGCCCTGCCCAAATGCAGCGGCAACGAGGGTCTGCAGAGCGCCGTGCTCGCGCTGGCGCTCGACAAGGCGGCGCAGACCCGCGATATAGTCGACCTCGAACCAGTCTGGAAATCCCTCGGCCGCTGAAGCCCGCGGGAAACTCCGGCGGCGGCATTCCGGTATCGGTTGCCGCCGCCCGTCGTTACCCCAGCAGGGCGTTGAACTGCTTCAGCCACTCCACATGGGCAGGCCAGGCGGGAGCGGTTACGAAATTACCGTCGGTGACGGCCCCGGTGACTGGCAACTCCACATATTCCGCTCCGGCGGCGGTCACTTCGGGCTTTACCGCCGGATAGGCGGAAATCCTCCTGTTCGCGATCACTCCGGCGGCGGTCAGCAGCTGCGGACCGTGGCACACCGCCGCAATCGGTTTTCCGGCGGCGGCGAAGGCACGGATGATGTTCAGCACAGATTGATCCAGGCGCAGGAATTCCGGCGAACGCCCGCCAGGCAGCACCAGCGCGTCGAATGCGCCGGCATCCGCCGACGCATAATCGAAATTCAACTGGAAGTTGTGGCCGCGTTTTTCGGAATAAGTCTGATCACCTTCGAAATCATGGATCGCGGTACGGATCACTTCCCCGGCTTTTTTGCCGGGACTCGCCGCCGCGACCTCATGACCGCAAATCTGCAACGCCTGAAACGGCACCATCACCTCATAATCCTCGACGAAATCGCCGACCAGCATCAGAATCTTCCTGCCCATCGTTCATTTCTCTTTTTCGTGGTGGAAATAAAGCTTGTCGAAGGCGTTCGCGAGCGCCTGAAGCCTGTCGGCCGTCGCCGGATCGCTTCCCTGTTTGGCCTTCATCGCCTCGACGAGCAGCGCGTGCAGCGTGGTCAGCCGGGCGATATAATCCGCATAGCCGGGATCGGTCGCCGGAACCGGTTTCAGCCGCTGGGTCATAAAATACCGGGTTACGGTATTCTGAAGTTTATCGGCATGATTGTCTTTGTTGATGATCCAGCGTACCAGCTGATTCGCATTCCTGCCGGATTTTTCCAGCTCATTGATCTCATGGATACTTTTGCGGATCGTCGCGATGTCCTCATAAATCAGCTTCATGCGCAGCGAGTCGTCATAGATGCCGCACGGTATTTCGCAGTGGGCGAAAACCGGAGCCGCCGCAAACACCGCCGCCAGAATGACAGCCGCCGCCAACCATTTGGAATTCTTCATCTTCATGTTCCTTTTCCTTGCCTCCACCGAACCTGTTTCCGGCGGAATAACCTGTCATTCAATATAACGGCAGTCGCTCCCAAGTCAAATTCTCCGCTCATCCGATCCGTATGGTTGACAAATTTTCCGAATATAAAATCCTTTTTTCCGACAACCATTTCATCATTTTGGAGGCAAGCGAATGAGCAATTCCCTGAACACAATTTCCCTGGCGGCGGACGTCGGCCTGAGACGGCCGATCGATCCCCGGACCGGCGATCTGACAAACCCGGCCGGCCGCCCGGAAGCACTCTTCTTCGGCGAGACGGTCACTCTGGCCGTCGATTTTTTCACCCGCACTCCCGCCGGGAACGGCTGGGAGCTGACGCCGTACCGGCTCGCTCCGGAGCTTCATTACACACTGGCAGGTTCGATGCCGGGAAATCCGGAGCCGATGTTCCGAAGCGCAGACGGGGCGGTCAGTATCGCCGGAAACCGGCTGGAGTTCCGCATCGACACCGGCAGTGAAGCCTTTTTCCGGGGAGCGGCGGCGGCCATTCATTTTGATGCTTTCCGCGACCGGAAGCTTTTCCCGGACCTTACCGTCACCGCCGAGGATGAAAATGGGAACCGGCGGATTCTGTTCACCGCCAAATTTCTGCCCGTCTGCCAGCCCGGCGATGTTCCGGAATCCTCCTCCGGAAGCGGCGGAACTCCCGCGATCGCGGAATCGGGCATCCTGCGAAACACGCTGGTGACCGGCCCGGATATCCTCCTCGACCCGGCGGTGCCGGTCTATTTGCTGACCATCGCGGAGGAAACCGCCGTCACCATCGACGACTCGCTGCTGGAAAGCCGGGAAAATTCCAGCCCGGTCTGGGAGCTCTGGCTGGAGCTGCGGCAGAGCGTTCCATTCACCCTGCCGGAAACGGTCGAGTGGCTCCCGGCAGCCCCGTCCTTCGATCAGCCCGGAAAATATGTGATCACATTCTGCGGCACCTCCGGCGGCTGGCTGGCCTTTTTGAGCAGCGCCTCTTCCACAAAAGGCGAAAAAGGCGACACCGGGCCGCAGGGAGAAACCGGTCCCGCCGGACCGCAAGGGCCACAAGGCTTGAAAGGTGAAAAAGGCGACACCGGCCCCGCAGGGCCGAAAGGAGATAAGGGCGATACCGGACCGCAGGGGGAAACCGGCCCCGCCGGGCCGCAAGGGCCGAAGGGGGACAAAGGCGATACGGGTGATATCGGTCCTGCCGGTCCCAAGGGTGATAAAGGCGATCCCGGTCCCGCCGGACCGCAAGGACCGAAGGGGGACAAAGGCGACACCGGGCCGCAGGGTCCGCAGGGAGAACCCGGTCCAACCGGCTCCGGCACGGGGGATATGCTCAAATCGGTTTACGATACCAACGATGACGGCATCGTCGATCACGCCGCGACCGCCGATGCGGTGGGCGCGACCACCGCCGCGCAGGTCGCCGACGCGGTCGGCAAAGCGCACACCCACGCCAACAAAGCGACGCTGGACAAACTCGCGGAAACTGACGGCAAACTGACCTTCGACGGCGCGGAAATCGGCGGCGGCTCCGGCACGGTCAAGAGCGTGAACGGGCAGCTTCCCGACGAATCCGGCAACGTGACCATCGAAACCGGCGGCGCGGTCGATGAATCCCGGCTGCTGCCCGAGAATCCCGCCAACGGTGATATTCCCTGCTTTGATGCGACCGCGACCGTCGGCGGCGGAAACGACGCGAACACCAGGATTTTGCTCCACTTTGACGCGGACGAAATCAAGGACGAAGCCGCCGGGAATGCCGCCCCGGTCACGATTACGAAAAAAACGGGAACAATTACCGTCGTCGAGGGTGGTAAATGGGGCAAATGTGCCAAATACGTCACTGGCAGTATGACCGTTGCGACGAATCTGGATGAACTGAACGCAAACAACTGGGTTGTATCCGGCTGGTTCAATCCTGATGAGAATGATCATGGCGTGAGTTATCCGACATGGCTTTCTATGGATGACCAGAATACGCATGGCTTCGGGTTTGATTCCACCGGGCGTTACGGAGAATCAGATGGTCCATTGTTTTATCTGGATACGCCTCCGGCGTCTGGTACGTGGCATTGGCTGGCAATCGTGAAATATTCGGGAGGTCTACGCTTCTATTTGAACGGTGCGTTCCTGAACGAGATTTCAGCACAGCAGCGGGCGAACTTCTGTTCAACGCTTGCAATCGGCGGTTTTGCCGGAACGCACGCTGCAGGAAGCACGGAACGCACGTTCAGCGGACTGGTCGACGAGGTCCGCTTGCAGTACATCCCTGATGATGAGATCACTCTGTGGACCGGCACGAGCATTGCGGTACCTGATGCACCTTACTCCAAGCCGCAGACGGTCGGAGAATGGGGCAAGCTCAACAAGGCCGAGCTGGCAATGAAAGGCGAACTGACCGCCGCATTGACCGGCAAGGTGAACCAGAGCGAACTTGCCGCTTACCAGAAGAAATCCGAAGCTTTCAGCGGCCAATATTCCGATTTGGCCGGGAAGCCGTCGACCTTTCCGCCCGCGGCGCACACCCATACCATTGCAAATGTGACCGATTTGCAGGCCACCGTGAATAAAGCTCACGAACACGCCAACAAAGCGGCATTGGATAAAATCAGCGAGACAGGCGGCAAACTGGCCTATGGCGGTACTGCCGTAGGCGGAGTTTCCAGCTGGACGGAACTGGCCGATAAGCCGTCGACGTTTCCGCCCGCGGCGCACTCTCATACCATCGCGAATGTGACCGATCTGCAGACGATGCTCAACAGCAAGGCGGCTTCCGCGCATGGACATGCGGTTGCCGATGTGACCGGACTGCAAAGCCTCCTCGATGGCAAGGCCGCGGTCGGACACACACATGCCGCCGCCGATGTGACCGGACTGGCGACCGCGCTGGCGGGAAAGGTATCTTCGGTGAACGGCTTGACTCCGGATGACTCCGGCGCATTGGTCCTTCCGCAGGCCACTTCCGGCGCGGCCGGGCTGATGGCGGCGGCAGACAAGCTGAAGCTGGACACATTCACCAACTATACAGAAAAATCCGGAACAGAAAACTCCGGATATATCCGATTTCCCGGCGGGCTGATCATGCAGTTCGGAAGCAAGGAAGTCCTCACGCCCGAAGCCTTCGTTTCCGGTTCGATCGTGTTTCCCCGTTCATTTGTCGACAAACCGCTGAGTGTTACAGCTTCCGTGGAGATAGACAATCTGACCAACGCTCCCTTCGCGATCTCGCTTTACGCGCCTAATACAATCAGCGTTGTATTCTCCGGTCCCATCGTCGGCCTGCCCGACACCCTCGAAAAAATCGTATTGCACTGGATGGCAATTGGAATTGAAGACAAACCGCCGACGAATCCATCTTCCGGAGTGTGATGCTCCGCACGCGGAAGTTCTGCACAATCCGTAGCCGGACCGGCATTACCGGTGTCCGGCCGGGGTTCTCCGCGGAAGCGGCGTCAGCGTCACCGCCCACTCCAGCTTGCCGTCGGCGGGAGCCGGCACGGCGAAGCGGATCATCCGGGCGCCGGGATTCGGCGAGTCATACGGTTGGCGCAACTCCGCTTCCGGCACGACCTGCCAGTCGCCGGGACAGTTCTTGTCCACCAGCAGCTCCTGTCTGCCGTGGCGCAGCAGCAGCGTCCCGTCCGGACGGATTTCCGGCTCGGCGAAGGTACACATCTGCCACGTGACTTCCGCCCCCGGCGGAAGGCCGGTCAGCCGGTCCCGGATTTCCAGCGCCCGCCCCGGCAGCAATGTCGCGGTGCGGGTCGCTTTTTTCACCACCGGAGTATAAAGAGGCGTCAGGTCCATCTCCGTGGAATTTTCACTGAATTTCACAATGCGGCTCTTCCCTTTCACATTCTGCTGCCGGTTGTCGATCCGCAGGATGTTGTGGCTCTCCGGGCTGAGCCGGAACACTTTCCAGCGGTCGGACCCCTGCGTGGAATCCCACAGCCTGAGTCCGGTCGCTTCGATTTTCGTATAGTTTTCCATGCCGAGATCGACCGCCCAGCGGTATCCCTCCGTTTCGAAGACGAACGAACCGCCGTCCATGTGGCCGTGCGGCCCGGCCGGCGCCCCCGCTTTCAGGCCGACCCACGCCGCCTTTGCGGTACGGTCGGAGCGGTGAACGCTGATCGGCACCAGCGACTCTTTGCCGCTGTAGTAGGCCAATGGCGCCGGACTTTCCCCTTCCGGAACCTTCAGGTAAAGCAAAGCCAGCGGCAGCAGCCGGTTGCCGCCCTTTGCGACCGAACGGGGCCGCGCCTCTGAAGCATGCGCCAGCAGCTTTTTCATCTCCGTGTCGAACCAGTCCGGCCGGTCGAATTTCCGGGCCAGCCAGACCGTTGCAAAAGAAGCGCCGCGCGAATTCACGCAATCGGCATAGTTGAACGGTTTCCCGGTCGGACCGGTCGTGGCCAGGATGAAATCCCCGGTCTTATCGAAGCCGGGCTGTGCGGAAAGCCCGAAGTCTTCGCCGAACGCCCCGTCCAGCAGCGCCAGCAGCACCGTGGTGAATTCGGTGCCGTATCCCCAGTACATCGGCCCTTCGGGATAAGCGCCGTTCGGAAAATAGCTGGCCTTCATCGAACGCGGCAGGTTTTCCACTGCCCGTTCGATCGTCCGGCGCGCCAGCTCCGGCTCCCGGTCGGCCACCGCCAGCGCGCCGGCCACCATTCCGGCATGGCAGACCGCGTTCCAGTTGTTGGTTCCCCGGACCCACCCCTGTTTCCCCTGAAACGACGGCTTCAGCCCCTTGTCGATGATCGCCAGCTCAATCGCGGAGCGCTGCTCCGGCGTCAGCAGTTCATACAGCCAGTCATAACCGACGGCGACCGCCAGCGTCATTTCACCGACGTCGAGAAAATGCGAGGGATTCCAGTCGGAATAGGAGGCGGCATTCAGCATCTCCCGGATCGCCCGGTCGGCATATTCCCGCTTCCCGGTCAGGCGGAACGCCACCGCCAGCGTATTGACCCGGTACAGCACGTTGCGCGAAGCCGACAGCAGCCGCCGCCCGATCATCTCCCGCGGCTGGGGCGGATAGCCGAGGATCAGCTCCGCGTCATGCCGGATTCGAGCCGCCAATGCCTGTCCGGCCGGAGCCTGCGCATTCTGCTTCAACGCGGCGAATTGCTCCCGGCCGACCAGCAGCCGGGGATGGGAGGAGGAGAGCCGTTCCATGGGGATACCGTCCTTTATTCCGGCGATCGCGCCAAGCGCCCCGGCCACAGTCAGCAGCAGCGCGAATTGTTTGATCTGGCTCATTGTCAAATCTCCGGGAAATCAGTTGTCGTTTCAGGAAATGTACCACCGGAGCATGAAATTTCCACCCCCCGATCCGGATTTTTCCCGATTTCAGTCCCGGAACACGAAAGCCCGCTTATCCACCCAGAAAATATCGTTATCCCGGACCTGTTCCCAGTGGGTTTCCGCGACATGACCATCCTGAAATGCCGCGTTCAGCGCCGTCCGGCTCCGGTGGCGGTAGGGAATCGCGAAGCTGCCGGCCGCTTCCCCCGTTTTCCAGTAGTTGCCGCGCGGATCGGCGAAGCCCTTCGAAAGCCGGGCGTTCAGGCCGTCCGCATAAGCCATCAGGCCGGAAGGCGTCTTGATCCGGCTCAATTTGAATCCGGCATAACCGGACGGGACCTCCCCGCCGGCCTGTTCGGCATTGATTCCGTAAGAATAGGTGATGTTGCCGCGCCGCCCCTGAAGATCGGGTTCCTGAGCGCGAACCGCCTTGCCGCAGGCCATGCCGCGCGGAAAGACCGGATAGGAGGCCTCATATTCCTCGCGGCTTTGATAAAACGCGCTTTCCAGCCCGAGCAGCGAACGGAACAGCGGATTGCCCGGCCAATATTTCCACCACTCCCATTTGACCGCCGGAGGAACCGTGAAATCATCGCTCGCCTGAGCGTATTGGGCATGAGCCGCGCTCAACTGCTTCAAACTGCCCGCACAGGTAATCTCCCGCGCCTGATCGCGCGCCCGGTTCAACGCCGGCAATACCATTCCCGCCAGCAAGGCAACGATGGCGACCGTGATCAACAGCTCAAGGAGGGTGAAATCAAAGCGCGTCGCCGCCGCATCTGCGTTCTGACGCCGACTCCTTACTAAAGCCACAGCTTAACCTGTCCGTTAAAAAAAAAGCATTCAGACTGAAACAAAGTGGTTACCATAAGAAAATAAATATTTTCCGCACGGCAGCATCCAAATATGTTTTACAGCCACAACTACCTGATTACAATAAACTTAAAAATAACAGACACAATATATCCGAAAATCCGTGTCCTGTCAAGAAGGAAAACACGGATTTCCTGTATTTCACGCCATGTACAAATTTCTTGAACCGGGATTTCGCCTTTGGCGACCAAGGCGCTTCGCCCTTGGAACCCGACCGGCAAGGTGCCGGTGCCGAATACTTGAGAGCCGGGAAAACCGTTCCGGTTTTCCCTCCGGGTGGGGGGAGGCTCCGGTAGAGACAGGCAAGGAGCGTACAGGAG
>ENA-UOJS01002623-UOJS01002623.1-human-gut-metagenome-genome-assembly--contig:-C74-NODE-2623-length-11774-cov-5.355150_pt1 | contig 11774 bp, 12 predicted proteins | sample MGYA00242355_ERZ723902 | MGnify/ENA metagenome assembly ERZ723902 | reverse complement strand
CTCTGTGGTGGCTGATAGCAGCATATTTATAGTTTTCTACTTCTGATGGGTTAAATTTGGGATAAATGGCATAACTTCCCAATCCCAACCCCCATTTCCCAACGGCAATATGGCGAAAATCTTTATAATAGACTACCGATGTAGCCACATCGCGTCGCATAGTGGCCAGTCTGCAATTTTTGTTCTCCATTATTTCCAGTCCAGCCACTGGAAGAGCTCCACGAGATTTTCCCACAGTAAACCTCCATTTTACGAAGAAATCACGGAAATAATAGAAGTTTTTGATTACTCCCTTTGCAAAGTCTTTGCAACTCGTTTCAATTCCGCGTGACTTCCAGCTTTCCATCCATTCTGTGATTTGAGCACATTCCACCCATTCACGTTGAAGTTTACCATTGACAATGCGTGGAATATATATTGCCGGTCCATGTCCATATAGCATATTCACTTGCTTGCTGATAAGTCTTGGTAGCAGCCTGTTCTTCTTGATATCCTCCGCTATTTCTTCGCATTTCCGGTTGTTGAAGCCTCTGCAGCACACCTGGAAACCCTGTACGCTGAGCCATCTTGAGTCTGCTTGGAGATAGTCTATCGCAACAGGAAATAGCGGGTCGGGAGGCAGAAACGACGATATCGGATTATCTCCTATCTGGAAAGATATCACGTTATTCTCATTAAGGTAGCATCCATAATTACCTACCATCTTCAATTCCTCGTTCATCATATTATTATTATGAGTTAAACATCCAACCAATCGATTTTATGTAGTTTGTATCCGTCTTGTGGAAATCCCATGTAGCGGATCAGTATTGTGTAGCACATGCGAGGCTCTCCATTCCCATCGGTGAAAAGGAATAGATTATCGCTGTCTACACTGAATCGTTCTTCAGGCAATTGGGTACGCCATTTACATCCCTCCTTAACAGTGAGTTTTGTGTCTGCTTTCCCTTTCTGTCTTGAGCATGGGAAAAAAGCGAGCGTAAAGCATCCATTCGGTAGCTTTGATATTTCACGTGCCCATCGGAGAGCATCTATTCCTTTCATTATAGTTGTTGTTTCCATGGCACGAAAATCAATAAAAAGTTTTCCTGAACAAAGGACGTAATCCTTTGATGTCATATTTCCGGAGTCGTATTCGCAGTGCACAGCACATCGACTTTTCAGCGGGGCGTGTAAAATGAGCAGTGATGATTTATTTCTGTTTCTATTTTGAAATCGTTAATTAAAACTCATTCAGATTATTACATATTAATTTTATGTCAAAATAGGTGTATTATTATGGCTATATTGAAATATTATCAGGTAAATTGTCAGGCATAGATGTTAATTCAGCCTGTATTTTGTTACCATATCGACCATAAAGCAGATAAATCAACGCGCTTGGGAGCTGTGTGGTTAATCCTGCCTGTTGTTTTAGCGGTACTTTCTTTTCAGATGTTTTGTCCAGTTCTATTCTTCCATCTGTTTTTTTTAGAGGGGAAAGCATGATTGCGCTACATAGGTTTTTGCATTCGTTTTCGTCAATCAACACTTGGGGAAGTACATTGCTACGACCGCCAAACATAAGAAGTAATAATTTGAATTGCTGCCAATGGTATATAGTGGCCTGCCCTTCATTCATAAGTTCTACTTCGAAACCGTAACTTTCTAGTTCACGTTTCAGGTTACGGCTGTCTGTTGTTATCTGTTCCTGATCTTCACGTTTCTTGTTCCCTGCACGGTCCGGGTATAGGATAATGCGTTTATTTATAGCGTCCTGTCCAAAAAACTCATACATTTGCCGTGCAAGTTCTGGCTGTTCGTCTGGGTAACAACAGTAGAACTCTTTGATAACCCGAGCGATTCGGCCGTAGTTTTCTTCTTGGGCAACAACCAGGCTGGAGAAGTGCCCGGGGTCATAACCTACTAATAGTTCCGAACGTCGGTTGTAGTGCTTTAGGTATCTGGCTGTGAGCAAGAAATGTTCTTTAAGGTCAAGCCTAAGAATACTTTCGTAGATGTATGAGTCTGCGAACTGATGTTTCTCCTTGTCGTAATTGGCGAAAAATTTGTTAACCACTTCCTTGTGCCGAATAGCACAGATGGAAGTGAGGAATTCATCCATATCCAAAGTCTCAAGCTGGGTTTTGAAAAACTTCGGGCCCAAAATTTCTTTGTTTACGAACGAACTAGCACGGATATATAATGTTGCGTTTCTACGCATGTCAGCCAATCGTGGAGCCCATAATGCCATAACGCGTCGTTGCTTCTCCAAGTCAAGACGGATTCGTTCCAATGTGATTGGATTTTTTGTCTCTCGCTGCATTTGTATTAACTTGTATTTCTGATAAATAGCTGCATTTAAATGAAGTGATACGGTGGCTATTTCAGATATCAGTTTAGCGTCTGTATGCCTTTCATATTCTTCGAACCAGTCATCTTCTCCGAGATCGACACGAGCTGTATCGCTTACTCCGGTCACGCCTTGATAGTATGGCGATCGTCGGATATCAGCTCCTGCACCTCGAAGGGACGGGAACAGACGGCTCTTCAACTTGTCACCCTTGTTGTGTTTCATTTCCTCGATAATGGCATGTACGGCACTTCGGCCGGCAACACTTTCAGGTTGGTCGCTGCTTACAAGCTGAATGTGATGTCCGTCTCGGAAAACAACACTATGTTTGGGGTAGGCAATTGGATATCGTGGACGTCGGAAATGGGAAGGCAATTTGGCTTCACCAACTACGTAGTCAATTCCATATTCAAGCATGGGTCTTACATTACCGTTTATAGTTACTTGGCGTGAAAAGTAAGCCTGAAGGTTGGGCCATACGTTGGTCATCAGGGCTACATATGTTTTATGTACCAGGAAAGATAGTTCACCAGGCATGTCGTTTGCAACACGTATCAGCCTGGGACCAGTCACGCCTTCTGTCTTTCCACCAGCGCGTCCAATTTCGGCAAATAGATTGTTCGGGTCTATAACGTTGACAAGAATCTGCATCTGGTTCATGTAGTACCTCTCAAAATGTTCGATGCTTCTATCTTCTGCGTGATTTATCTGGTTTTTCATATCCTTTACTCGTTGTTCATTTCTTCATATTCGGCTTCTTCTATGTCAGCATCGCGCAATAGGCGCTTTTTCTCCACTTTTTCGATGGGTAGACTGTCAATAAGATTCAGGTAGAATCCCTGGTTGTGTTTGGCTGCAATTTCCTTCAGTGAAGCTTTGCTATATCCCAGATCTTCTGGAGTGAGTTCTGGAGAAATGAGAAAGACAATACCCAGGTCACGATCAGCTTCGGCTATTTCGGCAGCACGTCTTCGACATTCCAAGGCGGCAGCATAGCATTTGCCTTGGGTCTTATAGTCTCCGGCTGCTGCACATAATTTTGCTAGGTCTTCGTACTTGTCAGCGTAGTTTGATTCCCATACTTTGATGGAAACATTGTTGTCGATGTTGAAGTAGTTGATGGCGGCATAGATGCGGGCCTTGCAGGTTCGTTCGTCCAGGTTGATTTGCTGCTGGGCATTGATACGCTGGCGAAGTTGCTTTGCGGCACGGCTGATGTTCCGTTCGTACTCATATATTTCTGCCGCCCATTGTAGTTGCTTCAAAAACAGTTGCACGTCAATAGGAATACCGTCCGAATGTCCAGTAGTGAGAAATGCAGATATCAGATCCGGGTGGAGTTTGTCCAGAACATCTAATTGTTTCATACGCCAAATAGTTTATCTCTCAAATCTTTAACCGTTCGTTCCTGTTTCCTTGTTTCAAGTGTTGTAATAGCTTCTATATCTCCAGTTTCAGCTTTTTTGGCTAGTTCTGCATCTATGTTGTATTCACCAAGAGCATTGCCATTCCGATAGGCGTCGTAATAAACATCACCAGGTATAGATATCCTTATAGTGAGAGCAATCTTTTCTTTTCCACGAAGTCCAAGAATATTGCATATTCGTTGTGGCGTATATCCAAGTGCGCCAAAAGTGCGCACTTGTGGGATATATTGCTCACCAATAAATGTTGCTTTATCAACATCTGAAGTAGGAGTTAGCTCTTTTTCCATATCTTTGAAGTTTCGTTCTCGTTTAATAATTCCCCATTACGTATAAGCCTAATTGTCTGTTCGGGGAACATTGCATTGTATCGCAGTACGGATGCAGAGACGTATTGAGGATCTATTTCCATCGCATAACAGATTCTATCAATCTGCTGGCAAGCCATTAATGTAGACCCACTACCAGAGAAGAAGTCTATAACAAGTTGGCCAGCAGTTGATGAATTTCCAATTGGATAAGCCATTAAAGCAATTGGTTTCATGGTTGGGTGTATATCATTTCGTTGTGGCTTATCAAAATTCCAAATCGTTGTTTGTTTCCGATCGGAGTTCCATAAGTGTCCGGCACCTGGTTTCCAACCGTATAGGCATGGTTCGTGCTGCCACTGATAATCTTGCCTGCCCATAACCATGCTATTCTTCACCCAGATACAACATTGGGCAATTTTAAAACCGGCTTTTCTGAGAGAAGAACGGAAATTTTCTCCTTCACTATCTGCATGAAAAATATAGTAGGGAGACCCAGGCTTCATAACTGTGTACATCATACTGAATACCTGTTTCAGGAAAGTGGCAAACAAATCATTCTCCATCGAGTCGTTTTGAATTGTTAGCTCATCTTCAGTACCACCTTCGTAATTGACATTGTACGGAGGGTCTGTTACGCATAGATCGGCATATTGTCCGTTCATCAGCAACGACACATCGGATTTGGATCGACAGTCCCCGCACATTAATCGATGGTTCCCTAGTAGCCACACATCGCCTGACTTTACAAATATATTTTCTTCAGTAGTCGGTATATTGATATCGACTTCATTTTCTTTTATTTCTCCAGCGTCTTGCGGACTTGAGAATAATGGAGAAGATGATAAATCAAGGCTCTTGACTTCATATCCAAGGTTAAATCGCTGAAGCGTATCCGAATCAATATTATATTTTTTAAAGAGGATTGTATCCGGGTTTTTAGTTGCGAATTCAGAATTGTAAGCTGCTATTTCTTCAACAGCTTCTTTTTTGTCGGCGGCAAATATCGGTTCATACGGGATTTCAGGGATTGTGAATCCTGCTTTACGGAGAGCTATCAAAGCTTTCCTTCGTTGATGTGCATCAATGATCCATAGTTTCCCTTGAGAATCCTTCCATGCTTTGAATGCATATTTGAAACCTCGTGTGATGATCAGCATTTGTAATTTTGCTAACTTATCAGGATCTGACTTCTTAAAGTCTTCTTGAAGCTCCAAGAATGAATCCAGCGGGGCAGTAGGAAGTCCACCCAAATTAAATACTTCTATAAGCTTATTCATGATTAATTGTTTTTTTGTTGCATGATTACTTTGAACAACGCTTCTCTTTCTCTGTGCCTTCTCAGATTTTCACGGTCCTGTACACGTCGTCTGGTTCTGTCTGGTCGTCGGAGGAAAGACTCGTAACGACGGATGTTGTCAGTACAGTTCTTGTACAGGCGCAGGAACTCAGAGGGGTTATCTTTCATGAGCTGTTCCAGCTGATGACGTTCGGATTTGTGTGCAATTAGAGGATGGCGGTAAAGGAAGCGTCCGCTATCGTTAAACGAACGCAGCTCGGCGAAGGCTTGTAGGTTGCGGATGCGCAGCTCCACCATTTGCATGATGTCCAGGCATCTGGGCTTCCGGTCAAGCTGCTCGTCGAGCTGCTTCATTTGCTTCCAGGTGACTACGCGGTCATTGTAAAGCAGCGTGGCCATCTGTACATTCGGGTCAAAGAGGTTATCCCAATCTATTTGCGGGTACTCTTCTTGCTTTTGCTTTTTCCTGCTTTTCGTGTGGGGCTCTCTGGATTCGGCTCTTTTTTTTTCTCTTCTTCAAGAGCTGTCTCTGCTTCCTCGGCACGTTCCTCGGCTTCTTCCAAGGCAGATTCTGCTTCTTCGGCACGTTCCTCGGCTTTTTCCAATGCTGCTTCCGCTTCTTCAGCACGATTCTCGGCTTCCTCTTTGGCAGCTTCAGCTTCCGAAATACGTTTCTGGACATCATTGTCATCCGATTTTTGTGATGGCGTATCATATACATCGATTTCAGATCCTTCGTGTGAGACAGAATTATCTACAGGATCCTTGGTCTCGTCACCAGTAGAAGACTCTTCCTGTACCTTCATCTGCTCACGCCGGTTGATTCGTATCTCTTCACGGGTAGCTACATCAAGCAGGCGATACAGAATATCGTCTGCGTATCGCTTTGGTTGTCGTTCCCAGGATGAAATCACCTGCTTTACTTTCGACTTAAGAAGTAGGAGGTCTGATTCCGCTGCAGACGTATTCTTCAAATCGGAAAAATGGCGTTTTTTTTCTTTAAAGCTGTACATAACTATCCATTTTATGAATTACAATATCTGTACACGACTTCCTGGAACTTCTACCAACGTCTGTGGATCGAGAACATGGAAGGTGATACTGCTTCCAGATTTAGCTGTCCATGTCACACCGTCTTCCATAATAAACGAGTTCCCATCAGCTATAGTGGCCGATTTGTCTGTACCTGTACCTTCAAGCGTAATGTAACGTCCCTTGTCATTGGCTGAGAGTCCTGAGATAGCATTGATCTCATAAGTGGAAGAACTTCCATCAGGGATGGTGTACCGATCATTGGTACTCTTGATAGCCAGGGTTGTCTGATCTGCAGTATGTGCTGCTGCAGGAACGCGGACTATCTCCCCTGTGTATTTGTAATATTGGTCAATACTAGTGCGAGAGAAGTTGATAGTGACATAACGCCCATCCTTATCGTACTTCGATTCATAGCTTGAGAGAACAATTCTTCCATCGAACCTACCAAGGATAAACCCCTGAGGATCTCCTACCTCCTTGAATAGTATGATAAACTTGCCGCCGGCATGCTGCTCGATAAAGTCAAGTAACTGATTACGCATGCCACCCATAATTGCCGTGAAGGTGTTGGTACCAGAAGTAGTGATATCCCCCTTCTCGCCGGTGGAGCTGAAGGTTGGAATGTCGTGTGCCACGAAATACTTCATGTACTGGCCATCCTTCATTGGAATGGAACTTACCTCACGACTACTGTTAGGCATTGGGAATGCCTTTGTGTCATCAATCTGAGAAATGTCTATCAGATAGAGTTTGTAGGCAATATTGCTGCCATGCGTCATTCTGTCACTGACATCATCTACGTCTCCAATGGTCATCATAGCCATGGCAAGAGAGCCTCCTATAATGACTGTACCTGTTACGTAGTCAAGAAACAGGCAGAAGATGGAAACGACTGCCAGGAAAAACATGGTTTTAATAATCTTAGTCTTCATATTTCTGTGATTAATTAATGGTTGGAATAGAGATCAGGATTTACCTGATCTCTATTCAGATTGAGTTTATCTCACGCCTGGAATGTTTGGCTGGAGTTTGTCATTTACTTTACGTACACCACCCGTGCGACGTTCCATGTCACGGAAGTTACCGTCACTTCCCAGAATAACCATCAGGTAGTCTCCTGCTTGCGTTGGTGTCCAGGCTTCTGTAATGTTAGCAAACTTGCCACTCTTCTCTACTTTGGATAAATTGCTAGCACCTCCAGCCTCGATTATATAAGCTACTCCAGCTTTGGCACCAGTAATATCTGTAATAGAAGCTGCCGCTTCAGAACCAGCTGAAGTTTCGAACCAGAAACCTTTGGTTGCGTCCAAAGTTGTAGCATCCGCCTTAACAGTAATGGAAGGCTTGTTGATGAAGATTTGCTGCCATTCGTAGTTATTAAATTGCAAACTTTCCAAAGAATCGAAGCGTCGGCCGGTAAAGGCGGCTGCGCAGCCTTCTTTCCATGTACTCCAAGCTTTCACGAGCTCCATGTCCTCTTTCACCTTGATTGAAAGCATTTCACCAGGGACATTCTCTATGAATTGAAGGTTTCCTGGAATATCCATGAACATTAGAGTCATTTGGCCAAGATAAGGAAGCCAACGAATATGTATCTTAGTGTCCGGAACGACATTTAAATAACTATCAGGTCCTGTGAAGTCGGTATCCTTTCCGTAAGTGGCTCGTATGTTCTTAATCCACCATGGCTGGTGAAGTTTATTCAAATAAATCACATGGTTGTCGAGGTCCATATCTTCTGTACAAGAAGCTGTTACATCCGATACGAATTCCTGTACAGCTTCCAGCATGTCCGCACTGGTATATGTACGATAGGCAGCATCATCATGCGGAAGGATCTTGTATTCATGAATGTAACGGATCAGCGTGTAGATAATACCGGTAGAACCGTTCAAGTAACTACCCGGTTTGCCTTCTTCTGGCTTGACATAGATACCACGCATGCGACGTTTGTTCTGCTCAACTTGTGCAGTTTCCAAAGAATTTAGAATACAGAACTCAATCATGTTCCATTTAATCGGATCACTTCCTTCCTTGTTTAAATAGGCGATGTACATGCGTTCGAGTTCTTTCATGGGACCAAACTTCATCTTGATCATTACATCATCAACATGTCCCATTTCATTTTCGATCTTCATGTCACCCTTCCAGATTTCTCCACTTTGATAGGCTTGAGAAAGTTCGCTGAAGAAAGCATTGAAAACTAGGTCATGATCCTGAACCCCGTAACGCACAGGGAACCATAATGTCAAATCGCGTTTGTTCAACACACGGGCGATGAGTGCATCTTGACGAAGTACAACATGCTGATTTCCAACTCCAGCAGTATTTACACCTTCATAGTTTGTTGCAAATTCACCGGCAGCCAAGCGTTTTACATCAAGCATGTTGTTTTCATGGAGATAAAGATATCGTTGCTGGAGAGAACGGCTGAAGGCTACTGTCTGTCGGCGGAAATCAGCTCCTTCCGTTTCTTCATCCCATGACCCTAATGAGGCAGCTGCTGCTGGATTAACTGCAATCTTATTCCATCGTTTATCCATGGAGAACATGGGCGAGTCGATTCCAAATAAGAACTTTGTTCGATCAGCATTACCCGTGTATGTTACCGTACCTGTAGTTATTACTTGCGTAGGAATATCTTCTTGTGCACGATTGGACATCTGGTTAACAAGACTATTAACAGATTGCGCCAGTTGGATGATACTTTCAGCTGTAGCAGAAGAACTATTCTGAGGATTGTTATTTTCAGAATGTGGATTTACTATACCATCCAGAATACCTTGGATGCGATCCATTTCTTCTTGGGTCATTACAGGTTGAATATGTGAAGCCTGTTCGGCTTCCAGATCTTCTTGAAGAGTTACTTTGAACTCTTCCTGATATGAGTTGACAATGGCTTGCCACTCTTCGTGCGTCAGTGTTTTTGCTTTCGCTTTGTCCACCAGATTAAGTTTCTGAAGGACTTTTGTTAGTTTTTCTTTAAAATTCATACGCCTAAATTTTAAGGGTTATAGATAATTGAGTGCTTTCTTTTTTTGTTCTTGAGTTTTAATATAAGATGATCCCATGTCAGAGGCTTTTAAGATGGCTTCAACAAATGTCATACTTCCATCCGTAAGGCCTTTATTTATACCTTCTTTAGTGTAGAATACTTCTCCTCGTAATACGGGATCGTCATCTGTAGTTGAAGCAATTTGTTTTCTACATTCTCTTACTTCTGAAATAAACTGTGCAGTTAGGGGATCGAGTATGTCTGTGATATATTGTTCAGGCTTTTCATTTTTCAGATCATCGAATTTTTTATTCTTTAGGTCTGACTGGTGGGCGCGGGCTTGAATATGTTTAATTCCAAGTTTTTCAAAGTAACCATCAAAGTCATAGGTATCTATCATTGTTCCAATACATCCGACATAATCATTTTCTGTAAGAGCTGCAAGATAATCACTATGGCAAGTTATATAATAGCATGCTGAGCAATTGTATTGTTCATACAAAGTAAATACTGGTTTTTGCAGATTTCTCATAGTTTGACTCAATCTGTCCATATACCATGCTTCACCTCCTGGTGAGTTAGCATGAATGAAATGGCAACAAATTGCAGGGTTGTTCTCCGCATCAATAAGATCCTTCTCAAATTGTTTGCTTGAAAAGTACCATTTGCTAGATGAAGTAATGAATCCCCAAATTCTGTGATATGCGATACTTCCTTCAGGCAGATCTGGGGAATTGAAGTCATTGGTCAGATGAACGTCGGCTAGTTCTGATGAGTTTTTTAGCTGATTTTGTATAGCTCTGAGTGTCTTTGATGTATTATCCTTATATGTAGGCGGATTTTCATTAAAGAAAAATGAGACAGGTACATTTCCGGATGAAGGTATAGTAGGAAAAGCTTCTATCATTATAGAAGCTAATCCTTCAGCCGTGATAAGTAATTGGCTGTTTCTTGAAAGTAGAATTTTTCGTAAATAAGTCTTATTCATGTGCAGCACATATCTTTTCGGCGAAGATATGTTGTATATGCTCGTACATGAAGGACGTTATATTAGCGGAGAATATAACATTTTACATTTGATTTGTAGAGTTGTAGAATTTAAATGTGGGATTAGTGAAACTAAAGCAGGAAGTTGTTTATCTCCAATTCTATATAGATTACCTCTTGTTGATACGAATTCTATAATGGCATATTGTTGAATAGAAAACTCTTTGAGAATATCAACAGAAGGAGTACTAATGTATATTTCTTTGTCACAGTTATAATACCTACCAGAATCACTGTCCTCTGGTATCGGATCAAAATCGAATGAGTCAGCTTCAAATTTATATATTGTATGCCTCATTCTAGAAACAGGATATACTTTAATATGAATAGATAGTTCTTTCATTTGTGTGTAATGGTTTAATAATCAAGTTATTGTCGTTTTTAATGCATTTTTGATACATTATTCGTGCAGAAAACGGACAAATCAATACACTTGCTGCATGAATTATTTTCGCGAATATTTGCGCTTCTCCCTTCGGCGGACAGTTCCTCTCCATCGGTAGTAGTTTTTCAAGAAGGCATCTTCAGTCAGGCTTTCGATACGATACTTACAGATGAATAGGTGAACCGCATCCTTGTAGTCGATCCCTTCACGATGCTTCATCGTATCAAGCAGATCATGCACTTCTGCCCACATCATCGTTTCGATTTTCTTGGCGATTATTCGTTGTGATCGTATGCTAAGATAGTTGTAATACTCGGGGCGCTTTCCAACACTTCGTTCTGGGAGTATGATTTCAAGATTGCCGTTATCAACGGGATGATTAATGGGGCGCTTTTCTAGTAGATCGTATATGACATGATATAAATCCAGCCTGTCGGGTATTCTAATGGGATTGCCTATATCACTTTCACACTTCCCTGTGATGTATTCACGAAGGTGCTCTGAAACTTGAATACGTGTTGTGGTCATAATTGTCAGATATTGAATTTCAGACAAATATAATAAATATATTCTTCTTTTGCAATGAAAATGGATTACATTCTATGCTTATTCGTTCAAAATCTCAATACACTAATATGGATGAGTCATGTCTTTACGATTATTGAGTGATTCCAGTTAATTGGTAGAAAATAGTGCAATAGTGCATTTGTACGGATTGTGTTTTTAATTGTGCTGTAAATCAGTGATTTAAAGTTTTTTAATCGCTGCACTTCTATGCACAGTTTTTGTTGTTTGTGCACAAATCGCATTTTGTCTTCAATAAGTGCAAATCGTGCGAATTTCGTGCGTAAATCGTGCAAAAATTGTGCAGTTATAATGGTTTGATATTCAAACTTATAATATTACATTTGTAATATGGCCCACGATTGCACGATTTTTTATGCGTTT